>ENA-OPWR01001030-OPWR01001030.1-human-gut-metagenome-genome-assembly--contig:-NODE-1030-length-22842-cov-10.599903_pt1 | contig 22842 bp, 19 predicted proteins | sample MGYA00241507_ERZ502006 | MGnify/ENA primary metagenome ERZ502006 (study PRJEB25962, sample SAMEA2043041) | human gut metagenome | biome: human gut; feature: human-associated habitat; material: faeces...
TTGTGCGCGGCACATCTTTTGACCATTGCAGCGGCAACACCTTGAAAGACCGCATCGGTCTGCGCACCATGCTGGACGCAGTAGAGAACGGTCGGATTGAAGCCGTGATGGTGCGTGATTTGGAGCAAATCAGCCGCAACAGCTACATACTGGTGGGTGTCATTGAAATTCTGCGTCAGAATGATGTCTACCTTATTACCACTGAATGTGACCTGAACGCCGAGCTCATCAACAGTGGTCTTGAACGCTTTGTCGGTGACCGCTTCACGCGGGCATCCTTTGGCAAGCCTCGCTTTGATGTTCGTCTCCCGCTTATGGATCAGTTTTGAGGTGCGGCCATGACAGAATATAAAGTATGGGCGTTCGCCCGCAGCGCCGCACCAAACCTGCCCGCGCTGGAGGATCAGCTGGCCGATGTCATGCGCGAAGCCGATAGGCGTGGCTACATCATCGTAAATTCTTGCATGGAGCAAAAGTACGGCACCGAATTTTGGCGGCCCGCCCTGTTTGCCATGCTCACCGCCGTGCAGCAAGGCCGTGTCAACGCCGTCATGGTGCAGAGCCTTGACAGGCTGAGTCACGACATTACAACCTTGTACCGCATCCTGCGCTTTTTGCAGAACCACGGCGCGATACTGATTACTACCAAGACCAATCTACAATATGAATTGTATCTGACCGGACTGGAAAACAGACTGCTGAATCGAACGAGACAGAGAAAACCTGTATGGATATGTGAGGACTGTAAGGATGGAGAATGCTGAAACAAAAAGAGGAAAAAACGGCGTGCAGAGTATCGTCGTCCGCTGCGGGGAATATACCGCGAATCTTGCTTTCCGGGAAAAGTGCGATACAGATGTGATGATTCCGATTAAAGAACTGATCATGTCCGCATACGATTTGCGCAAGCAGCGGGAAGAACAGGATAATAGGTAGAATTGCGGCCCACTTAGGCAGCGGTTCTTCTCCGTTTTGGTGAATAGCTTTCCTTATTATAATAGAGTATTGTTTGTGTTGCGAAAATGCACCAACCATTTCCGCAACATGAACAGCGAGGTGAAACTTATGATATGCGTAGACCAGAATGGACAAGCTGTTGAAATCTCGGTGGCTGACCAGATGTGGCTGGATGATGCCTACTTTAAGGAAAAGCAGATGCGCTTAGAGCCAAATGCCCCGCGCGCTGCACTGGCCTACCGGGTATCCACAAAAGGACAGGTAGACCATGACGATATCCCGATGCAGAAAATTGACTGCCGCAAGTTTGCACAAAAGCAAGGGTGGCGGGTGGTAAAAGAGGTGGCCGAAAAGGGCGTCTCCGGTTCAAAAGTATCCGCATCAAAACGCGATGCCATCCAACAATTGAAAGAAGAAGCCGCCAACGGCGAATTTGACATTCTGCTGGTCTATATGTTTGACCGTCTCGGACGAATCGAAAGCGAAACTCCCTTTGTGCTGGAATGGTTCGTCCAGCATGGAATTCAAATGTGGAGTACCCACGAAGGCCAGCAGAAAATCGAGACACACGGCGATAAGCTGATGAACTACATCCGCTTTTGGCAGGCAGCAGGGGAGTCGGAAAAAACGTCTATCCGAACCCGCGACAGAATCCGACAAATTGTGTCCAGCGGTCACTACACAGGTGGCTTCGTATGCTATGGTTATCAACTGGTGGACCAAGGCAGACGAAACAAGCGTGATAAGCCTGTTATGGATCTGGTCATCAATGAGGAAGAATCTACATGGGTTCGGGAACTCTTTTATAAGGTTATCCAAGAAGGCGCCAGCGGATATGCTCTGGCTGAAATGTTAAATAATCGAGGATTGCGTACCCGTGCCGGAGCAAAGTTCCAGTCGAGCAACATAATCCGAATTATCCGCCACGAGGGGTATACAGGCTACATAATTACGAAAAATGCTCGTTCTGAGTATATTCCAGAATTGCAGATCATCGACAGGGAAACATTCGATAAGGCAAATGACATAATAAACCGCAGAAAAGCCAAATCGGAGCAAGAACGAAAAATCGCCCATACCAGTCAGAATCCAACGCTGCTGGCGGGCATCGTGTACTGCGCTCACTGTGGCGCGAAGATGTCGGGATTTATGCACACAGACCGCTATAAGCTGGCGGACGGCAGCATCCGCGAAAAAGTCCAGCCCAAGTATAACTGCTTTCAGCGCGGTCAGCGGAACAAAGGCGGAAGAGACTGCGATGGACAGGCATTATATCTTGCGGAGAAGGTAGATGCTATCGTTCTGCAGGCAGTATCAAAGATATTTGAGCAGATTAGAGATACACCGTACTCAAGGATGGCAGAAAACCGAATAAGGCAGGAATCAAATCTACAAAAATCTAAACGCGCTTCAGTAGAAAAGAAAATTAAAACTGCACAGCATGCTTTGGAACGCTTTGAAGGTGAGATTCTGAAATGCCTTGATGGTACAAGCAATTTTACCGAAGATATGATTGCCAAGCAAATCCGGCGATACCAACAAGAACTGGATGATGCGAAAGCAGAGTATGCTGCACTTCAAAATGCACGGCTGAACGAAGCTGCAGAGATTCGAAAACTGCGTACCTACTATGATGAATTTAGAGGGTGGGCAGAAGAATTCGATGCGGCACCATTAGAAATCAAACGCATGATACTGAGCCAACTGATAGAAAGAGTGGAGGTCGGAAGAAAGTATCAGGTTACGATAAAGCTAAATATGGAATATCAGCAATTCTTGGAAATCACAGAGGAACAGAAACTTATACCGCTGATTAGTGCGTAAAAGAAAATTGACCAGCGCCACACAAAAACGGTGCTGGTCAATGACTTTGTATAGGACATATTTAGTGATTTTGATCGTTAGAAAAGTGCTTTTTATTACAACAGCATACACCATGAGTGTGAGCAACTAAGGAGAGCAACTGACTCTTAATCAGTGGGTCCTGGGTTCGAGTCCCCGATGGTGCACCAAAGTACGCGTTGTAAGAAATTGCAGCGCGTTTTTTATTGCAATCTTTCAAAGAAGGTTCAATCTGGTGCACCAAGGGAAGGCGCAAGCCTTCTCTTTTTTGTTTCAAAACAATTTGACCCAGAACGAAAAACCAGGCTGCCTAGCAGTTGGGAGCTTTATTGTGGGCCAAAGCGTAGCCTAAAAGGAGTGATTTCTGGTGTTGGTTCGTACCAAATCATCAATGCTCAATAATGCTGTCGGGGTCAGAAGTCAAGGGTGAAATGAACTATATTTTTCCCCCTTGACATCCACCCCCCTCGGTGTTATGATGCCAACGAGACGGCAGCCGGACAAGCTTGATGCCGCCTCGAATAATTTTTGCTCTATTTGCACCCTGAATGTGGATCACACAGAGTTTGGGATTGATCCGAGGATTACGCCATGAACAAGACAAAAGATATGACCGTAGGCAGCCCCACCAAAACCATCTTCTTTTTCTCCGTACCCGTCTTGCTTGGAACCCTATTCCAGCAAATATATAACATGGCCGATACGATCATTGTCGGGCAATTTTTGGGTGAAGACGCCCTTGCTGCCGTGGGGGCGACCGGAAGCACTGTATATCTTGTAATTGGCTTTGCTTCCGGCCTTACCCAGGGCTGCGGTATTTTAGTCTCACAGGCATTTGGCGGGCACCGTCTGAAGGAACTAAAGAAGGTAGTTGGCACAGCGCTCTTGCTCACAGTGGTGTTTTCAGTTATCCTCACGATTCCTACCGTTTCTTTTAGCCGCCAGATTCTGTTAGCGTTGCACACCCCTTCGAACGTACTCCTCTACGCACACGAATATCTTCGCGTCATCTTTGGCGGTATCCTGTGTACGATGGCCTACAATATTGCAGCCAGTATCCTTCGCTCTTTGGGTGACAGCCGCACACCTTTATATTTCCTCATTTTGTCGTCATTCTTGAATATTGTTTTGGATATATTTTTTATCGCGACACTACATATGGGAACTGCAGGCGCCGCTTGGGCAACGGTGTTGTCACAGGGAATTTCTGCACTGCTATGCTTTTGGTACATGTTTCACAACTACAACAATCTACGTCTCAGTATCCGCGATCTGTACCCCGATCCTTATCGGATTCTGTGTATGATACAAAGCGGCATTCCCATGGCTTTAAACCAAACCGTTACTGCGTTTGGAATTATGATTCTGCAGAGCGGCATCAATCAATTCGGTTCTTCCGTAATGGCGGCCTATACTGCCGCTTCTAAGCTTGAATCCTTGGTGATGCAACCTATGATCGCACTGGGCTCGGGCATTTCTACGTATTGCGCACAAAACATAGGAGCCAGGAAAACAAAACGCATTTTTGTTGGTGTACGCAGCACGATGCTCCTTTCCCTTGGTGCTGCAATTCTGGGTATGGCTTTGTATGGAATTGCCTCCAAAGCCATTCTGCGGATATTTTTGAGTGATCCCTCGCCCGAAATGGTACATTATGCACTGCAATATCTCTACACAAGCGTGTGGTTCCTTTTATTTTTGGCATGGATTTTTCTGTTCCGCAATGCTTTGGTTGGGCTCGGGAACGGCCTTATCACCATAATTGGTGGCGTGGCCGAGCTTCTTTGCCGTTCTTTATGCATTCATTTTCTGCTTCAACCTTTTGGTTTCTGGTGTATTTGTCTAACCAATCCTATTACCTGGATCGTTGCGTGCAGCCTTTTCTGCGGATTTTATTTTCGTTGGGAACACCAGCAAAAACATTGCTCAAAAAGTGCGAGATGATCCATCTCAGAAGATTATCGGGGTCTCTGCCAGTGGATTCTGTCTGAAGGAACGTCTTGGCAATCTCCGCAATGTCATCGACCAGAATTCCGACGAAATGCGAATCGCCATGATCGCCATGCAGGATGAACAGTTTGCCCATCAGACGTTTATGTCTGAACTGTGTAACCATAAACACTTCTTCTCGAATCAATTCCGGCCATGCCACAGGATCGATTTTAAGGCACCATACAGCACGTTTCAGTGCCAGATGACAAGAAGGCTTACAAGAAGCAAAAACGACGTTACACAGCCCTCCAGGCATCACGCAATGCATCGTATTCCCATGCAAGGTATATTGGATTGACCGGAGAAAATACCGACGTCTCTGTACAACTTTGAAAAAGATGAGTTGAAAACTATAAGCCTATTGTGTTGCGGAGCAATCAAGCGTTTCGTTTTGTAAATGAATCGTGCATACAAAAAGCAGACCCGTGAGTCCACGGGTCTGCTTTTTGTATTTGCGATAGGGAAGAGTATGGACGGGTTACGTAGGTATCGATCCAGGAGATTCGGTTTCCAAACACCCACATCCGCTGGGCTTTTCGCGGATTCGTATGGCTTTTTATTTGTGGGCGGGCTCCTCGCCGGCTGGACATTCTCTCCCCATTTGGCAGCCGCTACCGAATGATTCGTGAAGGATTAATTGGTGGGAAGTTCGCGATAGGTCATTCTTTCAAAATCAGAATAACCACCAGCGTCCTCTCCATTGCCGGAAGCGTATAACCCCAGTGTACAGCCGACAAAACCGCCGGCATGTTCCGTGCTTAAAGAGCGCAGATCAATGTCGGAGATAACCGGTTTCCATTCACTATTGCTTTGGTAAAGAACACTGGCCACAAGCCCTTCTACGCGCAACTTCAGTTTAATGGGGAGTGCAGCCGGCAGATCCATTTGCGCCAAACAGCTGTCTTTACCATCTTTGCAAAGAGAAACAACAAGTTTGACCCCCGAATCCTGGGGATAGCACTCTGCCCGCAGATGGTTTTCGTTGCTTTGAACCATGGCAATACCGGCGCAATCACTCTCTTTGCAGAAATGCGGGATAAAGCTGGTTTCAAATTCGCAATTCCAGTGTTGCTGACGCAGCGCGAGGTATGCAGGCTCACCGCAATCCTTCAAGCTGTCGCAACGATGGAAAAGACGAACAATATGTTCTTCTGCGTGCAGTTCCAGTTCGTGATCGCGGTGATTGCGCAAAGTCAGCAATTCCAGCGGCAGAGAAGGTGTATCAAACGTATAGGTTTTACATTGGGGTACGTCGTCAGAAGGCTGCCCCTCGTAAGGCAGCGTGACTACTTCTTCAAGATGACCGACCCCCGCATTTACAACCGGCCAACCATCTTCCCAGGTGACCTTTGCCAAAAAGGTTTCACGCCCCAACAACGTGTACCCTTGGTTCGGCCGGCAAGCCAATACAACCATATACCAGTTGCCGTTTCCGTCATCCACTAAGTCGGCATGACCGACGCAGGTAACAGGATATTGGGCTCCCAAATGGCGATGCGTCAGAATGGGGTTGCAGGGGCAGTACTCGTAGGGACCAAACACATTTTTGCTGCGCGCGATCATGACGCTGTGGTGGATGGAAGTACCGCTTTCCGCATGCAAAATGTAATAGTAACCGTCCTTTTTGTACAGGTGAGGTCCCTCCGGCCAAATGGCTTTGCGCTGGAATCCGGTAAGTACAATGGTGGCATCGGGCTTTAACTTCATCGTGTCCAGATCCAGAGTTTGAATCCAAATTTCGCAGTCGCCATTGTAGCGGTACCCGGCAGAACGCGGCCGTTGGCCGATATAATAGCAGGTACCGTCATCGTCAAAAAAGAGACTGGGATCAATGCCGCCGGTAGACTCACCCAAATAGTAAGGCTCGGACCAGGGGCCGCGCGGATCTTTTGCAGTGACAATAAAATTTCCTTGGTCGGACACGTTGGTGGTAATCATATACCAGGTGCCCTTATGGTAACGAATGGTAGGGGCAAAAATCCCCTGGGAATGCTGACAGCCGGACAAAGGAACCTGAGAATCACGATCGAGCACATTGCTGATCAAATTCCAGTGGACAAGATCTTCGCTCTCAAAAACCGGCACGCCGGGAAAATACGCAAATGTCGAATGAACCGTATAGAATTTGTTCCCTACCCGGCAAATCGAAGGGTCGGGAAAGAAGCCTGTCATGATAGGATTTTTAACGGAAAGCATAGAAAACCTCCAGGTATAAAGGTGTGATATTCTGCATGCAAAAATATAGAGCTATGGCCGCTGCATCCAAGAGGAAAAACAGATGCAGCGGCCATAGCTATTAGAGGGTGCCGCCGAACTGACTTTTCGGATTACAGGCACTGGAAAACAGGGGCGGATGGCAGGAAAAGGATTTTACTCTTTTACACTGCCAATGGTCATGCCGGATACAAAGTATCTTTGCAGGAAGGGATAAAGCAGAATGATGGGAAGCATTGTCACCACAGTAGCGGCGGAACGCACGGTAACCGGCGTGACGGCTGCGGTAGCGGTGTTGCCGCCGGTGGTGGCACTGCCGCTTTGCTGCATGACAGAGGAAAGAAGCTTCATCAACTCATATTGCAGGGTCGTATACTGGGTGTTCATCCGGTTGTACAACATAGCATCGAACCAGGAGTTCCACTGTCCGACAGCTACGAACAGGGCGACGGTGGCATACACCGGCTTGCACAGGGGCGAGATGATGCGGGTAAAGATGGTGAAATCGTTGGCACCGTCAATCATGGCGGATTCTTCCAGCGCGCTGGGCAGACCTTCCATGAAAGTGCGCATAACCAGAACGTTAAATGCGCTGACCATGCCCGGAATGACGTATACCCAGAAAGAGTTGGTCAGGTTCATGTTGCGGTACAAAACCAAGGTGGGGATCATACCGCCGTTCACGTACATGGTGATGACCCAGAACAAAGACAGCTGGGAACGGAACAAAAAGCGTTTGCGGCTGATGATGTAGGCCAAAAGTGCGTTCGTTACCAGGGAGAAGATGGTTCCCAACACAGTTCTGGCCACCGAAACCACTGCACCGGTGAGAATGTTCTGCTGATGCAGAACCGTTTTATAGTTCGAGAGCGTAAAGATGCGCGGCCACAGATGGATGCCACCGCGTACGGCGTCGATACCGTCGTTGAAAGAAAGCGCCACCGTGTTCAGAACAGGATACAGCGTAATGGTGACGAACAAAACCAGGAAAATGGTATTGAAGGTAACAAAGACTTTGTCCATGGTGGATGATTTGATTTTCATGTGTACCCTCCCCTTAGAACAATCTGTCTTCACCGGCACGTTTGGCAATCCAGTTTGCGCCGAGAATCAGAATAATTGCAACGACGCTCTTGAAGATACCGGCTGCAGTACCCAAAGAATAATCGTTCTGGCTGATGCCCCAAGTCAAGGTGTAGATATCAATGGTTTCCGAAACACTCTTGACCAGGCCGTTGCCAAGCAGATACTGGACTTCAAAGCCTGCATTCAATACGTTGCCAATATTCATGATCAGCAGAATCATAATGGTGGACTTGATGCCAGGAAGCGTGACGTGCCAGATTTTGCCCCACCGGCCGGCACCATCCAAAGTGGCTGCCTCATACAGGCTGGGATCGATGGAGGTAATGGCGGCCAGGTAGACAATGGCATTCCAGCCGGTTTCCTTCCAAACATTGGCAAATGCAACGATTGGCCAAAAATAACCCGGATTGGCGAAGAAGTTGATGGGCGAATCCACAATGCCCAGGTTCACCAGCAGTTCATTGATGATACCGGTGGAAGACAGCGCATCGTGCAGAATACCGGTGACAATGATCCAGGAAAGGAAGTGGGGCAGATAGGAAACCGTTTGAACAAGCTTTTTGCCGAACATGTTGCGTACTTCGTTCAGCAGGATGGCGAAGATAATGGCCATTAAAAAGGTGGTCACCAGATTGAGAACGCCCATGGCCAGAGTGTTACGGATATCACGCAAAAAGACGTCGTCAGAGAACAGGAATTTAAACTTTTGCAGTCCTACGAATTTAGATCCGAAGAGGCCGTCTTTGGGTTTGTAGTCCTGAAAGGCCATTACCCAGCCTGCCAGTGGAACATAATAAAATACGATGCCGTATACAAAAAAGATAGCCGCACAGACCATCAGAAATTTCTGGCGTGAAATCTCTTTCCATGTAATACGCTTTGATGGATTTTTCATTGGAGAGTCCTCCTAAGGAACGTGTATGGCGAATCATGTGTTGCAAACTAACGTTTAAGGAGCTTGCGGGTTGAATGCATTTCATAAAAAAGTGGCCACGGCTACACCGTGCAGCCGTGGCCACTTGTATGTGTCAACGTCTATGTCGCCTGCAATAACGGGCATCAAAGACCGGCACGGCGCTCAAGCTCAGTTTGCATTTCTGCCAAGAAATCCTGCGGATTGGCTGCGTTGTACGCAGTCATGTATTGATTCCAGGTGCTTTCAAAATCAGGCGCCATAACAACTTTGGGCAGCCATTCGTGTTTGACTTCGCCCATCTTGACCCAGGCAACACCACCGGGGGTTTCGGTAGTCATTGCATTGGAGTAAGAATACATCGGGAACCAGGGGCCCTGTTCTTCTTCCACAGAACCGATCATATCGACGTAGCTGTCTACGCCGTAGGCATCAAACAGTTTCTGCAGGGGGGTGGACAGGCTGTCCAGGAATTCGCTTGCCTGCTGGTCGGGCTGCATGGCGTTCTTGCCGTCCCGGCTGGTGCCCAGCCACTGCGGCATGTAGGAATAGCTGCACAGGTGAGAGGCCTGATAGGCGGGATCCGCGAATTTCATCCGCATTTCTTCGGTGCGGTAATACAGGCCGTTTTCATCAACCAGGTAATCCTCACCTTCAACGCCCCAGAAGCGAAGATCGTGGATTTCCTGATCCAGCAGATCGTTCATAAACTTAAATGCACCGTCAATATCGGAGCAGCTGGTGGTAACGGCCACGCCGCTGGAATTGTTCAGGGTATCGGCGTAGTTGTGCCAGCGGTTTTCCATTCCTTCGTCAATGGTCAGGCCCAGCGGAACGTAGTTGCAGCCCTGCTCGTCCAAACCCTGCTGTTTGAAAACATCATTGACATTGTACGCGAAGTTCCACCACTGGTCGCACATGCCCAGCACAGCGCCGGTGGAAAGCTTGGCGATGTATTCATCGTAGGTCTGGGTGGCGAATTCTACGTCCACGTAGCCTTTCTGGTATTCTTCGTTCAATTTCTGGAAATACCGCTTGGCAGTGGGCGTGGTATTGTAGTCAACCACCTGCATCGTATCCTTGTCTACAATGACAGAGCCGTCGTTGGGATACCCATCAAGGAACTGGGGTGCATTCTCGATGCAGAAATAGCGCCAGTCTTCGCAAAGTGCCGTGTAGGGAATGTTCTTGGTACCGTTTGCCATGGTGGGGTTGGCATCGGCATAGCTTTCCAGCAGATCGAAATACTGGTCCAGGGTTTTGATTTCGGGGTAACCGGCCCATTCCAGAACACGCGTCTGAATCCAGAAGGCTTCATCGTTATGGGTGGTGGAACGATCTTCGCCGTAGGTGTTCTGGAATACGTTGGCCCAATAAATCTTGCCGTCATCCTGACGGAAGCTGTCCCACTCTTCGTCGGTGTACAGTTCTTTCAGGTTGGGGTACTTTTCCAGGTAATCATCCCAGGGCACCAGGACGCCTGCGTCATAAAGAGACATCATGGCATCGCCGCCATTGATGAAATCCGGATACTCGCCGCCGGCGATGATTGTGCCGATGGCTTCTGCGTCGGTCTGGCCGGTCAGCCAGGTCTCTTTCAGTTTGGCACCGGTCTTTTCGGCAATGATGTTCATAACATCGTTGTCATCATTGATTTCGGAACCGGGCATTGCGGTAAACATCGTAAATGTTTTGATCCCATCGGACGATTCGGTGGAATTAGAACCGCCACATGCCGTTAAGCCCAGCAGCATGACCGCGGACATACTTGCCGCAAATACGCGCCGCCACAATTTTACTTTCATAATTGGCCTCCTATAGATAGATTTTCCGCCCTTGCGGGTTTCCCTGATTTAAGTATATATACCAAAAATGTTTTACACAACCGACAAATTCCAGTAAAAACCCCTGAAAATTATAGCTTTGCAAATTCAACGGAAGAGGAAATCGCGCTAAACAGCGAAACAATGATACAAAAAAGACAGGCAGTCCCCCATCCTTGAAGTATTTTGGAAGGCAACATGCCTGCACTTTTATTTGGCTTATCGTTGTTTTTTAAGAATGCAAAAAACGAAAAGCAAGTGTATGATTATTCTGGTGTGAATTATTTCCCGGGAAATTCAGAATGTGGTTTCTCGGTTTTGCTCTTCCGAAAATGGGAAGGCGTACAGCCTTTCAGCTCGATAAATTTGCAAAGGAAATAATCCACATCTTTATAGCCCACATCTTCGGCAATGCGGCCGATCTGCTTGTTTGTGTACAATAGCTGGCGGCACGCTTCGTTAATACGGTAAGAACACAAATAGTTTTTAAAGGACTGTCCGTATTTTTTGCGGAAGATTTGCCCTAAGTATGCACTGTTGATATAGTATTTTTTGCCCAAGCCCTGCAACGTCAGGTTTTCCGAGTAGTGTTCCTGGATTTCCTTGTCGATAGAATCCAAAATATCGATGGAGATATTTTTTCGCAGAAGGGAAAGGTAGTCTGCATACTCGCGTGCAAAGCGGAACAGATGCTGTCGGCTCCCGCGGGAAATTCCTTCCCGGAAAGACTGCGCGCTGATAAATTGCAGCATTTCCTTCTGGTTGGCTTCGTTGTCCAAATTGGATGCAAGATGCATAAGCCGGAACAAAAGATAATTTAAGTTCAGGTTGATATCTTTGTCATGTACGCCACGCTGCTGCATTTCGGCAAACAAATGGTCTATTTCGGAGCCGATGCGTTCCTGCTCATTCAGTTCAATGGCGGTAATCAACTGATCCAGGGTATCTTTGCACAAAACGGCTCTTTCTTGCGGAACCGATAACTCTTCCTCGTAATAATAGATTGATTTTTGCTGGCGGAAGGCGCAAAGGTTTTTCAGCCCGCAGACGGTATCATACGATTCAGAAACAGTGGTGATATCGTCCACTTTTTTGCCAACCAGAAATCGCAATTCGTGTTGTGTCGAAACACCCAATTTCTTATAAAAATCCTGGATATACTGTGTTTCGGAACAGCCGGCATTTCGGGCAAGCGCACCGCTGTAAACAAAAGCAATCCCATACCCAACGCGATCCAACGAAGCGTCACAGAAACACCGGCTCCGGTCCTCGCCTAAAATTTGCACACAGCTTTGGTACAGGTCACGCTGCACCATACGGAAGTGGTTCTCATCATCGTCATCTTCGTTGTCCGAAGAATGGCAAGCGGAAATTTCAATGTAACGAACGCCGTCCGAAAAATCCAGATGCTTATGCAGATAATTCACGCCGTTGGGATCATATTTGCCGAACAGCAACGAGATCAAACACCGGGCCTGATAGGCCAGTTCGTACTGCTCCTCCATTTTGCTGTTTTGCGAGATGTTATTGTATTTGCTGAGAATGGATAACAGATCTTGCTTTTCCACCGGTTTGAGAAGATAGTCGATACACCCGTAGCGCAGCGCTTTTTGAGCATAGGAAAACTCACTGTATCCGCTCAGAATCACGAAACCGGCGTTGGAAAGATTCTCCCGGCGAACAGTTTCCAGTAATTCAAGTCCGGTCATTTTTGGCATCATAACGTCGGTGATGACAAGGTCAACGGGTAACTTTTTTATGTACTCCAAAGCCTCCTGTCCGTCAGACAAAACGGCAGCCACTTCATAGCCTGCGGCGTTCCAGTCAATCAACGCCTGCAAACCTTGCGCAATAAACTGCTCATCATCTACGATAATAACTTTTAACATGTCACTCCGCCCTTATTGCTTTGTTTAGAGGGAACCGAATCGAAACAAGTGTTCCAATGCCCGGCTCGCTTTCCACTGAGAACTGTGCAGTATCCTCCGTCATCATGCGGATGCGCAGGCAGGTGTTCACCATGCCTACGCGTCCTTTTTCTTTTAACATTTTCAGGCTGGCGTTGCGCATCCGGTCTTGAATACGTTCTACCTCGGCCTCGTCCATACCGCCACCGGTATCTTCAATTTCCATGCAAAGCGCATCGTTTTCTGTATACACGCGTACAAAAATCCAACCGGGAAAAGATTTTGTTTCAATACCGTGCACACAGGCATTTTCCACAAAGGTGGTAATGGTCAATTTCGGAACCAGGATGTTCTGGCAATCTTCCTGCGCATTGATTTGATACGAAAGGCGCTCCCCGAAGCGATATTTTTGCAAGGACAGGTACGCTTCAACAAACGCCAGCTCACGCTTAATGGTATTGGAATCCGAGGACCAATCCACGTTTTGGCGCACCATTATGGCCAATTTCTGTATCATATTGGCGGTTTCTTCTTCTTTTTTCAGGATGCTGTGCATACGGATGCTTTCCAGTGCGTTGAACAGAAAATGGGGATTGATTTGGCTGTATAAAGCCATCAGCTCTGCGTTCTGCCGGGCAATATCCATCTTCTGCTCTTTCAGTCGGCATCGGTAGGCGGTGTCAATCAGGCTGTTCATCCGGTCAGCCATGCGGTTGTAGTTGTCCATCAGACTGCCGATCTCATCTTGACCGCTTGGCCCGGAAATCTTGATCAACACGTCGCTGTCTATCTGGTTGAAGACTTTTTCCAGACGGGAAAGACGAGAAGTAATGGAATTCTCCAGCAGATTCATCAAAAGCTGCGGGGGAATAATGTTCAGGATCAGCAGCAGGATCAGGATATGGATGTTTTGGCGAATCAGGGCTAAAACGTTGCCGCTTGGTTCCATCACATAGATGTCCAGATCTTCCCCGTAAAGGGTAAAATGCTGGGACAAGCCTACCGAATCAGACGGGGAGAATGTGTCATAAGGCTGCCAACGATAATTGGGCATTGCGTTCGTAAGCAAAATCCGGTTACCGCTGCATACATAAACTGAATCGTTATACCCCATGTTCTGAAAATCGCGGTCCAGCGTGCTGTAATTGATTTCAATACACAAAAGGCACTCCGCCTTATCGTTGTAAAGGCCATTCATCCCACGTAAAAACAACACCTGGCGCCCATCTGTTTCATCATAAGAAAAAAGAAGCCGCGGGCTGTAGCCATCCGCAGTATACTGCTGATACCAGGGCTCCTGCGAAACGGTGGATAACCGTGCAAATTCACTGCCGTTTATCAGGGTTTCATTGTCTGCATACACCCGTATGACAGAATTTGTGATCCGGGAAACACCCTGCAGCAAAGAATTGTGGATGTATTCTCGGTAACTTGAAAAATAGTCCTGGGGACTGGCATATTGCCGGCTCACAAAATCCTGAAGGGAGTTATCCATATACAGGCTGGTAGAAATCAGCGCGGAATCTTCTGTGGCGGCGGAAAGCATCGACTGCACTGATTTGGCTATTTTTTCCATCTGGTGCAGCTGCTCGGTATGCTCGTTCTTGGTTAATGCATGTAAAATTACAATATCGGTCAAAAATATGGGGACCAGAATACATAAAAAATAAAGATATCTAAGTTTTTTCTTCAGGCTTAAGTTATTGAGAAAACTTTCCAGCTTGATTCTGACATGATGAAACCGGTTCATACAAAGCTCCTTACCGGTGAATGTTGCAAAATGACCTTGCTATTTTTAGCGGTGCAAAGTATAATGCCAATATCAGTATAATTCAGCCGCAGAACCATTGTCAATCAAATAACAGATTGAATAGTGCACAATCTGAATCGCTGCTTTTTGTGAATATTTACATCCTGAAAAAAAGGAGGAGAACTCATTGAGAGGCGTTTTTAATCCGGACAGCCCCATGATGCGCGCCCTGGGCGTTGTGTGGGATCTTATTGTCCTGAATCTGCTGTTCCTGGTTTGCTGCATTCCGGTGGTCACCATTGGCCCTGCCATCACGGCTTTACATTATGTCACCACAAAAATGGCGGGTGAAAAAGACGGCACTCCGGTGGTCGGCAATTTTTTCAAGTCATTCCGGGCAAATTTCCGCCAGGGCGTACTGATGGGAATTCTTTTTGGGGCCGCAGGGGGATTTCTGGGCTATGATATCTATCTTCTATGGCATTCCGGGAATTTCCAAAACAGCATCTTTAAGATTTTGATTCCCGTGGCAGCAATCGCTTATATGATGACCTTCGTATATGCTTTCCCGCTGCTTGCAAGATTCAACAATACGGTTTTAGGTACCATACGGAATGCGTTTATCATGTCTGTGACCTCTTTGCCCAAAACCTTTTCCATGTTGTTGTTGATAGGCGCAAGTGTAGCATTGACCCTGTATACACAGACCACATTGCGCTATGGATTGTTTTTGTGGTTTGCGCTGGGGTTCTCTTCGATCGCTTATGCAAATGCATTTGTTTTAAATGACGTTTTCATGAAGTGCTCAGAGCAGTACTCTTCTCAGATAAATCAGGAGCAGTCTCAGGATACTACGGAGAATTCAGACGGCAAAAAGTAACCGTTTGACGGCATAGAAAAAAGCAAAAGAGCGCGGAAGTCATCTCCGGCGCTCTTTTGCTTTGGTCTGGAAATCAGGCTTTCAGCGTAAAGGCAGCAACGCTGCATGCGGGCAAGAGGGAAGGAAAGCTGTTGGTACCAACAGTTATGTTTGTCAACGGCTTCGGCTCGACTTGATGGGGATTATCGAACGTATTGTAGGCAGCCGCGCCGGCACCATCACCGCTAAGCACCTGACCGGTGATGGAAGTAAACTTGCTCAGGCCATCCCAGTGAATTTCAACAGGCACAAGGGTACATTATACCGTTGCTTCTTGCGGGAACCAGATGCGGTAATGCCCGCTTAAAGCAAGCAGCGCAAAAAGATACAGGCAATTGTCATAATAACGCCGCGGCCCGGAACGGAGCGGAGTGCTAAAGAACCGGCGGAGCCATTCATCCGCGCAGGCGTCATCCAGAATCAGGGAACCCTGCGCAATGGTAGCCAGAAGCCCTACAGGATGCAGAGCATTTCCTTCAACGGGTGTGCCGTCGATCAGATAGATGCCGCTTGTTTGCCCGTGTTCCTTTTCTTCAAAAAATTGCTGAATATGTGCAGCTGTTTCTTGGGCCCAACCGTCTTTGTCCCCGAACCATTGGGCATCCAAAGCAATGTTGCCCAACGTGCGGTATGCATCGCTGAAGAACCAGTCGTGACGGTCCGGCTGATCACCCCGATGCGGGCGGCCGTCGTACTCGGCATATTCGGCACTCAATCCGGTACGGGCGTGGCAGGCTTTGCGCAGGTACTGGCGGCTGGCCGCTGCGGCTGCATGCCAGAAAGGACGGTCGCATTCGTCGCTCCACAGAGCAAAAAGTTCATAGAAATGCGGCAAATGATAAGAGGGATCGGTAAATTCACAGTTGGGAATGAATTTGATGAGATGGTTTTCGGGGTTCCACATGGGAAATCCGGAACCGGCTTCTTCGCCTTTGTGTACACATGCGTGCAAGATGCGCCGTGCCCAGGAAGCGTAATCCAGTACCCCTTCGCCGGAACCCCAGCGGTTGGCCGCAAAAAACAGGGACATGGCAAAAAATTCTTCGCCGTCAGGGGCGGGTCCATCGGAATTTTTGCTGCCGTCAGTATGGCAGGACCAGGCAAAATAGCCGGCGTTTTCCCCTTCGGTGAGGTACATGTGGGTCACGACCCATCGCCACAGGCAGTCGAATTCCTTCTGGCGATTCATTTGTACGCAGAACATCATTGCGTAGGACATGCCCTCGGTACGGACGTCATGGTTCCCCGTATCCTCTATGTACATCATGTCAGGTCCGGCACAATGGCAAAGGCGAACCCCCTCCGGACCATAGAACATCTCCTCAAATGTGCTTTCCAGCTTGTTGTCAATTTCGGCCTGCGAATATCCAAGCCGTTCCAGTCTGTTCAAATATTGCCCGTTATAGTAGGCACCTTCCATAATAATTTCAGCTCCTTTTGAATCGTGTAAGGCGCAACCGATTTACTCGGTCTGCTGTTCTTGTAACTCACTATAGCAGTTTTTCGATTGCATGGCAAGCGCAAAAATGGTACGGGTATGGCGAAAAGCTGTCAGCCATTTGAAAACTCTCTGGAATACAGCAATAAATGAGGAAGACTGTTTCATCCTACATCTTTTTCAAGAATCAGAGGAACAAACAGAAACCGCAACATTCGCCTATCCTTATTTTTCATCATGGTTCTCTAAGGCAACACCGCACAATTCCCGCCTGACGGCTTAAGCACCGCTCCGGCGGCTGCGGCACGGCATCTGCGTTGCCAAAATGCTCGATAATGTCGGGTTGCGGTACCCGCATCGTGCTTCGGGGGCAAAAGCCCCTCGCACTCTGCGACCGCTGCCCCTGCTTCGGTTCGCTGTTTCCGCCACTGGCGGCGCTCACCTTTGCAGCATCCAGTACTATCTGCGCTTTTGGCTTAGCATTTGCCGTACCTCGCTCGCCGTATCGGCACTTAGAATTATGCGGTATTGCCTTAACTTTTCAAAAGTGAAATCAATGTAAAACACTTTCATCTTACCCAACCACAACAAAAAAGTCAACCGAATCAGAAATTTATGTGGATATATGGCGATATTTTTCGACTGCTTTTTGTTGGTTTTGATGATTGACAGTGATGTATACTTGCAGTATCTTGTGTAAAGAACTTATATAAATGTTCTTTACGAAAGAATGGCTGGAAAAGCGGTATTCTTATGTTGTATATCGGCGTGGATCTGGGTACCTCGGGGTGCAAATTTCTTCCAAGGACATGATCGCCAGCCGAATGCGCAAGCCGTGGATCTGGGTACCTCGGCGTGCAAATTTCTTCTGGTGGACGAAACCGGCAAGGTGTGCAACCAGGTTTCCCGGGAATATCCTCTAAGTATGCCTCATACGGGATGGAGCGAACAGGATCCTTCCTCCTGGTGGCAGGCATGCCTGGATGGCATCCCGGCTCTGCTGGAAGTCTACGCCACCACCCTGCACTACGCCCCCTGCCACACCGACCCCGCCAACGGATTCAAGGTGCTGGTGGCTCTTCCCAAGGGAACCAACACCGACAAGCCGAATATGCCCATCAAGGGCGGGGACGATGCATACCTCTGGGCCTGCAACAAGTGGCTGCTGGCTCATCCCGATTCCGCCGAGGCTGCCCAGGGCGCTGTGGCGGCCCTGACCGGCGAGAACATTGATATCGAAAAAGATCTATAACTAGAATCATCCACATAGAAAACGGAGGAATTTGACATGAAGTCTACCAACATTCCCGAAGTCCGCCTGGGCATTGTGGCTGTCAGCCGCGACTGTTTCCCCATTGCCCTGTCCACCCGGCGCCGCCAGAACATCGTGACCGCCTGCAAGACCAAAGGCTTTGAGCCTTATGAGTGCAGCGTCACGGTGGAAAACGAGACCGATATGCTCAAGGCTGTCGAGGAGGTCAAGGCCGCGGGCTGCAACGCCCTGGCGGTGTTCCTGGGCAACTTCGGTCCCGAGACGCCGGAGACCCTCATCGCCAAATACTTCGACGGCCCCGTCATGTACGTGGCGGCTGCCGAGGGTGACGGCGATATGATCAACGGCCGCGGCGACGCCTACTGCGGCATGCTGAACTGTTCTTATAACCTGGGTATGCGCCACCTGAAAGCCTACATCCCCGAGTACCCCGTGGGCACCGCCGAGGAACTGGCGGACAAGATAGCGGAGTTTCTGCCCATTGCCCGGGCCGTGCTGGGCGTGAAAAACCTCAAGATCATCACCTTTGGCCCCCGTCCTCAGGACTTCTTCGCCTGCAATGCCCCCATCAAGGGCCTGTATGAGCTGGGCGTGGAAGTGGAAGAAAACTCCGAGCTGGACCTGCTGGTGGCTTATAAAGAGCACGCCGACGACCCCCGCATCCCCGAGGTCTGCGCCGACATGGCCGCCGAGATGGGCGAGGGCAAGTATTACCCCGACCTGTTGGCCCGCATGGCCCAGTTCGAACTGACCCTGCTGGATTGGGCCGAAGCCCACAAGGGCAGCAAGAAGTATGTGGCCTTTGCCGACAAGTGCTGGCCGGCTTTCCCGTCCCAGTTCGGCTTTGAGCCCTGCTATGTGAACAGCCGCCTGGTCAGCCGCGGCATCCCTGTCTCCTGCGAGGTGGATATCTACGGTGCCCTGAGCGAATATATCGGTATGTGCGTTTCCGGCGACACCGTCACTCTGCTGGATATCAACAACAGCGTGCCCAAGTACATCTACGACGAGGATATCGCCGGCAAGTTCGACTACAAGCTTACCGATACCTTCATGGGCTTCCACTGCGGCAACACGCCGTCCTGCAAGATGTGCGCCGACCGTGCCGTGAAGTACCAGCTGATCCAGCACCGTCTGCTGGAGCCGGCGGGCAGCGAGCCCGACTTTACCCGTGGCACACTGGAAGGTGACATCGCGGCGTCCGACATCACCTTCTACCGCCTGCAGTGTGACAGCGAGGGCAACCTCCGCGCCTACATCGCCCAGGGCGAAGTTCTGCCTGTGGCCACCCGTTCTTTCGGCGGCATCGGCATCTTTGCCATCCCCGAGATGGGCCGCTTCTACCGCCATGTGCTGATCCAGAAGCGCTACCCCCACCACGGCGCCGTAGCCTTCGGCCATTACGGCAAGGCGCTGTTTGAAGTGTTCAAGTTCCTGGGCATCGGCGACATTGCCTACAACCAGCCCGACAGCCTGCCCTACCCCACCGAAAATCCCTGGGGTTGATTGATTAGAAAGGAAGTCTTTTGTTATGAAATTCTTTATTGATACCGCGAACGTCAACGAGATCCGCGCCGCAAACGACATGGGCGTCATCGCAGGCGTCACCACCAACCCCAGCCTCATCGCCAAGGAGGGCCGGGACTACGCCGAGACGCTGGCTGAAATTGCCACCATCGTGGACGGCCCCATCAGCGGTGAGGTGAAAGCCACCACCACCGATGCCGAGACGATGGTCAAGGAGGGCGAGGCCATCTACGCCCTGGACCCCAAGCACATGGTCGTAAAAATCCCCATGACCGCCGAGGGCCTCAAGGCCATTAAAGCCTTGTCCGCCAAGGGCATCCCCACCAACTGCACCCTGATTTTCAGCGCCAACCAGGCGCTGCTGGCCGCCCGCGCCGGTGCCACCTACGTCAGCCCCTTCCTGGGGCGCCTGGACGATATCTCCCAGCGGGGCATCGAGCTCATCGAGACCATCCACGACATGTTCCTCAACTACCCCGACATCGAGACCCAGATCATCGCGGCCAGCGTGCGCAACCCCATGCACGTGACCGACTGTGCCCTGGCCGGTGCCAACATCGAGATCGTGCTGATCACGACCAGCGACCTGGACATCTCGCTGCTGATCCGCCAGCAGGACGAGGATGCCGCCCTGGAAGCCCTGCACAAGACTTTCGAGGTCTGATTTATAGCCTAACACAACAAAGCGCCCGCGTTCTGTTTTTACCCGGAACGCGGGCGTTTTGCTATACTTAACAGTTGGAGATCTGCTCCCGTATCTGGCACAGTGCCCCTTTTTCCAACCGGCTCACCTGGGCCTGGCTGATGCCGATTTCCTTAGCTACCTCGGTTTGCGTTTTGCCGCCCAGGTAGCGCAGTGCGATGATGCGACGCTCCCGCGGGGACAATGCCCGCACCGTATCACGGAACATCATATCGCTGATCCAGCTTTCCTCGCTGGTTTTATCCCGCAGCTGGTCCATGACCGAAAAGCTGTCCTCGCCGTCGGAAAAGACCGGCTCGTACAAGCTGGTGGGTGCCACGGCGGATTCCAGCGCCATGGCGACATTCTCCGGCGAGGCCCCGACCTGGGCGGCGATTTCCGATATTTTCGGTTCGCGGCCATCCCGCATCTGCAGTTCTTCCCGCGCCTGCATCGAGTGGTAGGCCAGGTCACGGATGGAGCGACTGACCCGCACGGCGTTATTGTCCCGCAGATAGCGCTTGACCTCGCCGCAGATCATCGGCACGCCGTAGGTGGAAAACCGTACCTTCTGGCTGGGGTCAAAGTTGTCGATGGCCTTGATAAGCCCGATGCACCCCACCTGAAACAGATCATCCAGGTTCTCGCCCCGGCTTGCAAATTTCTGCACCACACTAAGCACCAGACGCAGGTTCCCCTGGATCATCTGCTGCCGGGCGTCCTGGTCGCCATTATGGGCCGCTTCGATCAGGCGGCTTTTTTCCGCTTCGCTCAAAACCGGAAGCTGTGAGGTATCCATCCCGCAAAGTTCCACTTTCCGTGCCGCCATGGCCGATTCCCCTTCCTGCTGTTGCTTACAAAGCAGTATGGGCTGCAAAGTACACACGCAAACAAACTGGAAAAATCTGCACATGTCCTTTTCCCGGGGCATAGCATGGGATTAAAGGGAGGGCTTGGTATGGTGGATCTTTTATGGTTTGTGTTAACGCTGATTTTGTTGGCGGCGGAAACAGTGGTGCTGGTATTGCTGCTGGTGCTGCGGTGGAAAACGCCGCGCACCGATACCCGCGAGACGCGCACCGAATATTTGCAGCCCAATTATAATGAGGTGGCAGGTTTCCGGCTGGCGGCTTACCCGGACAATGAAATCATCATCCCCCAGCGCTGCTGGCTGATCGAAAGTGAGGTGGCCGAGTTGGACTTTGTCATTGTGCCGGGCCGCGCCATGAGCCTGCGGGTCGCCCGAAGCGGCACCATGCGGGAGCCGACCAACCTGACCGTCAACGGCTACGAACGAACCGAGGAATATGAGATCGACGGTCTGACGGTGACGCAGAAGCAGAACGCCGGGCGTTATACTTCGATCAGCTGGACGCGGGATGGATTCGACTATATTCTTTATTCGCAAAAGCCGGAGATGAACATGGTCAGCGGGCTGGCAGTGCCGTTCATCACCAACACGCGGGCCGAAGAAACGTGACGGCTTTAGCTGACGGCTTCCAGTTCTCGCCGCAGGCGGCGGATGATGCGCTTTTCCAGCCGGGAAATGTAACTTTGGGAGATGCCCAGCTGGTCGGCTACCTCTTTTTGGGTATGCTCAGTCTCACGGTTCAAGCCAAAGCGCAGCTCCATAATGCGCCGTTCCCGGGGTGTCAGCCGGGCCACCGCCCTGTGCAGGGCGGCATGCTCGGCGCTGCGCTCCAGTTCCTCACCCACTTGGGGCTGGTCGCTGGTAAGCACATCCATCAGCAAAAGTTCGTTGCCGTCGTTGTCGGTGTTCAGCGGCTCGTCGATGCTGGCATCCTGGCGGCGGTTGGAACTTTTGCGCAGGTACATTAAAATTTCATTCTCGATGCATCGGCTGGCGTAGGTCGCCAGCTTGATGTTTTTGGTGGGTTCAAAGGTATTCACGGCCTTGATAAGCCCGATGGTGCCGATGGAAATCATGTCCTCGATGCCCGCAGACGGTGTCTCAAACTTTTTGGCAATGTACACGACCAGCCGCAAGTTGTGGGTGATGAGCAGGTCACGGGCCTCGGTGCTGCCGCGGCTTAAAGCCTCCAACGCCTGCCGCTCCTGCTGAGGGTCCAGCGGCGCCGGCAAAGTGTCGGCCCCGTTGATGTAATGCAGCTCTCGCACAGGGACTAAGTGTAAAAGCAATGCGTAAAGTGTCTGGCTGAGTTTCATGGTTCGTACCGCCCTTCGTAGTAGATTTTATAAAAAATCGCTGCCATACAAAGCCTCATATTGGGGATCACCGAAAGATTCCGGCGCAAATGCAATGGCAGTACGCCCCAGCTGCAGCACGCCGGTCTTGGTGATAAGCCCGATATTGCGCACCGCAAAGCCGGGCAGCAGGCTGCGCTGGGCGGCGGTGCTGCAAGGAATCAGCCGCAGCTGCGCCCCGGCGGGCGGGTCGGTCTTATCACCCCCGGCAAACCAGCCGGCCAAAAACTGCCGAACCTCTGGCGGCAGACGGGAGCCTGCATCGGTGAGGCTGACCACCAGCACCGGCATAC
>ENA-OPWR01001031-OPWR01001031.1-human-gut-metagenome-genome-assembly--contig:-NODE-1031-length-22794-cov-10.724746_pt1 | contig 22794 bp, 20 predicted proteins | sample MGYA00241507_ERZ502006 | MGnify/ENA primary metagenome ERZ502006 (study PRJEB25962, sample SAMEA2043041) | human gut metagenome | biome: human gut; feature: human-associated habitat; material: faeces...
CTCCACGTTATCCCCCATGCGGGCGTACAGTGCTTTTGCAACGCCGCGGATGGTGGCGTTCAGGCCCGGACAATCGCCGCCGGAGGTCAGGATACCAACACGTTTTTTCATTCAAAAGCCCTCTTTCCTTATCATTCAGGCAAAGCCGAACCGCCCGGCAAAGGATGCCGGAGCGCCCGGGGTCCTACCTTTTTATAGTATTAGAGTATTCCGAAAGGGGAGTGCTGTCAAGAGAAAAACCAAAAATTTACAAGCCTATGTACACCGGGCGGCCGCTGCGAAAACTTTTGCAGAAAAACTGAAAAAATGGTTGACAAGCAGCCCGCTGGCGTGTATAATATCCCTTGTCAGCAACGCACGGCGCGGCTGACACAACCGAATATTGGGGATTTGCATAGTGGTAGTGCGGTAGACTCTGACTCTACTTGTGGGAGTTCGATTCTCTCATCCCCAACCAAGAAAACCGCAGTCGCAACTGGCTGCGGTATTTTCGGGGCATAGCGCAGTTGGTAGCGCGCCTCGTTCGGGACGAGGAGGCCGTGGGTTCAAATCCCGCTGCTCCGACCAAAAAATGCACGTTGATTCGTTGAGAATTTTCGTGCTTTTTTCTTTATTCGGCAGAATGACGAGCCGGGTTTGAAAAAGTGCCAAAAATTATTTCAGGCGCAAACAGGAAATCTGTTGGAGGCTGACTCTGACAGACTTTTTTGTAAAGCTGAACGAGGAAAATGTCGAGGACAGTTCCACCGGGTGGTGGGACTGTCTTTTTTTGTGTGGCTGCTGGCAAGCAGAAGTTGACGCCGGATTGACAACCTATTCGAGCATGGGGGACCGGCTGGGACGTTTCTCCTTAAAATAAGCGTGTTGTTGAAAAGAAACGCTTCATGCAATGTTTTTATCTGAGAAAACCCGCTCTGTTTATATTGATTTCCCTCTGCATCCATGATAAAATAACAGGAGAATTCGTACAATTATGTCGAAAATGATTGCAATGGAAGCTACCCTTACGGCGATCTGAATACTCCTTGTGTCAGCTGTATGGCAGATGGTTATAAACGGAGCCGATGATTGGCTTGACAAAAAGTGCCCGGAAGAAGTCAGGCAAAAACAGTAATTGCATCATAACTTCAGAACGAGCGGAAAAGTTGGAAAAGATAGGAATTATGTGGGATACTATGGAGCAAAAGAAGGGCAATCGGCCATGAAGAAGGTTTTGCTGATCGCAACAACACGGCTTACCATGGACGGTTTGACAGAGATCCTGCTCCGGGTAGCCCGCATAGCGGCACGGGAATATTTGGTGGGCTTTGCACTGGGTGAAGGCTGCAGTGCGAATATCCAGCCGCAGCTGGAAGCGATCGGCAGCGTATATCAGCTGCCTTCCCGTAAAAAAAAGCTGCCCTGCTATATGGCTGCACTGGCAGCATTGGTCAAGAAAAAAGGCTATGAAGTTGTGCACATCCACGGCAACAGTGCCACGATGGCATTTGACTTGCTGGCTGTATGGGCTGGCGGCGCGACAGTGCGCATTACGCATTGTCATAACTGCGCGCACCAGCCTGCCCTTAAGCAAGCGACCCTTGGCAGACTGCTGAACCGTTTGGTTACGGATCCGGTGGCGTGTTCGCGTGCGGCGGGAGAGATGCTATATACCCGGCCATTCCGGGTACTTGTCAATGGAATAGACTGCGAGCGTTTTTCCTTTTCCCCGTCCGTACGAGAACAAATGCGGGCGAAATTGGGGCTGCAGGACTGCTTTGTGGTTGGCCACATTGGCCGTTTCAGTCAGCAAAAAAATCACACCCGGCTTTTCCGCATCTTCAAAACAGTCTTGCAGCAAAAGCCACAGGCAAGGCTTCTGCTTTGCGGCCAAGGAGAGAATTTCGAACAATCTCAGCAGGAAGCCAAGGCGCTTGGCATTGCGGAGATGGTGCTGTTTTGCGGTAATGTGAATAGGCCGGAAGATTATCTGCAGGCGATGGATGTATTTGTGATGACCAGCCTGTTTGAGGGATTGCCCATTGTGGGTGTAGAAGCGCAGGCCAGCGGTCTGCCCTGCATTTTTGCTGACACGATCACGCAGGAAGTGAAGATCCTGCCGCAGACTCAGTTCCTCGCACTTACACAGCCTGATGAAGCATGGGCAGAGCGTATTGTCCAGACAAAGCCGATGGAACGCAGCCTTGCGGGACATTGCGTAGAGAGTGCTGGATTTGCAGAAGAAAATCTGGACAGGCAGGTCTGTGCGCTGTATGGAATGGAGGAACATCATTTTGCGAATATCAGTGGTCGTGACCACCTATAACGGAAAAATGCATCTGGAAAAGCAGCTTCTGTCGTTGTTGCAGCAGGAGCGTGCACCAGATGAGGTGCTGATCTTTGATGACGGCTCCACGGATGGCACAATTGAGCTGGTACAGAGCTTCATCCGCAAGAATTGTCTGGAGAGCTGGCAGTTTTATGTCAATGCCAAGCGCAAAGGCTGGAAGCAAAACTTTATGGAGGGTCTGCGAAAAGCCGCAGGGGACATTCTTTTCCCTTGCGACCAGGATGATATCTGGTACCCGAGGAAGCTTGCAGAAATGACCGCAGTGATGGAACAGCACCCGGAAATCAAACTCCTTGCCTGCGATTACCGTGTGCTCTATGAGCCCGGAGCCATAAAAGCAACGGTTTACAAGAAAACACCTGCAGAAACGCAGGGTCTGATTACAAGATATGGATTTACCAAACATTTCTTTATGAACCCTTATCCGGGCTGTACTTATGCGGTGCGGCGCGACTTTTTTGATGCGGTCAAAGAGCTGTGGTTTGATGGTTCGCCCCACGACGAATTTCTATGGCTTATGGCCGCAGTGCAGGACGGCGCATGGTTTTACAACCGTGTGCTGATGGATTACGTGCGGTATTCTGATAATGCATCCGGGGTGCGCTACAAAGATGTTGCCCTGCAAAAAGAAAACCTGCGCTATATCCACAAACAGCTTTGTGCCCTGCAATCTTTTGCGGCAGAGCACTCGGATGCTGTGCCGGTAGAACGCTGCAAAATGCTTGCTGCGGCGCAGATCTGGTGTGCAAAGCGGCAGAAGCTCGTGGAAACACGCAGTCCGCTCCGCTGGCTGGCACTGGCACCGTGGTGGGGGTACTACAATTCACCAAGAAACTGCCTGAGTGATTTGTGGCTGGTGGTGTTTGGGAGTTTTCAACGTCGCAGAAATTAGAACTGCCAAAGGAGAAAAAATTGAGACGACTTGGAGTTTTTGTATTTTATGATCCTCAAGGAGTTGTAGATGATTATGTAGTGTTTCTTTTGGCATCGATGCGAAAGGTTTGTACGGAGATTGTGACCGTTTGCAATGGCTTCCTGACAGAAGAAGGACATGATCGGCTTTCCCAATGGAGTGAAACCATTTTTTGTAGAGAAAACACCGGGATGGATGCCGGAGCACTAAAAGACTTTTTCACAAATCTTCGGTCAAGAGAGTATTGGAACACATTTGATGAGCTGGTCTGGTTCAATGATACCTGCTATGGCCCTCTAGTGCCGATAGACAAGGTCTTTGAGGAGATGAAGCAGCGTGAGCCTTGCGACTTTTGGGGAATTACCATCCATGCAAGGTCTAATGCTAAATGGCCAGGCAGTAAACAGCCAGGAATTGCTGAACATTTACAATCATATTTTATTGTAATACGGCAACCGCTGCTCCAGGATGAGCGGTTTTATCTATTTTGGAAGGATATGAAGATATCCGATAATTTCAATCTCACGGTGTCAAATTATGAATTGTCTTTAACCAAAACGTTTGCATCGTGGGGTTATATTTACGCTGCTTTTTGTGATACCAGAAAGCTGGATACGAATCCGGATTGCGGTTGTAATCCAACAGCTTATGCAATGTATCGGCTGGTAAGCCAGTATCACTGTCCCTTTGTTAAACGCAAAAATTTTATTCGCACAAATGCAGAAGCCACAGTCTTCACCAATGGAGAGCAAGTCATGCGGTCCATGAGCTACATCCGCAGCCATACCACATATGATACTGCACTGATCTATCGGAACCTTATGCGGCTATACGACCAAGAACTGTGGAAGGGAAACCTATGCCTGAACTTCACTTTGCCTTCAGAATATTCTGCCAATGACCCGACTCCGCCTGCATTGATCCTGGCAGAACTTGATCATGAAGATTCGATTCACGAGTTATCGGAGAGCCTATGCAGCCTTTCTGAATCTTGCGATTTGAACGTTATAACGCGTCGCACTGAACTCATTCCTACAATCAAAAAGTTTTTTCCATCTTGTAACATCACGGTTTCATCTAATCGACCGCAGGGACTTGCTTCCCTATTTTTGGTGCTGAACCAGATAGAAACCGATAAATATAAGTATTTCTGTATTCTTCAGGAGATGTGGGGAAATCCATCAAACGGTCTGCATATTTCAGAATCTTCGATTCGTTTTAGTATGTACGGTAATTTGGTCGCAGGACCACACTTTATTCGGAATGTGATTCATACGTTTGAGTCAGAACCTCTATTAGGAATTCTAAATCCGCCGATCTTTCCGCAAAGCCGCAGTGCAATGGTTGCTCATTTCAATTTAAAGCAAGCTGCAAAAGATTATGGAATTCCTCTTCCGCAACGCCTGTGTGATTACGAGGCTTTTTGTCAGCCCTCGCTATGGTGTCGGAAAGAGGTAGTATTAGCTGCGCTTGAAAAGTTGAACGATCAGACATCTCCGCTGGACCCCGGCGTTTTGGAACATCTCCTCTGCTATATTGCACTTAGCAGCGGATATAGTTGCGGTGAAGTAAAGGAAAGCCGTCAGGCGGCCTGCTTGCAAGAATCGCAGCAATGGCTTATCAACGGTTTTTATTCTGGAAATATTGACTTAAATCTCTTTCAGAAACGTCAAAAGTTTCAGGCTGTGGCTGCCATTCGTTCAGGAAAATGCAAACCAGAAGAGACGAATATTACACCATCGGCATTGCGAAAACTTCTATGGGAAACTGTAATTTATTGGTTTGAAAAGAAACTGAACCCGCACATATCCTCTTCTAAAAAGGATACATACTTTTTGGGAGCCCGTGATGTATATGATGCATATCGCAGGGTTGAAAAGGCATGGCGCCATTCTTCTGAAAAATAGAAAAGGACAAACAAAATGAATTTCGAAAAGGCGAAAAAGTTGCTGACACAGTTGTCAGTGTTTTATTTTCTGCTTGCAGCAATGATATTCTTTGTGGCCGGAGATGGCTTTCGACATGAAATTGTAAACGGTTCCGCCTTATCTCCCAGCTCTGTGATTGGTGAAATCGTTGACGGGATGGTCGTTGAACAGCGATTGCCGCTGGGAGCTGACCATGTTGAAGCATTAAATCTTCAAGTTGCCACTTTTGGCAGACAAAATACTGGTATCCTTCACGTTGATATCTATGGCGAAGACGGCACCTTGATCTCCTCAGCACAAGGAAGACTTGAGGATATGGGGGACAATCAGGTGATACGCTTTTCGTTTGCAGAGTCGCTTGATGGAATGCGCAAACAGTATAGCACGGTAAAAATCTGGTCCGAAGGCTGTCGGCCCGGCAACGCAATAACCGTTTATTACGGAAACAGCGTTCAGGCGGGAAAGTATACGCTTCAGAAGGGCATTGCATCAGAAGATCTGTATCAAGTGGATGGCACTTCGGGCAGTGGAACTCTGTGTGCATATTTTAATGGTTACAACGACCTGATTTTTTATAAGGTATACTGGCTGCTGATCCTTTTCGTGTATGCAGCGGTTGCCGTAGTGATTAGAAGATGGTGGAATCAGGCAAAGCAGGGAAAATGCAACCCCTTGACAACATTTTACGCAATGGTGATCCAATATGGCTTTTTGACCCGCCAGTTGGTGAGCCGAGACTTTAAAACAAAGTACAAAAGAAGCCTGCTGGGCGTTGGATGGAGTATCCTGAACCCTTTGCTGACCATGCTGGTGCAGTATGTGGTATTCTCAACGTTGTTCAGTAACGGAACAAAAAACTATCCCGTGTATCTTTTAACGGGAATAGTGTTTTTTAACTTTTTTAATGAAGCAATCAATATGGGAATGACCTCTATCACGAGCAATGCAGCATTGATCAAAAAGGTCTATATGCCCAAATATATTTACCCTGTAAGCCGCGTGTTTTCTTCTTTGATCAATCTTGGAACCTCCTTGATACCGCTGCTTGCGGTCATGCTGTTAACGCGTACTTGGCCCAAGTGGTCGTTGCTGTTGCTGGTGTTTGATATTCTCTGCTTAGTTGTCTTTGTAATGGGAATGAGCTTAATCCTTTCCACCTGCATGACTTTCTTTCAGGACACGCTGTTCCTGTGGGGCGTTGTGAGTATGATCTGGATGTATCTGACGCCGATTTTTTATATGGATACGATCATTCCAGAAAAGTTTTTGGCACTTTACCACATGAATCCAATGTACCAATATATCAACTTTGCGAGAATTTGCATTATTGATGGCATTTCTCCCAATCCGATCTCTTATCTGTGGTGTATCCTTACGGCGGTGGTGGTGTTTGCCATTGGTGTATCGGTATTCCGCAAAAATCAGAATCGTTTTGTTCTGTATTTGTGAGGTGGGGGCGTATTATGGGAAAAATGATTGAAGTGAACAATGTTTCCATGCGTTTTCGTATGGCAAACGACCGCGTGTCCAGTTTTAAGGAGTTTGCCATTCGAAAACTGAAGGGCGATTTGAAATATTCGGAGTTTGAAGCGCTGAAAAATGTATCGTTTTCTGTGGAAAAAGGTGAAGTGGTTGGTTTGATCGGCCACAACGGCGCCGGTAAAAGCACGCTCTTAAAGGTAATTTCCGGCATTCTTCAGCCAACCGAGGGAAATGTGGTCGTACATGGCAATGTGGTTCCCATGTTGGAGCTTGGAAGTGGCTTTGATATGGATCTGACAGGCACCGAAAACATTTTCCTGAACGGTGCCATTCTAGGCTATTCTGAGGATTTTCTGAAAGAAAAGTACCAGCAAATCGTGGATTTCTCGGAACTGGGTGCAGAGTTTCTCGATATGCCTTTGCGCAACTACTCTTCTGGTATGCTGGCAAGATTGGCGTTCTCAGTCGCTACAGTAGTGGAGCCGGAAGTTCTGATCGTAGACGAAGTTTTGGCGGTAGGCGATGCAGATTTCCAGAAAAAAAGCATGAACCGCATGATGGAACTGATGAGTGGCGGAACTACCGTTCTGTTTGTGTCGCATAATATTGAGCAGATTCGGAAAATTTGCGGAAAATGTGTTTGGCTTGAACATGGGATTGTAAAACAAGTCGGCCTGTGTACAGATATCTGCGATATATTTGAAGGTAAATGAAAAAGAGGAGGAATCAAAATGAACTTATTGTATAGAAGATATCGCTGCTTCTACGAAAATGGACTGTGGTATACTTTGCGGAAAATCTCATGGCAACTTTTTGGAACGTTAGATCCAGAAAAGGATGATCAATGGCCTGTTCATAAAGAGCGTTTTATGAAAAGGCATCCAAAACGGTTTCCAGCGTATGCTTCATCTTCAATAATGAAGAAAATTGCGCATGATATTTTAATAGTATCTGGAGTAAACGAGACAAATGTTCCTCAGTGTCTCCGCTACAGAGTATTACATCAAGTGGAGCAGCTTACCGCAGCAGGTTTTTCTGTAACGTGGATTCCGTACGAGAGGTGCAACAAATATACACCGTTAGATTGCAGAGCTATAATATTCTATCGCTGTCCCTTTACAGAGCCAATCGGCGAAGCAATTCAGATGGCGAAGGCAATAAATGTTCGAACCTATTATGATATCGATGACTTGGTATTTGATAAGAACTATACGGATAGTATTCCGACTGTTCAAAAATTAAGTCGCGGAGAACGAGCAATTTATGATAGTGGCGTAATTCGTATGGGGGCAACTTTGAAACTTTGTGAGTACGGAATTACGACAACGGAACGGTTGAAAGAACAGATGGAAAAGAAAGTTCTCTCTGTTTTTATTAATAGAAACTGTGCATCTGAGGAAATGCTTAAAATCAGTGAACGAGTTCGGAAAAATCGTAAAAAAAATAGCTTGAAGAATACAGATGTTATTATTGGCTATTTCAGTGGCTCTCTTACGCACAATTCGGATTTTGAGCTGATTCTGCCAGCGTTATTGCACGTGATGGATGAAAATCCCGAGGTAAAATTACTCCTGATGGGGGAACTGGATTTACCAGAGACACTGAAACCATATAAGGCTAGGATTATTAGAAAACCGTTTGTAGATTGGCGACATTTGCCTGAAGTGATAGGAAGTGTTGATATTAATTTGGCACCAATCGAAAATACGATTTTTAATGAGGCAAAATCGGAAAACAAATGGGTTGAGGCATCTTTAGTAGAAGTGTGTACAGTGGCTAGCCGTGTTGGGGCATTTGCACAGTGCATTGAAGATGGTGTAACAGGTTTTCTTTGTAGCGATGATGAATGGTATTCTGTGCTGACAAAGCTCGTACAGAATGAAAAACTCCGCAATGAAATGGCATTTCGTGCTTATTCCTATTGCAGAGAAAATTATGTAACAACACGCAATAATATCGCATTACGCGATTTTATGAATAAAACCATTTCAAAGCACATTGGTTTTGTACTTCCTTCCTGTGAAATCAGTGGTGGAATCATGGTTGCTCTTTGGCATGCGTGTTTTCTTCAGGACCAGGGTTGGGAAGTGGACATCATTGCAAATGGAAAAAAGTTTGAAATATGGGAATTTGCTAACCATAAATTCCCAGTGTTTAGTCGGGAGAATGATACCACATTTGAAAATAAAATGTGGTATGATGTTCTGGTTGCAACTATGTGGACGACAGTTGACTATGTACTGTCTTATAAAAATGTAAAAAAACGTTGTTATTTAGTCCAAAATTATGAAACGGATTTTTACAAATATAATATGAATGAACGTCTGCAGTGTGAAGCAACCTACAATCTGCAGGATAATATGCAGTATCTGACAATTTCTGCATGGTGCTATGATTGGCTGACAAAACACTATGGTCATAATGTTTCGTGCGCGCAAAATGGAATTCAGCTGGAGAAATACCCTTTTGTACAGCGGAAGTTTGATAAAGAAAGAAAAGTCAGAATTTTAATTGAAGGCGATTGTGCAGTTGACTACAAAAATGTGGACGAGAGTTTTAAAATCACAAATCGATTAGACCGTGACCGATTTGAAGTGTGGTATATGTCGTACAATGCGAATCCAAAGGCAGAATATAGATACGATAAGTTCTTACATCGTGTACCGTATGAGAAAACGCCCTCGGTTTATGCAGAGTGCGATATTCTGCTCAAATCCAGCTGGTTGGAAAGTTTTTCGTATCCGCCTATTGAGATGATGGCCACAGGAGGTTTCTGTGTTGTTGTTCCGAACAACGGAAATCACGAGTATCTAGTAGATGGGGAAAACTGCTTACTATATCCACAAGGAGATATCGACGCAGCAATTTCTGCAATCGAACAAATTTGTAACAATGAAGCGCTACGCCAAAAACTTGCAAAGAAAGGCTTTGAAACAGCAGAAAAACGAGATTGGAAGGTTTTGAAGTCGGATATTCTTAAATTGTATATTTAAACTAGTAGTCGATTAAAAGTTGATACAACACGAATTTGATATTTTTTGCATACTTTTTTGTGGCATGAGATTCCTCCTGCGGAGAACCTACTGCAAATATTGATCGTATAGAACCCTCGTTCTGCTAACAAGTCCAAACTCGTTTCGGTGAAATTTTAATTACATCATATCAAAACTGCCAGTACCCGGTTTGTGGATACTGGCAGTTTTTTCAATAGGCAGACCGCTGTCTGCAAAAAAGTGGCTCAGAAACACCGACAGGTGTTTCTGAGCCACTAATATTATATCGTTTCCAGCAGTGCGGGCAGCTGGGCAAGGTCGTCGATGATGTAGGGACTGACCTTTTCCAGCCGGGCGCGGGACTGGTGCCCGCCGGTGTACAGCACACAGACCGCACCAATGGCTGCAGCCACCGCAGCGTCGTGGTCGGTGTCGCCGACCATCACGCAGGCCGCAGGATCAATGCCGGTGCGGCGCAGATAGTCGGTGCCAAGCTGTACCTTGCTTACGCCGTAAATGTCCGCAAGGCCGAGCAACTCGGTAAAAAAGCCTTGCAGACCCCGGGCGGATACCTGCTCGATCAGGTAATCACGGCGGGAGGCAGAAAGCACAGCCTGCTGCCAGCCCATGCGGGCCAGCGTTTGCAGGGTGTCAACGGCGTGTGCCGTTACAGCGCAGCCGGGCACACCGGCGTTGTAGTGCTCCATAAAGCGGGCGGCAAGCTCCGGGTAGGGATGCCGCGCAAAGTTGAACCCAGCGCAGCGGTAGTAGTCCTCGATGGGAAAACCGAACAGCTCCCGGTAGGCAGCCAGATCGTACCGCTGGGGGTAGCCGTGGGTCTCCAGCATCCAGTTCAGGCAGCTGTGGGTAAAATCCACATCGTCCATCAGGGTACCGTTCCAGTCCCAGAAGATCATACCGTTCGGCTGCATGGAAACCTCCTTGTGTTATTCCGTCGCAAACACCTTGCGCAGTGCGGCGTTGCTCTCGATCAGCTTTACCAGCACGACGCCCAGCACGGTACAGCTGATCAGCTCGCCAATGCCCACCGAGATGCCGTTGGTGATGCAGGCCAGCCAGATGGGTGCACTGGACGTGGGGTCCGGGAACATCACGGCGATCTCGATGCCGATGATCACGGCGTTGAACAGCACCGGCGGCAGGCTGGCGGCAATGGCCAGACCCTTGAAGCGCACATTGCGCAGCTTGTAGGTGACAAGGCAGGCCAGCAGGGTAGCCAGTGTGCCAAAGATCACATCCACGATGGTGGAGCCCAGCAGGTTTGCAAGGAAGCAGCCCAGCACAACACCTACGATGTACTCGGCACCGAACACGGGCAGCAGGCACAGAGCCTCGGCCACGCGCACCTGCACAGCACCATAGGAAAGGGGCTGCAGTGCCAGACACAGCACCACATAGATGGCTGCCACTACACCGCAGTGCACCAGCTTACGGACGGAAGAATTCTGATTCATGATAATACTCCAGCGGTTTGATTTTGACCGCACAGGAACCGCCAGCTCCTGTGGGTTTTGCCCGGCACTGCTCGAGTGATGCCGGGGAGCCTAAAATCCTAAGTTGCTCTTTGAGGATACTGCACAAAAAAGCACAGCAGAAGGAAGTATATCACAAAATCGGACAGATTGCAATGGGAAGAGGACGATTAAAACTTGCCCGCCGCGCTGCTCTGGGCGTATTCATGTAAAAATGGAATACCGGAGCGTCCGCAGACGCTCCGGTATTCCGAAATTTCAAATAATGATTCCGCTGAAATAGCCAGAGCGAAGCGGAGGCTATTCCAAATGGTTTTAACCTCTGGGGTGGCCGGTATATGTCAGCGCCACGGTATCGGGGCCGGTGTTGGCAGAGACCACACCGCCCAGCTCAAATACGGCCAGCGGCGGCTTGCCAAAGGCTTTGCGGCAGGCTTTTTCCAGATCCTCTGCCTGCGGGATGTTGGTGTGGCCGATCATATACTCAAAATCCTCCACATCCCCAGCGCGCTTCTGGCATAGATCCACCATGGCGGGCACGACTTTTTCGTCGCCGCGCACCTTGGCTTCCACCTTGGTCTTGCCATCGATCAGGGTAATGATGGGACGGATGCCCATCAGCTCGCCCATGACGGCTGCGGCGGCGGAGATGCGGCCGCTCTTTTTCATCTGCCTCAGGCTGTAAGGCCCCAGCACGACCTCCATGCAGTTCATTTGCCGCTCAAACTCGTGGATGACGTGGCGGATCTCTGCGCCGTTCTGCAGCTTGCGAGCCATCTCGCACAGATACCAGCCGAACACCATAGAATAGGTGTGGGGATCCAGCAGATGGATGTTCAAATGGTGCTCCGGGCGCTCCTCCCGCAGCATCCCCTGTGCCATCAGGGCGTTGTTATAGGTGGAGGAACCGGACTTATTGATGGGTACATGGATGACATCCGTGTAGCCCTCGTCCACATACTGGCAGTATTTTTCACAGAACTGGATGGGTGTGATGGCGGCGGTAGAGGGCACACCCTTTGCCGCGCGCATCTTATCGTAGAATTCGGTGTTGGTGCAGTCCACACGCTCAACATAGTCCACATCATCCAGCAGGATGTGGAAGCTCATGATATCAATGCCGTACTTTTCGGCCATCTCCTGCGGGATATCGCAGGAGGAATCGGTCAGGATCGCGATCTTGCTCATAATTTCCCTCATTTCCATTCATAATCTCGTAGGTGGCCGTGATCCAGCAGCTCCGGAAAATCCCACTGCCGCAGCACCTCGTACACGCCCACCGCCACGCTGTTGGAAAGGTTCAGGCTGCGGCAGGTGTCCCGCATGGGCACCCGAATGCAGTGCTCCTGATTTTCCGCAAGCAGTGCTTCCGGCAGGCCGGCATCCTCGCGGCCAAACACCAGATAAGCCCCGTCCGGGTACTGTACATCGGTGTAGCGCTGGGGAGCCTTGGTGGTAAAGTAATAGTAAGGGCCGTTGTTGCGGGCAAAAAAGTCCGCAAGGCCGTCGTAGTAGGTAATGTCCAGATAGTGCCAGTAGTCCAGCCCGGCGTGCTTGAGTTTTTTGTCGTCGATGGCAAAACCCATGGGGCCTACCAGATGCAGACGGCAGGCGGTGCAAGCACAGGTGCGCGCCACGTTGCCGGTGTTCTGGGGGATGCGGGGCTCTACCAGAACGATATTCAAAGTCGGCTTGTTCATCATAAGATGCCCTCCGGGTCCTCCCGCAGGGGACACAGACGGGGCAGCAGCGGCTCGAACCACACGCCGAAGCGGGTGTCCTGCGTGTAGGGCGTGCCCTGAATAGCCAGCGAAACAAACTCTGCGGCGTTATCAGCAGCAGCGCTCAGGGCGTTGCCCTGCAGCAGCGAGCCGATGAGCACTGCGCCGTACAGATCCCCCGTGCCGGGGAAGCTGCGGCTGATATGCAGCTTTTTGATAACGAAGCGGTCTGCGCCGGTACCGGCACAGCCGATGTACTTGCCCAGCGGCAGTCCAGTGACCACCGCGTTGGGGGCCAGCGGCTGCAAAGCATCTGCCAGCGCCTGCGCGGCGGCATCGTCCAGCTGCTCGGTCACGGGCTGCTGCTGCAAAAGCAGCTGTGCTTCGGTGTAGTTGGGCAGGATCAGGTCTGCCGCGCGGCACAGATTGCGGATGCGCTCGATCAGCGCCGGGGTAACAGTGGAATAGGCCTTGCCGTTATCGCCCATCACGGGGTCCACCACCTTGTAGGCGGCAGGCCACAGGGCAAAGGCTTTTTCAGCCAGCGCTACCTGTGCTTCGCCGCCCAGATAGCCGGTATAGATACAATCAAATTGCAGTTCCAGCGCCTGATAGTGCTCCAGCGCGGCCATGCCGTAGGCGCTGCCGTCCATCCGGGCGGGGGTGCCCAGACCGCCGGTGTGGGTGGAAAGCACCACTGTGGGCAGCGCCACCGGCTGGAAGCCCATGACCGACAGCACGGGCAGGATCACTGCAAGGCTGCACCGTCCCACGCCGGACAGGTCGTGGATGCAAAGGATCTTTTTTGGTTCAACGGGTTTTTGCAAATAGGAAAACCTCCTTGCCGAAAAGCCGCGCGCAGCGGCCTATAAAAAGCATCATACAACAGTATACCACAAATTGCTGCATAAAAAAAGCGCATACCAGATTCTTTTGCGGAAATAATAGCACTGCAAGCCCTGTCATGACAGGCCGAAAGGAGAAATTCAGAATGAAACAGCGAGAAAATTCTGCCGCAGGCATGGTAGTGGGCATGGCCGCCGGTGCAGCCCTGGGGGCTGCCGGTGCCATGATGGCCACCCAGAGCAAGCGCCAGATGCGCCGCAACGTGCGCAAGGTGATGAAGGGCGCAGAAAACGCGGTGATGCAGCTGGATAAGATGGCCACCGATTTTGTGGAAAAGCACATCGACTGCTGAACAGCAAAAAGCGCCGTCCCGGGTGGAACGGCGCTTTTTGTTATCGTGCGGCTTATTTTGCCCAGATGCACATCCGGGCGGTGGTGTTGATCTCGCCCAGCAGGCTCAGATCCATCTGGATATTGCAGGTCACGGTCAGCGCTTTGCCCACCTCGCTGCCGGTCAGCACTGAGGCAGGCAGGTTTTTGATGGTCAGGATGCCGTTGCCCTTTTCAATATCGCCGGTCAGGGTGCCGGTGTAGGTCACATCGCCGATGGTCAGGCCGGACAGGTAGCCGGTCACATTGAGCTTGGTCACCTGCTTGACGGGCAGCGTCAGGGTGTAGGTGCCGTTGGACTGGCGGGTAAGGGTGGCTTCGCGGTCAGAATCGATGCCAGAGTTGGCCATGGATTCCTTATCGGACTTTTCCTTCCAGAATTTGACCCCAACGGGGGTATTGGCTGCGGCAGAAGCGCCCAGTGTGAGCACACAGAACATCAGCAGCGTCAGCAGGGCAGCGCCGGTACGTTTTAAGGCAGTGGTCATGGTTTTATCCTTTCTGCCGCAGCTGCGGCATGGTGAAACAGAGTATATAATGCCCTATAAGGTACTGATTTGTCAATACTAACATAACATGACCGGACGGCGTTGTCAATGCGCCTTGGCAGTCTTTCACAAAAATGTTTCGAATCCGTCACAGAGCTTGGAGAAGCGGAAAAGCCGCGGTCTGCCATTGACTGCTGTCTGACAAAAACGCCCCGCAGCGGCTGATAGAAGGCCGCTGCGGAGCGTAGTGCTATTTGAGGTTACTTTTTGCCGTGACGGCCAAAGCGGTACTCCTTGCCCTCGCGGATGCGCTGGATGTTGGAGCGGTGCATATAAATGACCATCGCGCCCATGATCACCGAGCCGATGGCACACACGGTAAGATCGGCGGCGGAGTAGCCCCGGAACACACCGTACAAGATGGTGAGCACCGGGTAGAGTGCCGCCATGGTCACGCTGCCCAGCGATACCATGCCCGTGGGCAGCAGGCAGGCCAGAAAGATGACCGCCAGAAAGGGAATCAGCACCGGCTGGATGGCCAGAATGGTACCACCCGCCACCAGTACGCCCTTGCCGCCCTTAAAGCCGAAATACAGGGGTTTCAAGTGGCCGATAATGGCAAAGATGGCGGCAAGATACACCGCAAGATACGGCGAGAGCGTGGTACTCTCCGGCATCAGGGTGAACAGCCAGCGACCGATGCACACGGCCAGCACTCCCTTGAGCACATCGCCGAAAGCGGTAAGTGCCGCTGCCTTTTTGCCGAAGGTGCGCAGCATATTGGTCATGCCGGCAGCGCCGCTGCCGTACTTGCGCACATCATCGTGGTACAAAAACTTGCTGACGAGGATACCGGTGTCGATGCTGCCCAGCAGGTATGCCTGCACGGCGGACACCGCAGCGATGAGAACAGATTCCATCATCTGAGCCCTCCTGACGTGTTATACGTCCTTGGCACCCACCTCGCCGGAGCCGCGCTCCCGCACGACCAGACGAATGGGCGTATGCTCCAGACCAAAGTTTTCGCGGATCTGGTTGATGAGATACCGCTGATAGCTGAAGTGGAACAGGTGCTTTGCGTTCACGAAGGCCACGAACGTGGGGGGACGGGTAGAGGCCTGCGTCAGGTAGTAGATCTTCAGGCGGCGGCCCTTGTCGCTGGGGGGCTGCATCCGGGCGGTAGCGCGGGCAAGCATCTCGTTCAAAACGCCGGTAGGCACGCGGGCACCGTTTTCGGCGTCCACATCCCGGATCAGCTGCATCAGCTTGTTCACGTTGTAGCCGGTCTGGGCAGAGATGAAGATGATGGGTGCGTAGCCCATAAAGCTGAAGCACTCGGCATAGCCGCGGCGCTGCAGCTCCATGGTGTTGGTCTCCTTGCCTTCCACGGCATCCCACTTGTTCACCACGATGATGCAGGCCTTGCCCTGCTCGTGGGCGTAGCCAGCCACCTTGCTGTCCTGCTCGGTAAAGCCGACGGTGGCATCCACAAGGATCAGCGCCACGCGGCTGCGCTCCACAGCAGCCAGTGCGCGCACCACCATGTAGCGCTCCAGACCATCGCTGATATTGCTGCGCTTGCGCAGACCGGCGGTATCGGTAAAGATGAACTTGCCGTAGGCGTTGTCCACCGGGGTGTCGATGGCGTCACGGGTGGTGCCCGCCTCGTTGGCCACGATCATGCGGTTCTCGCCCAGAATGCGGTTGGTCAGGCTGGACTTGCCCACGTTGGGACGGCCGATGATGGCAACGGGGATGCGGTCCTCCTCCACCACGGTCTCGCTGAAGTCCAGATGTGCGCACACTGCATCCAGCAGGTCGCCTGTGCCGTGACCGTGCACGGAAGAAATGGGCATCACCTCGTCAAAGCCGAGGTTGTAGAACTCGTACAGCTCCATGGGAGCTTCGCCCACCTTGTCGCACTTGTTCACGGCAAGAATGATGGGCTTGTGGCTGCGGCGCAGCATATGCGCCACGTCCTCGTCGGCTGCGGTCAGGCCGTTGCGCACGTCCGTGACCATGATGATGCAGTCGGCGGTGTCGATGGCGATCTGTGCCTGCTCACGCATATGGGCCAGAATGCCCTCGGTGGCCTTGGGCTCGATGCCGCCGGTGTCCACCAGCAAAAACTCGTGGCCGTTCCACTCGCAGTTGGCAAAAATGCGGTCGCGGGTAATGCCCGGGGTATCCTCCACAATGGCAAGGCGCTGGCCGCACAGCTTATTGAACAGGGTGGATTTGCCCACGTTGGGGCGACCCACCACTGCTACGATCGGTTTGCTCATGGGGTCTCCTCCTTTCTTAAAAGGGGTAAAATACAATAAAAATGGCGTTATCAGCTGCCGCTCTTTCTTCTGCGGGCAATGTGCAGGCCGCTGCGCAGCAAAGCGCGGGCTTCGTCCCCGCCTGCTGTGGGCAGAACCTCCACCTTTACGCCCAGCTGCTGTCCCAGCTGCTCTACCGTGATATCGTCAAGGAAGGTATCTTTTTCCTCCCGCAGCATCACAGCCGGGATGCCCAGCGTTTTTGTGGCAAGCCTGCCAGCACACTGGTCTATGATATCGGTGGCAGTGATCAGGCCGGTCACCCCAACATTGCCGCCGAAAAAGCGGTTCTGGATGGTGTGGACGTGCACGGTGATCATGGGGTACTGGCGGTGCAACTCCTCCATCATGCGTGTGATGAGGGGCGCTGCCATGGTGCCGGTGACCACATCCAGCTCCTTGGTGCCGTAGACCCGGTGGGGCTTGTCCAGCTCGGCCAGAAATTCTTCCTCGAACAGGCGCATCATGCCCACGCCGTTTTCCAGCTGGTCGTAGTCCTCGTAGAACTCCGGCGCAGGGATGGGACGGCCTGCCTTGAGATACCATTCATCGCTGGGGTAGATGATGCGCTTGCCGTGGCGGCGCTTGCACTCATCGCCGAACTCTTCCATAATGTCGATGACCTCGGCGCTGGTCTTTGCATCGTAGGGCACCTGCGGGTACAGATTTTTGCGGTAATCCGTAATGCCGCAGGGCACGGCTGCAATGCTTTGCACCATGGGGGTCAGTTCCAGCAGGTCGGCAAGGGTGCGGCGCAGCTCGTCGCCGTCGTTCACGCCGCGGCAAAGCACCAGCTGACAGTTGACGGCAATGCCGCCCTCCACCAGACGGGGCAGGTACTTGAGCACCTCGCCGCCGCGCTTGTTGGCCAGCATCCGCACACGCAGCTGAGGGTTCGTGGTGTGCACCGAAATGTTAATGGGCGAGATGTGCATCTTGATGATGCGGTCGATCTCGTGGTCCTGCATGTTCGTCATGGTGATATAGTTGCCGAACAGGAAGGAGAGACGCTCGTCGTCGTCCTTGAAGTAAAGGCTCTCGCGCATACCCGGGGGCAGCTGGTCAATGAAGCAGAACATGCAGTGGTTGGAGCAGGAGTGCTTCTGGTCGCCCAGATAGGTCTGGAAGTCGCAGCCGAAGGGGCCGCGCTCTGCACGCTGCACGTCCCACTCGCGGATGCCGTCCGCCACCCTTGCTTTCAGGTGGAAGCTTTTGCTGTCGGTATAAAAATCGTAGTCCAGGCTGTCGTTCAGCTCGTTTTCGTCCACGCTCAGCAGCTCGTCACCCGGGCCAAGGCCCAGTGCTTCCGCTTCGCTGCCGGGGTCCACCCGCGCGATCTTCATTGCCACAGCATCCACCTCCTTTTCCTTTTATAAAAAGGTATTTTTCACGCACAAAAAGCTCTCCCACCCGGGAGAGCTGCCGCCCGAAAGCGGCTGAGAGGGCTTCTGATTTGGATTTTCTCTGTTACAGAACAAGAAGGGGAAGGCGTGCGCCCTCCCCTTCTGTACATAACACCATTATGCCACCAATTCCGCGCAAATTAGGCCTTCTTGATGACTTCCTCGCCCTTGTAGTAACCGCAGTTGCCACATGCCTGGTGGGGGAGCTTCAGAGAGCCGCAGTTGCTGCACTTGACCAGTGCGGGGGCCTCCAGCTTCCAAACATTGCTGCGACGCTTGTCGCGGCGGGCCTTGGAAAGATGTCTCTTAGGTACTGCCATATTTTTGCACCTCCTTGATGGGTTTATCAGTTCAGCAGTGATTTAAGGATCGCGAGCCTTGTGTCTACGGTAGCTTCGGTCTGCTCTGTCGGCTGACAGGTACATTCCGCTTTTTTCTTGCCGCACACGGGGCAGAGCCCGGCGCAGTCGGCACTGCAAAGCAGCACCGTGGGGATCTGGAACATGAACTCCTGGTTGAGCCATTCATCCACATCCAGATGGCCTTTTTCGTCCAGCGGAAGATCGAAATCCGGGTCATCCAGATCCCGCTCCTTGACGATCCACTCCGTATCGACTGTCTCTTCCCGGGTGACCGGGTCCAGACAGCGGGCGCACTCTCCGTGCACCAATGCCTTTGCCCGCAATGTTATCTGGACCTCGTCGCCATCGGTCTGCGCGTCAAAGACGGCTGTGACCGGCTGCGGGATCCTTGCACCGGCATAATTGTACGCAGATAAATCACACTGAAACTCTGCATGGTACGGTCTTGCGCCGGCGGTGATAAACTTTCTCAGGTCAAATTGCATAGTACACCTCTGAAAAGGCTGCTTTGTTAGTATAGCGCCAAAGCAACCCTTTGTCAACACCAAAACAGGCAGAAAACCGAAAAAATTTATTTTTCTCCGGTCTTCTGCCTGTTGGAAAAGCCTTTAGCCCTGTTCTTTTATCAGATTACAGGTACTTCTTCACATCGTGGGGCAGTGCGGCCTCGTCTGCGCTGACGGTCACGGTGACCTTCACGCTGTCGCCGGCAATGGCTGCCATCTCATCCAGCACAACGCCCAGACGGTTGATATCGTGATCCAGCACCTTCAGGATGCCGTCAATGTACAGGTCGGTGATGTCGTAGTTGCTTGCCATCAGGCCGGCCACAAAGCCGTACAGCATTTCGCCGCCGGAGATCTTGTACTCGTCCAGATCGATCAGACGTGCTGCAGGAGCGATGTCGTAGGTGAGCTTCATGCCCTTTTCCACAACAACAACATTGCCTTTGGAGGTCTTGACCGCGTCGTTGATCTGGTCGATCATAGCCTTGGTCTTGCCGGAGCCCTTGGTACCAACAATCAGTTTAATCATAGTTCAGTCCTCCTGTATTTTCCACGCCTTGCGGCGGGAGATCTTTTTTACGTTCGGCTTTTACTTCAGCTTTGCTTCCAGCTCTGCGGTCAGGCCCTCGTAGCCGGGCTTGCCCAGCAGGGCAAACATATTCTTCTTGTAGCTTTCCACGCCAGGCTGGTTGAAGGGGTTCACGCTCAGCAGGTAGCCGCTGCAGGCGCAGGCACGCCAGAAGAAATAGATCAGGTAGCCCACATTATAAGCAGACAGGTCGTCCACCTCGATCAGCACTTCGGGCACGCCGCCGTCGGTGTGTGCCAGAATGGTGCCCTCCATGGCCTTGCGGTTGACCACGCTCATGTTCTGGTTTGCAAGGAAGTTCAGGCCGTCAAAGTTGCCCTCCAGCGGGTCGATGAACAGATCCTGCGCAGGCTTCTTCACGTCCACGATGGTCTCGAACATGATGCGGGCACCTTCCTGAATGAACTGACCCATAGAGTGCAGGTCGGTGGAGAAGATGCAGCTTGCAGGGAACAGACCCTTGTTGTCCTTGCCCTCGCTCTCGCCGAACAGCTGCTTGTACCACTCGTTCATCAGGGTGAAGTCCGGCTCGTAGCATTCCAGAATTTCCACGCTCTTGCCCTTGCGGTACAGGATGTTGCGGATGGCTGCATACTTGTAAGCGTCGTTATCGGGGCTCAGCACGGAGAAACGCTCCATGGCGTCGGCTGCGCCCTTCATCAGCTCGTCGATGTCGATGCCGGCGGCGGCGATGGGCAGCAGGCCCACAGCGCTCAGCACCGAGTAGCGGCCGCCCACGTCATCGGGGACCACGAAGGTGGGCCAGCCCTGTGCGTCGGCCAGCTGCTTCAGGGTGCCCTTGGCACGGTCGGTGGTGGCGTAGATGCGCTTGTTGGCTTCCTCCACGCCCATCTCCTTTTCCAGCAGTTCACGCAGCACACGGAAGGCCAGAGAGGTCTCGGTGGTGGTGCCGGACTTGGAGATGACGTTGATGGAGAAGCGCTTGCCCTTGCACAGGCTGATGATGTTGTTCAGGTAGGTGGGGCTGATGCTGTTGCCGCAGAAGTAGATCTTCAGGCCGTCCTCGATCTCGTTGTGGTACATGCCCTTGACGGCCTCCACCACAGCGCGGGCACCCAGGTAGCTGCCGCCGATGCCGGCGACCACCAGAACGTCGGAATCCTCACGGATCTTGGCAGCGGCTGCCTTGATGCGGGCGAATTCTTCCTTATCATAGTCGCGGGGCAGGTACATCCAGCCCAGGAAGTCGTTGCCCGGGCCGGACTTTGCTTCCAGCTGTTTGTGGGCAGCTTCCACCTGCGGGTAGATGGCTGCATATTCCTCTCCGCTGATAAAACCGGAGAGGTGCTTCGTGTTCAGTGCAACACTCATTTTATTATAACCTCCAAAACGATTTTCGGGACCTTTGCCCCGCGAGGAAATATCTTGGTATAAGTGTACCGTTCCCTCCGGGTAAAGTCAAGGTCAAAATCCTTGGATTTCATACAATTTTAATAGTGTTTTTTTGTTTCTTCATCCAGAATTGTTCACACAGCCAGTTCCGTTCGGCGGTCCATTTTTTACTTTTAGACGGTAAAGCGTTCTTTCAACCACTCTGCCCGGTCAAAGTGCCCCACAGCAGGCCCAGCGCCGTGCCAAAATCCATCTCCGGCGCATCGGCCGCCGCGCAGATGTCGTACTCGCCCAACACACTCTCCCCGGCCAGGATGCGCACCATGCCCACGGCCTGGCCCTGCTGCACCGGTGCATCCAGCTCGTCGGGCAGGGTGAGCTGCGCGGTGAGCTCGGCCGCGCTCTCCTTCGGCATCAGGATGCTTTCCGGCAGGGCGGAATATTCCAGTGGCACGCTCTCCTCGGCGCTGCCCCTTACCTTTATAAGGAGAGGCCGGTCTTCCATGGCGGGCAGCGGGGCCGCGCGCCATGCCGCAAAGCCATAGTCCAGCAGGGTGGTGGCCGCTTCGAACCGGTCTTTGCTGGAAGGTGCCCCCAGCACCACGGCGATCAGGTTCAGCCCGTCGCGGGTGGCGCTGGCGCTGATGCACACCCCAGCCCCGCCGGTGGTGCCGGTCTTCAGACCGGTGATGCCGTTATACCGCCGCAGCAGCTTGTTGGTGTTCACCAGCTGGGTGGCCCCGCCCCGCAGGGTGTCGGTCCAGATGCCGGTATAGTGCAGCACCTCCGGGCAGGTGGTCAAAATCTGGCGGCTCATGATGGCCACATCCCGGGCCGTGGAAAGGTGGCCTTCGGTGTCCAGCCCGCAGGCGTTGTGGAAGGTGGTGTTCGTCATGCCCAGCTCGGCGGCGCGGTCGTTCATCATCTGGACAAAGCCCTGTTCGCTGCCGCCCACCAGCTCCGCCACCGCCACAGCGGCGTCGTTGGCCGAGGACACGCAGATGGCCTTGATCATCTCATCCAGCGTGAACTGCTCGCCGGGTTCCAGCCAAATCTGGCTGCCGCCCATGTGGTAGGCGTGCTCGCTCACGGGCACAAGGGTGTCCAGCGTCAGCCGCCCGTCGTGGATGGCCTCAAAGGTCAGCAGTAGGGTCATCACCTTGGTGATGGAAGCAATGGGCATCCGCTCATCCGGTGCTTTCTCGTAGAGCACACGGCCTGTCTCCGGTTCCATGAGGATTGCCGCCCGGCATTCCAGCTGCAGCCCGCTGTTGGCCGGAGCCGCCGCCAGCACCGCCGGGGCATCCGCCTGCACTGCCGGTCCCGTTCCCCCAATGGCCACCCGCAGCCCGGCCCCCTGTGCCGTACCCACAGCCAGCGCAAACAGCCAGAAGCAGAGCACCCCCGCGCAGAGCAGGGCCAAATTTCTCCGTTCCATTCCTCGTACCTCCCCGCGTAAAGTCTCTGGTTGCATTCTATGCAAAAAAAGAGGGGTCAATGCCCTTTTCTACGGGATGAAAATCTGCTATAATAGGAGAGTTTATAAACACTTTAGCTGGCTCACCCTCTCAGGCCGCTTCGCGTCCAGCTCTCCCAAAGGGAGAGCTTTTGACAAAACCAGTAACTTTGCATGGATTGCCAAAGCCTCGCCCTTCGGGAGAGGTGGCAGCGCGT
>ENA-OPWR01001032-OPWR01001032.1-human-gut-metagenome-genome-assembly--contig:-NODE-1032-length-22783-cov-3.495776_pt1 | contig 22783 bp, 17 predicted proteins | sample MGYA00241507_ERZ502006 | MGnify/ENA primary metagenome ERZ502006 (study PRJEB25962, sample SAMEA2043041) | human gut metagenome | biome: human gut; feature: human-associated habitat; material: faeces...
CATGCATTATATGTTGAATTTGCCCTTACTGAAGACATTTCTTGTTTATTTAATGATGACCATTCTTTAATTAACCAAGGATGTGTTGTTTCAAGATCATTATAACCTTTTGCAGTCTTCTTAAAAGAACAATATGGACAACATTGGTCGTTTTTGTGGCGATCAGAAATTTTTGCTTTAAAACTTCTGTGACATTTTCGACAAATCCAATTGGTTAAAGCATTTGAATCATAAAAGAAGGTATCAATATCACCATTCAGTTCTTTTACCCATTCATTGTTTAAGTACGGTTTAACATAGCTTAGTGTTTCATTTGGTTTAGGAATTTTTTTATTACAGTATAATTTTAAGTTTTTTGCTAAATCTTTAAAATATTTATCTCCTTCTTCTGTTTTAGGAACAATTATTCTTCCATTTTTGTCAATATAACCATTAGCTCCTTTTATTTGATAAGATATTAATTCTGAATAATCCACTTTTTCCGATAATAGAAATTGTGGATAATTTTTTAGGTATTTTGATACTGAATTAGGAACTGATTGGATAATTTCTAAAATATTTCTATAATTTTCTGGATTGAAACCGTTATCTATTAAAAAATCTAAAAAAATTCTTGTATTTTCTGTCATAATAAAAATCCCCTTTTCTGGTTGCATATTGTATACCTGATTTTTTTGCTTGTCAACAATAAAGAAACTTTATTGAAAAAAACTTTATCTATTACAAAAGTACTGATTAAGTATTTTTGGTATATAAAAAGCACATTATTTAAATGTGCATAATACTTTAATGGTGCCGTAAGTAGGAATCGGACCTACGTTAAAGCCTTACCATGGCCTCGTAATACCATTATACTATTACGGCAGAAATTGGTTATTAAAACCAAATTAATTTAATGTATACTAATATTGCAATAATAATGCGATAAAAAGCAAAGATAGAAAAATCATGTTTCTTAATATATTGAAGTAAAAATTTAATACTTATTACTCCTACAACAAAAGAGGTGATAATTCCAATAATAACTTCGCTAGTCATTTGTAATTCTCCAATTTTTAAGACTGTAGCCCCTGCAATAATAGGAACTGACATTAAAAAGGTAAATTTAGTAATAGCTTCTTTGCTAAGTCCCATTAATCTTCCTGCTAATATTGTGGTACCACTTCTAGAAAATCCTGGAAAAACAGCAAATGCTTGAGAACATCCTACTAAAAACGCCTGCTTTAAAGTTATTTTTTCAAAAGGAACTTCTTTTTTTCGATAATGTTTACTTGCCCATTTATCACCAGCATAAATGAATACTCCCATTAGGGCTAATAATAAAGCAATTGCCCATATCTGATTACGAAAGAATCCTTCAATAACATCATCTAATAGGAATCCTACTAAGGCTGCTGGTATTGTTGCTACTACTAAATACCAAAACATTTTTCCTTCTGTAGTATCTTCCTTTTTAAAGAGATTTTTACAAGCTCCAATAAATAAATTCCACCAATCTTTAAAATAAATTACTAAAACAGCCATTAATGTTCCAAAGTGTAGGGCAATATCAAAAGCCATAGAAGACTCTTTCCATCCTAATAAATAAGGAACTAAAATTAAATGAGCTGATGATGAGATTGGTAAAAATTCTCCTATTCCTTGAACAACTCCTAAAACAATACATTTAATAAATTCCATGAATTAACCCTCTTTCTTTTCCTAAGTCATTATAACAAAAAAGATTTTAATTGTAAATATGATTTAAAAATAATGTCATATATTCTTTTTATGCGTAAACTATATTAGATATGTAAAGGAGGTAAAATTATGTATTATTATGGTGGATATAGTGGCGGATATAATAATTCTTGTGGATGTAATAATGTAGGAAGTTATCCTGTATATGGTGGATATGGTTATAGTGGGGGAACTGGTTATAGTGCTGCTATTATCTTAGTATTATTTATTTTACTTGTTATTATTATTGGTGCTAGAGTTACGGTCTAGTCGAAAGGAAGGAATAAATCCTTTCTTTTTTTTATAATTTGTGATAATATATATTCACAAGGAAGTGATTTTATGCTTTTAACAAGTGATATATTAGATGAAAAAGATAAAAGAATTCGTGCTAAAAATACTGATATGGAATTTCCTTTAAATGATAAAGACAAAAAATTAATTCATGATATGTTAGAACACTTACACTTTTCTCAAATAGAAGAAAAAGCAGAAAAATATCATTTAAGACCAGGTATGGGACTAGCTGCTCCACAGGTTGGAATGAATAAAAATTTTTTTGTTGTTTGTCATGAAGAAAAAGAAAATGTTTTTAAAAATTATGTGTTAATTAATCCTAAATTGATTTCTCATTCTGAAGAATTGATTTATTCTTCGGGAGGAGAAGGATGTTTAAGTGTAAATCGTGATGTAGAAGGTATTGTACCAAGATATGCTAGAGTTACTTTTACTGGATACGATGTTGAGGGAAATAAGATTAAATATCGTGCAAGAGAAGAACTGGCAATTGCTTTTCAACACGAAATGGATCATTTGCACGGAATTCTATTCTATGATCATATCGATCCAAAAGATCCTTATAAAAATGCAGAAGAAATGAGAGAAATTTAAGTTAGTATTTCAATCTTGAGATACTAATTTTTTTATTTATATTATGGCTTAATTAAGTTTGTCCATAAAAAAATCCACATTCAAAAAGCTAGATGTGAACTTGATCAATTTCATTTATTTTATCTTTATACTTTAAAACTGGAGCATAACTTAGACGATGATATTTACAAATGCCATACTTAGAAATGGCTTCTAAATGTTTTTTTGTTCCATAGCCCTTATTATTTGCAAAATCATACATAGGATAAATCTTATCTAATTCACAAAGTTCTCTATCCCTTGTGACTTTAGCGATAACTGATGCTGCAGCAATAGACAAACTCTTACTATCTCCTTTAATAATAGAAGTTGTTGGAATTTCTAACTCCAGTGGCATGGCATCAATTAAAATATGCTCTAATTTTATTTTTTCATTAGCCTTCTCGATGGCTTCTTTCATTGCTAATTTAGTTGCTTGATAGATATTTACTTCATCAATAATTTTTGGGCTTACTTCTCCTATCCCAATCGCTAATGCATCTTTCATTAAAATATCATAAAATTTATCTCTTTTTTTAGAAGATAATTTTTTAGAATCTGTTAATCCTTCTAATTGATAATTTAATGGTAAAATAACACAAGCAGCTACGACATTTCCAACTAAAGGACCTCTTCCGACTTCATCTACACCAGCAATCACTTTTTTTCCTTCTTGAATTAATTCTCTCTCATAGCAGTATAAGTCTTCCATTTTCTCACCTAAAATTATTTCTATTTCTAAATAGTTCATTTCCTTTAGAAGCTTGCATATTTCCTTCTAATCTTTTTAATCTTCCTTCAATACTATTGGCTTCTAAAATTTCCTTATCTCTTTCCTTTTTATCTTTAATATTAAACATTTTATTAAAATGCTGTTGTCTTTTTTCATTTGCTTCTCTGATTTGATTGTAATTATGATTAGCGTTCCACTGACTATCCACAACTTTTGATATATCACTTACTCTTTTTTGTATTTCCATCTTATCTATCCTCTTTTCTCGTTCTATTATATAAAAAATAAAGAAAAAAGAAAATACTTCAAAAGAAAAAAGTTAGAAAAAAAGAAGTTTTTCTCAGTTACCTTCTTTTTCTTCTTCTAATGGAGGATTACCATTCATATTAAATAAATAATAATAAATATCAAAATAATTCTTTACTAAAACTAAATCTAGACTTTTTTTCACCTCTTCTGGTACTTCTTCTAAATCTTGTTTATTAGGAAGAGGAATAAATACTCTTTCTATTCCATTATCCATTGCAGCGATTAATTTTTCTTTTAATCCGCCAATAGCAAGAATAGAACCTCTTAAAGTAATTTCTCCCGTCATACTAATATCGTAAGGAATAATTTCATTTTTTAAAAGACTAATTAAAGCGGTCGCAATAGCAACCCCGGCACTAGGTCCATCTTTTGGGGTAGCACCCTCTTCAATATGAACATGAAAATCTCTAAATTGAAATAATAAATCATCAATTCCAAATTTTTCCGCATTACTTCTAACAAAACTAAGAGCGACTTCCACACTTTCTTTCATTACTTTTCCAATATTTCCTGTAACCTTTAACTTTCCTTCTCCTTTATAAGAAGTAACCGATATTTTTAAAATCTCTCCCCCATAAATTGTATAGGCTAGAGCATTTAATGTTCCACTTTCCGTAAATTTTTCATTTTTAGAGTGAAAATACTTAGAAGTTCCTAGATAAGTATCTAGATTTTCATTAGTTATAACAATATCATGAATATCCTCAGTTACGATTACTCGGCAAATTTCTTCTATTTTTCTTTTTAATTCCCTAGCACCTGCTTCTTTGGTATAATCTTCAATAATCTTAGTAATTGCACTATCATCAATTGTAATATTATTATCTTTAATTCTATATTCTTTTAATAACTTTGGAACTAAATGTTTTTTGGCGATTTCTTTTTTATCATAATTTGTATAGCTAGATATTTCAATAATTTCTAATCTATCTCTTAAAGCACTTGGAATTTTGGTAATATCATTTGCGGTTAAAATAAATAATACTTTCGATAAATCAAATTCTTCTTCAATATAATTATCACAAAAATGCTGATTTTGTTCTTTATCTAATACTTCTAAAAGGCTTGAAGCAGGGTCTCCATGATAATCCTTTCCCAACTTATCAACTTCATCAATTAAAAATACAGGGTTATTTACTCCAGCTTTTTTCATTCCTTGAATAATTTTACCAGGACTTGCTCCTAAATAAGTTCTTCTATGTCCAACAATTTCTGCTTCATCAGAAATGCCACCAACACTAATTTTAACAAATTTTTTATCCAGTGCATTAGCAATACTATGTGCTAAAGTGGTTTTTCCTACACCTGGTGGACCAACTAAACAAATAATTGTACTCTCTATTTTTTTTACTTTTTCTACTACTGATACAAATTCAATAATTCTCTTCTTAGCGACATCCAATCCATAATGACTTTCATTTAATACTTCTTTTACCTTATCTAATTGGTATTTTGACCTTGTACCTTCATACCATGGCAAATTTAATAGCCAGTCAATATAAGTTCTAATTATTGTAACTTCAGGAGAAACTTCTGAAGATAAGGTATATCTTTTTAATTCTTCTTCTAAACGAATTCTTACTCGATTAGGTAATTTTTTTTCTTTTATTCTTTGGCGTAGTTGATTGGCTTCTGTATCTTTTATTGTGAATTCTCCTAATTCTTCTTTCATGATGCGAATTTTTTCATGGAGTAAATAATTTCTTTGAGAAGTATCTATTTTATTTTTTAAGGAAGTCTCTATTTCATCTTCTAATTTAATTGTTTCTATTTCACTTTTTAAATCTTCTAGTAATAGTTTAACTCTACTAATTGAACCAACTTGGCGTAAATATTTGATTTTTTTAGGATAGGAAATAGGAAGTTCAGCACAAACAATATCTGTTAACTTTCCAATATCACTTACTCCAGAAATTCTTCCTATTACACTATTACTCATTAAAGAGGAAGAGTCAATATAAGTATTTAAATTCCGAAATAAAATTCTTCTTAAGGCTGTTATTTCTTTCTCATCTACTTCTTCTATTGGTACAGAAATTACAAAAGAATCTAAATAACCATAATCATTCTCTAAATAATTGACAACTTGTACTCTTTCTAATCCAGCAATAACTACTCTTTCATTTCCGTTGGATAAAGATAATTTTGATTTTATTTTTCCTACTACACCAATGGTAGGTAAATCATCAATATTAGGATTTTCTTCTAAAGGATCATTTAAATTTAATAATAATATTTGTTGGTCATAATACTGATAAGCTGTTTCTAATACTAACTTTTCTTTACTGGTACTAAACTCTAATCGAATTTCGTTATAAGGAAATAAAACAGTATCTTTTAATAACAAAACGGGCAAATTTGTTTGAACCATATTACTTCCTTCTTTCTGTCTCAATATTGTATCAAAAAGACTTAGATTTATCAAGTTTTAACAGAAGATTTTTAGGACTTTTTCTAAAAATTATCACTCTTGTAAACAGAAAAGAATTTAATGGAAGAAATTGGCTATAAATGTAACCTATTTGGTTACATCTTTTTTCTCAAATTGTGTTACAATAGTATCAGAGGAAGAAATTTCTCTAATGGACTTAAGCCCTTTCCTAATATTTATTATTGGGAATTTGAAAAAATACACCTTTACTTGACTCCTTCCTAGCGTCTTGTAGGTGTATTTTTTCTTTTATATTTTAATAATTGAACTTAATTTTTTAATTACCTTCTTCTCTATTCTAGAAATATAAGATTGACTAATTCCCAAAAGATTAGCCACTTCCTTTTGAGTCAGTTCCTTTTTTCCATTTAATCCATATCGATATTCTATAATTTCTTTATCTCTTCCTTCCAATTTAGAAATTTCTTGATATAAAAGATGGCGATCTAGTTCTTCTTCTAAACCTTTCGTAACAATGTCTTTTTCTGTTCCTAATACATCTTCTAAATGTAATTCATTTCCATCAGCATCAAAACTAAGACTATCTTCAAAACTAACTTCTGTTCTTTTTCTTTTAGTTTTTCTTAAATACATCAAAATCTCATTATCAATACATCTTGAAGCATATGTTGCTAGTTTAATATTTTTATCTAATCGATAAGTATTTACCCCCTTAATTAAACCAATTGTCCCGATAGATACTAAATCCTCCAAATCTACTTTAGTATTTTCATATTTTTTCGCTAAAAATACCACTAATCTTAAATTATGTTCGATTAATTTATCTCTTGCATTTTGATCTCCTTTTTGTGATAATTCAACATAATGAATTTCCTCTTCTTTCGTTAAAGGGGGAGGAAGGGTATCACTACTTCCTAAATAAAAAATTGGATTATACTTCTTTAAAATTTTTTTTAATAATTGAATAATTTTCTTCATATTAAGCTCCCTTCTAACAAACTACTTCCCATAATACAATCAACCCCATCTAGTTGAATTTTTTCATTAGAAATACCAATTAAAAAATTACTTCTAAAGCCTACTCCTTGAATAAATATTCTATCGGGAATTATACACTTTAAAAGGCCATGATAATTTAATGCATCATAAGGAACTAACAGTGCCAAGTCTTTTTCATAATTAATAGAAATCAAATTTTTATTCATCAAAAGAATCGGTCTTTTTTTATATGGATCTGTTAAATGATTTCCTGTATCTAAAAATGCAGTAGCCTCTATCACCTCCCCACTTTTTAAGTAAATATCTACATGATAATAATGGTGATAATGATTCTTTAAATGAAGTCCTTGTTTTACATAGCAATACAATATCACTGGACTTAAAATAATTAAAGCAATAACATTAACTGATAATCCATTAAAATAAAATACTAATCCTTCGTTATGATAACTAAATTGCAAATTTAAAAAGTAAAGAAATCCTCCTAGTAATATTGATGAAGTATATAAATAAAATAAATTCTTAAACATATAATGAATATCTCTATAACCAAAAGTAATAATAACCATAATAATAGATATCAGTATTTTAACCAAAAATAATTCTAAACTTTTCATTTCAATAAACATAGATAAAATAGTAATACTTCCTACTAAAGCACCTAATATTAATCTCTTTAAATTGGTTTGTCTTCTTAAAAGAATAGCCACAACAAAAAGTAAAATTAAATCAAAACCAAAATTTAATAATAAAACCAAATCAATATATATCTTCATCAATATCACCAAATTCATTATAAAAAGTTTTTTTTAAATAATATGTCAATTTGTGTTTAATATTCCAAAGAAAAAAATTGATAAAAGTTGTATTAATTTTCTTTTATCAAATTTAGTTTCCTTTAATCATTCCTATTAATTCTTTATAATAAGCTTTAAGAATATTCATCTTACTAATATTTTCTTTTACTGTTACATCGATTTCTTGAATTGTTTTATTATTCTCTATAATCTTTATTTTTCCCACTTTATCTCCTATTTTAACAGGAGCTTTTATTGGATTACTAGATAATTGATAAGTAACATTCTTATTCGTACTAGATTTCTCTTTTAAAACTTTATAGTCTTCCATTGGAGTTAATTCTACACTATCTTTTTTACCAAATTCTACTTTCTGTTTAGAAATCACACTATCTTTTGTGATAATTTTTTTTGCTTCATAAGTATTAAATCCATAATCTAACATGGTTGTTGTTTCACTATTTCGAATTGCTGATGATGGTTCTCCCATTACAACAGTAATTAATCTCATATTTCCTCTTTCGGCAGTTGTCGTAATACAATACCCTGCATTTTTTGTATACCCTGTCTTTAAACCATCTACCCCTTGATAATAACGAACTAATTTATTTGTATTTACAAGCCAAAAGCTTTTTTCAGTATTTTTTCTCAAATAATCTTCATATGTTCCAGAAAATTCTAATATTTTTTTATGCTTTACGAGTTCTTTAGCAATAATACTCATGTCATTAGCACTAGAATAATGATTATCACTATCTAAGCCACAGGCATTTTCAAAATGAGTATTAGAAAGTCCTAATTCTTTTGCTTTTTTATTCATCATCGAAACAAATTTTTCTTCTGTACCACCTATTCTCTCAGCCATCGCAACACTAGCATCATTTCCTGATGCAATGCAAATTCCTTTCACTAAATCTTCCACACTCATCTTTTCTCCTACTTCAAGAAATATTTGGGATCCTCCCATAGAAGCAGCATGCTCTGAAGTGGTAATCATTTCATTCCATTTTAAATTTTCAGATTCTATTTCTTCCATAATTAAAAGCAAAGTCATCATTTTTGTCATTGAAGCCATCGGTAGTTTATCATCTTTATTTTTTTCGTAAAGAATGGTTCCTGTTGATGCTTCAATCATAATAGCACTTTTTGCGTTCTCAGCAAATTTATTTTCGTTTGTTGTAGTATTTGTTGGTGAATTTTCCTCTTCCGCTAAACAAAAAGAAATTGTCAAGAAGAAAAAGAAAAGACATAAAAATATTTTTTTCAAATCTATCACCTAGTAAAAAATATGTCAAAAAAAGTAAAAAATACCTTTCTTTGAATATTAGATATTTTCTACTTTTGATAAAAAATTTTTTAAGGCTTCACATTTTGGAGAATTAAAGATTTCATTAGAAGTTCCTTCTTCTAATATTTTTCCTTCTTCCATAAAAATTACTTTTGTACAAAAATTCTTGATAAAGTTCATTTCATGGGATACTACAATCATTGTCATTCCTTCATTAGCAATTTCTCTCATTAAATTAGTTACTTCCCCAATCATTTCTGGATCTAGTGCTGATGTTGGTTCATCAAAAAGCATGAGTTCTGGTTTCATCATAAGAGATCTTATAATAGCGATTCTCTGTTTTTGTCCTCCTGATAACTGTGAAGGATAGAAGTCTTTCTTATCGATTAAATCAATCTTTTTAAGAAATTGTTTAGCCTCTTTTATCGCCTCATTCTTCGTCATTATTCTTGTTTCTACTGGAGATAAGATAATATTTTCTAAAATTGTCATATTTTCAAATAAATTAAATTGTTGAAAAACCATACCAATTTTTCTTCTAATAGAAATTAAATTTGATTTTGCTTCTATTTTATTTCCTTCAAAAACAATACTTCCATCATCTGGTGGTGCTAAATAATTAATAGTCCTAAGTAAGGTCGACTTTCCGCATCCTGATGGTCCTATTATCCCAATAATATCCCCTTTTTCAACCGTTAGAGATATTCCTTTTAAAACTCTTTTTTTTGAAAAACTTTTCTTTATATTTTTAATTTCTAACATAATTAAGCCTCTTTTCCATTATGCTAATTAATTTGCTTAAACTAAAGGTAATTGCAAAATAGATTACTGCAATTAAAATTAATGGGAAAAAATAATCATATGTCCTAGAAGCAATAATATCACTAGCTTTAGTTAATTCCACTATACCAATATATGCCCCAACGGATGTTTCTTTTACTAATGTTATAAATTCATTTCCTAGTGCTGGTAGAATATTTCTTATTGCTTGTGGAAAAACTATTTTCATCATTACTTGTCTATAATTTAAACTAAGTGCATATCCAGCTTCTATTTGGCCCTTATCAACAGAGTTTAAGCCTGCTCTAATTATTTCAGCAACATAAGCCGCACTATTAATTCCAAAAGCAAGAATTCCTACTAATACTATAGAAATAGATACATTTTTAAAAATAACATAATAAATAATCATTAATTGTAATATACTAGGAGTTCCTCTTATGATATGAATATAAGCTTTTGAAATAGCATTTAAAGCTTTTAAGTACCCTGTTTCATCATGATAATGTCTGATAAAAGCTAAAAGTGTTCCTAATAAAATACCTAATATAACAGCACCTACTGCAATAATTAGTGTATTTTTTAATCCTTCTAAAATATATTGATATCTATTATCATATATTACGCTCTGATAAAATCTGTCAAAAACACTAGTTTTTTCTTCTATTTCATCAGATTGTCCCATGTGTTTTAAAAGAATCTTATCTATTTCTCCACTTTCTTTCATTTGTTTTATTACTTTATTACAACTTTCTAATAATTCAGTATTTTCTTTTGCAACAACCATCCCATAACTATCTGTAACTAATGGTTCACTTAGTATTTTCATATCAGAAGTTATTAGTTTTTTTGCTGGTAATTCATCCATTACAACTGCATTTACTTTACCATCCTTTAAGTCTTGAATTGCTGCTAAAAACTTTTTTTCTCTAACCAATGTAATACCTGTACTTTTGGTTAAATAAGTATCTGCTGTTGTTCCTAGTTGAACAGCAACTTTACCCACTAAATTTTCTTTAGAAGTAATGTAACTATTTTTATTTACTATAATAACCTGTTTTGAAACAGAATAATTATCTGTAAAAGCCACCTCTCTTGCCCTTTCTTCTGTATAAGAAATTCCTGCTGCACCAATATCACTTTTTTTCGTTTTTACTTCATTAATAATAGAATCAAAGGCAACATCTTTAATTACTAATTTCTTTCCTAAATTTTTTGCTATCTTTTGAGCAATTTCTATATCGACTCCCACAATTTCTCCATTAGAATAATATTCATAAGGGGCAAATCCAGCCTCAGTTACTAATGTAAGTTCTTCTTGTTCTTCTTTCATACATCCTGTAGTTAAAACAGTAATTATTAAAAGACAACATAACATTAAAAAATTTCTATATCTTCTCATTTTTATTCACCTACTCTCTAAAATAAGAATAACATAAAAAAAGACCTTTTTAAAGTCTTTTCTAAAGTTTTTATAAAATAAGCATTGCTATAGTTAATATTAAGATATTAGCAAGAGCTATACAAACAAGCACTTTTGATACCCATTTTAACCAACTTGTATATTCAACTTTTGCAAGGGCAAGTCCTCCCATGATAGCTCCACAAGTTGGAGTAAATAAATTAACAAAACCATTAGCTGCTACCATTTCCATAATTGTAGTTTCTACACTAAATCCTACTTTCTGTGCAAGTGGTGCCATGATTGGTGAGGATAATGTAGCAAGTCCACTACTTGATGGAACTAATACTGATAATCCAACGTGGAAAATATAGTTAAGAGGGGCAAATACTATTCTTGGTACCATTTCTAATACTTTTGATACATTATAAATTAAATAATTGTCTAAATAAGTCTGACTCATTAAAACTGATGCACCACGAGCAAGCGCAATGATTAAAATAACTCCTACCATATCATCTGCTCCATCAACCAATTTATCAACTATTTCATGTTCTGACATTTTGTTTACAATAGCAATAATTATAGCCATCATTAAAAACCATAAAGTTGCTTCTTGGAAGTACCATTGTCCTAATGGGCAACCAACTAGCCAAGATAAGCCGATAAATTTAGAATCTGCAAATAATGTAACGCCAAAATCTTCCCATGGAATAAAACTAATAATCATGATAACAAAAGTAAATGCAAAAAGAATTAAAGTTAATTTTTGTCTTCCTGATAATTTAACATTCTTCTTACCAATTCCTTCATCTCCGTATGTTGCTTCCATATTTTTAACTTCTTGTAGGCTTAAAATTGTTGATCCTTTTTTGGCAATTACTTTCTTAGCATACGACATTACAAATATAATTGAAATTAATAATGTAGTAATCCATAAAATTGCACCTAATCCAATGATAACACCTTGATTAATTGTAGTTCCTGCTGGTAAAACAGATTTCGCAGCATCAACAGCAACTCCAACTGCAAATGGATTTACTGTTGATCCTAGCACTCCTGAACCTGCACCTAATAAAACAATTGCTGATGATACAATAGTATCCATTCCTGCTGCTACCATTGCAGCGGCAAGTAGAGCATAAAATCCAACAGTTTCTTCTAACATTCCATATGTTGTTCCACCTATTGAAAACAAAATCATTAAAATAGGTATTAATATTAATTCATGTCCATGTAATTTTTTTATTAATACTTGAATTCCCGTTTCTATTGCATTTGTTGAATTAACTATTTTTAAGAATGATCCTAAAATAAGTACAAAAACACAAATATCAATAGCATCTCCAAAGCCTTTAATTGGTGCTAATAAGGCTTGTGATAGTGTTGCTCCTACTACCCCTGTACCATTTATAATATCTTTTCCATCAAATTGAGCGGCTGGAAGAATATGTGTTGCTGCTGCTAGTAAATAAATCAAGATTAAAATAATTGTAAATGCACTTAAAGAGAAAGATATTCTTTTCTTTTTTGATTTTTCTTGTGCTTCATCTTGATAAATTAGTGTACCATTTTTACCATCAATTGCATCTCTTGCTTTCTCTAGGGAAGAAATTATAGCTTTCTTTCCTGTTTTTGAAACAAAATAACATGCTGCTTCAATTTTTGGTAACATACTTCCTTCACCAAATTCTTCGTTTCTAATAGCAACTCTTGCATCTGATACTGATAATTTTGATAGTTTTTCTTCATTCTTTTTATTAAAATTTAAAGAAACTTGATCTACTGCTGTTAAAATTAATAATTCATCTGCATTAATTTCTTTAGCAAGTAATGCACTTGTTCTATCTTTATCGATAACAGCGTCTATTCCTTCATAGCCATCTTTTTTAGTCATAACTACTGGAATTCCACCACCGCCACAAGCAATGACAATTGTTCCATCATTAACTAATTTTTCAATTGTATTTAATTCTAATATTTTTTTTGGCATAGGTGAGGCAACTACTTTTCGATATCCTCTACCAGAATCTTCTTTATAAACTGCTTTGTCTTTTTTTGCTCTTTTAGTTGCTTCTTCTTTAGTTAAGAATTCTCCAATAGGCTTGGTAGGATTCTTAAAAGCATTATCTTTAGGATCTACTTCAACTTGTGTAACTACCGTTACAACGCTTTTTTCGATTCCTCTATTATTAAGTTCATCTTTTAATGTTTGTTGTAGTTGATAGCCAATATACCCTTGGGACATAGCACCACTTTCAGCAAATGGCATTTTCTCTTTTTGCATAGAGTCATATATCATTCCTACTTGTGGTCCATTACCATGTGTTATAACGATTTGGTTACCATCTTCTACTAAATCAACAACATGTTTTACTGTTTTTTCAATTAAATCATGTTGTTCTTGTGGAGTTTTTCCTAGCGCATTTCCACCTAACGCTATTACTATTTTACTCATTTTTTCAACGTCTCCAACATTACAGCTTTTATTGTATGCAATCTATTCTCAGCTTCTTCAAATACACGTGACTGATTCGATTCAAATACTTCATCTGTAACTTCCATTTCTTTAATTCCAAATTTTTCTTCTATTTGTTTTCCTATAGTTGTTTCATTATTATGAAAAGAAGGTAAACAATGTAAGAAAATAGCTTCTTTTTTAGCATTTTTCATTACTTTAGCATTAACTTGATATGGGCTTAATAATTTAATTCTTTCCTCCCATAATTCCATAGGTTCTCCCATAGATACCCAAACATCAGTATAAATAGCATCCGCATTTTTAGTACCTTCCATGATATCTTCTGTCATTTCTATTTTTGCATTAGTTCCTTCTGCAATTTTACGACATTCATCTGTTAAATTTTCTTCTGGCCATAAATTTTTAGGTGCACAGCAAACAAAATGCATTCCTAATTTTGCACAAACTACCATTAAAGAATTTCCAACATTATTTCTAGCATCTCCACAAAAAACTAATTTTCTTCCCTTTAGGTTACCGAATTCTTCTTGAATTGTCATGATATCTGCAAGCATTTGTGTTGGATGAAATTCATTGGTAAGTCCATTCCATACTGGAACTTTACTGTATTTTGCTAATGATTCAACAATTTTTTGATCAAATCCTCGATATTCAATTCCATCATACATTCCTGATAAAACACGAGCAGTGTCTTCTATTGTTTCTTTCTTTCCTAATTGAGAACCTGTAGGTCCTAGGTAAGTTGCTTCCATTCCCAGATCATGGGCACCTGCTTCAAAAGCACATCTTGTTCTAGTTGAATCTTTTTCGAAAATCATGGCAATTTGTTTTCCTTTTAAATAACGATGAGATTCTCCATTTCTTTTTTGTTTTTTTAATGTCTTTGCTACATCTAATAAGTGTCTAATTTCTGTTGGAGTAAAATCTAATAGTTTTAAAAAATCTCTTCCTCTTAAATCTACCATTGTACATCCTCCCTTACAAGTGGCATAGACATACATCTAGGACCTCCACGACCACGACCAAGTTCAGAACCATGTACTTCGATTACTTTAATTCCTGCTCTACGTAGTGCATCATTAGTAACATTATTTCTATCATATACTACTACTACTCCAGGGGCAATACATAACGTATTAGATCCATCATTCCATTGTTCTCGTTCAGAAGCTACTTTATCTCCACCAGCACATGGTATCAAAGTGACTGGATGATGTAAGTATTTTTCTAATATTTCTTTTAAACTTCCCTTTAATTCTTTTACATTTAAATCTTCAAATGTTGTAGGATCAAATCCTTCTGTAATCTCAAATACTTGTAATGTATCAGAAATTCCAGGATGGTACGTAAAAGTATATTTGTCAATTTGGGTAAATACTGTATCTAAATGCATAAAAGCACGGGATACTGGAATATTAAAAGCTAAGATTGTTTCAATTTTGCATCTTGGATCTCTAAAAAAGTTTTTTGCCAATTGATCGATTGCAGCTGGTTCTGTACGTTGAGAAATCCCAATGGCTACCACTTTTTCGTTAATATTTAAAAAATCTCCACCTTCTGTATGCCAATGATAACTTCTATCATAATATAAAGGACATTCTTTAAAATCAGGATGATATTTAAATACATATTCTGCATATATACATTCTCTATTTCTTGTTATAGAATACATGTGATTTAAGTTTGCTCCTCTTCCCACGCTAGCAAAATTATCTCTTGTAAAGTATAAATTAGGCATAGGTGGTGCAATGAATTTTTCTGGTTCTTCTACTAGATCTACCAAAGTTTTTTCAATTTCTCTTTTTCTTTTAGGAATATCCCTAATTTGAATTCCTTCCATTGTTTTTAAGACTAATTTTTTTGAATCTTTGATACTATCTAGAAAATTATATGTTAATGTGCTGTACTTAATTGTAGTAATGCCAGCCTCATAAATAAATTGTTTAATAAATTTATCTCTAATTTCTTCATCACTAGCAATGACTTCACTAACTAAATCTTCTAAATAAACTACTTCAATGTCATTGTCCATTAATGCTTTTGCAAAAGCATCATGTTCTTTTTGCGCATCTTTTAAATAAGGAATATCATCAAATAATAGTTCACTTAATGTATCTGGGGTTAAATTTAATAATTCATTTCCAGGTCGATGTAGTAAAACTTTTTTTAATTTTCCTATTTCACTTGTTACATAAATATTACTCACTTTTTTTCTCCTTTTTATCTATATTGATAATAAGTTTCTCCTATTATCTACCTTAATTATATCAAATTAAAATTTTAAGTAAATACCTTTTTGATTTTTTTATCAAAAAGAAGAAGAAAATAATTTTATAAGAAAAATACTTCATTAGATTAAAATTTTATATAAAAAAATTATCTAATATTTTTCTTGAAGACAAAAAAAGAGTATAATCCATTTCTAGATTATCCCTTATTTAAAATCATTTACTTATATTTAACTTTGGTTTTCTTTATTTAGCATAGAATCAGTAATTTCTTTTTTTCTTACTTTCTTTTTACTTTTTTGGGCTACTAAATTTCTTGATTTTTTGATGATTTCTTCCATGCTTTCATCGATGTTTCCTACTACATTTGCTATTCTTTTTAACTCTAAGTTAGTTCGTGAATCTACTTCTTTGTGATAACATAATTTATGTTCTAAACTTGCCCACATATCCATAGCAATGGTACGGATTTGGATTTCCACTTTAATCTTCTCTACTCCATTTTGCAAATAAATTGGTACATTGACTAATAGATGATAGGATTTATAGCCACTATCTTTTGGATAAGTAATGTAGTCTTGTTCTTCAACAATTTCCATTGTAGCGTCATCTTTTAGTAATGTTACGATTTTTTCTACATCGCTTTTAAATGAACAAACAATACGAATCCCTGCAAAATCATTGATATTTTCTTCGATGGAATTTACTGTTAATGTTTTTTGTTCTCTTTGTAACTTTAAACCAATAGAATCATCTGACTTTAGGCGACTTTTAACATGTTCAATAGGATTAGGGCTATCACTTAAACCATACTCTTCTACAATAGACTGAATTTTTTCTTCCATTATTTTTAATGCTGCTTCATGCTTTAGTTTGGTAATGGAATATTTTTTATCTTGGAGAAAAGGGTACTCAATCTTTTTAGTTGGTGTTCTAAATTCAGCATTTCTTGCATAAACATTTAATCTTTCATCCACTATTTTACAAAAATCTGCCATTTGATAAATTTCATTAGTCATTTCTTCTGGTAATTCTATTCCTTTTTTATACCATATTTTATGTTCTAAACTTGCCCACATATCCATAGCAATTGTACGAACTTGAATTTCTGCTTTTACTTTTTCTACTACCCCATTCACTAAAACAGGAAATTCAATATTTAAATGATAACTCATATAACCATTATTTTTGGGTGTATCAATATAATTTTTACACTTCAATATAGTAATCTCTGGATCACTTTCAATTGTTTTAATTAAAACTTCTACATCATCTAAGAAAGAGCAAACTACCCTCACTCCTAAGATATCATTTAAATTACGAATACTTTCTTCTGTAATAGGAAGATTCTTTTTTTTAAGTTTTCCTTCAATACTATCCTTCTTTTTTATTCGATATTTAATATGCTCAATGGGATTATTCTCTTCTAAAAGGGAAAATTCTTTTGAAAGAGAATTAAATTTATATTTTAGTTTATCCATTGCAACTTGATAAATTAAATCTAATTGTTCCATAAAATCTCCCCCCTTTTTATTAATTTTCTTTATTAAATTGCATAAATTTAATTATAGTTCTTTTTGATGTGGATATATATTATAATACATTAAATGCTTTTTGTCTAGTACTTTATGAACATTTATCAATTTGTAGTTAACTTGTATAAAGGAAAAAAGTTTAATAATGACAGTTTTTTATTCTTTTAATTTGAAAAAAGTTACTTAAAATGGTTATTGCAAAAATACTTAATCATAATTTTAAATTTTTATAAAGTGCTTAAGTTAATTTATTTAAAGTAATTATAAGATATGAAAATAACATCTAAAAGTTTAGATGTTATTTTAGACTACTCAAATTTAGAGAAGTAGAAATATTCTTTTAGAAAACAGATTTATCAGTATTTTACTTTAATAATCTTTCTACTTTTAAAGTGAATGGTAAGTTTGTTAAGTCAGTAATAAATTTATTTAATTTTTCTGTATTTTCTACTAATACAGTTAAGCTATAAACTTTATATTCACTTTTATTAATTGTTGAAATACTATCAATTGTAATATTATTTAGACTCGCTTTTGTAATAATATCTAATAAGTTATCTGATGTATTGGTATGAATAATTAAATCTGTAAAGTATTTTTTCGATAAGTCATTATTCCATTTAACACTGACCAATCTCTCTCCTAAATCTGCTATATTTTGGCAGATTGCTCTATGAACTGTAATTCCTGATCCTTTCGTGATATAACCAATAATTTTATCTCCTGGTATTGGTTTACAACATCCACTTAAATTTACTTTAATATCATCTAATCCTTCTACTAAAATATCATTCTTATTGATAATAGGTTTATTATTACTTTCATTAATTTTACTAGTAATATCTACTTTTTCTTCTTCTTTAGTTAAAATTTTAACAACAGATTGAGGAGTAACTTTTGAAGTTCCTACTAACATATACAACTCATTTAGTGTTTTTAAGTTTAATTCTTCCAAGATAGTATCTAATTTTTCACCGGTTAAACTTTCATGAACTGGTAAATTGTTTTTTCTTAATTCATTGATTAAAATCTCTTGTCCTTTATTTAGATTTTCATCTTTATCTAATTTGCTATAAAAAGATTTAATTTTATTTTTTGCTTGACTAGTAATAACAAAATTTAGCCAATCTTTATTTGGTCCTTTGCTGGATTTATTGGTATTAACTTTAATGATATCTCCTGTTTTTAACTGATAATCTAAAGGAACTATATTTTCATTAACAATAGCTCCTACTAAAGTATTTCCTACTTCGCTATGGACTTTATAAGCAAAATCTACTGGAGTTGCTCCTGCTGGTAATTCTAAAACATCTCCTTTAGGGGTATATACATAAATGGAATTATTATTTAAGACATCTTGTTTAATACTACTGATAAATTCTTCTGGAGTATCTGATTCTTCATTTAATTCCATAATACTCCTAAAGATTTGTAGTTTTGCTTCCATAGAATCTTTTACTGTTTTTACGCTACCGTGTGCTTTATATGACCAGTGAGAGGCAATACCATATTCAGCAATTTTATGCATTTCATAAGTACGTAATTGAATTTCAAATAATTTTCCATCTACCCCAAATACAGTCGTATGTAAAGATTGATAAAGATTAGTTTTAGGCATAGCAATATAATCTTTAAAGCGATTAGGTACTGGTTTATATTTTGAATGGATTAATCCTAGTGCTAAATAACATTCTTGTTCTGTGTCTACTAAAACTCTTAAGGCTAAGATATCGTAAATATCATTAAATTTTTTCCCTTTATCTAGTTTTTTATAAATACTATAAATACTTTTACTTCTTCCAAAGATTTCATGTTTAATATTATGCTCATTTAGTAAACTAGACACTTCTTTTAACATATCATTAACATCTTCATCCATTTCTGTTTTCTTAGCATTTAATTTTTCAACAATGTCAAAATAAACATCTGGTTTTAAGTAACGTAATGATAAATCTTCTAATTCACTTTTAATTTTATTGATTCCTAATCTATCTGCTACAGGAGTTAAAATTTCTAGAGTTTCTCTTGCTTTTTTCTTTTGCCTTTCTTCTGGCATAACATATAATGTTCTCATATTGTGCAAACGATCAGCTAATTTAATAATAATTACTCTAACATCTTCTGATAATCCTACTAAGATTTTTCTTTGGTTTGCTGCCATTTGTTCTCCTGCATTAGAAAAATGAAGACGATTAATCTTGGTAACACCATCTACCAATAAGGCAACATCTGCTCCAAATAGTTTGGTAACTTCTTCTTTTGTACTATCTGAATCTTCTATCGTATCGTGGAGTAAGGCTGCTGCAAGACAAGTCGCATCGGCATTAATATCGGTTAAAATCATTGCCACATTCAATGGATGTGTAATGTAATCATCTCCACTAATTCTCTTTTGTCCAAAGTGCTTTTTATAAGCATAATCAAAAGCTTTATTAATTAGTTCTATATCTTTTTCATTCGTATTGTAAGTCTTTACTTTTTCAATTAAATCTTCTATTGTTATATTTCTATATTCATCATTCATCACTATCACTTCCTTTAAAAAACTATACTATCATATTAAACTTTATTTTTTTATGTGTCAATAATACTGAAAAAGTTTTTCTTCTTTTAAATATTACTGACTATAAAAAAATAGTTAACACTATAAAAAAAGAAGTTAGCAATTAACTCCCTTAATCTCTATTTCACTAATTTCTTTTTTATCACTATCATCTTTTTTTTGTGGTTTCTTTAATCTTCTTGACTCTAATATTAACCACAGTTGATTAGAAATATAGATTGATGAATATACACCAGCAATAAATCCTACTAATAAAGCAATATTAAAGTTAAAGATTTCTTTTGCACCAAATAATAATAAACAAATTACTGGAAATATGGTTGTTAGTGTTGTTAAAACACTTCTTGTGAAAGTAATACGAACACTATCATTTACTAAGTCAATTAATTCTTCATCATTTAAATGAATATCTTCTATATTCTTCTTTCTTTTTCCTATTTTTTGTTGTAATGTCTTTTTATAATTTTCTCTTATCATATCAAATGTAACAATGGTATCATTAATAGAATATCCGATAATGGTTAGTATTGCTGCTATAAAGATACTGGTAATCTCTAATTTAAAGATACAAAAGAATAAGATTATCATTACGACATCATGAAGTAGTGCTGCTAAAGCTGAAATCGCATAATTAAATTTGAATCGACATGCTACATAAATTAGAATACCGATTGATGCAAATAATAATGACTTAATTGCATTTTTAGTTAATTCTTGTTTTACTACTTTACTTACTGTATAAATATCTGTATCAGTATTATATTCTTTTTCTATTTTCTGAGATAATTTTTTAATATGATTTTTATCTAGTACTTCATCTATTGTAACTGTAATATCATTTTTACTATCTTCAGTTTTTTTGATGGTATACTTAGAATCTTTTAATTCTTGTTCTAATGTTTTTAATTTTACTTTTTCATTTTTGGTTACGGTAATCGTTGTTCCTCCAGTAAAATCTACACCTAGGTTAATTCCTCTTACAAAAGATAGGATTGTTCCTACTGCGATAATCATCACAGTTAAACTTAAGAAGAATTTTCTATTACGAACAAATTCTAAGTTCTTAAACGGAATATGAACACTTTCACTTGGAATAATTTGTTTTTTTCTTACCCCAATAAAGAAATTTAGTTTGTCATCAAAAAATCTGGTTTCCACAAAAAATTTTAAAATTGTTTTTACGAAGACAACCATCACTAAAACCGTTACAATAATACTAATAATAAGCATTGTTGCAAATCCTTTAACGCTAGATTCTCCTAAAATGAACAAGATAATGGCTACTATCATTGTAGTAATATTAGAATCTAATATACTACTAAGTGAGGCTTTATTTCCTTCTTTAAATGCTTCATCTAATGGTTTTCCTATTTTTAATAATTCTTTTATTCTTTCAAAAGAAATAACATTAGCATCCACTGCCATTCCTATTCCCAGTAGCATTGCAGCGATTCCAGGTAAGGTTAAAACACCATTAATTAGGTAGAATATTAAGAATGTTAATGCTGTATATAGAAGAACACCAATAGATGCAATAAATCCAGAGAAATGATAAATTGTAGTGATAATCAAAACAACGATAATAATTCCTAATACTCCAGCAGTTAAAGTTTTATTTAAACTTGATTCTCCAAATTCTGCTTCTACTGTTCTAGATGATATTTCTTCTAATTTTGTAGGTAATGCTCCTGAATTAATTAATTCTACTAGGTTTTTAGCTTCATCTTCAGTAAAACTTCCACTAATGATAACGTCACTTGAGAATCCTTGAGATACTGTTGCGGCACTTAGACAGTGAGAATCTGATAAACTACCACATTTTTCTTTTTCACTAGAATAACTATCTTTATCTTCATCATAATCTAACCATATAACGATTAAGTTATTGGTCATTTTAGAAACTTTACTTGTTACTTCATAAAATTTATCTTTGTCTTTAATTGAAAGACTTACTGCTGGTTTTCCGTTTTGATCTGTTGAAACTTTTGCATTTCCTCCTAATACATCTGATGTCATTAATAAATGATTAGATGTATCTCTAAATGTTAAAGAGGCTGTTGAAGATAAAACTTCTCTCGCTTCTTCTTTATTGGTTACTCCAGCTAATTTAACACGGATCTGATTATCACCTTCAATGGTAATTTCTGGTTCACTAACCCCTAAAATATCTATTCTTTTTAGAAGGGATTTATATGTATTATATAACATGTCACTATCTAATTTTTTCTTTTTATCAATTGGACTTACTTTATATAATACTTCAAATCCTCCTTGTAAATCTAATCCATAATTAATTTTATCTAGTAGTGGTTGATAAGAGATTATACATGTAATAATTATACAAATACAAATTAATGTTCCAAATAAAAATTTTTGTAATTTATTTTTTAATTTAAAGAATAATAAAATACTTATTATTGCAATAACTGTTAGTGCTATATATATTGTTGTTAACATTTTCTTCCCCCTTAAAATATATTTTCTTTCATTTTTTCATAGATTTCATTCTCATCAAATGTTTCATAGTACAGACCGTTGATTCGATAATATTCCAGATCATTGGAATCACACACCGGATACGGCACAAAATCATCCTGCTGATGATCTGTAAAAATTTCTTCATCTGTACAACATAGATACTCATAAT
>ENA-OPWR01001038-OPWR01001038.1-human-gut-metagenome-genome-assembly--contig:-NODE-1038-length-22724-cov-3.398606_pt1 | contig 22724 bp, 20 predicted proteins | sample MGYA00241507_ERZ502006 | MGnify/ENA primary metagenome ERZ502006 (study PRJEB25962, sample SAMEA2043041) | human gut metagenome | biome: human gut; feature: human-associated habitat; material: faeces...
GCCCCCCTCGACCCCCTCGGCAACGGCTGGCGCGTCGTTGCATCCCGCGCTTTTTATCTTCACGCCTTACTGTTGAGCGTGCTCGGCGTTTCTGCCGCGACTTTTACTTCGTGTGGAAACGCTCTTTAAAACAAAAAGGGAAGCCGTCCGTTAGACAACTTCCCTTGATTTTATTCTTTATTCATGATGCGAATTTTCCTCAGCGTCAGCCGAATATCCGCCGCAATTATAAAACAGCTCGCGTATCGCCAGCGCACAGCCGCTCAGAAAATGGTGCTTATCCTCGATGCAGGAAAGCGTTACGCTGTCTGCTACCGCCTCGCCGCCTATCTCTGCAATCGTCTTTTTCAGTCTTTCAAAGTCCAGCGGCGTGCCCGGCGCGCTGAATCCGAACTTATGCAGCACTATCTTCTGCGGGTTCGTCGAAAAATACAGGTTGTTTATCAGCACCGCCATCAGCATGAACACGTTGTCGATGACCTCGGTAACGCCTGCGTCGCGCTTGCCGTAAGCCGCGCCGATCAGCTCGCGCGTTATCGCGCTTGGCTCTCCTTTCGCCGCCTGCCAGAGGAACGGCGTCTGCTCTTTCGAGAAATTCCGCTTTATCTTTTTCAGCACCGCCGCAGGCGCGATCTCGTTCTCCACGCAGCCGCGTCTGCCGCATTCGCAAACTTTTTCCGAGCGCGGGTCGATTATCATTTTGTTTACAAAGTCTGTACGGTTATCGTAAGCGACTATCGGCTCGTTTAAGTTGGTGAAAACGAAATTCAGGCTTTTGCCGTACTGCAAAAACGCTATGTTCCTGCGGTTCGGGCCGCTGTTTTTGCGGAAGTCGATGTTCGCCATAGCCGTGCCCTTTACCGAGTTGTCGAATACCATCGGCAGGCTGGTGTAGCTGCTCATAAAGCGCTGCAGGCGGCTGAAATCGGGCTTTCCGCCCGTAGTCGCTATGTCTATCCGCTGGTACATCGAGGGGTAGATGGCGAAGCCTATGCCCAGCAGCGAGCTTTGGTCTAGGCAGTTATCGCTGAGCACCTCATTCATCGACTTTACAAAAAATGAGTATATTGTCTTTTTATCTGTAAGTTCGCTTATTTTTAGGTTGCGCTTATCGAGCACATCGCCCGAGAGGGTGGATAAGCCTACGCTTACCAGATTTTCCTCTACTGTCATTCCCAGTGCGAATTTGTAATGGTTGTTTATGTCGATAAGTATTTTCTTTCTGCCGCGGGGAGCTTTTTCGCTGATGTGCTTGTACTCGCCTATCTCTGCGATTATGCCCTGATCTATCATTTCGTTAGTGATTATCGTTACTGCCGCGCGCGTAAGCTCCAGTGCCGCCGCTATGTCGATCCTAGAGGTCGGACCCCTCTGTTTTAATATTTTGAGCACCTGCATTCTGTTGCGGCGCTTGAGATCCAGCTTGCTTATTCCGTGCTGTTCCACTTGATTTCCTCCGTAGGTGATTTGAAATGCCTATATTCATGTAGGCACAATGTATCCGTAAAGTTGTTCATTTTCTATGATACCAAACAAAAATGAAGTCGTTGTTAATAATTGACTAACTTATAACTTTTAGCATTTTGTTTAGATTTTATTTAGATTTACATTTACGCTGTTTTCACGGCAATTTTCTGTCCGAAAAAAATCCCTTTACCCTTGACATATTTTATTAAAAATGATATACTTATATATGAATGTTTTTTTGTCAAAATGGCTTGAAGCGTTCCGAAAACGTTTGATATTTGCCGTATTTGCGCGGTTTTTGTGATACATAAAAAGGAAAGTATGAGGAGATAGTTATGGTTTTTGCAGACGAATTGTTCCTGTTTTTGTTCCTGCCACTATGTTTGGCATTTTATTTCATAATGCCGAAGGTGCAGATGAAAAATAATGTTCTGATAATTTTCTCGCTGCTGTTTTACGCGTGGGGCGAGCAGCTTTATCTGCTGCTGCTCATCGGCTCTTCGCTGATAAACTACGCCGCGGGCAGGCTTCTGGAAAAGCACCGCGATACTAAGCAGGGCAAGGCTTGGCTGGCGCTCGCGCTCGTAATAAACATCGGGCTGCTCGGCGCTTTCAAGTACAGCGGCTTCATCGCCGATAATCTGAACCTTATCCCCGGTGTGAACATACCCGTGCCGCAGCTGCATATGCCCATCGGAATATCTTTCTTTACGTTCCAGAATATCTCATACACCCTCGACTGCTGGTGGGATAAAATGCCCGCCCAGCGCAGTTTCAGAAAATACCTGCTTTACATCTCGATGTTCCCGCAGCTCGTCGCCGGCCCGATAGTCCGCTACTCGCTCATCGCGCAGGAGATCGACGACCGCCGCACCACGCTGGAGGATCTCTCGGCAGGTTTCAGCCGCGTTATCATCGGCATATCCAAAAAAGTCATCATCGCCAATAATCTCAACTCCGCCGTTACGGCGTGCCTCGGTCAGTCCTCCGACGGCTACGCTGCCGCATCAAACCTCACCGCGCTGGGCGCATGGTACGGCGCGGCGCTTGTTGCCCTTTGGTACTACTTCGATTTCTCGGGCTACTCCGACATCGCCATCGGCTTGGGACGCATTTTCGGCTTCCATTTCGACGAAAACTTCAACTACCCCTTCATCTGCAAGAGCATAGCCGAGTTTTGGCAGAGATGGCACATCTCTCTCGGAAGCTTTTTCCGCGACTACCTGCTCTATGTGCCGATATTTGGCAGACGCCGCAAGTACGGCGGACTTTTCCTCGTTTGGTTCTGCACGGGTCTTTGGCACGGCGCAAGCTGGAACTTCATTCTCTGGGGACTTTACTACGGACTTTTCATCTTCATCGAAACGCTCATCGGCAAGAAGCGCATGAAGAAAATGCCGAAAGTCGCCGCGCATATCTACACCAAGATCGTCATTATCGCAGGATTCGGCATATTCTATTTCGAGAGCCTGCCCGCCCTCGGCAACTTTTTCAAGGCGCTCGCGGGCTTCGGCAGCGGCTTTACCAACGCCATCACCAACGCGCTTTTCATGCAGTACATATTCCTCTTCGCGTTCGCGGTGCTGTTCACCATGCCCGTTATCCCCGCGATAAAGAGGTGTGCCGAGCGCAGTGCGGGCGCTTCCGCGGCGGTATCGGTGGCGGGTATCGTGCTCAACGCTGCTCTGCTGCTCTTCTGCGCGGTGCTGCTGCTTAATTCTACCAACAACCCGTTTTTGTATTTCAGATTTTAAAGAGAGGAGAGCGCCGCTATGAGCGATAACAAAAATATCCATGATATGACAGAAGAAGATATAATCGACTCGGTAAAAAACGTTGATATAAAGATACGCGATTACCGCGCGGACGATGATTTCGAGCAGATGCTTGCTCAGCTCAACAGCCGTAATAAGCCGAAAGAGCCAGCTCCCGCAAAGCCTGAAACTAAGCCCGCCGAGCCTGCTAAGCCTGCTGAAACTGCGAAACCTGCTGAGTCTGCAAAACCTGCCGGCGCGGACAAGCCTGTTCAGCATAAACAGCCGCCGAAGAAACGTCCTGCGGGTCAGAAGCCTGCGGGCAAGAAGCGCCCTGCGGGTCAAGCAGGTCAAACCGGTCAAACCGGTCAGGCAGGTCAGTCGGGTCAGAAAAAGCCCGCGCCTTCTAACGCCAACGTTAAGAAGTCCGCGAACGGTGCAAATCCTGCTAAGTCAGCGCCGACCAAGCAGGCTAAAAAGCCCGAAAAGCAGCCTGCGAAAGCTCCCGAAAAAGAGCCTGAGCAGCCGCTTATCCCAAATCTGGAAGAGATATGGAAGAACCCCAACCTTGCAGATGGCGGCAGAGTAGCCATGAATATCAAGACCGACCTGCGCAAGGAGATAAAGATAACCATTCCGAAAGAGCTTGCCGAGAAGCCGAAGCAGAAGCCCGCGCCCGCGAAGTCGGATAAGTCGGAAAAGGCTGTAAACGCTGACAAGAGCGCAGTCAGTGCGAAGTCGGGCAAGGCTGAAAAGCCCGCCGCCGCGGAGAACGTGCCCGCCGCTTCGTCAGAGCTTGCCGCGCAGCTCAAAGCCGCTAAGATGGCTAAGTCTGCGCAGTCGGCAAAATCTGCGCAGTCAGCCGGATCTGCAAAATCTGCACCGAAAAAAGCGGCTGAAAAAGCCGTGCCTGCAATGGCAGCCGCCACCCTGCCTATGGACGCGGGTATCAGCGGCAGATCGGCTAAATCTGAAAGATCATCAAAATCGGGCAAAAAGCGCAAAGCGCCCGCGCAGACCGCGCCCATGACCATGACCATGACCAAGCGGGAGATAGCGCACAAGCAGTTCGCAATCGTGAACGTTATTGTCTGCTTCGCGATATTCTTCGGGCTGGGATTTTTTCTGCTGGTATGCCAGCGTGAGAGCGGCTTTATCCAGTCGGAAAACCGCAACCTCGCCGAAAAGCCGAAGCTGACGGTGCAGGCGCTGCTTGACGGCAGCTATTTCACTGATATTTCCAAATGGTACACCGATACCGTGCCGGGAAGAGAGGAGCTAAAGCCTGTATCTTCCAATTTTTCAAAGCTTTTCGGCATTACTCTGCACGATGTAAAGATAAAGGGCGACCTTGCGCCCGCCGTAAAGGAAGAGCTTGACGAGGCGCAGACCAAGAAAACGGAGGAGGTAACGATAAACACCGACTTCTCCAACACGCAGACTACGGCTAAGAAAAAGAAGAAAAAGACCAGCGAAAAGCTGGCTGAAGTACCCGAAAACCTCGACGACGGCGAGTGGATGGGCAACGTAGTAGTATCGGGCAAGGGCAAGAACGTGCGCGCTATGAGCGCATTTTACGGCACTTTCGATATGGGCAAGAAGTACGCCGAAACGATAAACAAGTACCGCGATGACCTTACCGATCAGATAAATATGTACACTATGAATATGCCCACCTCGGCGGCTTACTATATGCCCTCGAACCTCGCCGACCAGTTCACCTCGCAGCACGACTGCATAAAGAACATCGGCAATAATCTGAACGGCATAGTCAACGTAGACGTGTACAGCACCCTCGACGAGCACAAGAGCGAGTACATCTACTCACGCACCGACCATCACTGGGCACCGCTGGGCGCTTACTACGCCGCTAAGGTCTTCGCCGAAAAGTCGAAGGTAGATTTCCTCGACCTCAAGACCTACGAGGAGTGCAAGATAGAGGATTTCGTCGGCACGATGTACGCTTACAGCGATTATGATGAAGAGCTGGCGAACAACCCCGACACATTTATCTACTACAAGCCCGACAATAACTACACGGTAACCTATTACGACACCGCTTTCCAAAACGCGCAGACGGGCGCTTCGCTCTTCTTCGACTACGCTTCTGGCGTAAACTGCTACTCGGCGATACTGGGCAGAGATGACGTGATAGCCGAGCTGGATACCGACTGCACCAACGGCAGAACGCTGGTTATTTTCAAAGACAGCTTCGGCAATGCGCTCGTGCCTTTCCTCACCCACAGCTTCTCTAAGATATACGTTTGCGATTTCAGATATTTCGACCTCAACGCGATCGATTTCATCGAAAACGTGGGCGCTACCGACGTGCTTTTCGCGGTATCGATCGCGGCGGCGCATACTGAGTCGCACATTAACGCCATCGGCAATGACCGAATACAGACCGACAGCACCGCGAGCGCCGATACCGACGCGGACGCTAACGGCAACGCCAACGGTCTGCCCGAAGAGTATATCCCCGGCGACGACACGCAGGGCGGCTCTGACGGTGAAGACGGCACAGGCAACGGCGATACGAACAACGGCAATGATTACGGCGGTCAGCAGTGGTGACATCTGACAAGTTGCCCATCTGACAGCCGAATAGACGGGAGATAACAGCTATGCTGAAAGAATTGGAATACCCATTTGACGCGAGCCTTATACTCAAAAAGCGCCGCGCCTTTAAACGTACTCTGCTCGCCGACGGCAGCAGCCGCATACGCAGGAAAATCGCCGTGCTGGGCGGCTCTACCACCGATGACGTAGTTTCCGCGGCGGAACTTTTTCTGCTGAATTTTGGTATAGAGGCGGAGTTTTACCAGTCGGAATACGCTATGTTCTGGGAGGACAGCGTTTTCGGCAATGAGGAGCTTGAAGCTTTCAAGCCCGACCTCATATATGTTTGCACATCTGCTGTAAATTTACAGTTTCGCAGCGACCCGGCGCTCACGAAAGAGCAGGCGGAGGAGATATTCGCGGCGCAGTATTCGCGCTTTGAAACGCTTTGGCAGAAGCTGGAGCGCTTCCATTGCCCGATAATACAGAACAATTTCGAGCAGCCGCCATACGCGCTGATGGGCAGCATGGATAGCTGGGACTACCGCGGACTGGGATACTTTGTAAACCGCATGAACCTAAAACTGGCGGAGTATGCGCAGTCGCACGAGGGATTTTACCTGCTAGACCTCGCCCGCACCGCCGCGGAGTACGGTCTGAACGAGTGGCACGACCGCAGTTATTGGTATATGTACAAATATATGTGTGCACGGCTGGCTGTTCCAAACATCGGCTACAAGCTCGCGCTCATCGTCAAGAGCATTTACGGCAAAAACCGCAAGCTGCTCGCGCTAGACCTCGACAACACGCTTTGGGGCGGCGTAGTCGGCGACGACGGAGTAGAGGGCATAGCCATAGGGCAGGAAACGGGCACGGCGCAGGCGTATTACGAATTTCAGCAGTACGTCGGCGACCTAAAAAAGCTCGGCGTGGTGCTCACCGTCTGCTCGAAAAACGAGGAGGAGAACGCCATTGCGGGGCTGGAGCACCCCGAGGGCGCGCTGAAGCCCGCCGATTTCGCCGTGATAAAGGCGAACTGGGAGCCGAAAGACCGCAATCTGCTTGAAACAGTGCAGGGGATAGGCCTGCTGCCCTCGGCGATAGTATTTGCCGACGACAACCCCGCCGAGCGCGAAAAGGTGCGCCGCGGAGTGCCCGAAGCCGCCGTTCCCGAGCTGGACGAGGTGTACCGCTACATCGGCGAGATAAGCGGGGCGGGCTATTTCGAGCCGGTGAGCATCTCGGCGGACGACCTGAAACGCAGCGAAATGTACCGCCAAAACGCTCAGCGCGCGCAGCTGCAAGCGCAGACGGAGGACTACGGCGAATACCTCGCGAGCCTGCAAATGCACGCCGAGATAGCGCCTTTCAAGCCAATGTATATCCAGCGTATAACTCAGCTTACAAATAAAAGCAACCAATTCAACCTTACCACTCGCCGCTACACGCAGAGCGAGATGGAGCAGTTAGCTCAGTCGCCCGAATGCGTGACGCTTTACGGCAAGCTGGCGGATAAATTCGGCGACAACGGCGTAGTTTCCGTCATCGTCGGCGAGAAGCAGGGCAGCGACCTCAACATCGCGCTTTGGCTGATGAGCTGCCGCGTGCTGAAGCGCGACATGGAGCTCGCGATGCTCGACGAACTGGTGAAAAACGCCGCAAACGCAGGCATTTCACGGCTCATCGGCAGGTACATACCCTCGGCGAAGAACAAGATGGTGAAGGATCTTTACCCAGAAACGCTCGGCTTTTCGCCAGTCAGCGCCGATGAGAACGGCGTTACCGTGTGGGAATTAAAGCTGGATAATTATGTTAATAAGAACAAATATATAGAGGTCAACTGACATAGAAAGGAAGAAAATTATGAGTGAAAAGGAAATTTACAGCAGACTCGAAGAGGTTTTCAGCGATGTTTTTGACGAGGACATCAGCCTTACTGCCGCCACCACCGCCGATGACATCGAGGATTGGGACTCCATCGAGCACATCAACCTCATCGGCGCAGTAGAGGACGAATTTGGCATACGCTTCAAAATGGGCGAGGTCAGCGGCATGAAAAATGTTGGAGAGATGGTAAAAATTATAGCTTCACGCGCTAAATGATGCCAAAAAATGCGCTCTGACAGCCAAAAATGCTGAAAAATCACCCCGCGAATTTGTTAAAACAGCCAAAAATAAAAATTTTGGCGCGAAACCTATTGACAACCGACGAACGATTTTGTATAATATATGTACACTGATAAATTAGTTTACGTAAACAACAAATTCAGATTCGGAAAAATCAATGGTCGAAAATGACCTTGCATAATTTTAGGAACAAAGGAGTTCACCTTTTGCGTACCGCTTTTCGCTGCAACCGCATTTGCAGCGGATAAGGATTACAGCTGCGGCAGGCAAATACTGGTGGGCTCTTTTTATTTTGCGAATTTTGCAGCTTTCTAGCTTTCTATGATTTATAAGCAGTTTGGGAGGAAATACTAATGAATGCAGATATAGGCTTTGTGCTCATTTGCGCGGCGTTCGTTTTCTTTATGACGCCCGGTCTTGCCTGCTTTTACGGCGGACTTGTGCGCAAGAAAAATACGGTAAATACGATGATGACTTCCATTTTTATCATCGGCACGGGAATAGTTATGTGGGTGCTTTTCGGCTACTCGCTCTCATTCGCGCCGACAGATAACGGAATCATCGGCAATTTCAGCTGGCTGGGACTCGAAGGCGTATCACTGGATAAGGGTTACACCGAAGGCGCGGCTATACCAAATATGGTGTTCTGCGCATTTCAGATGATGTTCGCGGTAATCACCCCCGCGCTTATCACGGGCGCGGTAGCGGGCAGAATGAAGTTCAAGTCGCTGTTTACATTCATCGTGCTTTGGAGCATCGTGGTCTACTACCCGCTGGCGCACATGGTCTGGGCGCAGAACGGCGTGCTTGGTCTTGACGGTATCGGCGCGCTGGATTTCGCGGGCGGTGACGTTGTACATATCAGCTCGGGCGTTTCGGCGCTGGTGCTCTGCATACTGCTCGGCAAACGCCGCGACTACGACCACGCAGCTTACAGGATACACAATATCCCGACGGTAATGATCGGCGCATCGCTGCTGATGTTCGGCTGGTTCGGTTTCAACGCAGGTTCGGCGCTCGCCGCTGACGGTCTTGCGGCACACGCTTTCATGACCACCGCCGCTTCCGCCGCCGCCGCGCTGCTCTCTTGGATGTTCTGCGACGTTATCAAAAACGGCAAGCCTACCCTCATCGGCGCTTGCACAGGCATGGTCGCGGGACTTGTAGGCATCACCCCCGGCGCGGGCTTCGTGCCGATATGGGCGGCAGTCGTTATAGGTCTTACCACCAGCCCCGTTTGCTTCATGATGATCTCCTTCGGCAAGAAGAAGTTCGGCTTCGATGACGCGCTCGACGCTTTCAGCTGCCACGGTACGGGCGGCATATGGGGCGGTCTGCTGACGGGCATATTCGCTAAGGCTTCTGTCGGCGGATATGACGGCGCTATCTATGGCGACTGGGCGCAGTTTGGCGCACAGGCAGCGGGTATCGGCATAACGGTAGTAGTTGCAGTAGTTGGCACGTTGCTCTGCTACGGCATCACCCGCGCGCTGACCGGCAAGATACGCGTAGACGCTAAGGACGAGATGCTTGGTCTGGATATTAGTCAGCACGGCGAAGTGGCTTATCCTTCCTTCAACGGTCTGGAATAACGGCATGACGGCATGATGGCATGACGGCATGATATAAGTGAGATTGGGGTGCATAAATATGGCAAATGAAGAAGTTAAACTTATTAAAATAGAGGCGATAGTGCGCGAGGAGGCTTTCCTCGACGTTAAAAACGCGCTTTCGGACATCGGCGTAAACGGAATAACGGTCTATCAGGTGGTGGGCTGCGGCGTTCAGCGCGGGCTTTCCGAATATGTGCGCGGTCAGAAGGTAGACGTTCAAGTGCTGCCGAAGATCAAGTTTGAGATAGTAGTCAGCTCGGAAGAGTGGGAGCGCAAGACCATCGAGGTCATCAAAAAGGCGGCTTACACCGGCAACCCCGGCGACGGCAAGATCTTCAGCTACGAGATTCGTCAGGCGGTGAAGATACGCACGGGTGAGACCGGCTACGACGCGGTGCAGTCGCCGAAAGAGGAGCGCTAAAGCCCCTCGGATAAATCAAGCTTATGAGTTATGATCTCCATACAAATAGTTACATCAGGTAAAGCGGCGGCTCGAAAGGGCTGCCGTTTTTCCGTCGGAAAATTGCGCAAAAAAAACAGCCGATATTCTCGGCTGCTAAAGGATCCCCTTAGAAATGTTCCCTCATAATTTCACGCGAAAACTTAGGCGAAGCCGCACCCCTTTGCGCCGCCGACAAAATTCGCCGTGCCGCAAAAACCAGTATCGCTTGCAGACCAAAGTTTACTACAATATTTATTATAATACTTTAGAAATAAATTGTCAATGAATATGGACAAAATAATTCTGAAAATTTACCATTTAGACAATTCACGACCTGCATTTTATGCAATAGTTACAAAATTGAACAAAAGACAAGCGAAAACGTTTTCGTAAATGCGGCTTTTTTACGAAAATTTCAGCGGAAAAGCTCGTTTATCGGCGGGGGAGCAGGGGCTTTGTTCTCGGCAGTAAGCCTGCGCTGTACCTCGAGCTGGTTTTGCAGCGCGGGCGGCAGGCTGGAGAAAAAGTTGAAGTTGCGCGCCGTGCGTTCTTTATCGTCCATTTGAATACACCTCCCTTTTTCTGCATATTATGCACGGCTTTGGGCGAAATTATTCGCTCGATTTTTTGGCAAATGCGCCCGAGTGTCTTGAAATCGTCCGCAAAATGGTTGACTTTTTTTGCGGATGTGTTATAATATCTAATATGAACAAAACAAAGCTGCGGCGGCAGAAAGGACGGCAATTGTAAAGATATGAGAAAAATGCTATTTGTTTATAATCCCCGTTCAGGAAAGGGACTGATACGCAACAATTTATTTGACATAATTAACACATTCACTCAGGGCGGCTACGAGGTAACGGCGTACCCGACTCAGGCGCTGATGGACGGATACAAAAAAATACAGACCTCGGCGCAGGATTACGATATGGTGGTGGTCAGCGGCGGCGACGGCACGCTGAATGAGGCGGTAAAGGCGCTGATGTCGCTGCCAGTGAAGATACCGCTGGGCTACATTCCCTCCGGCTCGACCAACGATTTTGCCTCCTCGATGAGTATTCCGAAAAAGATGACCGACGCCGCGCAGGACATTATGGACGGCGTGTTTTTTGAATACGATGTCGGCAAATTCAACGAGGATTATTTTGTGTATGTGGCGGCGTTTGGAATGTTTACCGATGTTTCCTACGAAACTCCGCAGGAACGCAAGAATATTTTCGGCCACGCCGCCTACATCGCCGAGGGCTTGAAGCGTCTGCGGACGTACAAGGGCATCGAGCTGACCGTGGAGCACGACGGCGTCGAGGAAACGGGCAACTTCCTCATCGGCATAGTTTCAAACTCGACCTCGATCGGCGGGATGAAGTTCCTCATCAGCGACAGCGTTTATTTCGACGACGGTTTGTTTGAGGTTACGCTGGTACGCACGCCCACAAACGCCATTATGCTCCAGCAAACGCTCAACGACGCGATAATAAACAGGCTCGACACCAAGAATTTCCTCACGTTCAAGACCTCGAAGGTCACTTTCAAGAGCGCCGAGCCGCTGCCGTGGACGCTGGACGGCGAATCGGGCGGCAGCCACAAGCTCGCCGTCATCGAAAACTGCTGCCGCGCCATCAAGCTGGTGATAAAGGCGGACGACAAGACCGACCAGCAGATGCAGATCGACAACATGGCGAAGCAGGAAATGGAAAGCCCCGCGTGGCGCGAGGTGATCTTTGAAGATCAGCGCGGGATAGAGCAGTAACAGATGTTATACGAATTTACAGTATCTGCCGAGCACGACGGCTGCAAACTGGGCGACCTGCTGCGTGCTGAGGGCTACTCGCGGCGGCTGGTGACCTCGCTCAAGCGCACCGAGGGCGGAATTTTGCGCAACGGCGAATTTGTCCGCACTGTGGATATTTGCCGCGCTGGGGATAGGATAACCCTCACCCGCGCCGACAGCACCGCGCCCGAGCCGAACCCTGCGCTGAAAGTGCGCCTGATCTACGAAAACGAGCGCTGCGCCGTGTTTGATAAGCCTGCGGGTATGCCCGTGCACGAGTCGATGAAGCACCGCGGCGACTCGCTGGCGAACGCCTTTGCCGCGCGGTACGAGGGGCTGACCTTCCGCTCGGTGAACCGCCTAGACCGCGAAACTTGCGGCTGCGTGATATGCGCAAAGGACGCTCACGCGGCGAAAGTCATGCAGAGAAGCTATGAAAAGCGCTACGTAGGCGTGTGCGAGGGCGTTTTAGAGGGGCAGGGCAGCGTGCGCGCGCCCATCGCCCGCGAGAGGGAGTCGGTGATAACTCGCTGCGTCCGCGCCGATGGCAAGCCAGCCGAAACGCTTTGGCGCGTGATCGAGCGGCGGGGGGACTTCACCTTGCTCGAGTTCACATTGCTGACAGGCAGGACTCACCAGATAAGGGTACACATGGCGCACATCGGTCACCCGCTGGCGGGGGACAGCCTTTACGGCAGCGGCGCTTCGGCAGAGTACCCGCGTTTGGCGCTCTGCTGTAAAGAGATCGCCTTTACATTGCCCGACGGCGAAACAGTCACCTGCCACTCGGGATTTGAAATATGAAAGACCTGTACACGGCTAAATGTACAGGTCTTTTTTTGCCTAAAATCAATTTTCCAGCCCGCCGAAACGGCTCTCGCAGCTCTTGATAAGCTGCAAAAACTGCGCCGTCGCGTATTCGTCAGGCTCTAGCGCGGCGCGCTTCACGTCCTTCGCGGTGCGCGCATACGCAGCTATTTTCCGCGGCTCGTCCGCAAGCAGACGTTCCAGCCGCGCGAGGTCGTCGCCGCCCAGCGAAAAGATCCGCTCGCTGTTGTGCGGATTGGCGAGGTAGATGTTCCTCAGCAGCAGGTAACAGCATAGGCTGATGTAATTTTCTGCCGATTGTACCAGTTTATCGCTGCCCGAACGCCCCGCAAACTCCAGCAGAGCCGTCAGCGCTTCCGCCGCGCTGCCCTCTTTCAGCTTGGGCAGACCCGTTTCCGCGATGTTTTCGCCGTACACCTCCGACATTTTCAAAGCCATGTCTGCCGAGAGCCGCCGCCTGCCGTTTTCCAGCATCGAGAGCTGCGACTGCGTTATGTCAAGCGCGCCCGCCGCCTGCTCCTGCGTCAGCCCGCTGCGCTTTCTAGCGTCGCGAATGGCAGCGCCCAGCAGCGTGCGCTCGGTATTTATGTCAAATTCAGGTTTCATAGTAAATGTTCCCCGTCAGCAAAATCCGCCGCCGTCTACCTTTATCGAAGCGCCGCAGATGTAGTCCGCCTTGCCCGAAACGAGAAAAGCCGCCGCGTTCGCAACGTCCTGCGCCGTACCTGCGCGGCAGCAGGGCACGCTTTCTATCACCCCGCGCTTGTCCTCATCCGTCAGCGCCGCGTTCATGGGCGTGTCGACAAAGCCGGGCGATATGCAGTTTACCAGCACGCCGCTCGGCGCGACCTCTTTCGCCAGCGCTTTCGTGAAGCCGATAACGCCCGCCTTTGCCGCCGAGTACGCCGTTTCGCAAGAGCCGCCCTCTTCCCCCCATATCGAGGAGATGTTGACGATGTACCCCCTGTCGCCGCGTATCATGGCGGGCAGCAGCCGCTTTGTAAGCTTCATCGCGCCGGTAAGGTCGGCGGCCATTATGCGGTCAAGCTCGGCGTCGGTCATATCTTGAAACAGCCCGATGTACTCCGCGCCGCCGTTGTTTATAAGTATCTGCGGTTCGCCGAACTGCTCGCGCAGGCTCTCCGCCGCCGCGTCAAGGCTCGCCGTATCGGTAAGGTCGATGTGCAGGGCAAGCGCTTCAGCGCCGTACTCGCGGGCAATTTCCTCCGCGTGCGCTTCCGCCGCCGCCTTGTTTTTCGCATACCCCAGCGCGACCTTGTGACCCATAGCCGCCAGCTCGCGCGCGATGGCGTACCCGATAGCGCCCGAAGCGCCCGTTACCAGCGCCGTCATTTTGCCGCTCATCATTCAGCCGAGATGATGTAGTAGTACACGGGCTGACCGCCGCGCGCCATGTTTATATCCATACCCGAGAATTTTTTCGAGAGCATGGCGTGCAGGTTCTCAGCCGCTTCATCGGTAACGTCCGCGCCGTAAAGCACCGTGATGAACGAAGTGTCGCCCTTTACCAGCCGCTTCGTCAGTTTGTAAGCGCCCTTGTTTATGTCGCGCTCGGTGAAAGCCAGCTTGCCGTTTTCCATGCAGAGTATCTCGCCCTGCTTTATGGTGTGGCCCTCAAAATCGCTGTCGCGCGCCGCAAATGTCACCTGTCCCGTGGCTACGCGCTCAAGGGCGTTGGTCATCTCAAGACGGTTGGTGCTGAGGTCGGCGTCAGGGTCGAAAGCCATCATAGCGCTCATTCCCTGCGGTATCGAGCGGGTCTGGAGCACGCAGACTTTTCTGTCCGCCAGCTTTACAGCCTGCTCAGCCGCCATTATGATGTTCTTGTTGTTCGGCAGTACGAATACTGTTTCGGCGGGGCAGCTCATTATAGCTTTCAGAATGTCGTCGGTAGAGGGGTTCATCGTCTGTCCGCCGCGCACGATGCAGTCTACGCCGATGTCGGTGAACATAGCCTCTATCCCGCTGCCCGCCGCCACCGCTACGAAGCCGTATTTCTTTTCGGGCTTAGCGGGGGTGAAGTCTGCCGCCGCAGACCTCTTGCGGTTCTCGTGCTGCAATTTCATATTCTCTATCTTAGGCAGATTTATGCAGCCGAATTCCAGACCCTTTTGTATAGCAAGTCCGGGGTCGTTTGTGTGAACGTGCACCTTTATTATCTCGTCGTCCTCTACTACCACTACGCAGTCGCCGATGGTCTCCAGATAAGCGCGCAGCGCGTCGGAAGAGCCGCAGCCGTGCTTTTTGGTGATTATCATTTCAGTGCAGTAGGTGTAGTGTATCTCGCTGTCGTACATTCCTACGGCGTCTTTGAAAGAATCTATCGTGATAGCCGCCGATTTGTCGGCAGGCTCAGCGGGCGCAGCTATCTCGCCGCCCTCGAATACACGCTTCATTTCTTTGAATATTATCAGCAGACCCATTCCGCCCGCGTCAACTACTCCCGCTTTCGCGAGCTGCGGCAGCAGGTTAGGCGTGTTGTCCAGCGATTTTTCCGCTTGAGCGCACATCTCGCTCCATACCGTGATAGGGTCGTTGGTGGAAAGCGTCGCTTCGCGCGCCTTTTCCGAAGCTTCGCGCGCTACTGTCAGTATAGTGCCCTCGGTAGGCTTCATTACCGACTTGTAAGCGCCCTTTACGCCGGCTTCCAGGCTTTCGGCTATCAGCTCGCTGGTAAGCTCGTTGCGGTCTTTCAGCGTTTTCGCAAAGCCGCGGAATATCAGCGAAAGTATTACGCCCGAGTTTCCTCGCGCGCCGCGCAGCATACCCGAAGCCGTTTCTGCCGCAGCTTCGCCTACGGTAGCAGTTTCGGGCAGGGCTTTAAGCGCCGCCGCCGCGTTCGATATTGTCATAGACATATTTGTGCCCGTATCGCCGTCGGGTACGGGGAAAACGTTTAGCTGGTCTACTGAGCTTTTCTTATTTGTAAGAACGTTTGCCGCGCTTATCACCGCGCAGCGGAAAACGTTGCCGTTTATAGCGGATCTCAATTATATAGTCCTCCTTAATATCTCACAAGTGCCTTTTAGCCTTTATGAAATAATGTTCTGCGTAAATATCTCTACCGAGCGTACCTTTACCCCCGCCTGCTTTGTGAGCACATAGCCCACCTTGTGCGAAACTGCGTCTGCTACAGCGGGTATGTTCACGTCGTCCGCCGCGGTAACGGTAAGCTTTACGTCAAGCGAATCATCGGCGTTCTGGTATACCGAAACGCTGTGCAGCCCAGCTATGCCGAAGCAGCCCTCAGCCGCCGATGCCGCAAGCTTTACAAGGTATCTCTTTGAAATACTGATGTTTCCCAAGTAGCTGCAAATTTTTATCATGATAAGGTTCGCCTTCCTTTCGGTGTTTAAAAAACAGCATTATACAGGCAATAGCGCACATCTGCCGCCGAAAAGCAGGCGAAGCGCAGTTGCCTATAATATTATACATCAAATCATCGCAAATGTAAAGTGATTTAAGTAAAATTTATCGGTCGGGCAAATTCGTCACGCCGAAAGCCTGCTGCTGCGCGAGGTGAAGTACCGCGCTACGCAAAGCAGCATGGTGATGAGCCATGTAAGCGCCGTGGTCGCCCATACCGAAATGCAGCCGATCTGAAGGACTTTTGCCAGCAGCAGCGAAAAGCCTATCCTGCCCGCTACCTCGCAAAGCCCGTTTATCAGCGCGAAGTTTACGTCGCCGATACCGTTGAGCAGACCGCGGGTGAGGTGTATCATGCCGAGGAAGAAGTAGAAAAGGCAGTTTATCCGCAGACCTTTCGCCGCTATCTCGATAACTGCGCGGCGGCTTACGAAAAAGCCCGCTATGCCCTCTGAGAATATCAGGAAGAGCACCGTCATCACCAGCGAAAAGCCCAGCACCAGCAGCGTGCAGCGGCGGTAGCATCGGGATATGCGCTCGTTTTTGCCCGCGCCGTAGTTCTGCCCCGTAAAGGTAGCCATAGCCGAGCCGAGCGATGCGTAAGGCTGCTGTATGAGCTGCTCTACGCGCATGGAAGCGGTGTATGCCGCCATTACGTTCTTGCCAAAGCCGTTCGCCGTCTTTTGCAGCGAGATCATTGATACCGAGATCATAGCGTTTTGCAGCGCTATCGGCACGCCCGTTTTCACGCACTTGCCGCATATTGCCCTATCGAGCCGCGTGTGCTCAGCCGAAAAGCGGAAAAAGCGGCTTTTCGCGAAGGCGAATATTATGCTCGCGACCGCCGATACGCCCTGCGATAATACCGTAGCCAGCGCCGCGCCGTTTATGCCCATGCCCAGCGGTATCACGAAAAGCAGGTCGAGCGCTACGTTCAGCACGCTGGATACTACTAAGAATATAAGCGGCGTGCGCGAATCGCCCAGCGAGCGCAGTATAAAGGCTATCCAGTTGTAAGCCGCCACGGCGATAGTTCCCGCGCATGAGATCCTCATGTACCCCGCCGCTTCGTCCAGTATGGAAGCGGGCGTGTTCAGCAGCGTAAGCAGCCACTTCGCCGCCAGTACTGAGATAATGCTTATCGCGACGGCAAATCCGCCGATGACGTAAGCTGAGTTTACAATGGTCTTTTTCACGCGGTCGTCGTCCCCCGCGCCGTAGTGCTGCGCGGTGAGTATGCCCGCACCCGTGCCCAATCCCAGACAGAGGGTGTAGAAAAGGTAGGTTATCGAGCCAGTAGAGCCTACTGCCGCCAGCGCGTCAGAGCCGAGGTATTTGCCGACTATCACCGAATCGACTACGTTGTAGAGCTGCTGAAACAAGTTTCCCGCCAGCATAGGCAGGGTAAACATGACGATGGCGGGCAGCTCGCTGCCAACTGTCAGATTTTTTTCATAAGCTTTCATTTTTTCTTCTTCACCGATATATGTATCATTTTTCCCGTATCATATAAAACTGTTCATATCTGTTCCGCCGATGGGCATATCTCCCGCAGGGTACATTCCCCGCAGCGCTGCCCGCGCGCTTTGCACACCTCGCGGCCAAAGAGTACCAATCTGTGGCAGAAGTCTGAGGATTTCTCGGGCGCGATAAGCTCTTTCAGCTCGCGCTCGGTCTTTGCTGGGTCGTCTGAGGTGGTAAGCCCCAGCCTGCGCGATATGCGTATGCAGTGGGTGTCCGCGACTATGGCGGGCTTGCCGTAAATGTCGCCCATTATCAGGTTAGCCGTTTTCCTGCCGATGCCGGGCAGGGTGGTAAGCTCCTCTATCGTCTGCGGTATCTCTCCGCCAAAATCTTCCATTATCTTTTTGCACATACCTATGACGGACTTCGCCTTTGTTTTGTAAAGACCGCAGGGCTTTATTATCTCCTCCACGTCGCCGAGGTCGGCGGCGGCAAATTCGGCGATGGTGCGGTACTTCGCGAAAAGCTCTTTCGTCACTATGTTCACGCGCGCGTCAGTGCACTGCGCCGAGAGCCTGCCCGATATCATAAGCTCGTGCGGATTTTGGTATGTCAGCGAGCATAGCGCGTCGGGGTATTTATCCTCAAGCAGAGCCACCGCCTGCGCGGCGCGCTCTTTTTTTATCTCAAATTCGGTCATTTCGCTCATATCTGTCATATCACTCGCTACCTATGATGCTCTCTACGGGGGCGTTGTCGCGCTCAGCCTTTTCGCGGCGCTTGCGGCGTATGGTTATGACTATGCTTATCACGAGCAGTATCAGCGAAAACAGCAGCGTAAGCATCATCGGGTAGTAGCGTATCATGTAGTCGCGGTACATATTCTGCTGGTCGGGCGCGACGTACTGGGTATCCATCATGGTTTTCAGCGTTTTCATCATGTAGCGCACGCCGTGCATATACACCGCGCTGCCCGCCAGTACGCCGATGAATGAGGCGATGTATTTCTTTACAAAAGCGAGTATTATCGCGACAAACACCACCGCCGCGCCCGCAAGCGCGCAGTAAGCCACCCAGTGCGGCATAGTCTTGTCCTTAGCGATGTAGATGTTCTCGCCCAGCACCGCCGCCGCCAGAACCCCGCCGTGGAAAAATCCCGACCAAAGGAAAGCCGCCGTCATCAGCAGCTTCAGCAGCATTTGCCAAACGCCTATGTAGCCCCGTTTCGCGCGGCGGCGCAGCTTTTTCGCACCGCGGCTCTCTTTGTGCTTCGCCGCTTCTTTTTCCTCAAGCTCTTCGAGGTCGGCGAGCTTTTTCATATTGAGCTGTTTTTCTTTTTCTTTTTTGAGTTTGTCTTTTTTTGACATATTGCACCACCAGTATATTGTATAATTGATATTACGAATTTAAGCGTGAATACACTATATTATATCACACCGCGCTGAGAAAATCAATAGCTATTTCTGTCACTATATTATTAAATAAATAACATGATAATTATAAATATATAGCATCATTTCCAATGAAAATAATACTTGTGCGAGCGGCTGTATGAAAGCGGCGATGAAGTCAAGAATAAAATTATCACTAAGATTTTTTAGTAAGATTTTTTGAAACGGCGAAAGCGTGCCTTGTTATGTATATATTATATAAGGTATACTGCGCCGCGTGAGGAGAAAGGGCGGAGAGATAAGGGATATGTACAAGCGAAATATTTTCGGCAGGCTGGCGCAGTCGGCGGCGGCGGTAACGGCTGCGGTGTGCGCCGCGGTGATGACAACCGTCGGCTATTACAGCGCGGCGCTGCCCGACAGCTACACCTGCGCATACGGCAGCGAGATAACGGCAAATACAGTGCTGCCCATTACCGCGCAGGAGCTTGCGGAGAGCAGGGCGGCATTTAAAAGCGTGAGTGCGGGCGTGGCGGGGCGCAGCAGCAAAAACGTGAGCCTGCGGCTCTTCGGCAGCGTGCCGATAAAGGACGTAAAGGAGGAAACGGTGGATAGACCCACTCTTGCCGCGGGCGGCAGCGCTTTCGGCATACGCTTAGTTACCGACGGCGTAATGATAATCGACATGAAAAGCGTCAGCGGAAAATGCCCCGCTAAAGATGCGGGACTGAAGATAGGCGACGTTATCGAGGCGGTGAACGGCGAGCGCGTAAGCACAAATGACCGCGTGAGCGAGATAATAAAATGCTCGGGAGGCAAGAAATGCACCGTGCGCTACCGCCGCGGCGGAAAAAAGCACGAGGTAAGCGTAAAGCCCGTGCTGAGCGAGGGCAGCTACCGCGCGGGTATGTGGGTGCGCGACAGCTCGGCGGGCATAGGTACTATGACCTTCTTCGACCCCGAAACGCTGGCTTTCGCAGGGCTGGGACACGCTATCTGCGACAGCGATACTCACGAGCCGCTGCCGCTTTCAGAGGGCAGTATCTCGGACGTTAAAGTAAACGGCTGCAAAAAAAGTGAAAAGGGCGAGCCGGGGCAGCTTGTCGGCGAATTTACGGGCGGAGAAACGGGCAGCCTTTCCGCCAACTGCGACGGCGGCGTTTACGGCGCGCTTTACAGCCTGCCGCAGGAGTACACGGCTTATCCGCTGGCGTTTTCGGGCGAGGTGCATGAGGGCGCGGCGGTGATACTCTCACAGACCGATGGCGGCGAGCCGCAGCAGTACGACATCGTGATAGAAAAGCTCGGCGCGGGCTGCGAAGGTCACGATATGGTGATACGCGTGACGGACGAGGCGCTGATAAGCAAGACGGGCGGCATAGTTCAGGGCATGAGCGGCTCGCCTATAATACAAGACGGCAGGCTGGCGGGCGCGGTGACGCACGTTTTCATCGACGACCCCGAGGGCGGCTATGGTATTTTTGCCGAAAAAATGTACGACTATGCGTGCGCCGCCGTGAAAGAGCAGCAGCTTGCGGGCTAAGGCAGTTTACTGAACTAAAGCGTAGAAGCTTAATATTTTTGCATAATTATGTGTGTACCCTGCGGATATTTGGAAATTCGCGGGGTATCGGCGTATATAAAAACGAAATTGGTCGAAACGGCGTACACTTTGAGATATAAGCTATTATTATCACTATATGTGATAATACTTGTAAATCGAGCTGCAATTTTGGTGCATTTAGTACAAATAAGTCGATAAAAAATTGACGTAAATTCTAAAAAACTATTGCTTTTCACGAAAAATTGTGATATGATATAGTTACAGCAATAAAGGCTGGCAGCTGAAAATAATACACCGAAGAAGCTTCAAGAGTAAATTCAAGCGGAGGACAGAATAATGAATGACAAAATTAAAATTTTAATAGGCGACGACTCGGCGCAGTACGGCGTGAACTGCGCGGCGGCTTTGCGCACCAGCGGATTTTTCGTGATAACCCGCCCGAAGGACGGCATGACTATATTTGAGGCGATAACGAGCGAAGTGCCCGACGTGGCGGTGATAGACGCAGTAATGCCGGGGCTTGACGCCATCGCGCTGATAAAAAAGATAATGGCTTCAAGCTACAAAAAGCCGTTTTTCATCGTCACCAGCGCTTACGAAAACGCTTTTATAGAGCAGCAGGTGATGCAGGCGGGCGCTTCTTACTTCATGATACGCCCCTTTGACGTGAAAATGTTGGGCGAGCGGATAAAGGCGCTGCTGGACATCGACAGCGATATTTCGGGCAGCGCGCCTGTAAGCTCGCGCGCGGGTGCGCACCCGAACCTCGAGATCATAGTTACCGATATTATACATCAGATAGGCGTGCCCGCGCACATAAAGGGCTACCACTACCTGCGCGAAGCGATAATGCTCTCGGTAGGGGATAAGGAGATGCTGGAAAGCGTTACAAAGCTATTATATCCCGCCGTTGCCAAAAAATTCTCGACAACGCCCTCGCGAGTGGAGCGCGCAATTCGCCACGCGATAGAGATAGCCTGGGACCGCGGAGATCTCGACATACTAAACGGCTTTTTCGGCTACACCATAAATACAGGCAAGGGCAAGCCCACAAACAGCGAATTTATCGCGCTGATAACGGATAAGATATGCCTGAAATACAAAGCCGCGCTTACCGCGTGAGCGCCGCCGTACCTTGCATGGCAATGGCAGGGTGCGGCTTTTTTATTGGTGAAAATGCAAGAATTTGTTTGGAATAAATGCACAAATTGCTTAAAAACCACTTGACAGAGGAGGTACAATTTGGTATAATATAACCATAGATATATAAACACGAAAAGTGTAGAACAAAGAACAAAGAACAAAAAATCATTTGAAAGGAGAATACTGCTATGAAAAAGATCAATTGCAGAAAAAAGCTTGCGGCGGCGCTGGCGCTCATGATCTGCGCTTCCCTAGCATCATGCGGGGCGCAGGCAAATGACGAAGCTCAGCCGACAAAGCAGACAGAAAAAACATCGCAGACCACAAAGAGCACAAACAACGAAAAGACCGAGGAAGCGCAGACTCAGCCCGCTGTTTCGGCAGAGCCGACTGCCAATAAGGAAAGCGAGCACGCGCCTGATGAGCTGGTCATCGAGGATATTTATTTCGATAACGATGGCGGTATCGGTTCGGTGGAGTGGGTCGCCGACGGCGCGGCTGAAAAGACCATCAAAAAGATACTGACGGAAAACTTGGGGAATACTAATCCCGAGAAGACGTATGAGAATGTAAACACCCCCGAAAACTGCGAGGGTCTGAAATTCAGCTATGACGGCAATACATACTTTTTAGCGGACGACCTCGCGGCTTGCTATGAAAACGGTACGAACGAGTTTTGCGTGAACGGCGAATATTCATGGCTTACTGCCCGCGAATATGAAGAGCTTAAAGCTGCGGCGGAGGAGAGCCGCCCGCGCGATTATTCCGCGATAAGCGACGGCTGGGAGGACAGAGATTACCTTATCAGCGACCCCTCGCTCGAAGTATTCACCATCAGCGATAAGCGCGACAAGCAGAAGATAAACGACTGGGCGGCAAAGGTGATGGCTGTCGCAGACCAATTCCCGCGGGACGAGCGCTTTGAGGACGCAAGCGGCACCGGCTACATTATAAAGACCAACGGCAAGAAGTACGAGGAGATGTTCTTCGTAGAATTTGGCGTCGAAAGACCGAGCAATTTCTCAAATAACTTCAACGAAGCGATGATACCGCAGAAGTACGTTCGCGAGATTATCGACATAATACAGCATTCAGAACATTCATACGAATAATTACCATAAAGGGACTGTAAAAAAAGTCCCCAAGAAAAAAGGCTGCAATCTTGCCAAAAAGCAAGACAGCAGTCTTTTTTTGTGGTATAATTAAAGTATCAT
>ENA-OPWR01001044-OPWR01001044.1-human-gut-metagenome-genome-assembly--contig:-NODE-1044-length-22661-cov-3.523932_pt1 | contig 22661 bp, 23 predicted proteins | sample MGYA00241507_ERZ502006 | MGnify/ENA primary metagenome ERZ502006 (study PRJEB25962, sample SAMEA2043041) | human gut metagenome | biome: human gut; feature: human-associated habitat; material: faeces...
ATGTAATACCTAGTGTATCATAAAATCAATGATTATTTTTAAGCGATTGCCATACTTCATCTTGCTTTCTTTTGTTATATGTTGTATCATATATTTCAATTATTGAGAGGAGAAAAGTAATGTTTGAAAAGTATGATATTGATAGATTATATACTTGTGAAATAGAAGTTTGGATTCCTTGGAGTATTGAAAACATAGGTGGTATGGTTACTATTACAGGTGAAGGTATTCGTGAATATCAAACAATTGTTTATGAAGATAGTGGTAGATACATAGATATTTATCATCTAGATAAAATTATCTGTGATGTGGCTAAAGGAAATTTTAATCATATTTGCTGTTCTGATGATGGTTATTTATATGCTTTAGATAGTTATAATTTAAAAAAATATTCTGATGGTTTATCAGAAAAACGAAAGAAGGCAAAAACTTTACAGCGATTACCTTTTAGAAAAAATAGATTATTAAAAAAATAAAAATAAAATACTTATTTGTATATTCTTTATTAGTGTAGAAAGGATACAGGTAAGTATTTTTTGCATAAAATAAACTAGAAAAAATTAATTGACAAATATGTTAAATGTACTTATAATGGTTCTTACGAGGTGAAGATAAATAAAATGGAACAGAATGACCTGATATCTTTTACATCTGTAATAGCAGGTATGCTTTTGTGTAAAAGAGTTCTTACTTCTAGTGAGATTGTGAATTTCATTAGCGAGTTGAATTGTGAGGGTATGGAGATAGATGATTATTGGAATAATGAAGAGTTATTTCCAATTGTAGATATGGATAGTAATTATTCTTTTAGTTTAAAACCTGAACTTTCTTATGATACTATTCTTAAGTGTGGAATGAATGTTCGTGATTTTTTACAAAAAAATACTGATAGTAGAGTTTTGGATGCTATTCATAGAAATCAGAAATATAATGAGATGTATCTGATGAATTATTATTTAAGTGATTATAATGGTAATAATTCTCAGGAACCATCTTTAAAGGTTTCTAATTTTAAAAAAAGAGATTTACTTTCCAAGGTAAAAAAAAGAAGTTTTCTTTATTCTTTGTGGGTAGGGATTCATTAAAATGACATTAGTTTTTGCTAAATGTCATTTTTTTGTCGTTTTTTGCCTTTATTTTTGAGAAAAAGTTTGATACAATGTATTTTGTAGGAAATAAAGGTGAGTATAAATGGGAAAGATTATTGCAATTGTTAATCAAAAAGGTGGAGTAGGTAAGACTACAACAAGTATTAATCTGTCCGCTTCTTTGGGAGTTTTGAATAAAAAGGTGCTTTTAGTTGATCTAGATCCTCAAGGAAATGCTACTACTGGTGTAGGTGTTGATAAGGGAGGAATTAATAGCAGTATTTATGAAGTTCTTGTGATGAAATCTCCTATTGAAAAGTCAATCATTAAAACAAAGAGTAAGAATTTATATTTGTTACCAGCATATTTAAATTTGGCTGGTGTTGATATGGAACTTATTGAAATGGAGAAGAAATATCATGCTGAGGGACAAAAGTTTAATCGTGTATTGAGATTAAAGGAAGAATTGAATAAAGTTCGAGATAAATTTGATTTTATTTTTATTGATTGCCCACCTTCTCTTGGAATTTTAACGACAAATGCTTTGGGTGCGGCGGATAGTGTATTGATTCCTGTTCAATGTGAGTATTTTGCATTGGAAGGAATTATGCAGTTAATTAATACTATTATGCTTGCTCAAAAGAAAGTCAATCCTAATTTAGATATTGAGGGTGTTTTACTTACAATGCTTACTACTAACACTAACTTAGGTCTTGAGGTAGTAGATAGTATTAAGGGATTTTTTAAAGAAAGGGTATATGATACTATTATACCAAGGTTGATTCGTTTAGCAGAGGCTCCATCTCACGGAAAACCAATATTAGAATATGAGCCTAGAAGTAGGGGTACTTTGGCGTATTTGAATTTGGCTAAGGAGGTCATTGAGAAGAATGGAACAAAAAAAGAAAGCGTTGGGTAGAGGTCTTGAACAATTATTTAGTAGTGAAGTTTTAGATTTTGATACATTTGAAGATAATATTATGGAGAATGCTAAGGAGTCTGATATTATTCAAATTCCTTTGACAGATATTAGGACTAATCCTTATCAGCCTAGAAAACATTTTGATAAAGAAGCTTTGGATGAACTTGCTACTTCTATTCGTAATTATGGTGTATTTCAACCTATTATTGTAAAGAAGAGTATTAAAGGTTATGATTTAGTTGCAGGTGAGAGAAGACTTCGAGCTTCTAAATTAGCGGGATTAGAAACGATTCCTGCAATTGTTAAGGATTTTACTGATGAAGAAATGAGAGAAATTGCTTTATTAGAGAATATTCAAAGGGAAAATCTTACTTCTATTGAACTTGCTTGGGCTTATAAAGGAATTATTGATAGTCTTCATATTCGACAGGAGGATTTGGCTGCTAAAATAGGAAAAAGTCGTAGTCATGTTACGAATACTTTAGGACTTTTAAAGTTACCAAATGACGTTCAAGATATGGTTAGAGATAATCAAATTTCGATGGGACATGCAAGAGTTCTTAGTAAAATGGAAGATGAGCAAAAGGTAGAAGAATTAGCAAAAAAGGTTGTACAAAATAATATTAGTGTTCGTGATTTGGAAGATATTTCCAGCCAAGAAAAAGTTGAAAAAAGAGTTCCAATTAATCGTCAAAGTAAAGCAAATGAATATCAATATATTGAAGAAGAACTTAGAGATATTTTAGGAACAAAAGTTAAGGTTGATCATAAAAAAATAGAAATATTCTTTGAATCCAAAGTTGATTTAACAAGAATATTAGATATATTAAATGTAAATATTGAATAGAAAAAATCAATTTCTTTGATGAAATTGATTTTTTTGTCGGATATTGTGTGTTTAATAGGACTAGTTTTTTATTTTTTCTTATTTTATAATTTTATTATAGAAGTAAGAGAAAGAGGTGTAATGATATGAATGGTAGAGTAAAGTGGTTTAATAATGAAAAGGGATATGGATTTATTGATCATGCATCTGGTGAAGATATTTTTGTTCATTATTCAGCAATTAAGCAAGATGGGTATAAAACTTTATCTGAGGGACAATTTGTTAATTTTGATTTAATTGAAACTCCAAAAGGTCTTCAGGCTGTTAATGTTACAACATCTATAGATTCTAAAGTTATTAATCATAATTAATAAAAAGCGATAGTTTATCGCTTTTTTTAGTAGTTTTGAATTGTTAGACTTTGAATTTTAGAGATAATTTCTTTTGCAAAATTAATACTATAAGTAAAATTGGAGTCATGATTATTATATTTTGTTCCAAAGGAATTTGGTTCTAGGATGGGGATGGTGAATATTTTGTTTGGTGTTGTGATACGAATATTTATTTGAAAACAAGATATGTTAAAAGAAGTCATTGTTGAAGTTGAGGAAGAATTTTTTGAAAAGTAGACTTGGTTATCTAATAATATTTCGTAATTGGTGATTTCATTTGGTGTACATTTTATAGAATCTTCTTTATTATGAAAAACAATATTATTGTTACTATCTATGGAAAGACCAGCATTTAATTTATTTATTTTTTGATAGATTGGCGTTATTCCTAATAAGTATTTTGTTTTTTCTTGAATGATACTATTTCTTATTTTGTTATCGTTAATAATATTTATTAAAGTATCTATTTTTTGACTAGAACCATTTATTTCCAATAATACATTTAATATTAGGATAATTTTACTCATTAGGTTATTTTTAATTACTTGACAAGAAAGATTTTGATAGGAATATGCTCCATAGGAAGTTTGTGAAATTACCCAAAGATATTTGTTGGTAGGGATAAGATAATATTCTTTGTTTGAAATAATTTCTTTGGCATAAAATACTTCTAGATATGTTTCTTGTATAGGAATAATATTGGAAATTATTTTTGCTTTTTCTTCATTAATATCGGGACAATTATTTTTTATAAAAGAAATTCTTTGTTCTAAATAATTGTCTTTTAATAATGGGATGGGGAAAAGATTTTGAAAGGTTGTTGTTTGGTTTAGTAAATTATCTAGGTTGTCGTTTTCTTGTTTCATTGTTGTATATTTATTTTGGATATTTTTAATTAATTGATTGAACATGATAAAAACACCTCTTTATTGTATATAGATTAATTTTAATATGCTTTTTTTAATAATGCAAGTAAAATTGGGATATTTCTAGTATACATAATTATTCTGTGATAAGATGAAAATAAGAGAGGGCTGTTAATTTATGAATTATTATTTTTTAGTTGTACAAGGAATAGATGTTGTTGCATGGATTATTTTATTTATTAGTTATTATCAAAAAAATACAAATAAAGTGCTATTGTTTCAATTAATTTCCACTACTTTGTTTATTTTTCATTATTGGCTATTGGGTGCTTACAGTGGAAGTTTTATTTGTTTATTTGAGTTATTGAGAGATTATCTATATTATCGAACAGATAAAGATAAGCCTATATTTTTGTTATCTATTCCTTTTTATGGTATTTTATCTTATTTTAGCTATCATTCTTTGTTTGATTTATTTCCTGTTGTATCAAGTTTTATTGATGGTTATAGTTTGACTTTTTCTAACAAATTTGTAGTAGTAATAGGAGGATTTTTTTCTTATTTTTTATGGATGATCTATGACTTTTTTGTTGGTTCTTATATTGGTATGGTTACGGATAGTTTAATTGTAATATCTAATGCTTGTATTTTATTGTTTAGTAAAAGAGAAAATAGTAAATTATTTAATAAAATTAATATGAATAAAAAATAGTTATTTATCAGTATTTTTAAATGAAAAAAAGAAAAAAGATAGACTTTATTTTCATTATTAGTGTATAATGGTGATTATGAGGTGATATTTATGTTAGATATTAAATTTGTAAGAGAGCATCCTGAAAAAGTGAAGGAAAATATTAAGAAAAAATTTCAAGATAAGAAATTACCTTTAGTTGATGAAGTTATTGAATTAGATAAAAGAGTTCGTGAATTGAAGGCTGAGGGAGATACTCTTCGTCAACAAAGAAATACAGTTAGTGATGAGATTGGTAGTTTATTTAGAGAAAAACGTGTTGATGAGGCTAATGAAAAGAAGCAAGTTGTTGTAGACATTAATGAAAAGTTAGTTGATATTGAGAAGGAAGAGGAGAAGTTATCTATTCTTTTAAAAGAAAAAATGATGGCTATTCCAAATATAATTGCTCCTGATGTTCCAATTGGTGAGGATGATAGTAAGAATGTTGAAGAACAAAGATTTGGAGAACCAGTTGTTCCAGATTATGAAATTCCTTATCATTCTGATATTATGGCACGATTTGATGGCTTAGATAAAGAAGCAGCTGGTCGTGTTAGTGGGGCTGGATTTTATTATTTAATGGGAGATATTGCTAGACTTCATTCTGCTGTTCTTTCTTATGCTAGAGATTTTATGATTGATAAGGGATTTACTTATTGTATTCCTCCTTATATGATTCATGGAGATGCTGTTGATGGTGTTATGTCTTTTGAAGAAAAAGATGCTATGATGTATAAGATTGAAGGAGAAGATTTATATTTGATTGGTACTAGTGAGCATTCTATGATTGCTAAGTTTAAAGATCAATTATTGAGTGAAAAAGATTTACCAATTACAATGACTTCTTATTCTCCATGTTTTCGAAAAGAAGTAGGTGCACATGGAATTGAAGAAAGAGGTGTATATCGAATTCATCAATTTGAGAAACAAGAAATGGTAGTTATTTGTCGCCCAGAAGATAGTGAAACTTGGTATGATAAGATGTGGAATTATTCAGTTGAGTTATTCCGTAGTTTAGATATTCCTGTTCGTAAGTTAGTTTGTTGTTCTGGAGATTTAGCTGATTTGAAATATCGTTCTTGTGATATTGAGGCTTGGAGTCCTAGACAAAAAAAATATTTTGAGGTATGTTCTTGTTCAAACTTGACAGATGCTCAAGCAAGAAGACTAGGAATAAGATATAAAAAGGAAAATGGAGAAAAAGAGTTTGCACATACTTTAAATAATACTGTTATTGCTCCACCTAGAATGTTAATTGCATTTTTAGAGAATAACTTACAAGAAGATGGAAGTGTATTAATTCCAGAAGTATTAAGACCATATATGGGTGGAAAAGAGAAATTAATTCCTAAAAATTAGGATGTTAAATGTAGAATTAAGCATATAATATGATAAATATTATATGGAAAGAAAGTTTGATATGGGTAGTAGTGAATTAATAGATAATTTTTTTAAAAAGTTGGAAAGTCCAACAAAATTTATTGAGTCTTCTGTTATTGTAGTGGGACAAAGTGGAGAAATTTTAAGAGAAAGTTTAGAGAACAAGCCTTATAATCATGGGATACTTACAAATTATATGGCGATGAAATTGGGGTGTGATTATTTAAAAGATAATAACCCATTTCTTTCAGGTGTTAATTTAAAAAATCAAGGATATGTAGTAATGCAGATAGATGCTGATTGCTTTTGCTCTAATGGAGTTTGTTTATGCTTTTTTCCTGATTTGACTTCTAATTTTCAGATTTCTAGTGTAATAGAAATTATAAAAGGTTTACAAAATGTTCGCTATCAATATTTAGGTAATTCAGATGATAATTATTTGTCTTATCAAGACTTTGTTTTATATGTTAGTTCTTTAAGAAAAAAAGATAAAAATAAAATGAAAATTAAAGATTAGAAATATATAATACTATTGCTTGATGGGATTTAAATGGACGAAGAAATGAGGAATTATTTTCGAAATTTATTAAAGTATTTTTGTTTTTTACAACAAGGAGAAACATTACTTGTTAAAATTCCAGGAGAATGTAAAAAGGAACAAGAAATTCTTAGAGATTTAGTTAGTGAGTTTCATTTGCAAGGTATTTTCTTTTTGAATACTAAAAATTATCAGGATATTTATAATTTTCTAGTTGGTAATCCTAGTGATGAAGAGATAGATGACTTTATTAAAGAAAATGAATTTGTAGAGTCTAAACAGTATTTTGGTATTATTAAAGTTTTAGATTTTTCTCTTTCGTATGTGGATTACTATTATAAACAAAAACTTTATTATGATATATTTGATTTATATGAACAATATTTAAATATAGAGGAGTTAAAAAATTCTTCTTTTTATGATAAAGAAAAATTAAATAATAAAGTGTATGGTATAGTTCCTACAAAAAGTTTGGCGACTGATGTAACAAATGGAGATGTTGATATGTTGTGGAATTATTTATTTCAAATGGTTCCTACGGAAGAGATAGAAGAAATATTGACAAAAATAGGAGAAAGAAGAAACTACTTGAATGCTTTAGAGATTGATAAGCTTCATTTTGAAACAAAAAAAGGTTCAAATTTTGATATTGTACTTTCTAAATATTCTTTATGGAATTCTATTGGAATAAATCAGTTCTTTACTAATTTTCCTTCTTATGAAATTTATACTTCATCTCAAATGTATTCGATGCATGGTAAAGTTATTGTGACGAAATCATCTAATCTATATGGTAATGAAGTTCGTGAAGTAAGTTTAGATTTTTTAAATGGATTGCTTGTTGATTGTAGTTCTGATAATCAATTTTGGAAAGAACTTATTATGAATGATGATAATCGATTAAGAAGAGTAGGAGAAATTGCTCTTGTTGCAGATAGTCCAATTAGTAAGATGAATATTTATACTAATAATATTTTATTAGATGAGAATGCTGGATGTCATATTGCTTTAGGTTCTTATTTGGATGATGTTGTTAAGCCTTGTCAATTAAAATAGGATATTTTTTATTCTTCAGATTATCATTATGATTTAATTTTGGTGATGATAGTGTTTGTGTTGAAAGTTATACAAAATGGAAAACAAAAGAATTGATTGTAAATGGTAAGGGGAAGATATAAGTGTTTTTTAAGGAGAAGATTTATGAGTAATATTTTAAAAACGAAAGAAAAAGGAAATTTAATTGTTATTAGTGGACCTAGTGGGGCTGGTAAGGGAACGATAATTAAGGGATTACTAGAAAAAGTTAATAATGTTTGGTTATCTGTTTCGATGACTAGTAGAGATATTCGTAAAGGAGATATTCCTGATGTTAGTTATTATTTTGTTTCTAAAGAAGAATTTGAAAAGCGAATAAATGATGGTATTTTTCTAGAATATGCAACTTATAATGGGAACTATTATGGAACTCCTAAAGATAAAATACAAGAGAAGTTAAATGCTGGTTTTGATGTTATTTTAGAAATCGAAATACAAGGTGCTTTGAAGGTAAAAGAATTAATTCCTGATGCTGTATTTATTTTTATTATGCCTCCTAGTATGCGTGATTTAAGAAAAAGACTTGTTAATCGGGGGACTGATAGTGCTGATAAAATTTTGTCTCGTTTTAAGAGAGCCTATCAAGAGATAAATGAAGTTACTAAGTATAATTATGTTGTAATTAATGACGAAGTAGAACATGCTGTTTCTAAAGTTCAGGCTATTTTATTGTCAGAGAGATGTCGAGTAGATAGAATAGAAGAGGTTTATTTAAATAATGAAGAAGAGGAAATTCATGAGTTACTTGTTGATAAGGAATTAGTGAATGAAGATAGGAATTTTTAGATTGAAAATACTTAAAAATTTTTTGTCTTATATTTGAGGTGATTTATTTGAAAAATTTGGGAACTAAGTATTTAAAAAACAGAAAGGTTAATTTTAAGAAAATTTACTATAAATGATGCTAAAGATATGTACAATAATTATGGGAGCGATAGTAAGGTATCAAAATACTTAGCTTGGAATACTCATCAGAGTATAAAAGATTCTATTTTATATATTAAGGGGGTATTGAAACAATATAAAAGTGATAGTACTTATTGTTGGGGAGTCTTTGTGAAGCTAAATAATGTTTTAATTGGTGCAATTAGTGTAATTGATTTAGATGTTAAAAATCAAACAGCAGAGATAGGATATTGTTATGGTAGTAAATGGTGGGGAAATGGCTATGCTACTGAAAGTTTTAAAAGAGTAATTCAGTTTTTATTTGATGAAGTTGGTGTTGAAACAATTTATGCTGACCATTGTTTACCTAATCTTGCTAGTGGTAAAGTTATGGAAAAATGTGGATTGAAAAAAGAAGGTATTCTTCGCAAAAGAATGTATGATAAGGAAGGAATTTTAAATGATTTAGTCAGTTATTCTATTTTGAAAGAAGAGTATTTAAATGAAAAAAATTAAAATTGTTTAATTTTGGAGAAATGAATTTATAGTAAAAATCACATTCATGGTATTGGAATGTGATTTTTAAAGTTAGCAAGATTTATTTTAGAATTAAAAATGTTAAGATACTTATTAAGGTTGCAATTGTTAATGATAAAATAAATATAATGATGTTAGAGAATCCTTTTGATAATGTTCTTGATTTTCCACTCATTGCTAGTTGTTGCTGTAATAGTTTCATTATTTCTGCCATTTTTTGATAGTATAGTTTTTCGTAATGTAATTGCATTATTTGAATTTCTATTTCAGATAATTGTGTGAATTTTTCTGGTAGAAAATTAATGTCTTGTTGTTTATTAATATAGTTATCGTAATTATATGTTATTCCTTTGTCATTTAGTTCTTTTTCAACTTTTTTTAGATTTTGCGATGTTATAGGTGGTTTATTAGTTGATTGAAGTTTTTGTTTTCGATCAGCAAAGGAAATAATTTTATTATTATTTTTTAGATTTTGGTTTGTTTGATTAGAGATAGTGTTTTGTAGTTGTGAAATATTATTTTGTTTGGTTATATTTTCTTTTATTCTAGGTGTATTTTCAAGTTTAACTACTTTTGTTTTGGGAATGGTCATTATTGCATTATTTTTAGAGTGGTTGTAAGCTTTTTTTCCAATTAGTTGTTTGTGAAATGAAGATAATTGTTTAATTTCTACTTTAGTATTTCTGATTTGAAATGCATTATTTTTTAGATTTTGGTATGATGTAGAAATGTTTTGTTTATTTTCTTGAATACTATTTTTTTCTTTTTCAATTTGTTGATTGGTCTTGTTTAATTCTTTATTTAATGTAGTTATTTTTCTTTCAGTATTTTCAATAGAAACATTTGCTAGATTTAATTCGTTCGTTAGTTTTGTTATTTTTTCTAATCTTCTTTTGTTAATAAATGATATTCTACTTTCACTTTTTAGAATTGTATTTGTTAATTTTTTTTCAAGTTTATTTTTTCTTTTGTTAAGAGATTTTATTACTACTTTACTGTTTTTTATATTAAGTTTAATTACTTGTTTTTCGCTTTTTAGGTTTGAAATATTATTCTTTGAATTAATAATGTTTTGATTATAATTGGCTATTTTGGTGTTTTCAGTGCTAATGTTGTTGATGTTTTTGTTCATTGTATTATTTAAACTTTTTTCAGTTGAATGTAGGTAATTAGAAATAATTTGTTTATCTTCATTTGATGATAAGTGATAGATATTTTGTATTGTTTTTGTATTCATTAAACTAAGAAGTTCATTTTTATTTTTTGCATTATTGTAAAAATAACTTAAGAATGAAGTATTTTCATTATTTAAGATTTCCTGTTTTTCGTTTTTTTGCAGTTGGCTAAATAATTTTTGTTTTTCATTCATATCTGTGATAGAATTAAAAAATTCAATTTTGTTTTGTGCATTTCTATAGTTATTAAGTAATTCATTTTGTTGTATGTTTTTTATTGGTGTTTGTTGAATTTGCTGTTGTATTTGTTGGTGTTCTTGTTGTTGCGTTTGTTGTTGATTTTCTTCTTTTGGAAAAATTTCTTCATATTTATTTCCTAACCATTCTTTTAACATTTTTTCTAAATCAGGATAGTTCTTTTTTAAACTTGTTATTTTTTGAAAATCTAGGAGATTAGCTATTTCTTTTTTATTTTCATATTCTATTTCTTGTGCTGTTAAAATCTTATATAAATCATTTAATTTTATATGTTCATTGTTGTTAATTAAAGATTCTTTGTCTTCAGGGGTTATAATATTAAAAATATGGTTTTTTTCATTTAATTTAGCTGAGGCAAATATTTCTTTTTTATCGCTTATTTCTTTTGTTTGATAAAAATATTGTGTTTTTGTTAATGTTCCACTTTCTATAAAAGCTTTAGCACTACTTAGAATTGCATCTTTTGTGCTTTGTTCTAAACTGTTACCAAATAAATTATTAATTTGTTCACCTAAATGATTTTTCCACCATTCAGAATTATTATTCGATCTAATCATTTCTTTTTGAAATGCATTAATAAAAACTTCATTATCAATATTCAATGTTATCACCTACTCTATACTATTTATATATTCTCTTATGATACTAGAGACCTTTTCTTTTTCTTCTTCTTTTGTGATATCTACTAAATCATCTTCTCCATATTCATTTTTTATTATTTTCTTAACATATAAACTGTCTTCTTCAGAGGAGATACTGACAGAGTATAGTAGGTATTCTATTCCATCTATCTCTATTATGTTTATTACTTTTCCTTCCAAATTATTTCCATATTCATCTTTTAAATTAATTGTATTATTTTCCATATATTATCTACCTTTCTTTAATTGCGTTTACTATTTTTTCTACTACCGTATTAACAAATGCTTGTTCTTCAGGGTTAGTTACTTTTATTAAATTACCATCTATATTTCTTGCACAATATAAATTAGCACCATCTTTAGTATTTATGCTATATATACAATATTTGTTTGTAGCATATTCAAAATTTACTATTATATTTGCTTTTAAATCTGTTCCATCATTCATTTTTATTGTGAATGTTCTATCAAAATCCATTAAACTTCTTACTCCTTTACTATATTAATAATATCAAATTTTATTTCATTTGTCTTGAAAAATTAAATTATTATGAAAAAAATTTAAATTTATACGATTTATACGAACTGATAATATTAATCAAAAATTTATGTTATTATATTAATTATGGGGATGAGATGATATGAAAAAATTAAGTAAAGAGAATATTGATAAGTTTTTGCAATATTATCATGATTTTCATGATAGCTATATTGTTAATATTTATTATGATATTGTGAATTCTAAAATTGAGTTTCTGTTAGATGTTGTATGGTCTGGTAAACCTGTTCTAAAAGGAAAAACTTATGAAACGAATACAGTTCATCTAAAATTAGTTTGTTATGGTGTTTGTGAATATATGGGTAAAAATATTTCTTCTTGGGAATATATTAATAAGTGTTTTTTAGATTATATTAATTTTGAAGGAGAAAAAAAGTTATGTTTTGCTACTGCTAAAAATGATCCTTTGGTTTATGTTGTTTGTGATGTTATTGAGTATGAAGAAGTAGCATAGATATTAAAGTTAGATTCTATAAATACTTGTTTCTAAAATTTTTGTTTTTTTCTTTTACATAAGTAAAAATATTTATAAGTATTATAAATGTAGAAAAATGTTAAGTTTTGTTGCTTGTAATGTTTATTGTTTTGAATTATAATTAGATTAAGAAATTTATGGGAAAGAGGGATAAATGTGGTTAAGTATAAGACAATGGATGCGAATGAGGCAGTTAGTAGGATAGCATATTTATTTAGCGAAGTATGTGGAATTTATCCAATAACACCGGCTTCTCCTATGGCAGAACATGTGGATGAGTATGCTTCACATGAAAAAAAGAATGCTTTTGGAAATGTTGTTGATGTCATTGAAATGCAGTCGGAGGCTGGGGCAGTTGCTGTTGTTCATGGCGCTTTACAGAGTGGGGCATTATCTACTACTTTTACGGCTAGTCAAGGTCTTTTGTTAATGATTCCTACTTTATATAAGATGGCTGGAGAATTGCTTCCTGGAGTTATCCATGTGGCAGCACGTAGTTTATCTACGCATGCTCTTAGTATTTTTGGAGATCATCAAGATGTTTATGCGGTAAAGGGAACAGGGGTATGTATGATTGCTTCTAGTAATGTGGAGGAAGCTTATCATATGGCTGTTGTTGCACATTTATCAGCAATTGAATCTAGTTTACCTTTTGTTCATTTTTTTGATGGGTTTAGGACTAGCCATGAAATAGATAAAGTTCGTTTGATGGATGAAAATCGCGTGATTAAGTTATTGGATAAGAAAGCTGTTTTTCGTTTTAGAGAAAATGCTATGGATTCTAACTATCCAACTACAAGGGGAACTGCAGAAAATGAAGACATTTACTTTCAACATACAGAGGCTAGAAATACTTACTATGATAATGCTATTTCAGTAGTTAGTGATGTAATGAAAAGAGTTAATGATTTAAATGGTACAGATTATCAACCATTTAACTATTATGGTAGTAAAAATGCTACGATGGCAATTGTTGCTATGGGTAGTGTTACTGATACGATTCGTGAAGTAGTGGAAAATTTAAATGCAAATGGAGGAAATTATGGTGTTGTTTGTGTTCATCTATATCGACCTTTTAGTGCTAAACATTTTTTGACTGTTTTACCAAAATCTGTGGAGAAGGTTGCTGTTTTAGATAGAGCTAAAGATGCAACTAGTTATGGAGAACCGTTATATATGGATGTTGCTAATTTACTTAAGGATAAGAATATTTTAGTTGTTGGAGGAAGATATGGTCTTTCTTCTAAAAATACAACTCCTGCACAAATTAAATCTGTTTTTGATTTTCTAGGAAGTAGAAAGGTGCATCATAATTTTACTGTTGGTATTTGTGATGATGTTACACATCTTAGTTTGAAAATTGATTCAAAATTTCATTTGGAAGAAGATGGAATGAATTTATTAATTTATGGCTATGGTTCTGATGGTATGGTTTCTACTTCTAAAGATTTAATCAAAATTATTGGTGATAATACTAAAAATTATGTACAAGGCTATTTTCAATATGATTCTAAGAAGAGTGGTGGAGTTACTAGAAGTCATATTCGTATTAGTGATAAATCTATTCATAAGCCATATTATGTAGAAAATGCTAAGGTTGTTGTAGTTAGTAAAGATAATTATATATATCAATACGATATTTTGGATAATATTGTAACTGGTGGGACGCTTCTTTTAAATACTTCTTTATCAGAAGATGATTTAGTTAAGAGTTTACCTAATAAAGTGAAGTATTTATTGGCAAAAAAGAATATTAAGTTTTATGTTATTGATGCCTATGGATTAGTTAATCAATTAGGATTAAGAGATAAAATTAGTACTTGTATGGAAGTTTGTATCTTTGAGCTTATTCAGGTTCTTTCACGAAAAAAATACTTATCTATTATGAAAGAGTCTAATGAGAAAAGATTTTTAAGTAAGGGTGCTTCTGTTGTTCAGGCAAATAATAGAGTAGTTGATATGGCCCTTTCTGAATTGAAAGAAATAAATGTTGATAAAAAATGGAAAAATTTAGTTTATTTTGATGATGAGAATTTATCTGATGATGAGATTATCCGTCATTTGAAAGGAGATGCTTTACCAGTTAGTTCTTTTATTGATAAGGCAAATGGTGTTTTTGAAGGAGGAAATACTTGGAGAGAAAAACGAGATATTGCGGAGAGAGTTCCATGTTGGAAGAGTGATAAATGTATTCAATGTAATCAATGTGCTTTTGTTTGTCCTCATGGTGTAATTCGACCATTTTTGTTAGATAAGAATGATAATGAAGTGGACGCTGTTGATTCTATTTTTCCACGAGACGTAAAATACGCTATTGGTGTATCTTATAAAGATTGTACTGGATGTGGTTTATGCTATCAGACTTGTCCTGGTAAATTAGGAAACAAAGCTATTGAAATGGTTCCTTATGATAGAGATAAATTTAGTCAAGATGATTTTGATTATTTAGTAGAAAATAATATTAATGGTAGTTTTAAAAAGAATGTAATGAATGTTAAAAATACTGGATTTGTTGCTCCTAAATTTGAATATAGTGGTAGTTGTGCTGGTTGTGGAGAAACAGCTTATTTAAAAAATTTAACACAAGTTTTTCAAGAAAGATTAATGATTGCTAATGCAACGGGTTGTTCTTCTATTTATGGGGCTAGTGTACCTTCTTTTCCTTATAAAGTGGCTTGGGCAAATAGTTTGTTTGAGGATAATGCTGAATTTGGTCTTGGTATTTATAAAGGAATTGAAGTTTCTAGAAGAAAAGTCTATCAATATATGAAAGATAATTTGAATAAAGATAGAGAATTATTTACGAAATGGTTAGAAAATTTTAATGATGTGAATATTTGTCGTGATGTTTTATTGGAAATTGATTTTGAAAAACATAAAGAATTAAAGAAATATGCTAGCTATATCGTTCCTAATAGTATGTGGATTGTTGGGGGAGATGGCTTTGCCTATGATATTGGATACAGTGGTATTGATCATGTGATTTCTAGAAATGATAATATTAATATTTTAGTTTTAGATACAGAAGTATATTCTAATACAGGAGGTCAGGCATCTAAATCTAGTCATAAAGGTGTTGTTGCTCAATTTGCCTCTCATGGAAAACAAAGTTATAAAAAAGATTTGGCAAGGATTGCTATGTGTTATCCTAATTGTTATGTTGCGTGTGTTAATATTGGCTATGATAAAGAGCAATATTTGCGTGTACTAAAAGAAGCTGATGAACATGATGGTCCTAGTATTGTTATTGCTTATTCTCCATGTATTGAACATGGAATCAAAAAGGGAATGGAATATAGCTTAGTTGATAGTCATTTAGCAACCGAATGCGGATATTTCCCAATATTTAGATATTCTCCAGAGAAGGGAAAATTTTATCTAGATAGTAAAAAAGTGGATTTCTCTTTATATGATACTTTTTTAGAAGGAGAAAATCGCTATTTAAATTTAAAAAGAATTAATCCTAAGGAAGCGGATGCTATTTTAGCTGATCAGAAAGATAATGCGATGAAAAGGTATAGATACTATCAAAAATTAAGTGATGATGAATAGGATAAATTTTTGTTATTTTGAGTTTTGGATAGATTTTTTGATTTTTCTTGATAGTTTTGTAAAATGTAAAATTTATGATTTTATTATAAAACTTAGTTAAAAAATTTGGAATTTTTATGATTAGTGATATAATATAAATTATAGTAGAGGAGTTGGAAAAGTGGGAGAGAAGTTAAAGGGTAAAAAATTAAATATTTCTTCTGATAAGGAAGTTACGAATAAGAAGAGTGCAGTGAAAAGGGGAACAATTTCTTTTGAAGGTTCACCTAGAGCAGGACAAAAAAAGCAAAAAAAAGTAAATCAATCTGAAACAAAATTAAAGATAAAGAGTAGGAAACTTAAGTCTGAAAAAAAAGAATCTTCTAGTTTTGAAGAAGATAATTTTAAAGTTAGAAAAAGAAAAATTTCTACAAAAGAATTTAAGAAAAATGATGTGTCTGAAGAAGCGTTAGACAAAGCAGAAGCAATCGAAGATGAAAAAATAGAAAATGAGGAAACAATGTCAATTGCTGTTGTCTTAGTTATTTTGTTTGTATGTTTTCTTATTGGAATTTTATTGGGCTATCTTTTATATCATATTGCTATTAATAGTAGTAATGCACTATTGATTATTCAGAATTTATTTTAATATTTAGATTTACACGTTGGTGTAAATGTTAAAAGCAAATGTAACCATATATGCTACATTTGCTTTTTGTTGATTGACTTCTTAATACTAAATGAGTATTCTTTTTTATATCTAATGGAGGTATTGTTTAATGAAGAATGCTACTTATTTTTTGAGGTTGTTTGAGCATCTGAATTTAGAAAATCAAAAAAATTTTTTAAGAAACATTTTTTCTCTTCAATTTGTTTCGGAATATAATATTTCAATAGTTAAAGATAGTATAATTTTTGATTTATATGTTTCTAATGTTTTTTATCGCTTTATTTTTCGTTTAAAGAGAGATGATTCAAAATTTTATGTTTTAAAAAAAGAGATGGATAGAATTAAAATTTTTATTATTTGGGTGAAAAATTATGGGCAAAGTCTTGAAAAGTATTCTTTTGATATTTTAAGTAATGTTTTTTTAAATGGGGATAATGGTGAAGTTGATAGTTTATTTTCTAATCTTTTATGATAGGTTTTTTATTATATTCGTTTAAAATAAACTTTTGATTGATTGGAAGGTAATAAATAGATGATGCTCTATGTTCTAAATCTAATGTTTGAGAAAAATTTTTTTGATAAGAAGTGATGATGGGGATTTTGATTTCTTTTTTTAATTGATTTAAGTAATTTCTTCCAGATGTATTAAAACCTAAAATTTTTATGTAATCAATTTTAATTTTTTTTGATTCTTCCTTGGTAAATGATGTTAAAATATGTACTAACATACGATTTATTTTGTTATAGGTATAGCGTTTTGTTTTTACTTTTTCAATTAATTCTTGCCAACTATTTGTATTAAGTATTTCTTTTTTTAGTCTATTTTCAATTCCTTCATCTACTGTTTGGTAAATGGACAAGTCTTTTTCTGATATTATTTTATATTTTAGATAAGGAAAATAATTTTCTAAAGTTAAATTTTTGTACAAATATTTTTCTGTATTATTTGGGATATATTGAGAGATTGACTGATTTTCTTGGATTTTTTTTCTAATCAAGGAAGCACTAGCAATATTTGTTGTTGTTTCTGTTTCATAGTATGAACCAATTCGTTTTATTGTTATGGGAATAATTGGATAGTTATTTTTTATTATTTCTTTTATGTAGGAAATTCCTAATAAGTCATTTGGTTCGGAAATGGTGTATCCTAAAATATCTTTAAGTGCTTTGCTTAATGTTGTTGGGTAGTTAATTCCTGTTTTTAAATAGTCTTTTACTTTTTCTTGATATTTTTTATTAGTAAGTTGTGTCTTTGCAATATTTGATAATTTATCTATTTCGTTTGATTCACTTCCGAATGCTAAAATATTTATTTTTAAGTAATTTAAAATTTTTAAAGCTCCATTAGCAAATATATCTGCAGATTGCGTGGCATATGGGAATGGTAATTCTACAACAAGATCAATATTATTTTCTAAACTTATTTTTGTTTTGTCCCATTTATTTAAGATAGAAACATCTCCTCTTTCTGTGAAAGCTGTATTAGTTATAAGGATTATTAAAGAATTTGGATATGTTTTTTTGATTTTATTGATTTGATAGATGTGTCCTAGGTGGATAGGGTTATATTCTCCAATAATTCCTATTATCTGTTTTTTTTCATTCATTAGAATCCTTCTTTCTTGTTTTTATTAAAGTATAACATATCTGTTATAATATTGAAAAAATTTTTATATTAATAGTTAGTGGTGTTATTTTTAGAATTTAAAATGGAAGGGTTACTTTTTTTATTTCAAATTTTCATAAGTTGCAAAAAAATAGATCTAGTGTTATAATTTTTCACGTGGAAAGAAGGATGTAAATGAAAAAATTAAATTTTTCTAAAAAAAATATTTTGAAAAAAATAGATAAAATAAAAAATTTTTTTAAAGAACATTATATTGTTTTTTTTCAAAAAGTACCATTGCTTTTTTGCTTTGTTATAACATCTTTGTTGAATACTTTATTGCTTCGTATTATTACTATTGGTAATTTTACTTATTTGAAGCCTTTGTTTATGGATTTTGGTATGATATTGATTTTTTCTTCTCTTATGTTTTTGTTTAAGAAAGAAAAAAGTCAAAAAAAATATTTAGTGGGTTTATCTATTTTTACAACAATTGTTTTGATTATTCATTCTGTATATTATACTTATTATGATTCTTTTGCTTCGATTTCTTTACTTGCTACATCTGCTTTTGTTGTTGATGTTGGTGATGCTGTTGTTAAAAAGGCACTAAAATTAACAGATTTGTTATATTTGTGGCAACCTGTTTTTGTATATTTTTATTATATGAAGGAAAAGAAGAAAAATTTAAATTCTAGGAAAAATATTAATCCTGTTGATCGTAAGTTTTCTTTTATTAATTTATTTGTAACTGGTATTTTAGTTTTAATTTTAACTGGATTTACTGTTACTCCTACTGAATGGAGTAGGTTTGGTAAAATGTGGAATAGGGAGTCTGTGGTTTCCAGTTTTGGTGTTTATACTTATCAAATAAATGATATTTTTCAAAGTTTGGAACCAAAAATTAATAATTTATTTGGTCATGATAAAGCATTAAAAAAAGTAACTGATTATTATTCTTCAAATTCTTCTAGTGATAGTGAGTCTAAGAATGAGTATAGTAATATTTTTGAAGGTAAAAATGTAATAGTTATTCATGCTGAGAGTCTACAAACTATAGCTTTAAATCGTTCTTTTAATGGTGTTGAAGTTACACCTACTTTGAATCGGTTAGCTAAAGAAGGAATCTATTTTGATAATTATTATTCTGAAGTTGGTGTTGGAACGAGTAGTGATGCTGAATTTACTTTTAGCACTTCATTGATGCCATCATCTAATGGTACTGTTTTTGTTAATTACTTTGATAGACAATATCAAACTATCCAGAAAGCCTTTAAAAATAAGGGATATTATACTTTTAGTATGCATGGTAATACTGGAGATTTCTGGAATCGATCAACAATGCATAAAAATATGGAATATGATAAATTTTATAGTAAAAGTTCGTTTAAGATTGATGAAACTATTGGGCTTGGTCTTAGTGATAAATCATTTTTTAAACAGGCTGTTCCTAAGATTCAAGAAATTTCAAAAAATGGTAAACCTTTTTATGGTACTTTGATAACTTTAACTAATCATACTCCGTGGAGTGATTTAAAATTAATGGATGATTATGATACAACTTGGAAAGTTGAAGTAGATGGTCAAGAAATTATAAGAGATTATTTAAATGGTACAACTCTTGGGGATTATTTTCGTTCTGTCCATTATATGGATCAAGCTTTTGAACAATTTATTAATGATATGGAGGCGGCAGGATTACTTGATAATACAGTAATTGTTATTTATGGGGATCATGATGCTAGAATAAGTAAGAAAAATTATAATTTAATGTATAATTATGATCCATATACTGATTCTCTTAAGGAAGAAGGGGATGAGGGATATGTTGATTATGATGATTATCAATATAAATTAGATAAAAAGGTACCTTTTATTATTTGGACAAAAGATAAAAAGGTAACGAAAAAAGTTTCTACTGCTACTGGTATGATAGATGCTTATCCTATTTTAGCTAATTTATTTGGTGTTGAAAATAGTCAATTTCAATTAGGACATGATGTTTTAGGTAATTCTGCTGATGATAATACAGTTGCTTTTATTGATTCTTCTTATGTTACTAATAAGATTTACTATAATGGTCAAAATGGAGAATTTTATTCTGTTAATGGAGATGCTGTTGATTCGGATTATATTACTAAAAATTCAAAACATGTTGATGATTTAATAGATATTTCTAATGATATTATTACTTATGATTTAGTTAAGGAAATTAGTAATAAATCTAAAAAATAGTAAATGATATCTATAATAAGAGAGGTTAAAGACTTTGAAAATAACATCTAAATTTTTAGATGTTATTTTCAGGTCTTATAATATTTTAAAATAGTAAAAATTAAAGTATCATTAAAACTTAAAATTAATATTTTATAATTAGTATAATAATTACTTTAAATTTAGGTTCTCTCAAATTTGATGAGTAATTTAAAGTGATTAATTTTTTGCCTTAAATATGAATATATTTATTTGCTTTCTATTTTTATTAATTTTGCGTGTACGGCTACTCTTTTTGTTCCTGTATCATCACAAGTTGATAATGTTATTATTTTATCTGTATAATTTAAGTCTACATTAAAGTTTTTTATACTTCTATTTTTGAGTGTGTTTAAAAAATTTTGATAATTATCTATTGAATTGAATACTGATTGTAAATAATCTGTTGTAGGAGTTATTTTGTATACTGAAAAAATTTGCCAAATAGAATTTGAAGTTTTTGTTGATAATTTAATGTACTGATTATTTTTATGATTAAACCATTTTTTGTTTAACATATATGGAATGGAACCAAACATGGTTCTATTAACTAGGTTATGACCATATATAATTGTATTGTTATTTAAATTTTCCATATCATTTCTATAATCTGCAAAAATCCAACCTATGTTTGTTTTTCTTTTGTAAAAGTCATGTTCTAAATAAAAATTATTATCTTCGTGTTGTACTATAGGATAATTTATGTTTGTTCCATTTACTTGAATCCATCCAACTGTTTCATTATTTTTACTTATATAATAGTTTAAGTTTACATTAATAAAGTTTGTGTTTATGTAGTTAGGATCAGTCTTTGATTCTTTTTCTTGTTTTATATTTGTAGTTAAATCTTGGTATTGATTAGGAACATCTTCTTTTATCTCTTCTTTTGTTTGATTTATGCTATTTGTAAAGTTTTTTGATCTTTCATTTTGTACATACCATCTAGTTAATATAAAAATACTTATAAGGTAAGTTGTTATGGAAAGAGTTGTAATAATAATTGGTATGAAATTTTTTTCTAATTTTTTTACTTCTTGTGAAGTATTTTTTTTTCCAAAAATAAACTTAATACCATCAATAATGTATTTTGGAATAATGCTTATTATAGTTATTAATCCAATAATTGTGTATTTTATGCAATAGTAAGGTAATTTTGTGATAAATATAATTCCTATAAAAAGATAATGTATTAATTTCATTTTATCATACTCCCTCTAACTATTCTTTTATAATTATTATAGCATAATATAATATATTTTTTCTTTTTATTGAATAATTTAACTTTTATTTCTATTTGTTTGACTCTTTTTTTATTTACTTTATGTTTTTTAGAATTTAAATTGAAATATTGCACTTTAAGTGAAAAATGTGTATAATTGGTGTGAGTTGGAGGTGAATGATTATGAATGATATAAAGATAGGTGATAAATTAGAAATACATTGTTATAAGCATAATGGTCATTTACATCGTCAATGGGATGAGGCTGTTCTTTTAGAAGTTCATGATGATTATATGATTTTTGGTAATAATTGTACAACTGTTGTTGATAGTGATGGTCAAGTATGGAATACTAAAGAACCTGCTATTTTATTCTTTTTTAAGGATAGATGGTTTAATATTATAGGTCAGTTAAAAGATTATGGTATTTATTTTTATTGTAATATTGCTACTCCTTTTTTAATTGATGATCATGTTATAAAGTATATTGACTATGATTTGGATTTGAGAGTTTTTCCTAATGGTAGTTTTAAGATTTTAGATCGAATGGAATATAAATTTCATAAGAAACAAATGCATTATTCTAATCGTTTAGATTTTATTTTACGATATGAACTTGGAAGTTTAATTGATATTGTTAGAAAAAAAGATTTTCCTTTTAATAAAGATGTGATTGAAAATTATTATCAAAAATATATTGAACTTACTGAAAGGTCAGATTTTGAAAAAATGAAAGAATTTGATAAGAGTGATAAGATTTTAGAAGATAAATTTAATAATTAAATATTTTATAATCATTATTATATATTTAAAACATAATATTTTATAATCATTATTATATATTTAAAACATAATATTTTATAATCATTATTATATATTTAAAACATAATATTTTATAATCATTATTATATATTTAAAACATAATATTTTATAATCATTATTATATATTTAAAACATAATATTTTATAATCATTATTATATATTTAAAACATAATATTTTATAATCATTATT
>ENA-OPWR01001047-OPWR01001047.1-human-gut-metagenome-genome-assembly--contig:-NODE-1047-length-22578-cov-3.196466_pt1 | contig 22578 bp, 19 predicted proteins | sample MGYA00241507_ERZ502006 | MGnify/ENA primary metagenome ERZ502006 (study PRJEB25962, sample SAMEA2043041) | human gut metagenome | biome: human gut; feature: human-associated habitat; material: faeces...
CCAGCGCCTCCACCCTGGCCATGACCATTTACGGCATGACCAAAAAGCGCGTCAGCCCGGAGATCAACGCCATTTCCACCCTGCTGTTTGTGACGGTGCTGGTGCTGCTGATTGTAATCAACAAGCGGGCCGAACGGACGAAAAACGATTGATGTGAGTGATGAGTTATAAGTTATCAATTGTCAAGAACAAGATGATGAAAAGGATAATAAACATACTGATTCTACTGTGCTGTATCGCATCCCTCTCTTCTTGTGGAAACTCCACAGAAGAGCGCAGCCGTGTACTGAAGATATACAACTGGGCGGACTACATCGATGAAGATGTGCTTGCCGAATTTCCCGACTGGTACAAGCAGCAGACGGGCGAAGACCTCCGTATCATCTACCAGGTGTTCGATATCAACGAAATCATGCTCACCAAAATTGAGCGCGGGCACGAGGACTTCGACGTCGTATGCCCCTCGGAGTACATCATCGAACGCATGCTTCGCAAAGACCTCCTGCTACCCATCGACCGCAACTTCGGCCACACGCCGGACTACATCCCCAACGTGTCGCCCTACATTCGCCACGAGCTGAACAAGACCTCGCAACCGGAACGCCAGACCGAGGACTATGCCGTGCCCTACATGTGGGGCACCGCTGGTATCCTCTTCAACAAAAAGTTTATTACCGCCGAAGAGGCCGACACATGGGACATCCTCTGGGACTCCAAAAACCGCGGCAAAATACTGATGAAGGACAGCTACCGCGATGCCTACGGTACCGCCATCATCTACGCCCACGCCCGGGAGCTGGCCGACAGCACCGTCACCGTAGAGCAACTGATGAACGACAACTCCCCGCAGGCCATCGCCCTGGCCGAGCAACGCCTCAAGGAGATGAAACCCAACATCGCCGGCTGGGAAGCCGACTTCGGCAAGGAAATGATGACCAAGAACAAGGCGTGGATTAACTTCACCTGGAGCGGCGACGCCGTCTGGGCCATCGAGGAGGCCGATGCCGTGGGTGTGGAACTGGACTACACCGTCCCCTGCGAAGGCAGCAACATCTGGTACGACGGCTGGGTAATCCCCCGCTACGCCCGCAACGTGAAGGCGGCAAGCTATTTCATCAACTACCTCTGCCAGCCTTCCGTGGCACTGCGCAACATGGATGCCATCGGCCGTAGCCACACCGGAAATCATGGAGGCCAAGACCGATACCACGCTCGACGTGCACTCCGACCTCAGCTACTTCTTCGGCCCCCTGCCCGGAGCCGACAGCCTGCAGATAGACCCGGTACAATATCCTGACCGCCGAGTAGTGGAACGCTGCGCCATGATACGCGACTTCGGCGACCGCACGGAACTAGTGCTCGAGATGTGGAGCCGCGTGAAAGGTGACAATCTCAACACAGGCATCGTGCTGCTCATCTTCGCCGTTTTCGGTCTGCTCTTCATCTGGCTGGTATATGCCAAGATACGAAAGTACAAGCAGAAACGCCGCCACCGTCTCCGCAGAAAGCGGAAAAGGGGATGAGCAACACATTGTTTACCTAAAAACCCGTCAACGTGCAAGGAACAAAGAATCTGACACAAGGCCCCATCAACCGCCAGCTTTTCACGCTGGCAATGCCCATCATGGCCACCTCGTTCATCCAGATGGCCTACAGCCTGACGGACATGGCATGGGTAGGGCGTCTGGGCAGTGAGTCCATGGCTGCAGTAGGTGCGGTAGGCATACTGACGTGGATGTCCGGCTCCATCGCCTTGCTCAATAAAGTGGGCGCCGAAGTCAGCGTAGGCCAGTCCATCGGTGCACGCAGCGAAGAGGACGCACGCAGCTTTGCCTCGCACAACATTACGATTGCCCTGCTCATCTCCGTCTGCTGGGGAGGCCTGCTCTTTCTTTTCGCCCGCCCCATCCTGAACATCTTCGAGCTGAAACAGCATATCACGGACGCCGCCGTGACTTATCTGCGCATCGTGTCGACGGGACTGCCTTTCATCTTTCTCTCCGCTGCCTTTACGGGCATCTACAACGCGGCAGGACGAAGCAAGATTCCGTTCTACATCAGCGGGACGGGACTGATAATGAACATCGTCCTCGACCCTCTGTTCATCTTCGGCTTCGGTTGGGGAACAGTGGGCGCGGCACTTGCCACATGGCTTTCCGAAGCTACAGTATTCGGCATCTTCGTCTACAAACTCCGGGGGAAAAGCGCCGTGCTCGGAGGTTTCTCCTTTATCGTTCCGCTGAAAAAGAAGTACACCCGGCGCATCTTCAAGCTCGGGCTGCCCGTGGCTACGCTGAACACGCTATTTGCCTTCGTCAATATGTTCCTCTCGCGCACCGCCTCGGAGCAGGGAGGACACATCGGACTGATGGCATTCACCACCGGTGGACAAATCGAGGCCATCACCTGGAATACTTCGCAAGGATTCTCCACGGGGCTGAGCACGTTCATCGCCCAGAACTATGCCGCGGGGCAGAAGTCGCGCGTGAAGCAAGCATGGCGCACCACCATGTGGATGACGGGCGTATTCGGAAGCCTCTGCTCACTACTGTTCATCTTCTTCGGCAGCGAGGTGTTCTCTATCTTCGTACCCGAGGCCGAAGCCTACCGTGTGGGTGGAGATTTCCTCCGCATCGACGGCTATTCGCAAATGTTCATGATGATGGAAATTACCATGCAGGGCGTGTTCTACGGACTGGGACGGACAGTGCCGCCTGCCATTGTCAGCATCGGATGCAATTACATGCGTATTCCGGTGGCGTTATTGCTGGTGCACATGGGTATGGGAGTGGATGCCATCTGGTGGGCAGTAAGTGGAACGACCGTTGCCAAAGGTCTTATACTGACAGCCTGGTTCGTCCTCATCAAAAGGAAAATTCTCTAAAAAAGGACAGAACTGGCGAACTTTAGAAAGAAGAATATGGTTATTATATACATAAATTTGCAACATTAAAGATAAAGTCAACTTTTAAAGAAAAAGAGTTATGAAGAAGATGAAATTTACAGTATTACTTTTGTGCGGCGCATTGCTGCTGGGCAGTTGCGGCACAATGAACAACAAGGCCAAAGGTGGAATAATCGGCGGTGGCTCCGGTGCAGCAGCAGGTGCCATTATCGGCGGACTGATAGGTAAAGGCAAGGGGGCAGCCATTGGAGCTGCGGTAGGTGCTGCAGTAGGTACGGGTGCCGGCGTTGCCATCGGACACAAGATGGACAAGAAGGCTGCCGAAGCTGCCAAGATTGAAGGCGCCCAAGTGGAGCAGGTGACGGATGCCAACGGCTTGCCGGCTGTCAAAGTATCCTTTGCGGCAGGTATTCTTTTCGGCTTCAACTCCGCAGCACTGAGCAACGAGGCAAAGGCTTCCCTGCGCGAACTCGCACAGATTCTGAAGGAAGACCCGACAACCGATATCGCCATCATCGGCCATACCGACAAAGTGGGTACTTACGAAGCCAACATGAAAGTTTCCAAGAACCGCGCCTATGCCGTAGAGAACTATTTGCAGGATTGCGGCGTATCTCCGGCCCAGTTCAAGAAAGTGGAAGGCGTGGGATACAACGAATACGACGAAAGTCTGTCTGCCGACCAGAACCGACGCGTAGAGGTATATATGTATGCCAGCGAACAGATGATTAAGAATGCGGAGGCAGCTAATTAATATGGTAAAGTGATTAATGTGTTAATGTGCCAATATGCATATTGGCACATTAACACATTAATCACATTGGCACTCTCTCCATGAAACTCCCGAAGCCTTTGCGGTTCCTCCGCAACATCATATTATTCTTCTTTATTTCCACTATCCTAGCGGTAGTGGCTTATCGTTTTGTACCCGTCTACATCACGCCACTGATGGTTATTCGCAGCGTGCAACAGGTCTTTAAGGGTGAAAGTCCATGCTGGCACCACACTTGGGTATCTTCCGACAAGATATCCCCTCACCTGCCTATGGCCGTCATTGCCTCGGAAGACAACCGGTTTGCCACACACAACGGATTCGATTTCATCGAGATACAGAAAGCGATAAAGGAGAATGAAACAAGAAAACGGAAACGGGGCGCAAGCACCATCAGCCAGCAGACGGCAAAGAATGTATTCCTATGGCCCCAGTCTTCCTGGGTACGTAAAGGACTGGAAGTCTACTTCACCGTACTGATAGAATTCTTCTGGTCCAAAGAACGTATCATGGAGGTCTATCTCAACTCCATCGAAATGGGAAAAGGCATCTATGGCGCACAAGCTGCCGCCAAATACAAGTTCAAGACTACAGCAGCCAAGCTCTCTGCCGGACAGTGCGCACTAATAGCGGCAACATTGCCCAACCCCATACGCTTCGACTCAGCACACCCCTCCCCTTACATAAAGAAAAGGCAAGGACAGATTCTACGATTGATGAAACTGGTACCCAAATTCCATCTAAATGAGAAGCGGACAAAAGAATAAGAAGAGGATGTATCAAAACAGTTAATAGCACACAGATGACACATCCTCCTTTAATTTTTAATTCTTAATTTTTAATTAATACGCGTGTCCTCCCTCTTCCATCTCCTTCGCATCAATCTTGCGATTGTCGATACTGCGCCAAGCGTAGAAGATGTAGGCAAGAACGAAAGGAACAAGGATAGAGACATAAGCCATAACCTTCAGTGTGAACTGGCTCGAGCAACTGTTTGCCAACGTGAGTGAGCTTTGCAGGTCGTGGGTAGACGGATAATAGGCCGTATTGTTATAGCCTGCCACAAGCAGCAGTGCCAATACCGTAAGCACCGTCCCTGCACCGGCAAACCAGATACCCTTGTCGAATGCCGGCTTCCACAGCGTGCGGATAATGCCCCAGAGCACAGCCACCACACCAACCAGGAATACAAGCAGCACTACCGGCATCTGCAGGAAGTTCGTCAGATACTTGTAAGGTTCCATGAACACCTCTCCCGTTTCCGGGCGTACAGCATAGCCGTCGGCAAGCAGCGTACGGATGACGAAGGCCAGGAAGAATACCAGGAACAACGCCGTATTTCCCCAAAGTGCCCGGCGGCAGCGTTTCACCAAATCATCCTCATTGATATTATTAATAAAATAAAGCGCTCCCAAGATACGTGCCAGGAAGAACACAGCCAGCCCCAGCACCACATTCCACGGATTAAGCAACGCATCCAACCCATGCCAGCCGTTAGCCCATTGACTGATAACCGGCATTGCCGCATCTGCGATATTCCCTTTATTGATATAGAAGTTAGACCCCGTGAAGAACGTAGCAACCGCCCCACCCAGCAATACCGGACCTACTACTCCGTTTATCACCAGGAATGTGCGATACGTTGTCTTGCCCAGCAGATTTCCCGCCTTCGACTGAAACTCGTAGCTGACAGCCTGCAACACAAAGCTGAACAGAATAATCATCCACAGCCAATAGGCCCCTCCGAAACTGGTACTATAGAACAACGGAAACGAAGCAAAGAACGCGCCTCCAAACGTGACGAGCGTTGTAAACGTGAACTCCCACTTCCGTCCCGTAGAATTAATCATCATCTTCTTCTGCTCCTCCGTCTTCCCCAGACAGAACAGAAGCGAATTACCTCCCTGCACGAACAGCAGGAATACCAGCAGTGCTCCCAGCAAGGAGACTACAAACCACCAATAGTGTTGAAGAAATATATAAGCATTCATTGTGAGTTATGAGTTATAAGTTATGAGTTATGTGACGGTGTGTGCGTTTCGGTTTCCGGACCTTTGCGAATGGCCTTCAGCATAATTCCCACCTCAGCAATCAGCATGACAGTGAAAAGTACCAGGAAGATAAAGAACGTGGTCTGCACGGAGCCTACATCCAGCTTAGAGATGGCGGCACTCGTGGGCAGCATATCTTGGATGGCCCACGGCTGGCGACCACACTCGGCAACCACCCATCCGGCTTGTCCAGCCAGATAGCCCAGCGGAATGGTGAGCATAGCCACCCAATGCATCCATGGCATCCGCGACAAGTCTTTCTTATAGGCCAGGAACAGCACCACAATAAAGAAGAGGATGAAGTATCCACCCAACATCACCATCACACGGAACATGTAGAACGTAAGGGACACATTGGGCACCAGCTCGTTCACGTCCTTGATATAACCGTAACCGAAATAGGCTACATTATCTTTCAACACTTTGGCAGCCACCTCTGCATCCGCCTCATTGCCCGCAGCCTTGGCTGCACGATAGGCGGCAAACGCACCGATAGCCGTTTTTCCTTTTTCTATTTTCTCTTCTGCCGAAAGCGCTACGCTACCGTCCCTCAACGGATATCCGCCTTTCAGCAGGTCATTGATGCCGGGAACAAAAGCATCCATCTTGCGCTCGGCAAGCAGCGACAGCATCTTAGGGATTTCCACACGGAAAAGGAATGGGTCTACTCCGTCCTGCGGTGTCTGCTTGGCAGGATTCAGCAGCCCGAACGCTACCAATCCGGCACCTTGCCGCCCTTCATAATAGCCTTCCATAGCAGCCAGCTTCATCGGCTGCTTTTGCGCCACTTGATAGCCGGAGCCATCGCCCGTCCAGGCAGACAGCACGGCGGCACACAGACCTACCCATGCGGCAATCTTTACACTTGCCAGCGCAAATTTCTTCTCGCGCTTCTTCCACAGATACCAGCAGCTTACGCCTACTACAAACACGGCAGCCAGCACCCAGCCGGACAGCACGCTATGGAAGAACTTATTGACAGCCATCGGCGAAGTTGCCACAGCCCAGAAGTCCACCATCTCGTTGCGTGCCGTATCGGGATTGAACTCCATACCTACGGGATTCTGCATCCACGCATTGGCAACCAGAATCCACCAGGCAGAAATCGTGGCGCCCAGCCCCGTGAGCCAAGTAGATGCCAGGTGGAAACGCTTGCTCACCTTATCCCAGCCGAAGAACATGACGGCGATAAACGTTGCTTCCATAAAGAAAGCCAAAATACCCTCGATGGCAAGCGGCGCACCGAAGATGTCGCCCACAAACCAACTGTAATTACTCCAATTCGTACCGAATTCAAATTCCAGAATAATACCGGTTGCTACACCAATAGCAAAGTTGATACCGAAAATCTTCATCCAGAATTTGGCAGTACGTTTCCAAAATTCGTCACCCGTACGGTAGTACGCTGTCTCCATGATGCCCATAATTACCGCCAGTCCAAGTGTCAGCGGCACAAAAATCCAGTGATAGATGGCGGTCAAGGCAAATTGGGCTCTCGACCAGTCAATCAGGGAAGTGTCAATGTGTCCAAGCATAAGAATCAAGTTATGAGTTATAAGTTATGAGTTATTAAGTTTTTAAGTTATCGGGTAAGAACAGAGAGACACGGAGAATTTATAAGGGCAAGGAAATAAACTCTGTGTCTCCGTGTTTAGTCGCCCAGACTCCGATGGATAAGCTCATTACTGACATAGCCTTCCTTGTCATCGCCCACCACGGGGGTATTCAGAAACCGTGGGAAGAAGAAAAGGCGGAGAATGAAGAACATGATGAATAACTTCACAAGAATGATAAGCCACAAAGTACGCCCTAACGTCATACTTCGAAAACCTTCCAAATAAAAACGCCAAATGTTTACCGCAGTCTGTTTCATGCCGATAAAATTATAATGATTACAAATATAAAATACTTTTATATAAAGAACAAATAAAAAGGTGAAAAGTTGAACAGAAAAAAGACTTCTCCCATTCATCGGTACAAAAAAGATTTTAGGCGAGGAAAATTCACTCTACGTCTATCACTTTTGCAATCCTTTCTCCACCCTACTACATTTGCAAATGTAAAACCATAGAATAACGAAGATATGACGAACGTAAAAAGATTGACAGTGATAGCGCTATGTATGGCAAGCTGTATGGGAGTGGCCGCCCAAAACGGCACTTCCACGCAGATACCCGGCAGTTCCGAGCAGCCAGCCGACAGCCTGCCCGCCCAATGGGACTTGCAAGCGTGCATCGACTATGCCTTGCAGCAAAACATCACCATCCGCAAGAACCGCCTCAACGCGGAAAGTGCCCAGGTAGATGTAAAAACCGCCCGGGCCGCCCTCTTCCCCAGCCTTTCGGCCAATGTGAGCCAGCGTGTCGTGAATCGCCCGAAGAGCGAGACAAACACCATCATTGACGGCGACAACATCACCAGCAGCCAGAGCAAGACTTCCTATAACGGCAGCTACGGCATCGATGCCAACTGGACCCTCTACAACGGCGGGAAACGCCTCAACACCATCAAACAACAGCAACTGAACAACCGCATTGCCGAACTTAGCGTAGCACAGAGCGAGAACAGCATCGAAGAAAGTATCGCACAAACCTACGTACAGATACTCTACGCCGCCGAATCCGCATCGCCATCGTCGAAGCCTACATGCAGGCGCTCTACGCCGCCGAAGCCGTGAAAGTGAACGAATCGACCCTGGAAGTGAGCCAGGCCGAATGCGAACGCGCCCGCCAACTTCTCGAAGCAGGAAGCATAGCCAAAAGCGACCTGGCACAACTGGAAGCGCAAGTGAGTACCGACAAGTACCAGCTGGTGACAGCACAAGCCACCCTGCAAGACTACAAACTACAACTGAAACAACTCCTGGAACTGGACGGCGAATCCGAGATGAACCTCTACATCCCCACACTCGGCACGGAAAACGTACTGGCACCCCTGCCCACCAAAACGGACGTTTACCGTTCTGCCCTCGTGCTCCGTCCGGAAATAGAAGCCGGCAAACTGAATATACAGACATCCGACCTCGACATCAAAATTGCCCGCGCTGGCTATCTGCCTACGCTGAGCCTCAGCGCCGGCATCGGAACCAGCCATGCCAACGGCAATGACTTCACCTTCAGCGAGCAAGTCAAACAGAACTGGAACAACTCGCTGGGCTTCACCGTAAGCGTGCCTATCTTCAGCAACCGGCAGACCAAGAGTGCCGTAGAGAAAGCCAAGATTCAGAAGCAGACCAGCGAACTGGACCTGCTGGACGACCAAAAAACGCTGTACAAGACCATCGAAACCCTCTGGCTCGATGCCAACAGCGCCCAGCAGCGCTACGCCGCCGCCACAGAGAAACTGAAAAGTACGCAGACCAGCTATGAACTGATTCAAGAGCAGTTCAACCTGGGCATGAAGAATACCGTAGAACTGCTGACTGAGAAAAGCAATCTGCTCAGCGCACAGCAGGAGACACTGCAAGCCAAATACATGGCCATACTGAATATGCAGCTACTGAAGTTTTATCAAGGAGAAAAAATCGAATTATAATACCTTATATATATGAACAAAAAAAGAATCATCCTCATTGCCGTAGCTGCCGTAATCATAGTGGGCGGCGGCGTATGGCTCTTCGGTGGTGCCAAGGCCAAGCACAAGGTGACCTACGCCACAGCAACCATCCATAAAGGCGAGATTTCCGAATCCGTAACCGCCACGGGGACCATCGAACCGGTGACGGAAGTGGAAGTGGGTACCCAGGTGAGCGGTATCATCGACAAGATTCATGTAGACTACAATTCCGTAGTAACCAAAGGCCAACTCATTGCCGAGATGGATCGCGTGACACTGCAAAGCGAACTCGCTTCGCAACGCGCCGCCTACAACGGTGCAAAGGCCGAATACGAGTACCAGAAAAAACTCTACGAGCGCAACAAGACGCTGAACGAAAAGCAGCTCATCGCCGCCACGGACTATGAGCAGTCCGTCTATAACTACGAGAAGGCCAAGAGCAACTACGAAAGCAGCCAGGCATCACTGGCAAAGGCTGAACGCAACCTCTCCTACGCCACCATCACCTCTCCCATCGACGGTGTGGTCATCAGCCGCGACGTGGAAGCAGGACAGACCGTGGCTTCCGGCTTCGAGACACCGACACTGTTCACCATCGCTGCCGACCTGACGCAGATGCAGGTTGTGGCCGACGTGGACGAAGCGGACATAGGCGGTGTGGAAGAGGGACAGCGCGCCACGTTTACCGTAGACGCCTACCCGAATGACGTGTTCGAAGGAGTGGTCACACAAATTCGTCTGGGAGATGCCAGCTCAAGCAGCACGTCGAGCACCAGCACCAGCACGGTTGTGACCTACGAAGTAGTCATCTCCGCCCACAACCCTGACCTGAAACTGAAACCACGCCTGACAGCCAACGTCACCATCTTCACCCTCGACCGCAAAGACGTACTGTGCGCTCCTGCCCGTGCCCTGCGCTTCAACCCCGAAAAACCGCTTATCGGCGACAATGATATCGTGAAGAATTGCGAAGGGGAACATAAACTCTGGACCCGCGAAGGCAACACCTTTACCGCCCATTCGGTGAAGATAGGTATCTCCAACGGAGTCAACACGGAAATTATCAGCGGCATTAACGAAGGTACCGTAGTGGTGACCGAAGCCACCATCGGCAGCATGCCCGGCAGCGGCGCTCCGGACATGAGCCAGGAAGCTCCCGGAGGTGAGAAGAGTCCGTTCATGCCTGGCCCTCCGGGAAGTAAGAAGAAGAGCGGAAAATAATACAAAAAAAGAATTATGAATAAAGCAGTCATTGAACTTCAAAATATCAAACGCAACTTCCAGGTGGGGGACGAAACCGTGCATGCCCTGCGCGGCGTCTCGTTCACCATCCGTGAAGGCGAGTTTGTCACCATCATGGGTACATCGGGCTCCGGAAAGTCGACTTTGCTGAATACCCTCGGCTGCCTGGACACGCCCACCAGCGGCGAATACCTGCTGGACGGTATCTCCGTACGCACCATGAGCAAGCCTCAACGCGCCGTACTGCGCAACCGTAAAATCGGCTTCGTATTCCAGAGTTACAACCTGCTGCCCAAAACCACTGCCGTGGAAAATGTGGAGCTACCGCTGATGTATAACTCCTCCGTCTCGGCTTCCGAAAGGCGGAGACGTGCCATCGAAGCCCTGCAAGCCGTGGGGCTGGGCGACCGGCTGGAACATAAGTCCAATCAGATGTCCGGCGGTCAGATGCAACGCGTAGCCATCGCCCGCGCCTTGGTGAACAATCCCGCCGTTATCCTGGCAGACGAAGCTACGGGTAACCTGGACACCCGTACTTCTTTCGAGATTCTGGTACTGTTCCAAAAGCTGCATGCCGAAGGACGCACCATCATCTTCGTCACCCACAACCCCGAAATAGCCCAGTACAGCAGCCGCAACATCGTGCTGCGCGACGGACAAATCAAGGACGATACCATCAACACCCAAATCCAGAATGCAGCCGAAGCCCTGGCAGCATTGCCTAAGCAGGAGGAGGAATGAGGGATAAGGGATTAAGGATTAGGGATTAATTTTAAACTTTCCATTAAAACGATATGAACGGAACAAACCTTTTCAAAATAGCCTTGCGAGCCTTGAACAACAACAAGCTGCGCGCATTCCTCACCATGCTGGGCATCATCATCGGCGTGGCGTCCGTCATCACGATGCTTGCCATCGGACAAGGTTCGAAGAAAAGCATCCAGGCGCAAATCTCCGAAATGGGCTCCAACATGATTATGATTCACCCCGGTGCCGACATGCGCGGCGGTGTCCGCCAAGACCCCAGCGCCATGCAGACCTTGAAGCTGACCGACTACGAAGCCCTGCGCAACGAAACCAACTTTCTGGCTGCCGTCAGCCCCAATGTCTCCTCCAGCGGGCAGCTCATCGCGGGCAACAACAACTACCCCTCCTCCGTGAGCGGCGTGGGCACGGACTATCTCGAAATCCGGCAGCTCAGCGTGGAGAACGGCGAGATGTTTACCGAAGCCGACATACAGACCTCTGCCAAGGTGTGCGTCATCGGAAAGACCATCCAAGACAACCTCTTTCCCGGAGGAGAGGACCCTGTGGGACGTATCATCCGCTTCAACCAAGTGCCCTTCCGCGTGGTGGGCGTGCTGAAGTCCAAAGGCTACAACTCCATGGGCATGGACCAAGACGACGTAGTGCTTGCCCCTTACAGCACCGTGATGAAACGCCTGCTGGCACAGACCTACCTTAGCGGCATCTTCGCCTCCGCCCTCACCGAGGACATGACGGACAATGCCACCGACGAAATCACCGAGATACTGCGCCGCAACCACAAACTGAAGGAGAGTGACGACGACGACTTCACCATTCGCAGCCAGCAGGAACTCAGCACCATGCTGAACTCCACCACCGACCTGATGACCACGCTGCTTGCCTGCATAGCCGGCATTTCGCTCGTAGTGGGCGGCATCGGCATTATGAACATCATGTACGTATCGGTGACGGAACGCACGCGCGAAATCGGCCTGCGCATGAGTGTAGGCGCCCGCGGTGTCGACATCTTGAGCCAGTTCCTCATCGAAGCCATTCTTATCAGCATCACCGGAGGCATTATCGGCGTCATCATCGGATGCGGAGCCAGCTGGATAGTGAAGAGCGTTGCCCACTGGCCCATCTTCATCCAGCCGTGGAGTGTATTCCTCTCCTTCGCCGTATGTACCGTCACCGGAGTGTTCTTCGGTTGGTATCCCGCCAAGAAGGCTGCGGACCTCGACCCGATAGAGGCCATACGCTACGAATAACCTATCTCTCTCTTGCCAGAAGTTATCAAAACACGTCCTAAGTATTAAAAAAAAACGTTCTAAGTATTAAGAAAAAACTTTCTGCCAATAAAGAGAAAAGTTATGCGAAACTAAGGATAATCTCTATCCCAAGCCTTGGGATAGACATCCGCAAGCTTGGGATACATATCCGCAACCTGGAAACGCTTATCCGCAACCTGCGAACAGAGATTTGCTTCGTAGGCAGCGGATATTTCCAATATCCATCTAAAATCACTATCTTTGTATTATGATGAAACAACAGCTCCCTAACCCACGCCACCGCGGCATCGAAACCCTGATACACATCATCGTCTGGGGTATCGTCATCGGTTTCCCCTTTCTGATGATGACACGCAGCGGCTTCAATATCAGCCTTGCGGACTATCTGCGCCACGGTAGCAGCAGTACCCTCTCATTCTTCCTTGTATTCTACATCAACTACTGCTTCCTCATTCCCCGCTACTTGTTCGAGGGACGCATCCGGCAGTATCTCCTGCTGAACACACTGCTCATCATCTGCATTACCACCGGCGCCCACCTTTGGCAAGAATACACATTCCAAAACCATATGCGCGGCGATGATGACGGTCAGCACATGGGGCCTCCCAAATGGATATTCATCTTGCGCGACGTCTCGACCATGATTCTCACCGCCGGCCTCAGCGCTGCCATCAAGCTGAGCCGCCGCTGGGCGCAGATGGACGCCGCCCGCCGCGGAGCCGAGAAAAGCCGCACGGAAGCCGAGTTGAAGAACCTGCGCAACCAGCTCAACCCGCACTTCCTGCTCAATACGCTGAACAACATCTACGCCCTCATCGCCTTCGATGCCGACAAGGCACAGACTGCCGTGCAGGAACTGAGCCGACTGCTGCGCCATGTGCTGTATGACAATCAGCAGAACTTCGTCACCCTGGACAAGGAGATGGACTTCATCCGCAACTACATCGAACTGATGCGCATCCGTCTCTCCGCCAACGTCCGTGTGGAAACAAAGATAGACGTCCGACCGGACAGCCGTACGGAAATAGCTCCGCTCATCTTTATTTCCCTCATAGAGAATGCCTTCAAGCATGGCATCTCCCCCACTGAGCCCAGCTTTATCCGTATCCACTTCAGTGAAAGCCCCGGAGAGATACATTGCGAAATAACCAACAGCTATCATCCCAAAAGCGTGGCAGATAAAAGCGGAAGCGGCATCGGCTTGGAACAAGTGCGCAAGCGTCTGGAGCTGACCTATCCCGGTCATTACGACTGGCAGCAAGGAGTGAGTGAGGACATGAAAGAGTATAAATCTATTTTAATTATAAAGATATGAATCTGAAGTGCGCCATTGTAGACGACGAGCCCCTCGCCCTAGGGTTGCTGGAAAGCTACGTCAACAAGACCCCGTTTCTGGAGTTGGTCGGTAAATACTCCAGTGCCGTACAAGCCATCAAGGAGTTGCCCGAGAAGCACATCGACCTGCTTTTCCTCGACATCCAGATGCCCGAACTGAACGGACTGGAATTTTCGAAGATGGTCGATTCCGGCACCCGCATTGTCTTTACCACCGCCTTCGACCAGTATGCCATAGACGGCTACAAAGTCAATGCGCTGGACTACCTGCTGAAACCCATCTCCTACGTCGACTTTCTGCAGGCTGCCAACAAGGCTGTGCAATGGTTTGAATTGCTGCAACAGCCCAAGGAAGAGATTCAGAGCATCTTCGTAAAAAGCGAGTATAAGCTGGTGCAAATCGAATTGAGTAAAATTCTGTACATAGAGGGGCTGAAAGACTATCTCAAAATCTACGAGGAGGATTCTCCCAAGCCTATCCTGTCTCTCATGAGCATGAAGGCAATGGAGGAACTTCTGCCTGCCTCGCGTTTCATGCGCGTCCACCGTTCCTACATTGTTCAGAAGAATAAAATACGTATTATAGACCGTGGTCGCATCGTGTTCGGAAAGAACTACATCCCGATAAGCGACAGCTATAAACTGGCTTTTCAAGAATTTTTAGACCAAAGAAGCTAAAAAAATCGACCAATCCGTCGATAAAATCGGAAAAACCGTCGATTTATTATAGAATCTTTTTGCATATTAAAATATGTTTTTTTATCTTTGCACCGAACAGATAGGAGTTGTGAAACTCCCCCAATAGAATAGTTTAGTTAAGTCTAGTTTAGTTTTTGTGTGAAGCACTTCCTCCGTAAGCGAACGCTGGAAGTGCTTTTTACATATCAACACTATTTAATCCACAAGCAGAAAAATTATCAAAGCAAATTTAAAAAACTATATATAACTACATATCAAACACCAACATAACATTCATTTTCTTATCTTTAATACAGAAACAAGTGGGCACGCATGTTTTATGATTTTACTAATCACATCTGTATAATGTTAGTTTCGCGACAACCATTATACGGTAATAATCTTGTAAATTATGGAAATCAAGAAAACATCCAAAGCAAGCCTGGAAAACAAGAAGTCAAGTTGGCTACTTGTAGGTTATGTAATTGTGCTGGTCTTCATGTTCGTTGCATTTGAATGGTCGAAGCGTGATGTTAGGATTGACATGAGCGGTGCTATTACCGAGAACGTATTTGAGCAGGAAATTGAAATTCCTATCACGGAGCAACCCGAATTAGTAGCTCCACCACCCCCTCAAGCTCCTGCAATTGCCGAGGTATTGACAATTGTGGATGATAATGACAATGTGAAAGAAACAGCCATTGCCTCTTCCGAAGAAATCGGTGAAGCTGTAATCATCAAACCCATATCTCCAACCGTAGATGAAGAGATTCCGGTAGAGGATGAGATTTTTGAAGTTGTAGAGAAGAATCCCGAGTTTTCTTATAATGGCATGAGTCTGATGCAATATCTGGGTAAGAGTATAAAATACCCGACTATTGCGCAAGAGACCGGAACCCAGGGGCGCGTAATAGTACAATTCGTTGTCAACAAAGACGGCAGCATCGTAGATGTAAAAGTAGTAAGAGGCGTAGAGCCCTATCTGGACAAAGAAGCTATCCGTGTAATTTCCACCATGCCCAAATGGAAACCCGGTGAGCAACGAGGCAAACCGGTCCGTTGTAAATTCACAGTTCCCGTAATGTTTAAATTACAATAGCAGACATGCCAGTGTCCACTTTCCACTTGTCTCCATAAGGTAATCTCCAATATCCGAGGGTGTGTCGAAACTGGTATTCACCACAGATTACACAGATTTGCACAGATAAGCATCTTTGATTATCAGTAGATTAAGCTCATTCTGTGTTAATCCGTGTAATCTGTGGTGAATTTTGACACACCCCCATTTTTTTAAGTATCAACACAGCCATTTCCTTCTTCCATATTTTTCTTTCCGCAGAAAAACAAAAACATTCAGCCCTCTCAGACTGTTACATAGAAAAACAATATATCACTCCTGATAAAACCACACGATAATGAAATCACAACTCTTTGACATCAGAAGAGAATATAAGAAAGGCAGGCTGACACCGGGTAACCTCAACGACAATCCCTTTGAGCAATTCGACCATTGGCTGAACGATGCTATCCATAGTGATGAGTACGAGCCCACCGCCATGACGGTAGCTACAGTCTCGACAGACGGGCATCCTTCTACACGCACAGTGTTGCTGAAAGGGGTGGAAAATGGCCGTTTCATCTTCTTCACCAACTACGAAAGCAGAAAAGGCCGGCAACTGACTGCAAATCCGTATATATCCTTATCTTTCGTATGGCACAAACTGGAAAGGCAAATACACATTGAAGGAAAAGCTGAAAGATGCGCTCCTGCCGATTCTGACGCCTATTTTGCAAGCAGGCCTTACAAAAGTAAAATCGGGGCGAGGATTTCACCCCAAAGTCACGTCATCGGCAGCCGTATGGAGATAATGCGCGCGTTCGTCCGCGAAGCGGCAACATGGATAGGGCAAAGTATCAAACGTCCCGACAACTGGGGAGGTTTTGCCGTCACCCCTTTCCGTTTTGAATTCTGGCAAGGACGGGAAAGCAGGCTACACGACCGTTTCCTCTATTCCCAACAAGCGGATGGCAGCTGGAAAAAGGAGAGGCTGGCTCCCTAAATACGGACAGGGAAACACTTCTCATCACAAATAAATCTTAAAAGGAGGAACAAAGCCACAGAAACGCTGTTTGAAGGGGAAACTCTAAAAACAACAGTTATGAATTACGGTATCAGTATTCTTTTCAGGGCTATACCCTTGTTGATGGCCCTTTTCTGTTTCGGCTACGGAGCCTTTGTGCTCCACGAAGGACTGGATTCGGCAAAATTTGTGGCCGGTCCGGTAGTATTTTCCTTAGGGATGATTTGCATTGCCTTGTTCGCCACAGCGGCAACAATCATTAGACAAATTATTCATACCTACAATCCGATAGCCAGATACGCACTTCCGGTTATTGGTTACCTGGCAGCCGTACTCACAGTAATCTATGGTTGGAATTATATGCACGAAGCTGCCACGGCAAGCAATTTCGTGGCAGGACACGTGATTTGCGGAGTCGGTTTCATCACAGCTTGTGTAGCTACCACAGCCACAGCCTCCACCCGCTTCACCCTCATTCCCGCCAACTCGGAACGTACCGACCAGCTACAACCTGCCGATGCATTCAATTCCTCCCAGGGATATATCCTGATAGCAGTTGCCACCCTTATGGCAGTAATGGCATGGATATGGGCCTTCTGGCTATTGTCAAAAAGCAGCGAGCACAATGCATATTATGTAGCAGGCCATGTCATGGCAGGACTTGCTTGTATCTGTTCCAGCTTGGTGGCGCTGGTTGCAACCATCGTCCGCCAGATACGCAACAACTATACAAAGTCTGAACGGAAACAATGGCCGGCCCTTGTTTTGATAATGGGCAGCATCAGCATTCTCTGGGGACTTCTGGTCTTGGCCAACAGCAATCCGGCACTCTCCTCCACAGGATATATTATGATAGGCCTGGGACTGGTATGCTACAGCATTTCCAGCAAAGTCATACTACTTGCCGCCATCTGGCGGAACACTTTCAAGCTGGCCAACCGCATCCCGCTGATTCCGGTCTTCACGGCCCTGGCTTGTCTGTTTCTCTCCGCCTTTCTGTTTGAGATGGCAAGCCTGCACAATGCCTATTTTGTCCCTGCACGCGTACTGGCAGGTTTGGGAGGCATCTGCTTTACATTATTCTCCATCGTAAGCATTCTGGAGAGCGGTACATCTAAGTAGACATTTTCCCGCCATTGGCCTGAGCATCGAGGAACAATTCCACACGCTCGGCATGGTGGGCCACATAAGCTGCCGGACCGGTATCCCCGGAATCAAGAATATCGCGGACCACATCCGCCTTATTCTTGCCGGTAATAAAGAAAATAAGATTCTTCGCAGCAAACAAAAGGCAGCCGGTCATGGCTATGCGTTTCTGCCCATTATAGGGATTGACACTCACCTCATAAGGATGAAAGGAAGAAAGCAGATATTCCTGCCCCGGAAAGATAGAGGAGGTATGCCCGTCGTCTCCAGCACCGAGCAAAACGACATCGAAGGCCGGGAAGCCACCCCAAAGCGGAACCGTGCGGCAAACCAGCGTCGAATAGTTCTTTGCTTCAATCTCCGGGCGGTTCACTCCATAAATAGGGTAAACGTATTCATCGGGCATGCCTACTTCATCCAACAGCAAACGGCGCATAGTACCATAATTGCTCTCATAATCCTCTGCCGGCACACACCGTTCATCCACCCAATAAATCCGCATCCGCATCCAAGGAGTCACCTCCTTGTACTCGTTGGCCCAAATGTCAAACATCAGCGAAGGAGTACTTCCCCCACTGAATGCAAAATAAAAGGTCTTTTCCGGCTCACGCTCCATCATCGCAATCAAATGTTCAATCAACGCATGTGCCGTAGCTGTAGCCGAATGGTAAACATAACTTTTCATAACTCGCAATATTCATCTGTATTAGTCAAATTCTTACACGGATTGGTCCACTCAGCACCATGTTCGTGCATCATCGCTTCACTTTCCAAAGGTCCCCACGTACCTACGGGATACCCATATAAAGGAGCATCCGTATGCTCTTTCCAATAGCGCAACACGGGATCGAAAAAGCGCCATGAAGCCTCTACCGCGTCGCTGCGGGTAAAGAGTGTAGGGTCACCTTGTATGCAGTCCTCTATCAGACGGGCATAGGCATCGCCGGTAGGCAACCCGCCCAACTGGTCATAACTGAAGTCCATCATCACCTGCTTCACGTCAAATCCCGGTCCGGGAGTCTTCATGCCGAATTTCAGCACAATGCCTTCATTGGGTTGCAGGCGGAGAATCAGCTTATTCGCGCGGGGACAATGTCCACCCTCGCAACGAAACATCTGATGGGGCGTCTCACGGAAATGTACAACAATCTCAGTCACCTTTGTCGGCATTTGTTTGCCGGTACGGATATAGAAAGGAACACCCTTCCACCGCCAGTTGTTAATACCGATTTTCATGGCAATATACGTTTCGGTACGCGAATCAGGTGCCACGTTCTTCTCTTCCCTATACCCGGCTTTCGAGCCCGAAGCCGTATATTGTCCGCGGACAATGTGTTCCTCCAAATCCTCCTCTGTCAAGGGGGCCAATGACTCATAGACCTTCACCACCTCGTTGCGGAAATTATCGGCATTGAAAACGGCAGGCGGTTCCAATGCTGTGAGCGCCACAAGCTGTATGAGGTGGTTTTGTACCATATCGCGCAGGGCTCCGGCACCTTCATAGAATCCACCACGTCCTTCGATACCCAGATTCTCTACGGCTGTAATCTCCACATAGTCTATATAATTACGGTTCCATAGCGGTTCGAAGATTCCGTTGGCAAAACGGAAGGCGAGAATGTTCTGCGCCGTTTCCTTACCCAGAAAATGGTCGATGCGGTAAATCTGATGCTCCTTGAAAACGGAAGCATAAATGCTATTCAGCTTTCTGGCTGACTCCAAATCGTAACCGAACGGCTTTTCAACGATGATACGCGTATCAGGACGGTTCAGACCGGCCGCCTTCAAGTGCAAGGGAATGACACCGTACAAGGAAGGTGGAGTAGCCAGATAGAACAGCAGGTTGTCCGGTTTCTTCTCACCGGTAAACTCTTGTAAACGTCCGTCCAGCAGATGATAACCTTCAACCTCGGCGGGATCCAATGTCTGGTAATGCAGATGGCTGCAAAAATCCCTCATTTTATCTTCCACCTGCTCTTTGGAAGCTACGAACTTACTCAATTCACTCATTATATATTCTTGGTAACGGGCATCCGTATACTCGGTGCGTCCTATCCCCAGAATGGAGAATCCTTCCGGCAACCGCCCGCCACTATATAAAGTATAGAGCGCCGGCATCAGTTTGCGCTTCGTCAAGTCACCCGAAGCGCCGAATATAACAATCACTAATTTATTCATCATCTTCTCCCCCTTTCTCACACATTGTACGTACCCGATTTCGTATCTCCTCCGTGTCCCGTCCAATTTTCATGGAAAAACTGTCCACGCAACTCGTCTGTCCTTTCAAAGGTATGCGCACCAAAATAGTCACGTTGCGCCTGAATCATATTGGCAGGCAACTTGGCAGACACCAGCGAATAGAAATAATTCAAGGCGGACGAGAATGCAGGCACCGGAAGTTCCTCTTTCATGGATTGTGCCACCAGATGTTTCCAGCCGGAAAGCAACAGCTGCATTTCATTTTTGAAATAAGGTGCCAACAGCAGATGTTTTGGCTTGTCTTTTGCCTCGAAAGCCGTAGCTATGTCGTTCAGGAAAATACTACGGATGATGCAGCCGCCCCGCCACATGCGTGCGATGGATGCCAAATCGAGGTTCCAGGCAAAAGCGTCGGATGCACGCTGCAACACGGCAAATCCTTGAGCATATGACACTAATTTGGAAGCATAGAGTGCGGAATAGATATCCTTCACCATCTCCGACTTGTTGTACACCGCCTGCGAGCGTCGGCACACAAATTGCTTGGAAGCCGTTTCACGCAAACCCTTCTGTGCCGACAAACTACGTTCGAACACAGCCGTAGCAATCAGCCCCAACGGCATGCCCAGCTCCATCGCATTGATAACGGACCACTTGCCCGTACCTTTCTGTCCGGCGGTATCCAATATCTTATCTATCAGGTAACCTCCTGATTTGTCCTTATGACGCAGTATGTTGGCGGTAATTTCAATGAGATAGCTACGCAACTTACCCTCATTCCAATCAGCAAAGATTTCCGCCATCTGTCCATTGTCCAGACCAAGCAGATTCTTCATCACCCAATAAGCTTCGGCAATAAGCTGCATATCTCCATATTCGATACCGTTATGTATCATCTTGACGAAATGACCGGAACCGGCAGGACCAATCCACTGGCAGCACGGAGTACCGTCAGATGCTTTTGCCGCAATACTCTGCAGGATAGGCTTCACCTCAGGCCAGGCACTTTCAGAGCCTCCGGGCATGATAGACGCGCCGTTCAGCGCCCCTTCCTCTCCACCGGAAACTCCGGCTCCCACAAAACGGAAACCTTTCTTTTCGGCCAATGCCACACGCCGGTTGGTGTCCTCATAATTGGAATTACCACCGTCAATCAAGATATCCCCTTCGGACAAATGGGGAAACAGCTGTTCCATCAGCTCATCCACCGCACTGCCGGCACGAACCATCATCATTATTTTGCGAGGTGTGGTAATGGAAGTTACAAATTCGGCTATGTCTGTATAGCCTTCAATTTTTTTCCCTTTGGCGCGGCCGTTCACAAAACGTTCCACCACCCCTTCTTCCACTCCCGGAACCGTACGATTATATACCGAAACATTCCATCCCTTATCTGCCATATTGAGGGCCAAATTCTCGCCCATAACTGCCAGACCGATAAGTCCAATGTCTGTTTTATTTAAATTCTTCATATTCATGTAAATTTTGTCTTTATATGGAAACAAAATGCTAACAGCATTTGTTCGTATGAATTACGAAAATAAAATAGTACTTTTGTCAGCGAAAGCCTATTTTTCAACCAGACAGAAAACCAATGCTCATGAAGAACTTCCACATCGGACTATTGCCACGCATCATCATTGCCATTATCTTAGGTATACTTTTCGGAAATTTCCTACCGGCTTCGCTGGTACGGCTGTTCGTAACATTCAATGCCATTTTCAGTGAATTCCTGAACTTCTCCATCCCCCTCATCATTGTGGGGCTAGTCACGATTGCCATTGCCGACATCGGCAAAGGAGCCGGACGGATGCTGGTCTTCACAGCGCTCATTGCTTACGGAGCTACCCTATTCTCCGGCTTTCTCTCCTACTTCACCGGTGTGGCGGTATTTCCTTCCCTCATAGAAACCGGGGTGCCGTTAGAAGAAGTCAGTGAATCTCAAGGTATTCTTCCCTATTTTTCCGTGGGCATCCCGCCATTGATGAATGTTATGACCGCACTCGTACTTGCCTTCACACTGGGGCTGGGCCTGGCTCATCTGAAAAGCGAGGTACTGAAAAATGCGGCGCGCGATTTTCAAGAGATTGTCATCCGCATGATCAGTGCAGTGATATTGCCGCTGCTTCCCATCTATATTTTCGGCATTTTCCTCAACATGACGCACAGTGGACAAGTATTCGGCATCCTGATGGTCTTTATTAAGATTATCGGTGTAATCTTCCTGCTTCACATCTTTCTCCTGGTATTCCAATACAGCATTGCGGCACTGTTTGTCCGCAAGAACCCTCTCAAACTACTGGGACGAATGATGCCTGCCTACTTCACGGCTCTAGGCACTCAATCCAGTGCCGCCACTATCCCCGTAACATTGGAGCAAAGTCGGAAGAACGGCGTCTCTGCCGATATTGCCGGATTCGTCATCCCACTTTGCGCCACCATCCATCTGTCGGGCAGCACATTGAAGATTGTGGCATGCGCCCTGGCACTGATGATAATGCAAGGCATGCCCCATGATTTCCCTCTATTTGCAGGATTTATCTTCATGCTGGGCATCACTATGGTAGCCGCTCCCGGG
>ENA-OPWR01001058-OPWR01001058.1-human-gut-metagenome-genome-assembly--contig:-NODE-1058-length-22428-cov-4.076700_pt1 | contig 22428 bp, 18 predicted proteins | sample MGYA00241507_ERZ502006 | MGnify/ENA primary metagenome ERZ502006 (study PRJEB25962, sample SAMEA2043041) | human gut metagenome | biome: human gut; feature: human-associated habitat; material: faeces...
GCAGGAGAAGGTCTCCGCTCTGGATCTGGGGGCGGATGATTATATCACAAAACCTTTCGGCACCGGTGAGCTCATGGCAAGGATCCGCACTTCTCTGCGGCACAGCCACGCCCAGACTCCCGGTCATGTATATAAGGCACTGGATCTGGAGATTGATTTCGAGAAACGACTGATCCGCCTGCGGGGCGAAGAGGTGCACCTGACCCAGATCGAATACCAGCTGCTTACACTTTTAGCGGAAAATTCCGGCAGAGTTCTGACATACAGCTATATCATGAATGCCATCTGGGGTCCCTATATGGACAATAATAATCAGATCCTCCGGGTCAACATGGCGAACATCCGCAGAAAACTGGAACAGAATCCCGCGCAGCCCCAGTATGTCTTCACTGAGATTGGTGTGGGCTATCGGATGCGTGAGAACGAGAACGGTGGAACTGTATAAACAGAAATACAATTCCCGACACTGCCTCCAGCAAAATGAGTACCGTCCCTCTGTCCAGTGCCTTCCAGACGCTGTCCAGGGTATCCATCCGGCCCAGAATGTCTATGTAAAAGAAATCCAGATAGATGACCGCCGGTGAGATCACACATCCCGGATGCAGTACCGTCCGCTCCATGAGCAGACGGTACATTTCCACTGCCAGAAATATTACATTCAGGGCATAGCCCGCACAAAGCTGATTGTTCAAAAACGGTCCCAGGGAGCTGAGCTCCATACCAAGGGGAACACTTCCTGCCCGGACCATTCCGAAGCTTAAATACATGATTCCAACACTCCACAATAGCATCGCAAGGGATGCTATTCCAAGTCCTCTGCTTAATTGACTGGAGGGAATCATTTTCACATCCTCTTCCTTTCCGAAATACCGGTATACAAGCCCCAGCATCGTCAGCGTCCCCGCCATGGAGATTCCGGCCACCAGGCAGGCAATATCTCTTCCCCCAAACAACCCTCTTCCGGAAAATAAACAGATCCCGATGAAACAGTTATAGATCAAAAGCCCCAGCACGATCAGATACAGGATCCTCTTTTCACGTTTCCGCTGCTCCTGGAGCTTTGCAAGTCTCACGACTTCCGTCACAGCCTCCTCCCGGTCTCCCGCCCGCTCTCCGGTCACAATGTCCTGAATCGGCAGTTCCAACAGATGGGACAGGGACTCCAATACGCCGATATCCGGAAAACTTTCTCCATTCTCCCACCGGGATACCGCTTTGTTGGTCACCCCTAACATCCTTCCCAGTTCACTCTGGGTATAATTTTTGCATTGTCTGGCTTCCCGGATCAGATTGCCCGTTTTCTTCTTATCCATACTAATCCCTATACCTTTCTGTACTCTGCAAACTCTCAGGTGCTTTAGCACCTTTGCTCTAGCACCTTTGCTTTAGCACCTTTGCTTTAGCACCGTATGCCGGCCGATCTGTACCCTTATGTTAACAATCCTTTGGGAAATGCGCAATCCATTGTAACGAGACTGCCTGTTTTCCGTGATTTTTGCGCAAAAAATTCCCCTCGGCGAGAGGGGAGTGTACCGAGGGGGATAGAGAGAAAAGTATTTTTGAAAGAGGCGGGTTCCTTTTTCAGTTATTATAATAGCGTAATTAATTTATATTTACTGCTGTTTTTATAGCTTGTTTTGGTTGAAAATACTGTTTTTTTGTGGTATTCTGACTGCAGCACTGGGATACACCGGAAATGAGGGAACGCTATGGATATCACAACGAAAAAAGGCAGACGGGGCAGAAAAGATATTGACCGGATTATCGTGGAAAAGGGCCGCAGAGGCGATTTTTCCCCCCTGCAGCCCGATCATTATCACAGCTTTTATGAAATTTTCTATCTCTGGTCCGGAAGCTGCCGCTTCCTGCTAAAAGATACGGTCTACCAGTTGGAGGCCGGAGATCTAGTCTTCATTGCTCCGGGGGAACTGCATCACTCTCTGTATTCCGCCGGAGAGATCTGCGAGATCGTGATGATCTATTTCAAAGAAGAATATCTGCATTTATCGGACCGGTCTGCCGACAGCCTCACTTCCATATCCGGGCAGGGGCTGCAGCTGCATTCCTTCATGGGCAGCGTTCCTACGGTATACCGGGAATATCTGCACTCTCTGCTAACCCGGATGCTCACTGAGAATTCCCGGTTCGATGAATACTCTGAGCATTTTGAGCGATGCTATCTGGAAGAGCTTCTGCTCATGCTGATGCGGTATTCCGTCATGAATGAGAAGGAGCCGGATCTGCTGAACTCCCGGGATGCGGACATCCTGCTTGCCACGAAATACATTTACAACAATTTCCGCAAGCCACTGACACTGGAAGAGGTCTCCTCCGTGGCTTCCCTAAGCCCCACCTATTTCAGCAAAAAATTCAAGCTGATCACCGGTATGGGCTTCAAGGAATATTTAAATTACGTGCGGTTAAAGCACGCACAGACGGCGCTTCTTACCACCAACAGTTCCATCACGGATATTGCTCTGGAATACGGCTTCAACGACAGCAACTATTTTAAGGACCTGTTCAAAAAAGTTTACGGAAAGTCTCCTCGGGAATATCGGAAAAATCCTGATTGACGCCAGATCTACCGTGCGTCTTCCTCAAGGAATCTTCTCCAGAAGTCCTCTTCCTCTGCATGCGGAACTTCTTCCCCCTCTGCGAAGCTCTGTAAATAATTTAACACCTTCTGGTACTGGGAAGGATCCGTAAATTCCATACGCCACAGATCCTCTCCTTCCTGTCCTTCGGTGAATTTCTTACACCAGATGCCATCTTCGCTAAAGCAGGTGATATACCAGGTCTTAGGGTCACTGCCCTCTTCTGTGGTTTTCACACTCTGGGCCAGGATACTATCCACCTCATCCGGCTCTTCTGCTGTCTCCGACACACCTGTCAGTTTTTCTTCCAGCCGTTCTACCTTTTCCTTTTCGATTTTTTCCTCCAGTGCCGCCCGGATGGCATCCTGCACACTGTCGAATTTCTCTAAGAAATGATCCCACTCCTTGATCGTAAATTCTTGATTGCCGATCTGGAACTTGGTATCCGTGTCTCCGTTCTGAAGCTTGTCGTAGATCTCCTGCATCTTCTCTTTGATCTGTGCCATGAGACTTAAATCCTCTTTTCCCGGCTCTTCGGCCGTCCCGGAAGGATCCGTTCCCGCTGCCTTGTCCGTGTCGGCGGTCTCTGACGCCTCCTCACTGTTATCCACGTCGTCTCCATTCTCCATGTCATCCAATTCCTTCTTCATCTGTCGGATCTTGTTATCCCTTGCCAGTGCCTCCAGGATCCGCTTCACATCCTCCGGTCTGAACATGCCGATGGCCTTGGACAGGGCATCAATGTTGTCCCGGTTCACCAGCAGACTTCCACCGCCAGACAGCGGGATATTGATACAGTCCTCTTTATTGGTGGTGTCTCCCAGTGTCAGACGATTATGCTCATAATCGCAGACGAAGATCACACCGTTATATTCAATGACGCCGTCCTCTGCCATTTCTCCATAGGGCACCTTGTCCTTTCCCTCGATATGGCGGGCCAGCTGTACGCCGCGGGTCACCGGAGTCTTCACGGTGTTGTCTTCTTTTGCCAATTCCTCAATGCTCTCCGCGAAACGGGATTCTGCCGTCTCCGTCGCACTTCCCTGCGCACTCTGTACATCCCCTGCATTTACTCGCTTCTGTGCCTCATACACAAATGTCCTTCCGTAACCGATTCCTGTTACTGCCATAGTACTCTCCCTCTCCGAACAGTGATTGCTGTCCAAATAAGAAACGGATGGTTGCCTCACATAAGGCAGCCATCCGTAGCTATTTGTCCATCCATGGTATCTGTATTTTCCTATATAACAATATCGACACCTTCCGGCAAAACTTTATAGTATTTTCAAAAATCAGACCAGAAAGATCCATCCCAGCATGGACACCATGGCTGCGATGTGCATAGTGCCCACGATCTTAAACGGAGACAGCAGCAGAACAAAGGGCACAATGGTGAAAACCAATGCCCAGAGCGGGAATCCCATAATGCCGGTGACAATGGCAATGATCAACAGCACGATATAGACAACCAGCCCCACACCACAAAGCTGTAAAACCGACGCACTGTTCAAAAGATCCAGCATCATATCTTTGGCGGTACGGTCCCGTCCCAGCTGTAGGAATACATATTCCGCCAATCCGCACTTGATGTGATAGGCTGCTCCCAGAATACAGGAGAAAGTGATGACCACGAACATCAGGCCTCCCAGGATCTGTGATCGTTCAAAGGTATATACCGCCAATGCAAAATAGCTGAAAAATTCAAGTACCAGTGCAAACGCCCCCAATACCCGGAACGCAGAGGAACCGAGGCTGGTACCCCCTTCATCATTTCCGCCAGCACACCGTCCTTTTCGATCTCTTTGATGTTGTCGAATTTGATAGTTCCGTTGGGGAAAATGCTCAGGATCCGGTCGCAGTACATGTTGATGGCATGCCCGACGATTCCCAGGGCGATCATTACACGCAGCATTGTTATAGTCATTGTTTTCTCCCTCACTTTCGTGTTAGCTAAAACTAACTTTATTATATCACCTCTCCCCGTCTCCTGCAATCAAATTCCTGGCTCCTCTATCGGTTCCCTAATTTTTAAGAAAAATTTTCTCTTGCGGCAGTTTTCTCTCTATGTTATACTGAAGTACATAAAAACGAAATAAAGATCAGGTTGCAATGTCAGCGTGGACATCTTCGGGTGTCTGCGCTTTTTCTTTTACCTGAAAACAAAGGAGGAAAATGTATATGGTAGAGTTCATTACGAATGTGAACAGTGCCGTCAATGGATTCGTATGGGGTGTCCCCATGCTGGTACTGCTGGTAGGTACCGGTATTCTGATGACGATCCTGACGAAATTTTTCCAGTTATCCCATCTGGGACACTGGTTCAAAAACACGGTGGGCGGCATCTTTCACGATGAGCATGTAACGAAACATACGGAGGCCGGAGATCAGTCCATTTCCCAGTTCCAGTCGCTGTGCACCGCACTGGCGGCTACCATCGGCACCGGTAATATCGTCGGTGTGGCAAGTGCACTGGTCGCCGGCGGTCCCGGCGCCATCTTCTGGATGTGGGTCGTGGCTTTCTTTGGCATGATGACCAACTACTCGGAAAATGTGCTGGGTATCTACTACCGCCGCCGGAACTCCAAAGGTGAGTGGAGTGGCGGTGCCATGTACTACTTAAAGGACGGTCTCGGCTCCTATAAGGGCTGCAAACAGATCGGTGCCGTACTGGCCGTGCTGTTCTCTGCTTTCTGTCTGTTAGCCTCCTTTGGTATCGGCAACATGAGTCAGGTCAATTCCATTGCAGCCAACATGACTTCCGCCTTCTCCATTCCCGCTACGGTAACCGGCATCGTACTGGTGATCATCGGTGCACTGGTCATTGTCGGTGGGTTAAAGCGCATCGCTGCCGTCACCGAGAAGCTGGTTCCCTTTATGGCCATCGCTTATGTCATCGGTGCACTGGTAATCTTTTTTGCAAATATCAGTCACGTGGGTGCCGTATTCACCGCTATTTTCAAAGGTGCATTCGGTCTGCGCGCCGTGGGCGGCGGTATCGTAGGTTCCGGTGTGAAGCTGGCTCTGACCTGGGGCATGAAGCGCGGCGTGTTCTCCAACGAAGCCGGCCTTGGTTCCTCCGTTATGGTACATTCCAGTTCCAATGTAAAAGAACCCGTGCGTCAGGGTATGTGGGGCATCTTCGAAGTCTTCGCTGACACCATGGTCGTATGTACATTGACAGCTTTCGCAGTTCTGTCCTCCGGCCTGATCGATCTGGACACCGGTGCCGTATTGGTGGATGTGTCCGGTTCCGCTCTGGTAGGTCAGGCTTTTGCTACCGTATTCGGCAGCTTCGGCCCTGCCTTCATCGCCATTGCGATCCTGCTGTTTGCCTTCTCTACTGTACTGGGCTGGAGTCACTACGGCTCCAAGGCATGTGAATATTTATTCGGTACGAAATCCACCATTGTCTACAAGGTAGTGTTCGTACTGATGATCTTCATCGGCTGCACCATGAACCTTGGTCTGGCCTGGGATCTGTCCGACACCTTCAACGGATTGATGGCGATTCCCAACCTGATCGGTGTCATAGCCCTGTCTCCCGTAGTAATGAAGATCACGAAAAATTACGTGGCACGTATCATTAAAAAAGAAGACGTAAAGCCCATGTTATCTGTCTTCCCCGAGATTCAGGAGGAGCAGGAAAAGGCTATGTAATTAAATTCAGGATCACACTTCTTCTCTGGTAATATTCTTCGCCCATTTGCCCTCGCGGTAATGCTTAATGACCCAGGGCCATTTGACGAATTCATCGGTGCATAACAGGAAATAGACCCACAGCACCGGGAGTTTCAGTACAAATGCGGCGAAGAATCCCAGAGGGATCGCATAACACCACATATCGATCGTATCGCAGATCAGTCCGAACTTCGTATCTCCGCCGGCACGGAATACTCCGGCGATCAGCGCCGTATTCACGGCAGCGCCCATAATATAATAAGTATTGATGAGCAGCATATATTTCAGATAATGCATGGCAGTTTCATTCAATGTAGCAAATCGTAACACAAAGGGTGTAATTGCCAGTACGATCAGGCCGCCTATAGCTCCGGCGATTACCGTCATCTTCAACATCCGGGAAGCGTAACTCTTCGACTTCTCCAGATTGCCTTGTCCCATAATATTTCCCAGCAATATGCTACCTGCACTGGCAATGGCAAAACAGAACACCGTACCGATATTGCGCACTACGACGACCAGTGAATTAGCAGCCACCGCATCTGTTCCCAGATGTCCCAGGATCACGGAATACATGGAAAACGCTACACTCCAGGACACATCATTGCCCAGTGCAGGCAGAGACAGACGCATGAAATCTTTTGTCAGCACCTTACAGTGAACGAACAGGTACTTTGGATGCAGTTTTACATTTTTACTCAGGATAGATGCAATGACGCATGCCACCAGTTCCACCAGTCGGGACAGAGCTGTAGCAATGGCGACACCGGTAGCTCCCAGCTTCGGCATGCCGAACAGTCCGAAGATAAATGTTGCATTCAGAATGACATTCAATACGAAAGCCAGCATATTCAACGCCATACTGACCGTCACACGACCTACGCTTCGCAAAATGGCTAGATATACTTCCGTGATGCCCCAGCACAGGTATGTGATGCCCATGATCCGCAGATAAGAGGCGCCGATGGTGATCAGCTCCTGATCAGGAGTAAAGAGAAGCATCATCTTTTGAGGGAGGAAAAATGCAATCAGCGCAACAATACCTGAGATTGCCATAGAGAAACGAAGTGTGATTCCTTCTACAGTATGAATTGCTTCCAGGTTCCCCTTTCCATAATATTGGGCGCACAAAAGAGTGGCTCCCGTCCCCAGTCCGTAATATACCATAAACAGAACATTCGAAAAATTTGACGCCAGGGATACTGCGGATATTGCGGACTGTCCCACATAGTTTAACATAATGACATCCGCGGAATTCACCGCTGCACTGAGCAGATTCTGTATAATGATTGGGATGGTCAGTTTGAACATCTGTCTGTAAAAATCGTCTTTCTTCATTGCTGTTATCTGCATGGTATTCCTCACATTTTCTGTTTTATTTTTGTTCCTTACATACCTGATTTCGTTTTTCGCTTTCTACGCATGTGTTTTCCCCGCTGGCATACATACCTGATTTCATTTTTCGCTTTCTATGCATGTGTTTTTCCTGCTGACATACATACCTGATTTCGTTTTTCGTTTCCTACGCATGTGTTTCTTTGACAATTATACATACTCAAATCTTTTTTTCAAGCTTTATGCATGTATTTCATAACATTATTATCTTAATTAATAATAAAAAATCCGGGAATTGAACCATCCCGGATTTTTGAAGCTTTGTATTGTCTGCAAGCAGTCTCGCTGACTTTATGCTATGATTATTTCATATACGATTTTTTCCTGCTTCGCACTCTCAAATTACCACTTCCAGCCGGCAGCCTCCATCTGAGTGGCTTTCATATGCCGGTAGATACCGTCTTTTGCTTCCAGTTCGGCAGGCGTTCCCTGCTCTGCCACCACGCCATCCTTCAATACAATAATCTTGTCTGCGTCCGCCACGGTACGCATGCGGTGCGCAATGATCATAACGGTCTTATTGCGGATCAGCTTGGAAAGGGATTCCTGAATCAGTGTCTCGTTATCTACATCCAGAGAAGCGGTTGCCTCATCCAGGAGGATGATGGGAGCATCCTTTAAAAAGGCTCTGGCAATGGAGATCCGCTGTCTCTCACCGCCGGACAGTTCCGAACCGTTCTCACCGATCATGGTCTGCCAGCCGTTCGGAAGTTTCTCCGCGAACTCATCGCAATGCGCCAGTTTTGCCGCAGCCAGCACTTCTTCATCCGTAGCATTCTGCCTGCCGATACGGATATTTTCCATCACCGTATTATTGAACAGTGTCACATCCTGGAATACGATAGCGTACAGAGACATCAGTGTCTCCGGATCGATGGTGGAGATGTCCATGCCACCCACGGTGATCTTACCTTTATGGATATCCCAGAACCGGGAAGCCAGTCTGGACACGGTGGTCTTACCGCCGCCGGAAGGTCCGATCAATGCGGTCACTTCGCCTTGTTTTGCCGTGAAAGTGACATCGCGAAGTACGGTATCCTGACTGTCATAGGAGAATCCCACATGGGAAAATTCGATGTCATACCCCTTAGGATCCATGGTGCTGGCACCGGTCTGGATCTCATGGGACAGGATCTCGTCGAGACGGTCACACTGCACACTGGTACTGATAATAGCTGCCAGATTCTGCAGTGCCACCTGCAGGGGATCATACATTCGGGATACCAATAAGAGGAATACGAAGAAGGTCAGGATATCGATCTCCCCCTGTACCAATAATACACTGCCAATCAGTGCCACGGTCGCGATACCAAGTTTTAAGATCATCTGGGCACCGCCTACAAAGACTGCCGTACCAAGTTCTGTCACCAGTGCATGTTTTTCCACGGCACGGATCTTGCCCTCTAAGCCTTCCATGTACTCAGCCTGGGCATTGTTGGCCCGAAGGTCACGTACGGTCTCCAGGCATTCCTGAATGCCGTCAGCACAGTCCATTTTTAATTTCATCTGCTTCTTACTTAAGCTCTTCTGTACCCTGCCGGAACATCCCACAATGAGGAAAGACACAGGCAGTACCCACAGTGCTGCGATTGCCATTCTCCAGTTCATGAAAAAGGTACCCACAGCGATCAGTGTGGTGGAGATACAGGAACCAACCAGTTCCGGAATGAAATGGGAGGATGCAGTCTCCATGGTGGCACAGTCCGCCATAATGGTACTTGTCAGATCGGACAGATCTTTTTTTCCGAAGAAGGATAACGGGATCTTACGCAGCTGCTCTGCCAGAGCAATTCTGCGCACACCGCTCTCCACATAAGTTGCCAGGAACGTGGCACGATACTGCACCAACGTTGTCAGCGCGATCAGAAGAAGACAGAGTACGCAGCCCACAATATAGAAAACACCTCTGCCTGCCATGGTGCCCTGTAAGTAATCTCTTACCAGAAAATACAGCATCCATACCGGGAACATCAACACCAGATCGGAACATGTTACGGATACAAATGCCTTTATCATATCCTTCGCACCTTTTTCGGAAAGTGCGTATTTATGCTGCAATTTTGCCTGTAAGCTACTCATTCTATTTCTCCCCCTTTCCTACTTTCCAGCTGACAGATTTATTGTACTCTTCCCACATATGGGCATACAGTCCGTTTTGTTCCAGCAACGTCTTATGGGTACCCTTCTCTGTGATCTCACCGTCTTTCAGGACACAGATGCGGTCAGCATCCACAACGGAGGACAATCTGTGGGCGATCATGATCACGGTCTTGCCTGCGGAAAGCTTCGTGAATGCCTGCTGTACCTTCGCCTCATTATCCGGATCGGCAAAAGCGGTAGCTTCATCCAGGATCAGAATCGGTGCATTTTTTAACATTGCCCTCGCAATGGACAGACGCTGTGCCTCACCTCCGGATACATAAGTGCCCTGGCTTCCGATGACGGTATCCACACCGTCCGGCAGCTTCGCAATGATATCCTCACACTGGGCATTTTTCAGAGCTTCCATGACTTCTTCTCTGGTGGCATCCTTTTTGCCCATGCGGACATTATCGTAAATGGACATCTTAAGCAATCTGCTGTCCTGAAATACGAAGGACACCATATTCATCATCTGTGCGGAAGGAATATCCTTCACATCCACGCCGCCGATGCATACCTTACCTTCTGTGGTATCATAGAAACGGGCAATGAGACTTGCCAGCGTGGTCTTACCGCCGCCGGAGGGACCGACAAATGCCACATGCTCTCCTTCTTTGATATCGAGATTGATCTGATGCAGAGCATCTCTTCCCGCATTTTCATAGCGGAAGGATACATTTTGTAACGCAATGGAATGATCCTTGATGTTCTGCTCTTTTTCTGCTTCCGGCAGAGGATTACGGCTTAAGATACCATCAGTTCTTTTCAGAGCATCCTCCACGATCATCTGATTCTCTCCGCCGTACATGATCTTGCCTAATGTAACGGTCAGTACCGGAGTGATAATGATGTAGAACAGAAGGTTGATCAGCACCTCAGGATCCCCGCCTGCTCCACCGAACCAATATGCGGCACCGATCAGAACGGCAAAGATCGCATTGATCAGTGTGGTAAAGCCTACCATGGGCCACATCAGTTCTTTGGTATAAGCGATGGTCCATTTTTCATATTTTTTAATAGAGGTCTGGAAACGCTTGAAAGAAAATACCGACTGTCCGAAGGTCTTCACTACCGGAATACCGCGGACATATTCCACGGCTTCACTGGACATCTCCTCTAACGCATTCTGGTATTCTGTCATTTTATCTTTCATGCGCTGTCCGGTCATGGCACCCATGATGAGGAATGCAAAGACGACGGGCACGAGACTTAACAGCCCCAGTTTCCAGTCAAATATCACCAAAAGCAGCAGCAGTCCCACAGGAGTTGCCATCGCTCCCGCCTTATCCGGCAACTGGTGTGCCAGATAGGTCTCAGTGGCTGCGGTGGATTCGTTGACGATCTTACGGATCTTACCGCTGCCCTCACTGTCCATGAATCCCATGGGCAGCGTCAGAATATGACGCATCAGGGTGCTCCGCATATTCGCCTGCACGTGGAAGGCTGCAATGTGGGAACACAACAGTGCGCAGATATAAATGATCATGGAAAGCAGTGCAAATCCCACGGCACTCCATCCAAGCCCCGACAGATTCTGCGCCTTGCTGTAATCCGGCGCTGCCAGTACAACCTCCTGCATGATCCGCCAGATATCATAAAACGGCAGTAATGCAATCAGTGCACTGACCGCGGACAGAATCCATGACGCAATGGTCAGGTACTTGTAGTTGCCCGCATAAGCGAACAGCTTCTGCATAGAGCTTTCTTTTTTCATGTGATCTTTCCCTCTTTCCCTTTCTGCTTTTTGTCATAACACTGCTTGTTTTGAATTAGTTGTAACTAACCGCATCGGTTTTTATAAGACTGCCTCTGCTTTCAGAAGCAGTCTTTTCATTTCAGATTTTCCGGGTATTCCGAAGTCTTAGTCTTCCCCTTACCCCAGCTTTATGATGGCACCCCAGCCACCATAATGATATTTCTCTAGCATATGCAGATATTTTCTGGCAGTATCTCTGTCCATGCGGTGTCTGACGACTTCGAACATACTGTCGAACATGGCTCTCGCCATGATATGTATGAACTCTTCCGTAATTTCACTGCCGTCCTGCAGGGACGCCGTTGCCTCTATGTACTTGTAGGTGTACTCTGTCTCAATATCCACCAGATGTTCCACAAAGTCCTGATACCTGGTACCGTAAGAGGCATCCAGTAATAACTGAAAATCCTCAAAGTGATCGTAGACATAATCCAGCATTTCGTCCATTCCGGAAACCACATACGTCTCCATCACTTTCGGCTGAACCTCTGCCTCCCTGGCATGAAATTCCTCCTGTGTCTTCAGAAATATCCGGGTCAGACCCTCTGCAGCAGGCTCCACAATGGCACCAAACAGTCCTTCCTTATCCCGGAACCGGGAATAGATGGATCCGGTGGTAGTATCTGCCTTCGCCGCGATGGTCCGCAGGGATGCTTCGGAATATCCCTTCTCCAGGAATTCTTCCTTGGCGCAGGCCAGAATTTTCTCTGAAACTCCTTCGATCTGTTTTGTCACTTTTTCCTCCAAAAATTTATAACAGTGTTATATAACACTGTTATAAATATAAACACATTCTATTTTTCTGTCAAGGGGGAAAACTTATTTTAAAGTTCAGCCCGCACCATCGTGCACACCCGGTCCGCCAGTTCGATGGTGGATGGTCTGTGGGCGATCATGAGGATCGTCTTCTGTCCCTGGAGGTTACGCAGAGCTTCGTTGACTGCCTGTTCGGACTCGTTATCCAGTGCCGAGGTTGCCTCATCCAGCAGGATGATGGAAGTATCTTTTAAGATTGCTCTGGCAATGGCAATCCGCTGTCTCTGCCCGCCGGAGAGATTGTTGCCCCGCTCGCCCACCGTGGTATCATACCCTTCCGGGAATTCCATGATAAAGTCATGGGCATGCGCCTGCATTGCCGCTTCTCTGATCTCTTTCTCTGTGGCATCCAGTCTTCCCATACGGATATTCTCCGCAATGGAGCCCTGGAACAGGTACGGCTCCTGGGGGACATAGGCGATCTGACGGCGCAGGTCTGCCAGGTCACTCTCCCGCATAGACATTCCGTTGACACGAATATCGCCTTCTCCTAAAGGATACAGTCCAAGCAGAAGCTTGGAGAGGGTCGTCTTGCCGCAGCCGGAAGCACCGGTGATGGCGACGCATTCCCCCTTTTTTACTTCCAGGGAAAAATGACGGAGCACGTCTTCCTCCCCGGTGTAGGAAAAACGGATAGACCGGATTTCCACAGCATTGGCATGCTGTATCCCGGTCGTGGTCTTCTGCCCGGCAGGCGTCTCTGCCTGCGCTGTCTCTGCTACCCGTTCGTCGCCGTTCTCCCGATACCAGTTGGCAGGCTCCTTCACCTCATCGAGGAAATCGAAAATATTCTGTGCATTGGCAAGACATCCCACCAGCTCCGGAATGTACTTTCCGATCTGTAAGAACTGGAACGAGAAGGAAGCATACATGGTATAGATCGCCGCCAGCGCTCCCAGGGTGGTGTAGCCTTTGTCCACGTAGTAGATTCCCAACATCAGAAATACCAGGGAACACAACAGTTCAAAGCCCTTGCTGCTGCCCTCCAGGCAGGCGGTATACAATGTCTTGCGACCGTTTTTTTTCTCATAATGGTGATTCTCTTCCCGAAACTGCGCCACGGTTCCCCGCCCGCCGGGAAACATCCTCACCTGCTCCATTCCCTGCAACATGTCCGACAGCCGGTTCGTCATAGCAGTATTTACTCCTGACAATTCTCTGCTGACGCAGTGCATGGGATTTAACAATAACAGCTCAATCGCCATCATCACGCTGTTAACTGCCAGCAGGCACAATGTCAGCTGCCAGCTTAAGAGAAACATAGGAATCAGGTATGACACCACCTGTAAAAAGGGCATCACCACTCTCCGTAGTCTGGAACCGTAGATGTCTCCCATTTTCGTGAGATCATAGGACACTTTGGAGACAATCTCGCCGCTGTGGTGTTTTTCATAATAGCTGTAGGGAAGGCTCATTTCTGCATCCAGCACCCTCTCCGACAGATCACCGTAGACCCGCTTGGCTTCCACATTGTAGCGGATCGTTGCCACACGGTAGATCAGTAGAGAGATCACGCCTACTACCACAATAGCTACGATGGAATACCCCAGTCTCTCATATTCCCCGGTCTGGGCAATATCCACCACACATTTCATCAGCAGTGAGCTCATGATCCCGAACAGGGCAAAGGTCACACTCATGACGAAGATGGATCCCAGGTAGACAAACCGCTTCTTCCCCATGACACGCATGGAGCGGATAAATAGCTTATAATTCTGCATGGTCTGCCTCCTCTCCGTACATGGCCGCATAGACTCCACTCTGTTTTAACAGTTCCTCATGGGTGCCGCACTCTGCGATCCGGCCCTGCCTGAGCACGCAGATCCTGTCTGCATTCTGTACCGTGGACAGACGATGTGCAATGGTGACACATGTTCTGCCCGCCATCACCGTGGAAATCGCTTCCTGGATCCCGCTCTCCGTCTCCACATCCAGCGCTGAGGTCGGCTCATCCAACAGAAGCACTGGGGCATCCTTCAGAATCGCTCTGGCAATGGCAAGGCGCTGTTTCTGGCCTCCGGAGAGGATCGCGCCCCGTTCTCCCACCATAGTGTCGTATCCTTCGGGCAGTGTCTGTATAAAATCATGGATCTGCGCCTTTTTGCAGGCCTCCACGATCTGTTCTTTCGTGGCTCCCGGCTTACTGTAAGCGATGTTCTCCGCGATGGTCGTAGGGAACAGGAATACATTTTGGGACACCAACGCGATCTGCTCCCGCAGGGCTTCCCGGTTCCATTCCTCAATCCTTCTGCCAAAGAACCGGTATTCTCCGGCCGTCTTTTCATAGAAGCCGCATAGAATTCGGAAGATCGTGCTCTTTCCGCCGCCGGACTCTCCTACAAATGCGATGTTTTCTCCCTTTTTCACAGAAAACGTAAGCCCCTGTAATACCGGCACATTTTCATGATAGGAAAAATCCACCTTTTCAAATGCGATCACGTTCTCTGCCGCCCGGGTCACTGCATCCGCGCATCCCTCGCCGGAGGGTTCCTCCTCCGCAGACAATATCTTCTCCACACGGTCGACGCTGACCATTCCCGTAGAGGCATCCACCATGGCAAAGGGCAGTCCGGTATAGGCATCCACGAACTTGCTCAGGATCAGGATAAATCCTACCAGTCCGCCCAAACTGACCGCTCCGCGGCTCACCAGCCATACGGCATAGACGGCACTGATAATGTTGGGAAGCCACTGGATCAGCTTTCTTACAACGATGGCGGTATTGGTGATCTGGGTACGCTTCTCCTCATTCTCCACCAGTTCCACCGACGCTTTGTGCATCTTTTTGCGGAAGACCTCTTCGATGCCGAAGGAGCGCAATACCAGAATGCCGCTGACCGCATCCTGGGCGATCTGTGCCATTACGTCGGTCTTCTGCCGGTAGTTCGCCTGTAAACCGCGGATCCGTTTCACCAGTTTTCCTGCAATCCAGAAGATCAGGGGATATGTGATCAGAATGACCATAAGCAGCCCCAGGTTCGTCTCCCCGATATAGACTGCATAGGTAAAAATGCCAATGAGGCTGGCGATCATATCCGGCAGCACCGTCTCCAGAAAACTGGTGATCTCTCCCAGATCTCCGATGACTTTATTGAGTAAGGTAGCAGAATAATTGGCATCAAAATATTTATACTCCGTGCGGTACAGCTTCTCCGCCACCAGATCCCGGTACTCCGTGCAGACCGCCACCGCATACCGGTTGGCTGCGGCACTTTGTAGAAAAGCGGCAATGGTTCCCACCACCGTATAGATCAAAAATTGCAGCAGAAAGCTGCCAAACAGGACTTGCCTGCCTGACAGCATTTCGTCGATCACGCCGCTGATGATTTTATTTCCCTGTACCAGTATCACGCTGACCGCCAGTGCCAGAATCGCTTCTGCCGCAAGCAGTCCGCCGTGTCGTATCATACAGCCTGTGAATACCTTCTTATCATGCATACGCTCCCCCCGTTGTCATTTGTTCGTAATTTTAATAATACTATATATTATAAATTACCATTTTATAAAATACAAGTTTGACATTTTATAAAAGTAATGTTATCATAATTTTAGAAAAGGTGCTACTGATGACGGTTCACCTGATTTATATGAGAAAAAATGACTGCTCAACTTGTCAGGTTAGGGGCGGTCATTTTTTTGTGGTCTTATCACTATTAGAACCAATCGAATAGCCAAGACCCAAACAGGTTAAGCAGAGACTAATCACTGCAATCAAGTCACCGATTGTTAGCATAAGCAGAGTCCTCCTTTCCAAGATTTCCCATATGGGATGATCTATGTAATCAGAGCTATCAACTCTCCGCAAAAAGTGAACCGCCATTCACGTCAACGTGAAGTAGCACCTTAAGGCTAACGCCCATATACATTATGCAGAACATTTGTTCTGTTTGTCAACTTATTTATTGTAGTATTCCTTTTCCTATTTCTGTACAGTAAATTCTATGGGAGATGCCACCTTACTGTAGATGTCCCATTCTTTTATATACTCCTCTTCGGTGCTTTCCACAGTCTGTCCCTGATCGTCCAGCCGGTAATAAGTCGCATTACCGTTCTCGTCATAGACTTCCGTATTGGAACGGGCAAGTCCCAGCTTTCCGTTGGCAGCATCGATGGTGTACACCTCAATGCTGTGCCCTGAGGTCACGTAGATTCCATCTGCACCACTGCTTAGCGGATATGCCGTTCCGCCGCTCTCTAAGCTACCCAGCTTCTCCGGCGCTGCATCCGCTCCCACACGGTAGACATCACAGGAGATTGCATAGGTATGATCTCCGTCCTGATAGGATCCATCCGATACCAGGAAAATGGATGTTCCGCCCATTTCCATCTGTGCATAAGCAACATACCCTTTTGCGGTAAAGAAACCGCTGTAGGAACTGTTCTCCACATAGATCCCAGTGGTATTCTCCTGCTTTGCGGTGTCCAGTCCCTCCGCAAGCGACTCCTGTTGTGCTGCAAGTGATTCCTTCAGTTGTTCCACCTCTTCCTGTTTTGCGGCCGCCTGCTCCAGCGCCGCATTCGTTGCCGCATCAGCTTCGCTGTTCCCCGCTTCGTTGGTCAAAACAACTGTCGTTCCGTCCTTCGGATTCGTCAGAAAACATACCGCCACGATCACGCATACCACGACTGCCGCCAGCAGGATCCAAAAGGACGGTTTCTTATAATTCAATACTTCTTTCACTCTCTTTTTCACCCCTACTTCCCCAAAGGCAAGCGGACATACCGTCACCAGCCGCCTTTGCATACTACAGGAAAGCAGTGCATAGGAGTAGCTTTTACGTTCTTCCAGCGTAAGGTCTCTCACTGCGCTTTCATCACATGCCAGTTCCAGATCCCGGCAGAACAGAATATATGCCACCCAGACAAACGGATTGTACCAGTGGATCATAAGGAGTACAAAACCGAGCGGTTTCCACCACTGGTCGCCCCGGCGCAGATGTGCCTGTTCATGAGCGATGACATAGGGAAGCTGTGCTTCCTCCATGCCGGAGGACAGATATATCTTAGGTCGGAACAGCCCCAGAATAAACGGAGACTTCACCTGATCGCAAATCCAGAGATTGTCCCGCAGCCATATCGCCTCACTTACCTGTCTTCGTACCCGCAGATAACTGTATACGGCATACCCAAGCATTACGAGCACACCGATCAACCATAGAATGCTTCCCACAGACAGAATCTGTTGGAACAGTTCGCCCCCAAAGCCTGTTGCCACTGCCCCGGCACCTGTCGGGATTCCTGTCAGCCCTGCTGCCCCGGCGCCTTCAATCACATTTTGTGTAGGATTACCCACTATGACCGGTGTCTGTGCAAGCGTCAGATCCGCCGCACTGCCGTAGCGATTCTGCATCCGGAAGACTCCCGGCATCAGGCTGAACCGGCTCTCCGGCACATAAGGACACACCAGTCGTAAGGCTGCAAATCCCCACAGCACACAGTTCACCCACTTCGGTGCCTGTCTTAACAGAAGTCTGAGAAACAATACGATCAGGATCAGCCATGCCGCGCCGATGCTCATCGTAAGTAATGTTACAAAAATACGAATCATTCTATTCTCCATTCCAACACCAATCGTCAATATAAGTACCAACGAAAAACGTGTTTTTCCGTGTGAAACTTAGAACTTCTTTACGATAGAGCCCTTGCTCTGAGTGATTAGAAGTTCTTTTCACACTGCTCCCCCTCCCGCTTCATCGATCATCTTGCGGATCTTCGCCGCCTCCTCTGCGGTAAGCGCCCGGTCTTTTGTAAAGGCCGCAAGAAACGCAGGCAGAGACCCTTCAAAGGTATCCTCCACAAACTGTCTGCTCTGCATCGCATAGAACTCTTCTCTGGAGATCAGGGAAGTCACCGTCCCGTTGTCATTGCGAAACAGACCCTTGTCACACAGTCTGCGCAGTACATTATGCGCCGTGGTGCGCTTCCAGTGAAATGCTTCCTCCGTCAGCTTTACCAGTTCCGAAGAAGACACCGGTTCATGCTCCCAGATCATATCCGCATATCGTGCCTCGATCACACCCAACTGAATTTCTGCCATGTTGTTTCCTCCTATTACTGTTTTCCTGATTACATAGATTTCTTTTGATCTTCTTATTTTACTTTTGCAAAAGTAGAGAGACCACATGTTGTGGTCTAATTATAGACTACAGCATGTGGTCTCCATTGTCAAGCATATCTTCTATCAAAAATTACCGCTGGATATCATATGTTTCCGGCCAGCCTGCCCGTTCTCCCCTCTCGATCTCCCTCTGGATCCGCTCGTAGATATACAGATTTTTGTGTTCCAGATCGATCAGCTGCAACAGTTCCTCATCCGTCAGCGACCGTTCCGGGTAGTAAAACTGTGCGTCTGCAATACAGTAAACAAGTTCCTGTCCGTCATATTCTTCCGGGAATGTGATCACTGCAATGGTTGTTTCTGTATAGGCATTTTCCTGTTCGTACTTTTCCGTCCACTCTTCATAACGGGTCTGCTCCTCCGGTGTCAGGTCACGGCTGTCCCCTCCCCAGACATCCACAGGCGCGGAAGAAAGCATTGCATACAGTTCATCGATTTCCGCATCTGACATCTGTTCATAACGATCAAAATAGGACACCTCGGAATATTTCTGCTGCCATATTTTCTCCTGTATGCTGTAATCCAGCTTATGCACATATTCGATGACTTCCAGCCATTCTTCTTCGGTAACAGTGGTACTCGGCAGATAGATGAGACAGCCATATTCTTCCCCGGGGGTGCTCCGAACGGCTACACCTGTGCCGGAATAGTTCTCTTCTTCGGCTAATTCATGAAGCTGTCCCGCGGGATATTTGCCATCCTCTTCATATTCCCGGGTCAGCTGCTCATATACACTCTGTTCTCTTGCCGTCAGTCCTCTGTTAAATTCCGCCTGAACACTGCCTTGTCCTGCCACCATCTCCAAGTGTCCCAATTCTTCCGTCCCGATGTCAGTCATGCGCTCTGCCAGATAGCGGCGGTATCCCATGATTCCGACGGCAGCGGCCGAGACAGCTGTGGCGGAAAGTATTACTACCGCCAACAGGATGCCTGCTGCCCGGGGAAAGCTTCTGACTCTCCTGCCCGCAGGACTCTCCTGCGCTGCCTGTTGTCTGATCTGTGCATAGGCTGCATCCGCCCTATCCAGTACGATCTGTGGAAGTTCTATCTCTATTTCATTCATCGGTCTCATTTTCTTCCGCCTCCTTCCTCTGTCTCCGCATAATATCTCGCCAACTGCTCCCGCCCTCTGGCGAGCCTTGTGCGCACCGTACTGTCGGGCAGCTGCAGTAATTTTCCGATCTCTGCTGTCCGCAGTCCTTCCGCATAGAACAGTACTACGATCAGGCGATATTTTTCATCCAGTCCCCACAGGGCTTCCTTCCATTCCAAATTTGCCTCTGCCTCCACTGTATCCTTCGCTGCCTGTTCCGGCAGTTCTTCCACACAGATCATCTGTCTCCCTGAGCGCAGGATATCCTTGCATTTATTGATCAGAATACGGATCATCCAGGTCTTGAAATACCGATTTTTCTGCAACGTGTCTATTTTCTCCCAACAGGTGAGAATCGTCTCCTGCATGGCGTCCGCAATATCCGCATCCTGCGACAGGATTGCACTGGCCGTACGGTACATATCCCGTTCATGAAGCTGCATCAGCTCCGTGAAAGCATCCGGATTCCGCTTCTTCGACCTGCGCACCAGTTGTTCTACCTCTCCCATATGCCTCGTCCTTTCTTCCTCATAAGTATACGTCTTATGACTATTAGACGGAAGAGCACATGGAAATGTCCCGGGGATAAATACCAAAATCAAATTCCTACTTTAGAAAAAACTTTTCAGCCTGTTACGAGTCAAAGCTCTTTTTTTGCTACATATAGTCCGTATAATTTTCTTTTTATTCCTCTGACTACTAAATATGGTATTGTGCACTTTTTTGTTGTGGAATTATATACGAAATATTAGAATTGAAACACCTTCACACGCATGATACACTTCTTGAGAAGCAACCGTGTTACAAGGTGGTAGCCTCCCGGCTTATAGCTTTTAATGAGAAGGGAGGTGGTGCTAATGAATATGTATGAAGTATTAAACCTGTTATTTTTAGGTGGTACATTTCTCATTGCGCTGCTTGCCTACATAGACAGTAGGATAAACAAGCGAAAATAAATAAACCTACCTTGTCACTTGGCCAGTACAGGTAGGTTTACTAAACAATTACCGGGAGGCTAACCACTTGTGGGCGGTTGCTTCTCTTTATGTCTTGATTATAATATCTTTCTTTCTTTCTTTCAAGCCTTAGTTTTAAAAATTATTTTCTCACCACTTACGGTCTCTGTCCCATAGCGCCTTCCAGTGTCAATGTCTCACCACTCATATACTTGAAGTCGGGAGAAGCCAACTGTACGCAGACGCGGCCGATCTCCTTCTCCACATCGCCATAATGTCCCATAGGAGGCATCTTGACGTTTGCCTTGAAAGCATCGGGATATGCCTGCTCGAATTTCTCCAGCTGTGCGGTCCATGCCAGAGGACATACAACGTTGACATTGATGCCATCGGGACCCCACTCGGTAGCTGCGACTCTGGTCAGTCCACGGATGCCTTCCTTGGCTGCCGCATAAGCGCACTGTCCGAAGTTGCCGAAGAGACCTGCCCCGGAGGCAAAGTTAATAACAGAACCCTTGGTCTCCTTCAGATAAGGATAGCAAGCCTTCATATAGTAAAATGCTGCATACAGACCGGAATATACCGCCAGGTCAAACTGCTCTGTGGTATGATCTGCGATGGTTACACCGGAAGCGGAAGCCTGGGCATTGTTGATCAGTACATCGATCCTTCCGAAAGTGTCAATCGCCTGCTTCACCACATTCTGTACGATTGCTTCATTGTCTGAACCGGCGCTGACATCTGCCTGTACGGGAAGTACCTTGATACCGTACTTTGCCTCCAGTTCTTCCTTTGCATCCGTCAGCTTCTGTACATTGCGTCCGGTCAGCACCAGATTGGCACCTTCTTTTGCATAAGCGGTGGCAATACCGTAACCGATGGATCCGCACTCTCCGTTACTCAATACCGCTCTTCCTCCGCCAGTGATGATTGCTGTCTTTCCTGTTAAAAATCCCATAAAATACCCTACCTTTCTTTTATATGTTTTACTCCCATGTTCACTTGCTTATAGCATAAGCTCACAGTGCATCCTGGAAACACACTGCTCATACTTGCGCTCATTATACCATAATTGTATCTCTTTTATCTGAGAAAAATACTCACCAATATTCCTATGATTCCGCCAATAATGAAAGCTGCCGGAATGCCGTACGCATCCTTTTTTGTCATCCGATCCCACTCAATCCGCGAAGGTGTCATCTTCGTATGGCACATGCTCTGATAGCAGAGATAAATATGTCTCCAACGACACAGATACCCCACCAGATTATAGATTCCATCCAATAATATTCCCACTGCCAGTACAAACAACATTGTAATTCTCCCCCGGTAGAAGTCTGCCAGCGCTCCTGCTATCAGAATCAATACCGGATAGCCATAACGATCCAAATATGCCAGAATGTACATTACTGTCGTAGAGCAACTGTGCTCCGGCCTCTTCTCAACGATCACTGCCGTGCACCCCCAATCGCTCTGCCTCCTGCAGGAACCTGACTTCGATCTCTCCGGGCGTATGCTCCGCCAGATCCGGCACGGAAAAAAGTTTCGGCACTTCTCTGTTCTCTTCGCCATGAAGCAATGTCTTCAGTTCCAGTTCCAGAATCTCATCGTCAATCTGTTTCCAGCGGCGGTTCTCCTCTTCCGTCAGATCATCCAGATCGAAATGTGTGAGAATTGTTCCCATGATCTTACTTTCAATCTCCAGATAATTGGTCAGATAGATTTTCACCGGGCGGATGATATCCGATATATATCCCTCGCTGGCATCATGGAGCAGACAGGCGAGCTGCTGCCTCTTAGACCACCCTCTGGCTTTCGCTTCCGCAGCACAGTTGAGCGAATGCTGTCCCACCGAATAAAAATAGGTCAGCTGTCCGCCT
>ENA-OPWR01001063-OPWR01001063.1-human-gut-metagenome-genome-assembly--contig:-NODE-1063-length-22260-cov-3.441657_pt1 | contig 22260 bp, 17 predicted proteins | sample MGYA00241507_ERZ502006 | MGnify/ENA primary metagenome ERZ502006 (study PRJEB25962, sample SAMEA2043041) | human gut metagenome | biome: human gut; feature: human-associated habitat; material: faeces...
GTAGAGCACTTGACTTTTAATCAAGTTGTCCGGGGTTCGAATCCCCGATGCCTCACTACTTTTTAAGAGCACTGTCAAAATGACAGTGCTTTTTTCGTATCAAAAATACATCACGGCTATCCTACACATTGTATGAAAAGAAGCGTGAAAACTCCACGCTATAGAGTATGTAGATTGTAAAAAGTATCTGCTACAATAAAGACAGTTAGAAAACTACAGCATGTTTCGGGGGATTCATGGACTGTACGTTTTGTCGGAAAGAAAACTTCAGGAGGTGTAGCAAATGATTATTATTGGCGAAAAGATCAATGGTTCGATTCCTTCCGTGGCAGAAGCAATCGCCAACAAAGATGCTGAATTTATCAAGGATCGTGCAAGAAAACAGGCAGAAGCGAATGCAACGTTTATTGACTGTTGTGCATCTGTTCCGGAAGAACAGGAAGTTGAAACTCTGAAATGGATGATCGACTGTATCCAGGAAGTAACAGATCTTCCGATTTCTGTAGACAGCCCCAGTGCAGATGTTCTGGCGCAGGCGTATAAATTCTGTAAAAGACCGGGACTTTTTAATTCTGTATCTGGTGAGGGAGATAAGATTGATAAGATCTTTCCAATTATGGCGCAGGAGGAAAATAAGGACTGGCAGGTTATTGCACTGTTAAGTGATGACAGTGGAATTCCGAAGAACGCAGCGGACAGACTTCGTGTATTCGATAAGATCATGGCAAAAGCCAAAGAGTACGGAATTTCGCCATCCAGGATCCACATTGACCCGCTGGTAGAGATGCTTTGTACATCTGAGAATGGAATTGAGACAAATATTGAAGTTATTTCTACTGTTCGTGAGAAATACCCTTCTATTCATATTACAGCAGCGATCAGCAATATTTCATTTAACCTTCCGGTTCGTAAGCTGATCAATCTTGGATTTGTGGTACTGGCTATGAACGCCGGACTGGACAGTGGAATCCTTGATCCTACAAACAGAGATATGCTTGGACTGATTTATGCGACAGAAGCTCTTCTTGGAGAAGATGACTACTGTATGGAATATATCGGGGCATACAGAGAAGGACTGATCGGACCTGTAAAAAAATAAAAAATGGGCTTAAGGCAAGTCTGGCCGATTGCGGAGTCTGTCAGAGAAGACTTAAGGAACATACAAAAAATACAGTCAGGTACGAAAACAGACTGTATTTGAAAAACAGATAAATGAGTGCAAATTAATTTCAGGAGGTAAAATCTTATGAGTAAAATGGATGAAGTTTTTGATCTGGTAGTGAGAGGAAAATCCAAACTGATCGCAGCAGCGGTACAGGAAGCCCTGGATGAGGGAAATGCAGCACCAGATGTTCTTGATAATATGATCAAGGCAATGGGCGTTGTTGGTGAGAAATTCAAAAATAATGAGATCTTTGTTCCGGAGATGCTGGTAGCAGCGAGAGCTATGAAAAAAGGTGTAGATGTTCTGAAACCACATCTTGCAGGTGGAAGCGCTGGTGTAGCAGGAAAGATGATCATCGGAACTGTAGCAGGAGATCTTCACGATATCGGTAAAAACCTGGTTGCCATGATGATTGAAAGTGCAGGATTTGAAGTAATTGACCTTGGCGTAGATGTTCCGGTAGAGAAATTTATTGAAGCAGTACGTGAGAATCCGGATGTTAAAGTAGTAGGTGTTTCCGCACTTCTGACAACAACCATGCCGGCTATGAAAGAAACCGTTGAAGCACTTAATAAAGAAGATTTCCGTAAAGACATCAAGATCATGGTCGGTGGAGCTCCGATCACTCCGGAATTCGCAGAAGAGATCGGTGCAGATGCTTATACAGCAGATGCAGCTTCCGCAGCGCAGGTTGCAAAATCACTTGCCGCATAAAGTAAACAGGCAAAAAAGCGGGTATTTGCAATCCGCTTGCTTAAGGAGAAACTTGTTTGGGCAGGAATCTCCGGTATAATAGCAGATCAAGATCCGCAGAAACTATAAAGATACGATAGTTTCTGCGGATTTTTTTCTAAGACTGTATTTGTAAGATGACAGGGGGTGGCAGATTTGAATACATACAGGGTGTTTTTTATAAAAGAAAAAACAGAAGTCACGGTGAAGGAAGGAACTACGGTACTGGAGGCTGAGCGAATCGCAGGTTTATCCCCGGATGCACCATGTGGAGGAGCCGGAAAATGTGGAAAATGCATGGTAAAAATAAACGGAGCTGTGGAAAAAGCCTGTCAGACAAAGATAACTACAGATATTGAAGTAGAAGCGATTGAGAAAAAATCTGAACACAGAATCCTTGTAAAGGGAACAGAGAGAGCCGTGACTTTTTCACCGGAACTGGAAATTCTGGATATTGAGATCCCGCCATGTACAGTGGGAGAAAACAGTTCAGACTGGACAAGACTTTGCGAAGCGATAAAAAGCTGCCGGAAGAAAGATATCTTTTTTCAGCCAAAACTGGAAATACTGCCTGTAATCAGCCGACTGATAAAAGAGAAAAATGGAAAAGCGAGAGCGATTATCAGCGGAGATCAGATCCTGGAGCTGAAAGAACAGGACGACAGACCGGTACTGATGGCAGCTTTTGATATTGGGACAACAACGGTGGCAGGATATCTTCTGGATGGAAAAACAGGAGAGCAGCTGGCAACAGCAAGTGCATTAAATACACAGACAGAATATGGCGCAGATGTGATCATGAGAGCAAATTATTCGCTGGAGCACAGTACAGAAGAACTTTCCACATGTATCCGGGAGCTTTTAAGAAAATTGATCGGTACACTTTGTGAAGCGGCGAAAAAATCTCCGGAGGATATTTATCAGGTCAGTGTTGTGGGAAATACCTGCATGCATCATCTTTTCCTGGGAATTGTACCGGATTCTCTGGTTCATGCACCGTATAATCCGGCCATCAGTCAGGGACTGATGTTTCCGGCAGAAAAATTCCATCTTGGTATTCACCCGGGAGGACAGTTGGTAGCTTTACCTGTTATTGCAGGTTTTGTGGGGGCAGATACTGTAGCATGTCTTCTGGCTGTGAATCTTGAAGAAGAGAAAAAGATGACGCTGATGATCGACATTGGAACAAACGGAGAAATTGTTCTTGGAAATGAGAAACGCCGTATTGCATGTTCTACTGCGGCAGGGCCGGCTTTTGAGGGAGCTAAGATTGCCTGTGGAATGCGGGGCGCAGATGGTGCGATTGAACATGCACATCTGGTGGATGGAAAACTGGAATGTAAGGTAATCGGCGGAGGCAGACCAACGGGAATCTGCGGTTCCGGTCTGATCGATATCATAGCATGTCTTCTGGATGCGGGGGTGATCGATGAAAGCGGAAAGCTGCTGGAAAATCCGCGGGTGGTTCAGATCGATGAAAATACAAAGAAAGCATATCTTCTGGCTGATCCGTTGGAATCCGGGGATGGAAAACCGGTATATTTAAGCCAGAAAGATATTCGGGAAGTACAGCTGGCGAAGGGGGCCATTGCTGCAGGAATTGCTCTTCTGGCAGAACAGATGGGGATTACTCTGGAACAGGTGGAGCAGGTTTATATAGCAGGAGCTTTTGGAAATTATATGGACCCGGCGGGAGCATGCAGGATCGGAATGCTTCCTGGTATTCTTAAGGATCGGATCATTCCGGTTGGAAATGCAGCCGGTGAAGGTGCGAAGCTTGCACTTTTGAATAAAGAAGAACTGAAACGGGCAGAGCGACTTGCACGTCATACGGAATTTCTGGAGCTTGCGGCATTACCTGAATTTCAGGATCAGTTTGTAGATGAGCTGGAATTTCCTGAGATATAAAATCCACCAGAACTGAAACTGAATCGAAAAGCATGGGGAGGAAAACATTATGGAGCTGGAAGAATTAAAAAAAATCGGAAACAGCATAGGATTTTTTAAAGTAGAAGAACTGAATATAGATAAGATTAAACTTCTTCCGGAGGTGCGCCAGATGTGCAGAACGGATAAATGCCATATGTACGGACGCAACTGGAGTTGCCCGCCTGCCTGTGGAACACTGGAAGAATGTGCGGCAGATATTTCCGGTTATAAAAAAGGAATCATTGTGCAGACAAAAGGGGAACTGGAAGATGAATTTGACGGAGAGGGAATGATGGAGACGGAAGCACTTCATAAAGAACATTTTGTAAAGATGCATGACCAGCTGAAAAAATTTTTCCCCAAACTTCTTTCCCTTGGGGCCGGATGTTGCACCAGATGTGCGAAATGCAGCTATCCGGATGCCCCCTGCCGTTTTCCGGAGAAACGTTTTTCATCAATGGAAGCATATGGAATGCTGGTAACACAGGTCTGTCAGGACAGCGGGATCGAATATTATTACGGACCTGGAACGATCACTTATACCAGCTGTTTTTTCCTGGAATAAAAGTCTTTATGAGGAGAAAGTCCCAACCGGCCAGCAGTTCTGTCATATGCAGAAAAAATTTCCGGTTCTATTTCTGCGAAAGGCTTACATAGGCTTTTGGTAGCTGTATAGCTGTGGGAAACGCGCATTCCCGGTTCTGTACATTGCAGGAATCTGCGGTGGATGGAATGAAATCAGTGATCAGAAACCTGAGAACAAAGTCTTTTTTGGAAAGGCGGGATTTTATGGTATATGAAAGGCTGGGAATTAAAAAAGTATGGGATGGAAAGAAAGAACACTGTTCTGAGAAAAATCCGGAGAAAAAAGAAGGAAAATCAGGCAGATATACGGAAATATTGCAGATTTTTCATATGACGGTAATGATCCTGGGAATCTTTATGGAAAAAATCTCCCGTGTACCGGCTGCAGGAAGGAATTGGACAAGGTCTTGTGGAGCGTATGCGTCGGTGCGCAAAGGAGCTGGGACATGCAATAAATACTGGGATAAAAAACAATTGAAAATAACACAGCAGAATGAACCGGAAATACGTTCAGTGAAGAAAAAAAGACACAGGATCCGGGACTGGCCGGATTCTGTGTCAGCAGAAAAACAGAGATACAGGGCAGCATGAGAAATTTATGAAAAATGCACCGTGATCGAACAGATCTCGCTATTTGTGGCAGTACGCATATTCGGGCCCCATATGCCTGCGCCGGAGGTAACGATGTTGTGCATATTTCCTTTTTTCAGGTAACCGCAGGAATTTTCCCAGACCAGGCCGGTGATGATGTTCAGAGGGAACAGCTGGCCGTCATGAGTATGACCACAGAGATCAAGGTCTGCGCCTGCGGCTGCCACTTCATTCAACTGACCAGGCTGATGATCTATAAAAATAATGGGGAGTGTTTTGTCAAGGGAGGCTGTAAGCTGGTCAGGTTCCTTCCGTGTGTCGGACATTTTGCGGCAGCGGGACGGATCTTTGCGGCCTGTCAGATAAAACCAGTTATCAATGAGAACGGTTTCGTCATTGAGCAGTCGGATGTTGGCGGATTCCAGAAAATCCCACATTCTGGGATCGTCATAATCTTCTTTTGCATTACGGAAAGTAAAACCGGCCAGAATCGGTTCGCTGAGATCATGGTTGCCCCAGCAGGCATAAACTCCGTATCTGGATTTCAGCGAACGAAGAATGGCCGCCGTTTTTTGGGGATCTTTGATCCCCTCATATTCGTTGTCAAAAATATCACCGGCAATGCAGATCAGATCCGGATCTTCGGCGTTGATCTTTTTTACAAGAAGTTCGGCATGTTTTTCCCCGATGCTGTATCCGAAATGAATATCTGCAAGCAGGACGATTTTCAGAGAATCCATTCCCTTCACCTGCTTGTCTACTTTCACATCATAAGTTTTTGTCTTAATATTCCACTGGTTTAAAATTCCATAGAGACTGATACCAATGATCAGAAGTGTACAGACTACGCCCGTGATCACGAAGGCTTTCCGGGAGTACAGCCAGGCCGGGTGAAGCGTGTGCTTCAGGATCAGTCTGCAGAGATCAGTAGTTACGATCACGATCAGGATGTAAAGAAACGTTCCCTGAAAATAATTGGCTGTATTTTTCAGGAAACGATGGATTTCAGGCGGCTTCCGGATAAGAAAACAGGTCAGAAGAGAAGTGGACAGAAAAATATAAACACCCACAAAACATGCCCGGAACGCAAAGGTCTGGAAAAAATGAGTGCATGCACCCATCCACAGGATCATCCAGCGGACGATATAAATATTAATGAGGATATATAGTGGTGCGAGAAAGATGGCAAGCATGGTATGAGATACCTCCATTCTTAAAAATCAGGTGATATTGTAATCAGATTCCCTTCGAATTGCTATAGTATACAGCAAATAATAATTTTTTGCAAAAGAACATATATTAGGAAAAAGACCGTTTATGGTGTTTTTATGAAAAAATATGCGCTTCTTCGATACTGTCTGGTGTTTTTGGCAATTGTTCTTCCTTATTTTACGGCAGCGGCTTTTCAGGGGACGGAGATGGTCCTGGCAGAGAGGAAGCCTGATATGGAAGAATATCTTCCCATCCTTGTTTTTTCACAGATTTCCCCGGATATGAAAAAAGAAACCATAAAAGCGCAGACTGTGATCGCACGGTCGAATATTCAGAGGCGGATCGGGGAGGGAAAAAATCTTGCGGAGATCCTCTGGGAAAACAGAAATACTGGAGAAGTCTGGAGATATTTTTTTACAGAAAAAAATCAAATCTATCAGCAGTCAGCGAGAGAGACGGGAGGGCAGGTACTGACATATGAGGGAAAAGTAAAGCTGACACCCTGGCATAAGATCAGCGCGGGGAAAACACGCAGCGGAGCGGAGGCTTTTCATGATGAGGCGTATACATATCTGAAACCGGCAGACAGCAGCGGGGACAAAAAATCTCCGGATTATATGAAAGTTGTGGAAATTCCGGCGGGGCAGCTTTCCGGGGAGCTGAAGATCAAAAAGCGGGATAGTGCCGGTTATGTGACGGAGCTTATGGTTGGGAAAACTCTGGTGGAAGGAGAAAGTTTTGCGGCGGGAATGGGGCTGGAATCGGCGAATTTCAGTCTGCAGAAAAAAGATGATACTTATTATCTTCGGGTGCGGGGCAGTGGCCATGGTGTAGGTTTTTCACAGTTTGGCGGAAATGAGATGGCGAAAAACGGAAGCAATGCGGAGGAGATCCTGAAAAAATATTTTCCGGATATGGAATTAAGAGTTGAGAATCCGGAGAATTAAAGGAAGTCGAGAGGATATTCCTGATTCGATTAAGCAGCAAAAGAAATGTATTATTATGAAAGAAAAATATTCAGAAAGTGAATAGACAGCCATATTCTGGACACTCTATAGATACAGAAATAGTGACTGGAAACGGTAGCAGAGTGAAATGAAGATATCCGCTTTACTGCTTTTTCCGTTGCTGAAAATGAACATATCAGACAGAGGTGGAAAGAATATGAAAAGTAAAATCGTGAGAGGCATTATCAACGGCGGAGTTTTGGCAGCAGTGGCTGCACTTGGAATTACCGTTTATCAGCTGGGGACAAAACCTATTGTAGAAAATTCCCAGGAGGAAAATTCTGTACAGATGGAAGAGACCGGGCTGGAAGAAGAGCTTTCGGACGGGGAAAACGCAGAGGATGCGGCAGTTGCCGGAAATGGCTGGGAAGATGCGGCACAGGATGAGATGACTGATGGAGCAGCCGGAGATGAAACTGGTCTGGCAGGAGCTTCAGAAGATGGGGCAGATGCAGACGGTGTAACCGGAAATATCCGTGAGACTGCAGGAAGCGGTGCAGCTGAAAATGCAGGAACGGATGGTAATGCAGTGGCAGAAAATGCTGGCAATAGTACTGCCGGAACCGGAAATGTAGCAACAACTGGAGAAAATGCAGCAAATAACGGAGCAGAGACTTCCTCCACAGATACAGCCGAAACTTCCGCAGCCGGAATCGCAGCACAGACTTTGAACTTTACAGAGGATTCCATTATGGAGTGGCCGGTGAGAGGAACGGTTCTTGTGGATTACAATATGAATGAAACCGTATATTATCCGACGTTGGATCAGTATCGGGTCAGCCCGGCGATTTCCCTGCAGGCAGTGGAAGATGCACCGGTATACGCGGCGGCAGACGGCCAGGTGCTTTCCATTACACAGGATGCCTGCACAGGAACGACTGTGACCATGGAGCTTGGAAATGGTTATCAGGCGGTGTACGGACAGCTGAAAGACCTTACTGTGGCAGAAGGTGACACAGTAAAAGAAGGCGAAGTGATCGGAAATATCAGTGCACCGACCAAATACTATTCTGTAGAAGGTCCGAATCTTTATTTTGCAATGAGAAAAGACGGTACGCCGGTGGACCCGTTTGAGTATTTGGAGTGATGCAGAAAGTTGGAACAGCAGATATGATCATGGATAATCGCTGAAAAGGATACGGGATGCGAGTGAGATGCATCCCGTACTTTTTTTATGTCGTAAGAAGTTAAAAGTATCTTTTTTAACGGAAAGAAAACGTGTATAATCTATCTATAAATATCTGTAAAACAACGGAAAATGACAGACATAAGAGGACAGAAGAAGAGGTACATAGGTCATGAACATTAATGAAATAGCCAGACTTGCCGGAGTTTCCAGAGCTACGGTATCCAGATATCTGAACAACGGATATGTAAGCAGTGAAAAAAAAGAAGTCATCCGCAAGGTGATCCAGGAGACCGGATATCAGCCATCTTCCCAAGCGCAGACACTGCGGACGAAGAAAACCAGCCTTATCGGTGTCATCCTTCCAAAGATTAATTCCGATACCATAAGTCGTGAAGTTGAGGGAATCAGTGATATTCTTACACGGAGAGGTTATCAGCTGATTCTTGCCAATACCAACAACGATTTGGAAGAAGAGCTGAAATATCTTTCTCTGTTTAAAGAACGCCAGGTGGACGGAGTGGTTTTTATTGCCACCATGTTTACCAGAAAGCATAAACAGATGCTGAAGGATTATAAAGTGCCGATCGTGCTTCTGGGACAGCATCTGGACGGGTATCCCTGTATTTATCAGGATGATTACAAGGCAGCTTTTATGGTGACAGAGAAACTTGCGAAGAAGGGGAAAAAGTTCGCCTACATCGGTGTTACAGATAAAGATGAGGCAGTTGGTGCACGCCGCAAAAAAGGTTTTGTGGATGCACTTCATAAAGGAAAGCTTGAGATCCTGCCGGAGAAGATGAAGGCAGGCAGTTTTACCATGGATTCCGGTTATGAGATGGCGAAGGAACTTTTTGAGGAGGACCCTTCCATTGATTCGCTGGTATGTGCCACGGATACCATGGCAGTTGGAGCCATGACTTATCTGAAGGAGATCAGACTTCGCATTCCCGAGGATGTGCAGATCGCAGGGATCGGTGATGGTGTTCCGGGCAAGATTGTGGAACCGAAGCTTACTACGGTACATTTTTATTATAAGACCAGTGGGATGGAGGCAGCAGCCATGCTGGCAGATCTTATTGAGAACGATACCGGAATCAGCAAGGAAATCAAAATGGGATGTGAACTTGTGGAACGGGAATCTCACAGGTGACAGAGAATATCCCCGCAGACAGGGGAGAAAAATTATAAGTTATTGTGGAACAGGAGCAAATCTTTTTGGAAAAAAGAGGTTTGCTTCTTTTTTATGCCTGTTCTTATGGAATATGTACAATTTTGGCCAGAAAAATTTGTGAGATGTTGCGGATTTACAAATGAGAATGTAGTGGTTATAATACAATCAAAATATGAGAACGATTCCATATAAGAACACATAAACAAATATGAAAAACAAGCAAAGAAATGCCTGAAAAACTAATAAAAACCAAGGACTTAAGAAAAAACGGTCATTTTTAAAAGAAAAATAAATATGGAATCAATCTCATAAAAGAAACAAAAAAAGATCAGAAATTTGTTTCACAAAAAAGGGAAAGCAAAAGAGTCTACTGCCCGCAGGAAGGACAGTAAAAGAAAAGGAGGACGGACATGGATTACAGAAAGACCGCACAGGAAATCTATGATCATGTAGGAAAGAAAGCAAACATAATTTCCGCAGCACACTGTGCAACAAGACTTCGTCTGGTCATTGCGGATAATGACAAGGCAGACAAGGAATATGTAGAGAACATCGACGGTGTGAAGGGTGTATTCTTCGCACAGGGACAGATGCAGATCATCCTGGGAACAGGAGTTGTAAACAAGGTTTATGACGAGTTCATCCAGATCGCCGGAGTTTCCGAGAGCAGCAAAGAAGAACTGAAACAGGTGGCAGCATCCAAGGCCAATCCGGCACAGAGACTGATCAAGACACTTGGAGATATTTTTGTCCCGATCATCCCGGCTATCGTAGCCAGCGGATTCCTGATGGGAATCATGGAAGCTCTGAACTTCATGGTAAACAACGGCTTCCTGAACATCAATACCAACGATTCCATTTATGTATTTGCACAGCTTTTCAGTAACACGGCGTACACATTCCTGCCGATCCTCATCGCTTACAGCGGTGCGAAAGTATTCGGCGCCAACCCCTACCTGGGCGCGGTTATCGGTATGATCATGATTCATCCGAATCTGCAGAACGCTTGGACCGTCGCAACAGAAGGCGTACAGGCAACACAGAAAGTATGGTTTGGACTTTACTCCATTGACATGGTCGGATATCAGGGACATGTAATCCCGGTTATCATTGCAGTATGGGTACTGGCACAGATCGAGAAGAGACTTCATAAAGTTGTACCGGCAATGTTCGACCTTTTTGTAACACCACTTGTCAGTGTTTTTGTAACTGGTTATCTTACACTTTCCATTATCGGACCGATCTTCGTAGCTGTTGAGAACGGACTTCTGGATGGAATCCAGTGGCTCATCGCTCTGCCGTTTGGAATCGGAAGCTTTATCATGGGTGCTTTTTATGCACCGACAGTTGTTGCAGGTGTTCATCACATGTACACCATCATTGACCTTGGACAGATCGCCAAATTCGGCGTTACTTACTGGCTGCCACTTGCATCCGCAGCCAACGTTGCACAGGGTGGTGCAGCTCTTGCTGTAGGCCTGAAATCAAAGAACCAGAAGATCAAATCCATGGCTGTTCCGTCTGCTTTAAGTGCATGCATGGGAATCACAGAGCCGGCGATCTTCGGTGTAAACCTCCGCTTCGGAAAGCCGTTTATCATGGGCTGCCTCGGCGGTGCATGCGGAGCGCTTTTTGCCTCCATCACCAGTCTTGGTGCTACAGGAACAGGTGTTACCGGTATCTTCGGAATCCTGCTGTGCCTGAATAACCCGATTGCTTATATCCTGATGTTTGCCATCGCGTTCGGAGTGGCTTTCGTACTCACATGGATGATCGGATATAAAGACGAGGTACAGGAAACAGCTGAAAAAAATATCGAAACAGAAAAAACAGAAAGCGCTCCGGCAGAAGCAGTCGAAGAAAAAACAGAGACAGCCAACGCTGGCGCACAGACCCTCTACAGCCCGCTTGAGGGAACTGCGATCCCGCTTTCAGAAGTAAAAGATGCGACTTTTGCATCAGAAGTCCTTGGAAAAGGCATGGCAGTGATTCCGTCCAAAGGTGAGGTAAAAGCACCTTGCGACGCTACAGTTTCTACAATTTTTGACACAAAACACGCTATCGGTCTTGCAACAGAAAGCGGCCTGGAACTGCTGATCCACATCGGCGTTGACACCGTTGAGCTTGGCGGAAAATTCTACACCGCACATGTAAAAGACGGCGACGAAGTGAAAAAAGGCCAGACGCTGATCACATTTGATATGGATGCCATCAAGACAGCAGGTTACGATGTGACCACACCGCTGATCGTAACCAATACCGATGATTATGAAGAAGTAAAAATGCTTGCAGAAGGAACCGTAAATAACAGTTCTGAAGTACTGGAGGTAAAATAAATGAGTTCTCTGACAAAAGTGCTTGCGGAGGAAGTTCGAAAAATCGAGGAAACGGCAGCAGTGGGAAGGGCAATGCAGACAAACCGTCTGACCCATCACCTGATGCCGCCCACCGGATGGCTGAACGATCCAAACGGATTATGCTGGTATAAAGGAAGATATCACGTGTTTTTCCAGTATTCTCCATTTGAGTCCAACGGTGGATTGAAATTCTGGGGACATTATTCCAGCGAAGATATGATCAGCTGGAGATATGAAGGTGTTCCGCTTCTGCCGGACAGCATTTATGACTGTCATGGTGTTTACTCAGGCTCCGCCATTGCGGAAAAAGATAAGCTTCATCTTTTCTACACAGGAAACATCAAGATGGATGGAGATTATGATTATATCAATAACGGAAGGCAGTCCAGCACTCTCCATGTGGAGAGTGAGGACGGCGTTCATTTTGGAACAAAAGAAGTAGCCGTTTCCTGGGAGGATTATCCGAAGAATTACACATGCCACATCCGTGACCCGAAGGTCTGGAAAGATGGAGAGGAGTATCGCATGATCCTTGGCGGCCGTCAGAAAAGCGACCAGGGTGCCGTACTTTTTTATAAATCCGAAGACCTGAAAAACTGGAAATTCGACCATGAGCTGACCACAGAGAATGCTTTCGGATACATGTGGGAATGCCCGGATTATTTTACCCTTGAGGGACAGGAAGTACTTTCTGTATCTCCACAGGGACTGACAAGGGAAGAGTTCCGTTTCCAGAACATCTATCAGTCCGGATACTTTATCCTGAAGGACGGAAAGCCGGAGGAAAAAGATTTCCGGGAATGGGATCACGGTTTTGATTTCTATGCACCCCAGACATTCCAGGATGGAAAAGGCAGACGGATTCTCATCGGCTGGATGGGAATGCCGGATGCAGACGAGGAGTATGTAAATCCTACAGCGCAAAGTGAAGGATGGCAGCATTGCCTGACGGTTCCGAGAGAAGTTACGTATAAGAACGGAATGCTTTATCAGTATCCGGTGAAAGAACTAAACGGGCTGAGAAAGAATGGGACTTCCATCAGCGGTTCCAGCGTGGAGCTTCCGGTGAACGGACCATTTGATCTGGATATTCAGGTAAAAGGTGACCAGGGCAAGGTAAGTCTTGGGGAAAATCTTTTCTTGGAGTATCAGGGCGGAGATGTGATCTTAACTCTCTCCGAGAAAGCCGGTGCAGGACGAAAAGTACGTAAAGCACATATTCCGTCCGGCGAAGTTGAAAGTCTCAGAATCCTTGCGGATACTACAGCTGTGGAGATTTATGTGAATGACGGAGAAGTGGCTTTCTCTACCAGATATTATCCGGAGACACAGACGCAGGCTGTGAAGTTGGAGACTTCAAAAGCAGATGGAAATATTTACACACTGAAAAACTGTGTGGTTGAATAAAAAATTCTGTGAAGAAAATCTGCAGGATTAGATTTATATTCACAGAAAATATGAAAGAACGTATAATAAAGCAGGTGGGAAAATCCGCAGCCGGAATCCCAGCCTGCTTTAAATTTTATTTTGAATGAATTACATGAATCCTTCCGGCTGCTTGAGAATAGAAGGACGGCTGCTGAAGAAACACCGGCGGCTGTCTTTACATAGAAGCAGAATAGTTTTTACAGAAGAGGAAAAATTCATGAACTACACATATATCGTGCAGTGTGCAGACGGCACACTCTACACTGGATGGACAAACTGCCTTTCCAGGCGTATGAAAGCTCATAACGAAGGAAAGGCAGGGGCCAAATATACCCGGGCCAAGCGGCCGGTGAAGCTGGTCTATTACGAAGGTTTTGCAACAAAAGAAGAAGCTATGAGCCGGGAATACCGGATCAAACAGCTGACCAGAGAAAAGAAGCTGGAGCTGATGAAATTTTAGTGCAGGGCCATGCCGGCTACAAAGAAATACATCACAACAAAGTGGCAGAGACTTCCCAGCATAACAAAGATGTGGAACACCTCATGGGAACCGAAATTCTTATGCTTCGCATTAAAAATTGGAAGTTTCAACGCATAGATCCCGCCGCCGATGGTATAAATAATTCCGCCTGCCAGAAGCCATCCGAAACCTGCCCGCGGCAGATTGTGGAAGATCGGCACAAAAGCCAGAACACACAGCCAGCCCATTCCAATGTAAATTACAGAGGAAAGCCATTTCGGGCAGTTGATCCAGCAGCCCTTGAGGATCATGCCGATGATGGCGACGGTCCATACCAGGGCACAGAGGATATAACCGGTACGGCCGTGGAGGACGATCAGGCATACCGGTGTATAGCTGCCTGCGATCATCACGAAGATCATCATGTGATCCATTTTTTTCAGGCGGCGGTTCACCTTGGCAGTGGAGTTTACGGAATGGTAAAGGGTGCTTGCCAGATAAAGCAGGATCATAGTCAGGATAAAAACACTTACTGCAAAAACGTGAAGAATATCCGCACTTCTGGCAGCTTTCACGATTAGCGGAGTGGCACCGGCCACTGCAAGGAGCATGGCGATCCCATGAGTAATAGCACTTCCAGGGTCTTTTAATTTAAATTTCATAAAAACACCTCCTGTATGATATTCCGCAGGAATCTGTTGTACGGATGCGGAATAACAGTCAAACAATGTAGAAATTGATAAAATAACATGTAGTATTCAAAACTACATATCAAGTATACGAATACTATACCACTATTATTCGAAAATGCAACCCCTATTTTTGCAAAAATTTTATCAGAACTTAACAAACCCTTGCTCTGAAATAAACATTAGGCCAGTATACTGAGACAGAAAAAATAAGGCCCGTTTACAGGAGGAAAAAATGGCAGATACAATATACATGAACAGGGAATTATCCTGGCTGAAATTTAATGAGAGAGTACTTGAGGAGGCAGAGAATCCGGAAAATCCGCTGTGTGAACGTCTCACATTTGCTTCGATTTATCAGAGCAATCTGGATGAATTTTATATGGTCCGTGTGGGATCTCTGGTGGATCAGATGCTTCTTGCAAAAGATATCCGCGAAAACAAAACCAATATGACACCAAAGGAACAGCTGGACGCAATCCTTGCCAGAACCAAAAAACTGAACCGGAAAAGAGATGTGGTTTATGAAGAGATTATGGAAAGCCTGGAAGAATACGGCGTACATATGCTGAATTTCCATAAGATCGAAAAAGAAGACCGCAATTATCTGGAACGTTATTTTGAAGCAGAAGTGGCTCCGGTTATTTCTCCGTCTATCGTGGGAAAAAGACAGCCGTTTCCATTTCTCCGGAATAAAGAAATCTATGCAGTAGTAGTTCTGGAAACAAAAAAAGGAAAAGAAAAACTGGGTATTATTCCGTGCAGCAGTGCAGGTATCCAGCGCCTGATCCCGGTTCCCGGAAAAACAGGCACTTATATGCTGTCTGAGGAACTGATCCTTCACTTTGTTTCAAAAATCTTCAAAGGTTACCACATCAAGGCAAAATCCCTGCTTCGTATTACCAGAAATGCAGATATTGACGCAGACGCTCTTTACGATGAAGATCTGGATTATCGTGAATTTATGGTGGAGCTGATTAAGGCAAGAAAGAAACTGGCACCAATCCGTCTGGAACTTTCCAGAGAAATGGACGGAGATGTTGTTGAAACACTTTGCGATTATCTGGAAGTGGACAAGAATTTTGTATTCCGGGGAGATATCCCGCTGGATCTTTCTTTTGTATTCCAGATCCAGGATGGCCTCAGAAAAAGAACAGAGCTTTTTTATGAAAAAAGAATTCCTCAGAAATCTCCTGTGTTTAACAGCCATGAACCGATTCTTGACCAGATTGCGAAAAAAGACCGTTTTCTTTCCTATCCATATGAGAGTATCAAACCGTTTCTTACAATGCTTCATGAAGCAGCCAATGATGAGGATGTGGTTTCCATCAAGATGACTCTTTACCGCGTGGCAAAACAGAGTAAGGTTGTGGAAGCCCTGATCGAAGCGGCAGAAAACGGAAAAGAAGTTTTCGTGCTGGTGGAGCTGAAGGCACGTTTTGATGAGGAGAACAATATTGGATGGTCCAGACTTCTGGAAGATGCGGGATGTCATGTGATCTACGGTCTGGATGGTTATAAAGTACATTCCAAACTTTGCCAGATTATGAAGAAAAAAGATGGAAATGTGGAATATTATACACAGATCGGAACAGGAAATTACAACGAAAAAACAGCCCGTCTGTATACAGACCTTTCTCTGATGACCGCTGATCCGAAGATCGGAACAGAAGCAGCCAGAGTATTCCAGGCACTGGCAATGGGAGAAACGGTTGAAGATATGGATTATCTTCTTGTTGCGCCAAAATGTCTCCAGAACAAAGTACTTGCCATGATTGATGAGGAGATTGAACATGCAAAAGCCGGAGAGCAGGCATATATCGGCCTGAAGATGAACTCTCTGACAGATAAACGTATTATGAACAAGCTGGTGGAAGCATCCTGCGCGGGAGTACATATTGATATGGTAGTCCGCGGTATCTGCTGTCTGATCCCGGGAGTAAAAGGACAGACAGAAAATATTCATATTATCAGTATTGTGGGACGTTTTCTGGAACATTCCCGTATTTATATTTTCGGAACACAGGAGAGGGCAAAGATCTATATTTCATCTGCGGACTTTATGACAAGAAATACCCTTCGCCGTGTGGAAGTGGCAGCTCCTATCGAAGATCCGGATATCCGGATGCAGATCCAGGAAATGTTTGTGACAATGCTCAGTGATAACCGTAAAGCAAGAACCATGAACAATAAAGGAAATTATAAAATCGAACCATCCGATAATGCCCCGCTGAATTCCCAGGAAGTATTTCTGGAGCAGGCATACGACAACGCTGCTCCTGTAGTTATGGAGAAATAAGAAAACAGAATGTAAAAAGCGGGGTTTTTCTTTGATAATATGTCTGTACTGTGATAAGATAAAAACAGTGTTCCTGCAAATGAGTGCAGGCGGAAGGGAGAATTTATGGCACACAGGAAAGTAGTGCTCTGTCTGTTAGGCGCGACTCTGGCAGCATCCCTGTTCAGTGGATGTTCCGGAAAAAAGTCGGACCCTGTTACAGTTACAGTATGGACATATTATAATGGCGATCAGCTGGATACTTTTAAAGACTTGACAGAGAAATTTAATGACACAGTTGGAAAGAAAGACGGCATCACCGTAGAAACCAAGAGTCTTGGAACCGCAGAAGATCTGGAACAAAATGTCCTTGCTGCAGCGGATGGTGAGGTAGGGGCGTCCGAAGTACCGAATATTTTTTCGGCTTACTCAGATACAGCCTATACCATGGATCAGAAGGACATGCTCGTAGACCTTTCCGGTTATCTTACAGATAAAGAAAAAAGTGAATATGTAGAAGAATATCTGAAAGAGGGAGATTTCTCGGACGACGGAAGTATCAAGATTTTTCCGGTGGCGAAATCTACGGAGCTTTTATTTCTTAATGATACAGACTGGCAGAAATTTGCGGATGCAACAGGTGCCCGGTATGACGATCTGAAAACAGTTGAAGGTCTTGTGGACACTGCTGAGAAATATTATAACTGGACGGACAGTCAGACACCGGAAGCAGATGATGGAAAGGCACTTTTTGGAAGAGATGCCATGGCGAACTATCTTCTGGTTGGGACAAAAGAGCTGGGATGTGATATTTTTGAAGTGAAAGACGGAAAAATGACCCTGAATTTTGACGAACAGGTGATGCGTAAGCTTTGGGATAATTATTATGTTCCTTACGTAAAAGGCTATTTTGCGGCATCCGGACGTTTCCGCAGCGATGATGTAAAGACGGGCAATGTGATCGGATATGTCGGTTCTACATCCAGTGCGACGTTTTTCCCCACCCAGGTGAGCGATGACAGCGGAGCATCCTATGACATTTCGCTGAAAGTCCTTCCATGTCCGAAGTTTAAGGACGGGGACGATTATGCGGTACAGCAGGGGGCCGGAATGGTTGTGACCAAAGGCTCTGAGGAAGAGATCAAGGCCAGTGTGGAATTCCTGAAATGGTTCACACAGCCGGAGAACAATATTGAGTTTTCTGTTGGTGCAGGATATCTTCCGGTAACAAATGAAGCCAACAGTATAGATAAGATCAAGTCTGTAGATTCAGATATAAGCAGTTCTATGGAAGAAATCCTTTCAAAATCTGTAGACGAGATCAATAATAACAATCTGTATTATATGCATGCTTTTGAAAAAGGCAATGATGCAAGAGCTTCTTTGCAGGAGGCATTTGGAGATATTGCCCAGCAGGATCGAGAGACTGTTGAGGAACGTATCTCACAGGGGCAGAGTGCAGAAGAAGCGGAAGCAGAATTTCTGACGGATGAATATTTTGAACAGTGGTATCAGAATGTCCTTTCGGAACTTCAGGCGTATGAGGGTTAACGCTGACTGAGGTTTCGGGAAGGAGGAGCTGCTGATGATGAAAAAAAGGGAAAAATCCATTTTTCGTACGATCCTGTCAGCAATGCTGCTGGTCCTGGGAATAGAAATCCTTCTTCTGGTAGCTGCGCTGGGGATCAGTCATGTAAGTACGCAGCTGAATCAGAATGCCGTGGACATTCTGGAAAAACGGGTAGATAACCGTAACAGTTATCTCGAAAATGTTCTGACGTCCAATCAGGAGCTGTCAGCTTTGCAGGAATATGTCAATGAGGAGGCACAGAACCTTATTGATTCCGGACAGATCCGAATTGAAGATATCGGAAATAATAAAGAATCTTATCTGCCGCTGATGGAAAATATCTGCAGCAAAATGATCAATGCTCTGCGCCGAAGGTCCGTTACAGGAATTTATGTAGCGTTTAACACAGAAGACCTGGATAAAAGAAGCCAGAATGATTTTATTCCGACTCTGTATATCCGTGATCTGGATCCGGATTCCCTGCCACCGGAAAAAAATACAGATCTTTTGATGGAGAGATCGCCTGTGGAACTGGTAAAATTCACAGGGATTTCCACAGATAAAGGCTGGAAGTCTCTGCTGTCCGTTTCGGCGGAAAGCACTGAAAAATTTATATATCCGGTTTTTCAGAAAGCGTTTAAAGATCAGGGCAGTCTGCGTGCGGCAGATTATGGACACTGGACTACGGAGAACTACACTCTGGATGGAGATGATCGGTCCGCGATCGCTTATTCAATTCCACTGATCCTGGATGATGGAACTGTTTATGGTGTTCTTGGCGTGGAAATGCTCACCGAGTATCTGAATATTCAGATGCCCTATGAAGAATTGCAGAATCAAAGCGCCGGTACCTACATGCTGGCATATACGAAGTCTTCATTGAAAGATGAGGAAATCGTTCTTGAAAATATCTGCGGTGTCAGCAGCAAAAGTTCATCTATGGAACAGGATTTGGAATCAGAAAAGCTGAAATTGCAGAAAAATTCTTATGGGGATTATCTGCTGAAGCTGAATGGAAAGAAATATTACGCAACGTTAAAACCACTTCAGCTGTACAGCAGAAATGCACCTTTTTTTGATGAACAGTGGGTTCTGATCGGAACAGTGGAGATGGGACAGCTGTTTTCCTTCTCCGGACATGTGATCAAAGTACTGTCAATGACGATTCTGCTGACTTTACTGGTGGGTATTTTAAGCAGTCTGATCGTCAGCCTCAGTCTTGCCCGTCCGGTAAAGAAACTTTCTGATGAGGTAGAAGAGGCACAGAAGAATAACAGCACTTCGCTCCGCTTTTCCGACACGGGAATCCGGGAACTTGACCAGTTTGCCGGAGCAATTACGCAGATGAACCAGGACATGCTTACCATATCTACGAAATTCTTAAGGATCATGGAAATGGCAAGTGTAGAACTTGGAGGTTTTGAAGTTCGATCGGAGAATGAAAGCGTTTATGTAACAGATAACTTTTTTTCTATGCTGGGCAAAAAGGAACTGTCGGAAAAATCAATGACAGGAAAAGATTTTATGGAATTTTTGGATTCCTATAATAAAAGCTGCCATCACACGGTTAGAGGAGATGGTTCCAGAGTTTACAGTGTGATCCATAATAGCGGAGAAATACGATATGTCCGCATGGAGATCAAGACAGAACCGGATCGGCAGATCGGCCTTGTGGAGGATGTTACAAAAGTTACCAGGGAGCGTATGAATATTGAACATGAAAGGGATTATGATACGCTTACAGGACTTTACAACAGGCGGGCATTCCAGAGAGAAAGTGAAAAACTGTTCCGTGAGCATCCGGAGAAACTAAAACATGCGGCATTTGTAATGATCGATATGGATAACCTGAAATATACAAATGATAATTTCGGACATGACTTTGGTGACCGTTATATTCACGAAGCAGGAAGAGGTTTTGCGGAATATGTACCGGATGGAACTTTGTGTTCCAGAATTTCGGGAGATGAATTTAATCTGCTGTTTTATGGCTATGACAGTCAGGATGAGATCCGTAAGGCAATATCTGAAGTAAAAGCGGCGCTTGACAGAAAGTATGTGGAACTTCCAAGCGGACGGAAGCTTCATTTAAGTATTTCCGGAGGTATATCCTGGTATCCGGAGGATTCGGCTGATCTGAAAACCCTGAAAAAATATGCGGATTTTGCAATGTATCAGGTGAAGCGTTCCAGAAAAGGTCATTTCAGGGAGTTTGAGCTGGATGTCTATAACAAAAATGCAGGAGAAACACAACTGCGAAAGCAGTTTTTGCAGTTGATGAAGAGGGAAGATATTGCCTATTATTATCAGCCTATTGTATCGGCGGTTACAGGTAAGATCAGAGCTCTGGAAGCATTGATGCATGTAGAAACGTCAATGCTGAAATCCCCGGAAGATGTATTGTGTCTTGCAAAAGAAGAAAAATGCCTTCATGATCTGGAAAGAATCACTTTTTTCTGCGCGGCAGAAGGATATTGCAGACTTCGGGCAAATGGAAAAGTAAGAGGTGATGAGCTTCTGTTTGTAAATTCCATTGCAAGTGAGTACATGACAGATGAGGAATGCAGAGAATTCAGGCAGAGATATTTGGATATCCGGTCTCAGCTGGTTCTTGAGATCACAGAACAGGAACTTCTCAGCAAAGAAGCTCTTGAAAGAAAAACGTCAAAAGGATTTCTGGGTGCGGTCGCTCTGGATGATTATGGAAGCGGATACAACAGTGAAAAAAGTCTTCTGGCACTTTCACCGAAGTATATTAAGGTGGATATGGTGATCATCCGTGATATTGATACGGATATAGATAAACAGCAGATCGTAGCAAACATTGTGAAGTATGCACATCAGCGTGGAATGTATATTGTTGCGGAAGGCGTGGAGACAGCGGAAGAGCTTAAAAAAGTTCTTGAGCTGGAGGTAGATCTGCTTCAGGGATATTATCTTTCACGGCCGGCAGCAACGCCTGGAGCGATTAATCCGGATGCTTTGAAGATCATTGAAGAAAACAGGAAAAGATAAAAAAGAAAGTCGGGAAGAGCAGGTTTTCCCGGCTTTTTTTATACATATTTCTCCCAGTTTTTCACATAATAACCATACGGATAAAAGATAAACAGATAAAAGATACAGGAGGAATATTAGAAGATGAAAGCAACGGGAATTGTTCGTCGGATCGATGACCTGGGCAGGGTGGTGATCCCGAAAGAGATACGTAAAACGCTGCGGATCAAAGAGGGGACACCGATGGAGATCTATACAGACCGGGAAGGACAGATCATTCTGAAAAAATATTCGCCCATCGGAGAGTTGAATACTTTTGCCCGGGAATATGTGGAGGCACTGGTGCAGACTACCGGGCTGGCGGCATGTATCACAGATCGTGATCTGGTGGTGGCGGCAGCAGGAAGCGGAAGCCGGGAACTGGAAGGAAAAGAGATCAGCCGGGAACTGGACATGGTTATATCCGGGCGGGAAGGAAAGATGATCGATGGAAAAAGTCGGGATAATATATCGGTCATTTCCGGAGATATGGATTCTTACTGCGGAAAAATGATACAGCCGATCCTGTGTGCCAGTGATGCCATCGGTTCCGTGATCCTTCTTGGAAAAAATGAGAAAGCGATCCTGGGGGATAAGGAACGGGTTCTTGTCCGCACAGCGGCCAGTTTTCTGGGACGGCAGATGGAGCAGTAAAGCAAGTCTGCTGTGCAGATGTAATGTTGCTGTTCAGGGTGGCGGCGAACATCTCGCGGGAAAGTTGTGGTATTCTTCCAGAGTCAGGTTGGTGATGGTAAGCCAGGAGGCCAGCGGTTTTGTCACATAGCGGATATGCCAGGGCTCATAGGGGACGCCAGTGATCTCCTCCCGGTTTTTCGGATACCGGAGAATAAAACCGTAGAGCGGAGCGTTCTTTTTCAGCCACCTGCCTTCACCGGTTTCGGAAAACTTTTCGGAGAGTTCCAT
>ENA-OPWR01001069-OPWR01001069.1-human-gut-metagenome-genome-assembly--contig:-NODE-1069-length-22139-cov-6.051440_pt1 | contig 22139 bp, 19 predicted proteins | sample MGYA00241507_ERZ502006 | MGnify/ENA primary metagenome ERZ502006 (study PRJEB25962, sample SAMEA2043041) | human gut metagenome | biome: human gut; feature: human-associated habitat; material: faeces...
GGGCAATACCGCTACGCGGAGTAGCCGAAACTTCTGTTTTTACATTATATTTAGTCAGATAATTAGAATAATAGCCCGGTGAGGCCTGTTCATCCTTATACTTACTACCATATTCTTTATAATCCACATTCAGTTCTCCGGTAGTAGGCATCAATAATAAAGAACCTAATTCCGGACAACCGACTCCACTCAAATTCACATGAGCATATCCGGTAAAGAAACAATTTGTATATTCATAAGGCGTAGACCACCATCGGGCATCTTTATCGTATGTGTTTTCGGAAGATCCCATCACATTGAAAGGAACCACAGACATCATACCATTGGGGCAAATCGCTCCGGGATTAGTCGTTCCGAAATTTGTAGTTCCGATAAAAGGATCCACATAATCTATCAAAAGACTTTTATCCGTATTTTTAAGGGGAGGGCTCCCCCCTTCCCCCGCATAGGCGGAAAGAAGGGAAAAAGCAAGTGTGTAAGTTAATATAATACGTTTCATATCTTTATTAAATGATACTCGTTCGTTTCGTAAAATCGATAATCTCTTTTATATATCCGAAGGCCATACCTACCACAGTATCTGCCGCACCATAATAAACAGCAACACGTTCACCATCTTGCAAAGCAGCACAGGGGAATACTACATTAGGAACGTCACCCTGAAGTTCGTAAGGAGCAGCCGGCCCAATCAGATATTCACGTGTACGGTAAAGAACTTTTTCCGGATGATCTTTATCCAATATGGCAGCTCCCATAGCGTAACGGAAACCATTACAAGTAGTGATTACACCGTGATAGAACAGCAACCAGCCTTCATCTGTAAGGAAAGGAACTGAACCTGCACCAATCTTTGTACACTGCCAAGCGCTTTCCGGGAAAGGAGTCACTTTCATTACACAGCGGTGTTCACCCCAATATTTCATATCCGGGCTATAGCTGATGTATATATCGCCAAACGGAGTATGTCCATTATCACTGGGACGACTCAACATCGCATACTTGCCATCGATCTTCTGCGGAAAAAGTACACCATTACGATTGAAAGGCAAGAAAGCATTTTCGCACTGGAAAAACTCCTTAAAGTCAAAAGTATAGGCAATACCAATCGTAGGGCCATGATAACCATTACACCAAGTCACCCAATAGCGGTCTTCAATCCATGTAACACGAGGGTCGTATTTATATTCCGACTCGATCATTTCCGTGTTACCTGCTTTAAACTGAATAGGTTCATGATTGATATCCCAATGAATTCCGTCCTTACTAAAACCTGCAAAGATATTCATCTGTACAGCTTTGTTATCACAACGGAATACGCCTGCAAAACCATCCTCAAAAGGAACAACTGCACTATTGAAAATACTATTAGATGAAGGAATATGATAACGTCCGATAACTGGATTTTGTGAGTAACGCCACATAACGTCCGTACATCCGACAGGACGATCTTCCCAAGGAATTTGAATTTTATTCATAATCGTTGATTTTATATTATTTATTTTTTGCTTTAACTTTTTGTGATACAAAATTTAAAACAGATGTAATTGACGGATTGTTTTTATAAAGTTTTTCTAAGCTTTCATTAATAGACATTACTTCATAACAAATTTTTTTTGACTAGACTTATATCTTTTAGTACTATCAAAATCAATCCTATTAATAGCACTTTTAATTATTTCAAAATAATATGATTGTTCAACATCTGAACTTGAATTTAAATAATTATATACAAAATATATAAAAGAATCATTACCATTGTTAAGTATATTCCAATCATTTAATTCATTATTAAATACTATCATATTTACACTATATAAATCACTAGAATTAGGTGACATAGTAAATAATGGTTCGCTCGATACTCCAATATTCCAATTTGGATCATATAATCCATTTTCTATAATATACTTATAAATATTTTTTAATATTTCATCATTATAATCTAATACCTTTCTTTTTTTAGAATCTAAAATTGTAAACACTAATAATCTTACTAATTCTACATCTCTTATTATTTCAACATTTTTCACATATTCTCTAATTATTGATATTAATTCATTTATATTATTACTGTTGTATCTATTATAAATATTTTGAATATTACTATTACACTCTTCAATTTTGTCTTTTTGTTCTAAATTTTTATAATATAATTTATAGTATGATAATTGATATATTTTACTTATATCATTTAATAATATTTTTAAATCGTCCATAAAATCACCTAATTGATTATTTGTTATACACGAAAAAAAGATATATTCCTATACCTTTCATTATTTTCTATTTGGAACTAATTTCTTAACTGGTCCTTGTTCTTTAGAATGAACATTACTTCGATTATAAACACAATTATTCATATTAAGTTTTTTATTTTTTTTATAATTATGACTTTTTATTTCTACTCTATAGTCACCTTGAAGATTTATATTTCTAGTTGAATAGTTATAAAATTTTTTGATTTTTTCTAATCTTATATTAATATCATTGCTATTATCATTTATTAAATCCATATACATATCAATAAATATATCATCTGGATTGTCCTTATACATTGATTTTCTATATGGTTCATCTGTATAAATTCTATAAACCTTAGATGTTTGTATTTTAGATATTCCAAGCAATCTATGATAAAATTTTCTAATTCTATCTATTGTAAGATAATATAAGTGATGAAAATATATATCATTATTTTTTGCATAATTTTCTAATTTTTCTATCCTATTATTTAGAATAGATATTTGTTCTTTTGCTTCTTCTATTGATAATGCAGGCATTGGTTCACTAAATCTTTTAAGTGCATATTGTTTTAATTTATATAATATATTATCTTTATCACATACTATTGAACCATTACCAATTATTGAAAACGTTGCATTATTTTGATTATTGTAATCATAATCAATTAATTTATATTCACTTTCTAAAGACTTTTCAAAATATTCTATAGGAATTCCATCTATTACAGTTTTACCTCTTACAACTGAATCATTATTATAATTAAATATTATTTGTAAATCTATATCAGAATCATTGGTATTAAATCCAGTTAAACTACTACCATAAACAATAACACCTATAAAATCAGGATTTTCTCTATAATTCATTTTTTTTATAAAATTTTCAATTTTATTATAAACATCTACAGGTATTGGAATACTTTTGTTATTATAACTAAAATTATCTTCATTTAAATAGTGTGAATCATTTAAATCTATATCATAATGAGGCTTTACTGATGTTCTATATTCATTTTCGTTAAAAACAATATCTTTTATAGTATACTTGTATAATAATTCTAACAACTCATATTTTTCTATATAAGTTTTATCCATATTAGTCAATAATTCATAATATATTTTCAAAAAACGCTCATCAGGAATTTTATCAACACAATAACATTTTAAAAAATTAGGATTCTTATATGCATTAAGTGCTTTTGATGTTTCTAAAAAAGAAATACAATTTAATTTATGATATAATCTTCTAATTTTATCTATAGTTAGATTAAATAATATATTAAAATATGGACTATTTTCATAAGCATCTTTTTTTAATCTATCCATACGATTATTTATAATGGCAATTTGTTCAATTGCTTCATCATTATCTAATGATCTAATATTATTTGAAAATATTTGCTTTGTAAAAGCTTGCAATTCATCCATTTCATTTTCCTTTTGATAAATAATCATAGACTTACCAAATATTGATAACGAAGCACCATTTTGTTCATTGTAATCATTTTCTATAATTTGAAATACTTCACTAATATTTTTTTCAAAATACTCGATTCTTGTGTCATCAATATATGCATTTCCTCTAATTAATTTTTGATTAGAATCATCATATATAATATGCAAATCAATATCTGAATTTTCGTTATCTAAACCATACAAATAACTACCATAAAATAATATACCTAATATATGTGAGTTTTCTCTATAACCCATATTTTTTATAAAAGTATTAATTTTTTCATATATACTCATCTTTTACCCCCTCAATGTTTTTTATAAGCTAAATAAAATTGATAAATATAATACAATAAATTTTAAAAAAAATCAAACAACATAGTAATAATGCACAGGATAAATTCACGCGGCAAGGAAAAATAAGGTGACAATAAAATCACTATCTAATATAATTAAGTTACAATTATAGTAAGGTAGTGATTTTTTATGGCAAGAATTTCAAAAGAGTTGCAAGTGCTTAATGAAAGATTGAGCGAAGAATTAAGAATAGAAGAAGAAAATATCGAAAGTTTGGATATTGATCAAAAGTTAATATTAGCTATAAAAGAACAAGCATGTATTTATCAGATAGCAGAAATGAAGAGTATATTTATCATTCTATTGAAAGTATTTTACTTGTTATTATATTTGGACTTATGGCTAAATGTAATACATTTGTAGAAATATACTATTTCATGCTTAAACACTCAGCATGGTTAGATAAGCACATAAAATTTGATTCAGGCTTGCCATCATTATCAACAATAAAAAGAGTTATAGCAATGATAAACCCAAAAGAATTAGAAACAATTTTAAATGAAACATTAAAACAATATTTATATAAAGATACCAATTATTATAGTGATGATGATATAAATATTAAAGATTTAAAGTCTATGGATGGAAAAGTAGCTAAATCATCAGACAGAAAAAAATCAAAAGATGGAAAAATCACTAAAACTAATGCCATGAGTTTATATTCAGTAACGCAGGAAACTTGTGAAGCAAGAGAATTTATTGATAAAAAAACAAATGAAATTCCAACAGGCATAGAACTGTTAAACAGAGTTAATATTGAAGATTGCATAATAGTATTTGATGCATTAAATACTCAAACAAAAACAATAGAATGTATAACTAAAAAACACGGATTTTATGTAGCCCCAGTAAAATGCAATCAACAAACTTTGGAAGAAGATATTCGACTATTTTTCGATGATGAACATAATTGTAAAAAAGAAGATGGCAAAAACTATTGTAAAATTATAGAAAAAGCCCATGGAACAGTTGAAATTAGAGAATATTTATTTTCCAATGATATTAACTGGTTATACAATAAAGATGAATGGATTGGATTAAAATCAATTGGTTATACAAAAAGGACATATGTAGACAGTGATGGAATTAAAAAAAGTGATACAAGATACTATATTTCAAACATAGACGCAAATAAAATAAAATTACTAAGTAATGCCATAAGAGGAGAATGGCAAATTGAAAATGGTTTACATTTATATCTTGATACGGTCTTTTTAGAAGATAAAAACCAATGCTTTTTAGAAAATAGTCAAAAAAATCTAAATATAATACGTAAATATGTATTAGCATTGTTAAAGAGATATAAAACTAAAACAAAATTAAGTATGAATATAATTCGACTAAATATAAGCATGGATTTTGAAAATGAAATTGATAAAATCTTAAAAGAGATTCTGCCATAAATTATAGAATCTCTTATCGCATGAATTTATCCTGTTGTTTTATATGATCTTCAAGTTCTGATAATTTAATCTTCTTACCTAGGTTATTAACATATATATCACTTGAATAATTAAATGCTAGATATAAATTGTTTTTAATATATATTCTATGTGGCTCAATATAAGTTAAATTAGTTTTATCAATTCTTCTAATACTTCCATTTATTATTATTGAAATAGTATTACAAAAATCACATATTACTCTTAACCTCGATTCTAAAGATTCTTCAATTTCAATTTCTTATTTAATAATATTTACCATAGACAAATCCTTTCTATGATTTTTTCAAAAAAAGCGAAAAAATCAATCATTTCTGATTGATTCATATATAAAAGTTCGAACAGATTCGTCAATGGTGCGAGTAGGAAAGTTATTTCAAACTTTTTTCGCAAAAGTAAGTCGTTGCAATAATCACATCAACTTCTAATAATATAATACCATAAATATTATTAATTTAAAATATAATTTTAATGAATGTTTTAAAAGATAGAAAAAGATTACTATTTCTAGTAACCTAACTGATAAATTGTAATTTATAATTCCTTTGTTATTATTTATTCAACATTTTTAAGTGATTCTATCATATTTATCTTTTTTAGATTATAATGTGTAACTATATTTACGATAATAGTAAAAAATATAGTCATCAAAGCAGATATAACATAACTTAATATATCAACGTGCCTAATAAACATTATATAATCTGGCTCACAAGTAGATATAATGAAATGACTTAAATATGACCCAAACAATAAACCTATAGCAATTCCAATAATAGTTAATAAAACATTTTCCCTCGTAATATATCTATCTACCTCATTATGATAAAACCCTAATACTTTTAAAGTTGCAATTTCCCTTTTTCTTTCACTAATATTGATATTCGATAAATTATATAAAACGACAAAGGCTAGTAATGCTGCAGCGATAATTAAAATTGCTACAATAGAATCAATAGAGCCTAGCATACTATTGATATTTTCTTTTATATCTTCATTATTTACAATAGAAGTTATTTCATTTTTACTAATATACTTTTCATCAAATTGATTGCTATCATGTTCATTTAAATTATCAAAATCTATTAGAAAAGAATTTATTTTATAATTTTTAAATGTATTTTCATAAGTATTTTTATTGATATATAAATACTGGTTAATATAGTTTTTTATAATATGTTCTACAATAAGTTCATATTTATTATTTTCATCATCAAATAGTATAAGTTTATCTCCTAGATCTATATTTAAAAGAGTTGCAGTCTTTTCGCTAATAATTACCGAATTGTCGCTAGGAATTAAATTTGTATTATCCTTATCTTTTACACTATCTAATGTTATTACATCTCTTAATTCTTCATTATTATTTGCAACAATCATTGTCACTTCCTCAGTATTACCTTTATATCCAACTGTGATATTATCAATGTTAGTTTCTACTATTTTACGAATAGATTTTTCGTTTTTTATTTCTTGTTTTACCACATCATAATTCGTATTTTCTTTTAACATCACAATTTTTTCATAATTAAAAATATGTTCAAACTGATAATTTGTAACATCTTTTAAGGAATCTTTCAACCCAAATCCTGCTAATATTAAAGCAGTACATCCGGCAATTCCAAATAGTGTTGTAATTACTCGGCTTTTATATCTAAATATGTTTCTAACGGTTATTTTATTAGAAAAATTTAATCTTTTCCAAATAAACGGAATATACTCTAAAAGTATTTTCTTACCACTCTTTGGAGATTTAGGTCGCATTAAATTAGCAGGTACATTTTTTAGATTCTTTATGCATATAAATATTGCTGTACCACAAATACAAAAAACACATATTAAAAGACCAATAAAATTAAAAAGATTATTTGATTCATATATAAATTTTGGTATAAAAAATAATTTTTTATAAATATTCCAAATAACATAAGGGATTAAAACAGACCCTATCAATATCCCTAAAATACCACCAGTAATGGTCGCCAATAGTGAAAATACAATATATTTAGATGTTATATGAAAATTATTAAAGCCTAATGACTTTAAAGTTCCATTTTCAGTTCGATCTTCTTCAATCATTCTCATCATAGAAATAAGACTAACTAAAATAGCTACACAAAAGAATATAATCGGAAATACATTACCTAATTTGTTTAGATTATCACTAGCAATCACAAGGTCTTTATAAGAATCATTATCATTTCTATCAAATATGTACCATTTTGGCTTAATAAAATTACTCTCATCTAACTGTATTCCATATTGATTTGCTTCTAATATTTTTTCACCATAAAGTTCGCTATACCTAACATCTTGTCTTTCTTCTTTCATATTCTCTACAGAATCAATTACTTTACTAATAGTATCCAAATACTCATCACTATTTGTTACCATTTTTTTTGCTTGTTTTACTGTAATATAGATATTGGTAAATGCTTCTTCTTTGACTACTTCTTCATTTGCATAAGCATAATAATTAACTTTGCCATTTCCAAGGGTAGTTGTAGGTCTTTCAGTTGAAAAATATATTGGACTAATAACTGTACCAACAATTTTCTTTTTCTCATTCATAATTGTAATGGTATCATTTATTTTTAAATTGTTTTCTTCTAAAAGCAATTTATCAACAACAATTTCACTATTGTTACTAGGAAGTTTTCCATCACTCAAATAAACTTTGTTAATATTATTATTAAGTCCTATAATTCTTAAAACAAACTCCTTATTATCAAGTTCTAAATAGGTATCTTTGGTGTAAGTTCCTATTACTTCTTTTACATCATTTATTTTTTTTAATTCTTCTATATCATTATTAGTTAATCCTAAATTAGAAATAATTTCGATATCATAAACATTATTTTCGTCATAATAATTGTCTAATGTTTTTAACATATCAGGTCCACAAGACTGAATCCCCGTAAAAAAACCTACTCCTAAAAAAGCCATACAAAACAAGGAAAGAAACCTTTTATTATTATCTTTTATTTTCTTAAAAATATGTTTTAATAGTTTATTTTTCATCTTACCACTCAACATCCTCCACTCTTTTAGGATTTTTGTTTATGATAATTTCATCTACGCCACCATTTTTAAACTTAATTATTTTATCAGCAATCAAAGAAATAGCAGCATTATGTGTTATAATGATTACTGTCATTTTTTCCTTTCGGCAAGTATCTTCTAATAGTTTTAAAATTTGTTTTCCAGTTTTATAATCTAAAGCACCTGTTGGCTCATCACATAAAAGTAATTTAGGATTTTTAGCGATTGCTCGCGCTATAGCGACTCTTTGTTGTTCTCCCCCAGATAATTGAGCAGGAAAATTGTCCTTTCTTTTTCCTAATCCCACCTTATTTAAAATAGTGATAGGATCTAAATAATCTTTGCATAATTGAACTGCAAGTTCCACATTTTCTAATACTGTCATATTTTGAATAAGATTATAAAATTGAAAGACAAAACCTATATCATTTCTTCTATATTTAATGAGTTCTTTTTCTTTTAACTTATCTATTCTAACTCCATCAACTATAACTTTACCACCAGTTAATGTATCCATTCCTCCTAAAATATTAAGACAAGTTGTTTTCCCTGCACCACTTGGACCTAATATACAAACTAATTCTCCTTTTTCAATTTCAAATGAAGTATCCTTTAATGCTTTTATTTCTACTTCTCCCATTTGATAAATTTTATCTACTTTTTTAAATTCTATATAAGCCATAATTACATCTCCAATCTATTTAACAAATTACTATTTATCTAATTTTATTATATCGTTTACATCATTGGAGCAAATAATCTTAAAATAGCTTGCCATAGTCCTTTAAATAAACCATTTTTTGCTTCTTTTTCATCTACTTTATGTGATTCTTTAAAGGAATCCTCAAAATCTTTTTTGATATCTTTTATTACATTTGTATCCTTCATATAAATACCACATTCAAAATGTAAATATAAACTTCTATAATCTAAGTTTATTGTTCCTACAGTTGCTATTTCATCATCGGATAAAAATACTTTGCTATGTACAAAACCATTCGTATAAGTATAAATTTTTACTCCACCTTTAATTAATGTATAAAAATAAGAAGAGGTTAAATCATATACAATTTTTTTATCGGGTATTCCAGGAACAACAATTCTGACATCTACTCCTCTTCTTGCAGCTAAGATTAAACTATTTATCATATCTGTATCAATAATTAAATAAGGTGTATAAATATAAACATACTTTTTCGCTTGATTGATAATATTTAGATAAATATCTTCGCCGGTTATAGCATCATCTAATGGACTTTCCCCATAAGGTACAACGAAACCATTTTCCTTATACTTTTCAGTAAAATTATATTTGTATTTATTATAATCATTATCTTCTTTTTTAAATGAATTCCACATTTCTAGAAACATAACAGTAAAATTCCAAACAGCTTCACCTTTTATCCTAATTCCATTATCTTTCCATACTCCTAATTTACTATTTATATTTATATATTCATCTGAAATATTAATTCCACCAGAAAAAGCAGTATGTCCATCAATTATCATCATTTTTCTATGATCTCTATTATTCATAATAATACCTGCAAATGGCGATAATTTATTAAATTGCATACATTTTATTCCATATTTTCCCAGTAACTTTGGATAATTACTAGGTAGCATAGCAAAAGAACCCATATCATCATATAAAACTCTTACATCTAGTCCTGAATTTGCTTTTTCTTTTAATATATCTAAAATTTCTTGCCACATAGTACCATTATTAATAATGAAATATTCTATAAAAATAAATTTTTTGGCTTTTTTTAGTTCTTCTAACATAACAGGATAAACATCATCACCAAGAGAATAATAGTTTATCTCATTGTTTTTCGTTACAGGAAATCCTGCAAATTCACTTATATATTTTAATTGTCCTAAATTTTTAGTATCGATTTCTTTTTTTATAAATTCATCTTGTATTAAGTATTTTTGACCATTTTCTATATTTTCATTAATATTCTTTAAAACTTTACTTCTTTTCATATTATTACTAAGTATGATATATAGAAGTGTTCCAATTAATGGAAAAAGCATAATCAGTAATATCCATATTAAATCGCTACTTAATCTTTTACTATACTTGATAATCATTAAAACAATTATAATACTAAGTAAACCATAAACTACTTGAATAATACTTATAAATTCTCCAAATTTTAAATATATAAATAATGTTAATAGAATTTGTATTAATAAACCTATTGCTACAACAATTCCTCTTTTTACTGCCATCCACATATTTTTTCTCCTCATACTAATTCATTTTTATATGTAATACTTTTATCTTCTTTATAAATAAACATTAATTTTGAGTTCTTATCTGTTCTTCCTTTATCAAAGGATAACGAATAAGTACATTACTATCTAAATTTTCTTTGTGCATATCAACTGCTGTTATTTGATGATTATCATATGTTGTATAATAATAAATTCCCTTATTTACATTACAGCAAGATGTATAAATTGTTATTTCAAATTTATCATCACCTAAATCACAGCATCCTCTTTGTTGATCAACGCTACCTAAAATGTGAAAAAATTGACTAACACTTGATTTTTCATCTTCTTTAGAAAAAGAATTTAATTTAGTATACGCTACTCTTATGAATCTTGATTGCGATGATAAATCGCCTGGTAGACCTATTGCTCCCATTCCTCTACTATATAAACTTAGATCTAATTCTTTACTAAATTTATTCTCTGGAGATTTAGGTGATAAATACATATAATTATTTAAGGCAAACATTTGCTTATCAAAAGATGGATTATTAGTTAATACCCCTACTGGATTATCATATATTTTTATTCCATCAATAACAGACTCTACAGTTATTGATTGTGTGCTATCGGAAATAATCCAATGTAAGCTAGCTAATGGTAATTTATCACTAAATGGAGTATTTAACACATTCATTTTTTCAATCAAATTTCTAGCTTCATTTACATTTGAACATTGGCTTAAAATCCATGGTATCAGTTCAAATTGAGCAACATTATCTTTTCCTTCCTGTTTTTCTTTATAATGAGCATTTCCAACAAAATTTAAACCTGCTATTGCTAACCCTTTTTCGTTTATTGCATCGTAATATAATGGATAATCTTCAGTAACAAATGCCATTCCAATTATCGCATAATGACTCTTAATGTCATCTACTTCTCTAAATTTAAATTCAAAGTTTCTTGGTGTTATTGTTACTTCATCTCCATATGAAAATTCATAATCCAATGTTCTTCCAAAATAAAAATCTTTCGTTTTATAAGTTGCTGCTGTACACATATTCTTTCCCTTCTTTCTAATACTATTTCTTATCTTTTATATAACTCTCTTTCAAATTACTATTTGTCTGTAAGAATATTATATCATAGAATTAGCACTTTATTATCAACGAAAATTTAAAAAGATAATTTATCTTTCAAAATCATCTTTATCTTTAATATTATTTTCTATGATATTAATATCATTATCATCAAGTATATCTTCTTCATAAAGTTCATTAATAACTTCATCATATTTGTTATTAGAAAAGAATTTATTTTGCAAAAATTCTATAAACTTTTTCCATAAATCTTTAAAGTAATCTAGCATTTCTTCTAGTTTAGATACTTTATCTTCTAGTTCATCAATAGTATCATTAGCATTGTCTAATTTATATTCTAGATCTTCAATTTTTTCATCACGAGTTTTAATTTTTCTTTGTAAATTTCTAACTTCATTAGAATGTTCTCTTAAATCATCTTCGTATTTATTTAGTATTATATTTATGTCGTTTGCATTTCTTAAATTAGAAGCAGTTTCATTAGTTTGTTCTATATAGTTTTTAATTTTATCTATATCAGTATTAGAAATAGAATAGTTATTTTTATTTATAAGAGAAGGTTTTAAATTATCAATAATATCATTTATTTCATTAGACTTATTTTGTAATTCATCAGTTTTACTATTTAATTCTTTAAGTTGTTTTTTATATTTTTCTTGTTCTCTTTTAAACTTTTTATATTCGTTCATATTAGCAACATTTATATCTACATTTCTTCCTTCTTCTTTTAATTTTAAAGTGTAGTTTAAATGATAAATACGATTAAATGAATTAATACAATATTCTCGCATTTTATCTTGAATAATTTTTAAACTTTCTTTTGTAAAAACATCAGATTTACCAACTTGTCTTTCCATACCATTTTTCATACCTTCTTTAAATGGAACACCAACTATATGTAAATGGGGACTAGATTCATCATAATGTATTGTTGCATTTGCTATTTTAAAGTTAGGTACAACTTCTTCTAAATCTCTTATTTGTTCTTTAAAAACTTCTGTCATTTTATGTTTATATTTATTATCTTTATCAGACCAAAAGTCCATATCTCCAAGTTCAATAATTATTTCACAAGCTAAATCTCTTTTATTGTCATTTGAAATATGATTAAAATAATTGTCTATCTTTCTATCATTTCTAGTTTGCTTTTCATTGTATTTAATTCTTGCATCTTCAAATAAATCTAAATATAAATTTTTTGTATCTTCTACAATAGAAGAAGTTCCTTTAATTGTAGAAATTAATTCTTGTTCTTCATCATATTTTCTTAAATTATGTTTATCAACTTTAGATAACTGCTGATGATTTTGAATTGCATTATTAGATAGAGAAGTAGTACCAGTTTCAGTATTTTTGATACTTCTTCTTGCTTTTTTAGATTTATTTTTATCATTACTTAAATGTAGTGAATAAGATAATTCTTCCATATATTTAAAACCTCCTTTGCTAGAATAGAGTCCTACTATATATATAGTAGGGTAATTTTGCTTTGTCAAAATCTCTAACCCCCTATATATTTTGACACAAGTATCAAAATATGGGGGCTAAGGTTTAGGCAACCTTAGAATCCACCTGTCTTATTTCGTAATAATGATAAACTTCGTAAATCATTAAAACTACATAAGACTTATGATAAAATATAATGCACTGCATTTTATTTTATCTTTAAAAATTATTCATTAATTGCAAACTAAAGTAAGCAATTATTTCATAATTTTATTAAACAAACTTTTCCCACTTTCATTGAAACTACGTTTCAACAAAACGTGTTCGTTTGTTATAACTTTTTTTAGAAAAAAAGTTAACAAAAAAATTTTCAGTAGATAAGTCTAAAACAAGAAAGATAACTTTTTGTTTTAAACTTTTTCCATTATTATTTTTACTATTTCTAGTCAAGAACTTCGCAAGTAAATAAATTTATTCTTGACTAGAATTTTCATCATTATTTAAAAAATCTTCTTCCGTAACATTATCTGGTATTACTTCAAATAAATCTCTAATATTTACTTTTATATCATTAGGATTATTTTTAGTAGCAAACATTCCCATTGATACCCAGTCTTTATTTCCATTATCATTTGCTTGTAATGGGAATACTCTTATTGGAACTTCATTTTTAAGAAGTGGTCCAATATCTAGTTTTCTAGTTTCTTTGTATAAAGTTCCTTTATAAAAATTAACTTCATAACATTCATTTAATCTATAAAAATGTTGCATAACTTCTTTAATGGGTAAATACTCACTATACCTAACTTCACTATCAACGCATATTCCATTAAAATCATAAGTAAATGGTCGTTTTCTATCAATATAACCTTGCTTATATAATTCTTCAAAATCACTATAAAATGTTGATCTAAAATTAACTTGTTTTATTTCGTATGTATTATTTATCATTTCAAGTTCAATATCATCTACATATCGCATAATTATATCTGCTTTTATATCTCTATCTAATAAATCCCAGTTATCATTAAAAGCATAATAACTAATTGGTAATTTTACTTTATTGATAAAGTCCATATCTCTTTTAAGTAAAATATCACTGACAGTAAAGTTTAATTGTTCTGTTTGTTCATTTTCTAATAATTTTGAGTTAATAAGTTCAATTTGTTCTTCAATTATTTTTGTTTCTTCTTTAAATTCTTTTTCTGTAAATAATGAATCTATATATGCTTTTTTAATTCTTTCTTTTTTAGTATTTAAACTTTTTAATTCTTTACCTAATTCTTCTTTTGGATCTTCTACTTTTGATTTTAATACTGGTAAAAAAAATTCATTTACAACATTATCATATTCTAAAATATCTCCTAGTATTGTTTTAATTGTTTCTTCTATTTTAGGTTCTTTAATTGTTATTTTACAATTATTACATTGATAATAGTAATAAACTTTTCCATTTTTCTTTCTTGTTGCATTACCACCTAATATTCTATTACATTTAGGACACCTTAATTTTTGTAAAAATAAATATTCTTTATCTCGTTTATAATTTCTTGAATTTTTTCTTTTTTGCACTTGGCATTCCTCCCATAATTCTTTCGATACAAGTGGCTCGACTACATTTGAATAATATGTTGGATTATTTGTTTTTCTTCCGTGTACAAAATCTCCCTTATAAATTTCATTTGTTAATATTTTTAAAATTGTACTATCACACCAATTTGTTTTTCCAAATACTTTTTCATCATTATAAATGTTAGCAATAGTTTGGTAGGAATTTCCCTCGTAATATAAATTAAATATTCTTATTACTTGGTCTTTTGTAAGTGGATCTGGGACAAGTTTTTTATTATTTCTTTTATAACCAAAAGGGGCTTTATTTGGAATATTTCCAACTTTAATTGCTCCAGCTAAACCGATTTTAGTTCTTTCACTTGTTCTTTCTATTTCATTTTGTGATACCGTAGTTAAAAGTCTTGCAACCATTCTTCCATTTGCATTTGTTGTATTTATATCATCATTTGCACAATCTAGGTAGGCATTCTTTTCATCTAAAAATTTCATTATATCTTCCATATCATAAACACTTCTTGTTAGTCTATCTAATTTTAATACTACAATAGTATTACATTTTTTCTTTCTAATATCTTCTTTTAATTCTTCAAAAGCAGGTCTATGATTTCCAGTTTTAGCACTTATTCCAGCATCTTTATATATTTTATAAATTTCATAACCTTTAAACTCACACATAGCACGAAGTCTTTTCTCTTGTTCTGGTAAACTAAATCCTTCTCGTGCTTGATCTTCGGTACTTACTCTTATATAAATACCTGCAATTTTCTTTTCTTCACTCATTAATAAATCATTTCCTTTCTTCTTATTCTTCATCAAAAAAGAGGTGACAAAGACACTTAATCAAATTATGCCTTTGACACCTCTTATAATAATCTTGTTTATGTTATACTTAAATTTTATTTGTTTCATATATATCAACCCCCAATACACGAAACAAATTAATTACCGTTTATTATAAATATTTTTTATTTAAAGTCAAGACATATTTGCTATTATTCACAACATTTTTGCTATTATTTGCCTATTTTAAGCCAAATAGGGCTTATATTTAAAGAAGTTGGTATAATTTATTATTTTACTTTATTGGTTTTATAAAGGTTTCTAAATCCGATATTTTTATTTTATGAGATAAATTTTCAACAAATATTTCATTAGAATAATTGAATGCAAGAAATGTAATACCCTTAATAATTATTCTATGTGGCTCGATATAGTTCAAATTTGTTTTATTAATCTTTCTAATATTACCATTAATGATAATAGGAGTAGTATTACAAAAACTACATATAAATTCTATTTTGTTTTTTAATTCACTCTCAATTATTAACTCTTTCTTTGTGATATTTACCATTTTAACAATCCATCTCCTTTACTTAAACTAAAAAAATACCAACTTCATTAGAAGTTGATACATTTATTTAAGTCTAAACTATAAAAGTTCGGACAGATTGCCTACTGGTGCCGGAAGTAAGAATTGAACTTACCGCTGATCCTTACCAAGGATCTGTTTTACCACTAAACTATACCGGCGCATAAATAAATTTTAGCATATCAAATATGATATAGCAAGAAACTTTTTACGATTTGAAGCATATTGTTTAGTAAGGTGATTAATTTGACAAGTTTAAACTGCTATTCGTATGATGACTTACCGAGTGGCAAGCAAGGTATTATTAACCAAGAAGGAACATTTATTTCTTTTGCAGATATTTCTTCTAAGTCTTTTTCACAAAATAGTATTAAATCTTATATTGAAGAAAATTATATGACTGATATAATTGAAATAATTAGAGAAAAGAATAGTCCGTTATATCAATTTAGAAAAGATATCTATAATTATAAAGAAATATTAGTGGATTTTCTAGGATACGCTACTTATGAAGCATATATTTCTTCTGATATTCCTACTATTAAAGTACCCAATCCTTCTATTAATGGACAAAGTCTTTCTAAAGAACAAGAAACAACTCTAGTAAAGTTAGTGACAATCAATAATAATAATTTATCTTACTTACCTTTTGAAAGTAAACAAAAAGTAAAGGTTAAAAAATAAAATTATTTTTTATATACCTTTACTTTTTCCTGTTTTATTCTATCTGGTTCAACATAACTACAAATGGTTCTATCACACAACTTTTTCATTGCAATGACACTACCTTTCTTTGTTGTTTTTATTTTACAAAGACTTAATACGTCATCAGAAATGTCATCTACTCCATTACCAACAAAGTATTGTTTTAATTCTTCATTATTTAGGAAAACATACACAGATTTTAATGGCGTAGTTTCATAATCTGTATACTTTTTTGCTGGTTCTTCCTCTCTTCCTTATTTATTTTAAATCTAAACTTATTTTTTCTATCATGTCAAGTAAAAACTTAGCAACAATTTTAGAACTTTCTTCTAAGAATTCTTCATAAGTTATTTTGTTGTTATTATTAGGAATATCAGAAATACTTCTTACTACTAAGAATGGCACCCCACTTAAATAAGCAACTTGACCAATACTAGCTCCTTCCATATCAACACATAAAGCATTAAACTTCTCATTTATTTTCTTACTCATCTTTTCACTAGTACAGAAGATATCACCGCTAGCAATTACTCCTTTATGAAATTTTGTCTTAGCAAAAGAATTTTTCACCCCATCTGCTATTCGTAAAAGATATTCATCACTATTTAAATAAACCCCAACATTAGGAATATAACCTTTAGCATGATTAAAAGCAGTTATATCAAAATCATGTTGAACAAGCTTTTCACCAATTACAATATCACAGACAGCTAAAGAATTAGCAACTCCGCCAGCTACCCCTACATTTATAATATAATCAACTTTCATAACATCAATCATTATTTGCGTAGTACGAGCAGCATTGACCTTCCCTACTCCACATTCTACTAAGATACATTCGGTATCTTTAAAAACTATACTATAAAAATCTAGTCCAAAAACATTAAATTCATTTTTAATATCAACTTGTTTTAAAACTTCATCAAGTTCTTCCTTCATGGCAAATATAATACCTATTTTATTCATAACTCACCTATTTATTATTACTTTCTGCGATAATCGCTTCATAAATTATATCTACTAAATAGTTACTATGAGCTATTTGATATTTAGCCATTATAGTATTAAAAACATCATAGTTATAATCAACATTTAAATAAGGATAAACTAGTTCCATTTCATTGTTAATATCTTTTAAATAATCTTTAGTATAATCATTTTCAATTAATAGAATTGGTAAATCTTCTATCCATTCTTTAAATTTTTTAATGATTAAACTAGTATCACTTGTATACTTAAAATTTTCTTTATCATAACTAATCATTTCTAATAAGTCATTATTATTAACAAAGCTATCATCTATTCGGTAATCAAATCTATCAAGGAGTTTTATTCCTTCTAACTTTAATGCAGAAAGTTGAGCGATTATTCCTTTTTTACTATTACCACTAGTAGGAATGACTTCTACTATTACATATTTATCTTTTAACAAATTCATTATTATCACCAATTTCTTTTTTTCTTTTGATAAACCCAAACTTGGTCTTTTATACTCTTATCATTTTCTCGAAAACCAGCTATACCAGGAATAACAACTTTACCTGCTGTTTTATATTTATGTAAAAACATATTGATATCGCCTTCATTAAAAAGTGTAGGATTACCATTTAGGTAATCAACATCATAATCCCTCGTATACAAATAATTAATCAAAAGTCTACCTTCATCATTTAAATTCTCTATAAATTTATTAGTTAATTTCTCAATTTCTTTAAATCTTAATTGCTTAGCAATATCCGACAACCAAATGTTATCAAAAGTTTGACTAGTTTCAATTTCTAATACATCTCCAGTTATAAACTTCTTTTCTGTTTTTGGAAGTTTATTTTTTGTTTCATTATAAAGCTTTTCACTTTGTAAATATAAATTACTTCTTTTTATTTTATAATTTGCTGGTTCTTCATCTAAATTAAACAACAAAATTCTGGCTTCTTCTGGTGCATACTCAGAAAGCAATTCATCCCAAAAAAGATAAGAGTCATTGTCTAAGGCCTGCAATGTATCTTTTATTTTTCTATAATACAATTTGTTAAACACTTTTTTATTATTGTTAAGATATTTAGGATAGTCATAACATCTAATATATCTAAAAAATTTATTAAATTCTGCTAAACTGAATTCTAAAATACCAGCTTCTTTTAGATAGTAGTAATATTTGGCACAAGGATTAATATCTAATAGTGTTATTTCTCTAGCACCTTTCAAAGCAGCATTTATTACTTGATCTCCAGAAGAACCAACAGTTAACAAGGTTTTATCTTCTAAATCAAAGCAATCTATATACCCTGCTATATTTTCCGTGGTAAAAGGATAAATTAAATTATAGTTATCAGGATTTCTATTACGACATCTTTTTACAGCAGTTGCTACTTCTTCACTCATATTTTTTCTTAAATCATCACTCATTTTATTTTCCCCCTGTAAGTTAGTAATATAAGCATATTTTATCATACGATTTTCATGGATAGCAATCAAAACTAACATCAATTATCTTTTTTCTTTTGATAAATTAAAACTGAATCTTTAATATCATCGTCATTATGTTTTATTCCATTTACGCCTTTGAAGAAATGAAAAATCGGTGAATATTCTTTCAATAATTCTAAATCATTTTTTAAATCATAAATAGGAGACCAATCATCATCATATTCAGTATTCATATCAATCGAGTATAAATAACTAATTAGTAGCTTACCATCAACAGCTAATTTATCAGCAAACTTATCAGTCATCCCTTTTATCTTATCTTGATATAGATAACAAGCAATGTTAGAAAGCCAGATATTATCATAATTCTTAGTAAGATTAGATTTAAAGATATCTTCATTTATAAATTCTGGTCTCAATTCTTTTAGCTTAGTTTTGGTCTCATCATAAGTATTTTCACTTTGCAAATATAAGTTACTTTTGCCTAAGACAGAAGTTCCATACTCATCATTACTAAATAAAGAAAATCTTATATAATCTGGTTGATACATATCAAACAATTCATCCCAGAAGAGATAGGAATCATTATCCAAAGACTTTAATGTACTCTTAAGTTTTTTATACGAAGCTTTATCAAATACTTTTTTATTATATTTAAAGACTTTAGGATAATCATTATATCTAAAAAATTCATTAAAATCTGTCAGGCTAAGTTCTAGAATCCCTGCTGTTTTTAAATAGTAATAATATTTAGCATATGGATTGATATCTAGTAAAGTGATATCTTTCGCCCCTTTAAAAGCGGCATTTATTATTTGGTCACCTGATGAACCAACAGTTAATAATGATTTATCTTGCAAATCAAAGTAATCTATATAACCTGCTATATTTTCTGTTGTAAAAGGATAAATTTCTTCAAAGCCATTCATACTAGCTTCATCAATAATAATATTGCCTTCACACCTTTCTTTAGCAGTGTATAATGCTTCTTCTAACTCTTTATTCATTACCTTTCCCCCAAAAAATTATTATTTTTTCTTTTGATAAATTAAAACAGTGTCTTTAATGTCAGCGTCATCATACTTTATTCCACCTACTCCTTTGAAAGAATAAAAAGATGGAGAATATTCTTTAAGTAGTCTTAAATTACTTTTTAAGCTATGACTAGTATACATACAATTACTATATAAATAGCTAATTAATAGTTGCCCATCATCATTTAAGTTATCTGAAAATTTATCAGTTGCTTTTTTTAGTTCGCTTCGTTGTAAATAACAGGCTATATTTGAAAGCCAAATATTATCAAACTTTTTATCAAGATTAACTTCTAAAATATTTGTATTTATAAATTCTGGGCGTAAATTTTTTATTTTATCTTTCACTTCATTGTAATTACTTTCACTTTGAAGATATAAATTACTTTCTTTTAAGATAGAATAAGGATGTTCATCTTTACTAAACAAATACTCTCTCACGATGTATGAGGAGTAGGTTTCAAACAATTCATCCCAAAAAAGATAGGAATCATTATCTAGTGACCTTAATGTGTTTTTGAATTCTTCATATAAATTTTCATTAAAGGTTTTTACCTTCCTTCCACTGTGCCTAAAGATAGCAAGATTAGCTTGATAAAGAAAAAATTCATTAAACTTCACTAAATCAAGTTCTAAAATACCTGCTGCTTTTAGATAGTAATAATATTTTGCATATGGATTAATATCTAGTAAAGTAACGTCTTTTGCCCCTTTTAAAGCGGCATTAATTATTTGGTCACCTGATGAACCAACAGTTAATAATGATTTATCTTGCAAATCAAAGTAATCTATATAACCTGCTATATTTTCTGTTGTAAAAGGATAAATTTCTTCAAAGCCATTCATACTAGCTTCATCAATAATAATATTGCCTTCACACCTTTCTTTAGCAGTGTATAATGCTTCCTCTAACTCCTTACTCATTACCTTTCCCTCCTAAAATTATTATTTTTTCTTTTGATAAATTAAAACAGTATCTTTACAATTATCATTATTATATTCGAGTTCACTTATTGATGTAAAAGAATGAAAAAACGGAGAATAATCTTTTAATAATTTTAAAGAATCATTTAGTTTATCAGCATTATACTTAGAAACATTATATAGATAACCAATCATTAACTGACCATCGTCATTTAAATTATGAGAAAACTTATCAGTTACTTGTTTTAGTTCATCTTCTTCCAGAAAATAAATGATATTAGAAAGCCAGATATTATCATAATTCCTATCAAGATTAACAGTTAAAATATTTTCAGTTATAAATTTCTCTTCTAAATTCTTCATTTTAGCTTTTGTTCTATAATAATCAGACTCATTATGAAGGTAGAAATTGTTTTCTTTTAAAACATAACAAGGATTTTCTGCTCCACTAAATAAATGTTTTCTAACATCATATGGAGAAAAATTAGCAAATAATTCATCCCAGAAAAGATAGGAAGCAGCATCTAAAGACTTTAATGTACCTTTAATTTTTTCATATGAAGCTTTATTAAACATTTCAACATTTGTTTTATACCTTACTGGATAATTTTTATATCTAAAAAACTCTTTGAATTTTGTAAAATCAAGTTCTAACATACCTGCTTTTTTTAGATAATAATAATATTTTGCGTATGGATTAAAATCTAGTAAAGTAACATCTTTTGCACCTTTAAAGGCGGCATTCATTATTTGGTCACCTGATGAACCAACAGTTAATAATGATTTATCTTGCAAATCAA
>ENA-OPWR01001075-OPWR01001075.1-human-gut-metagenome-genome-assembly--contig:-NODE-1075-length-22025-cov-4.060674_pt1 | contig 22025 bp, 17 predicted proteins | sample MGYA00241507_ERZ502006 | MGnify/ENA primary metagenome ERZ502006 (study PRJEB25962, sample SAMEA2043041) | human gut metagenome | biome: human gut; feature: human-associated habitat; material: faeces...
GAGAGGTGAAAAACCTCTCTTTTTTTTTCGGGAAAATTTTGTAATGGAGGTGAGGAGATGGGGGAATCGGAAATGATGCAGGGGACAGGAGATGCGGAAAAAGAGAATGAAAAGAAAAACAGAAAGAGAAATAAAAAGCGAAATGAAAAACAAAATGAAGTGCAGGAGGAAAAGAGGGAGATTTCTGTAAGTCTGCGGAAGAATGAGGCGTATCTGAGAAAGCGTCTGGAGAATTGCAGTGATATTCTGATCCGTCCCATGAAGCTGGGGGAGGGGCATAAGGTGGACTGCCTGATGGTTTATATTGAGGTGGCAGTGTCCAATATGATGCTGGAAGATTCTGCGATTGGAAAGATGGTAAATCATTTCTGGGAGGTTTCTCCGGATCAGATTCTTGAATTTGTCAGGAATAACAGTCTGGGTATCGCGGATGTGAAGAAGCTTGAGGATATGGAGGAAGCGATCAAGGCACTTCTGGCTGGAAATGCGGTTTTTTTCATGGATGGATACGACTGTGCCATGAAGATTTCCAGCAAGGGATACCCTGGGCTGGGGGTGACGGAGGCCGAGAAGGAGCAGGTCCTTCGTGGTTCTAAGGAGGGGTTTGGCGACAGTGTAAAGAGTAATTCTGCGCTTGTACGGAAGCGGCTTCGGGATACCAGATTAAAGGTAGTGGAATTCTATATTGGGGAGAGATCACATACACTGGTCCAGATGGTATACATGGAAGATCTGGTGCAGGAGGAATTTCTGGAGCAGGTGAAAGAGCGGCTTGGAGAGTTTCGAATTGATGGAATTCTGGACAGCGGAATGCTGGAACAGCTGACGGAGGATTCCTGGTTATCCCCTTTTCCGCAGTATCAGACTACGGAAAGACCAGATCGTGCAGCGCAGGAAATTTTAAATGGAAAAGCAGTGCTTCTCTGTGACAATTCTCCGTCAGCGCTTATTTTGCCAGGGATTTTTCACAGCTTTATGGAAAGCAGCGAGGACTGGTATAACCGATTTGAAATGGCATCATTTCTTCGAATACTGCGCTATGTGGCACTGGCAGCTGCTACATTGCTGCCGGGACTTTATCTTGCAGTGATCCGGTTTCACACGCAGATTCTTCCCACGAACATGCTTCTGTCCTTTGCCCAGGCAAGAGAAGGCGTGCCATTTTCCAGCATTGCGGAGCTTGTTCTGCTGGAGTTATCCTTTGAACTGATTCGGGAGGCTGGTGTACGGATTCCGGGAGCGCTGGGAAATGCTATGGGAATTGTGGGAGGACTGATCGTGGGATCTGCTGCTGTGGAAGCGAATCTTGTAAGCCCGATCGTGGTCATGGTTGTGGCAATCACGGCACTTGGTTCTCTTGCAATCCCAAATGAAGAATTTGCCTCGGCATTTCGGATGCTTAAATATTTCTTTTTGTTTTTGGGAGGATATCTGGGGATTTTTGGAATTGTGACAGGAGTATATCTGACAGTATCACATCTGGCAGGACTTCTCAGCTTTGGAGTCCCATATCTGACGCCCTTTGTCAAACAAAGTATGGATAATGGGACTGGAAACAAAATTGTGAGAGTGCCATTTAAAAAGAGATGGAGGCGCCCTTCATATGCCAGACAAAATGAGCGAGTGAGACTGCAAAAAATCCGCGATAAAAACAGGAAGGATAGGTAGCAGGAATAAATGAAATTTGCAGAAAATAATCAAATCTCCCAACGGCAGCTCTACAGGCAGATCGTGATTGCGTTTATTGCACCATTAATATTATGCCTTTTCGAAAACAGAAAAACTCTGGGGCTTGGCGGGCTGGCAGGGACTGCAGCAGCCCTTGCAGCTGTGCTGTTTTATGTGATTTTCCTCATCCGTCTTCGTTATGCTTTTGCCAGGCCCTGCAAAACAGCCGGTGTGGTGTGGGGACGGCTTGCAGCATTGTTTTTTCTTATATACTGTATTTTTGGAGCCGCATTTCTTTTGAACCTTCTGGGAGAAATTGTTGCAGTTAGTCTGGGAACAGGTATAGGAAAAAAATGGCTATGTCTGATCACATTGCTGGTTTGCAGTCTGGGCACGCAAAAGGGGATTCAGAGACGAGGCAGAATGGGAGAAGTGTCAGGAGGCGTGGTACTTGCAGCGGTTATGCTTATGTTAGTCCTGGCTGTGGGACAGGGAAAATGGGAGTATTTTCAGGAAATGGTATGGAATTCCTCTTTCTCAGGAAGAAAAATTATGGAAAGTGGATATGATGTGATATGTGCATTTTCCGGATTGGGGCTGCTTCCCTTTGCATTGGACAGTGTAGGAAACAGTAAAGATACAGGGAAAACTGTAAGTTTTGCCGTTTTTACCCTGGGAATTTTGCTTATTCTGACGGAATTGCTGCTTCCTTCAGTATTTGGATGGGGGCGCCTGAAATATGAAAGCTGCCCGATTTTGCCGCTTCTGTCAGGTGCGGAGCTTCCAGGGAATGTATTGGCAAGATTTGATGTCCTCTGGATGGGATTTCTTTTATACAGCCTTTTATTTTCTATTGGAAGTTTTCTGCATTATGGTCATTTAATTGTGGAAAAAGCAGATATGGGAACTGGAAAGCTGTGGATATCCATTCTGGTTTTTGCCGGAGCTGTGTGGGATATTGAAAGATGGGGAATCCGGAATAGTTTTCCATTATATTTGAAATATATTTTTGTGCCCGGAATGCTGGTGCTTCAGATTATTTTTTTTATGACAGGCAAAAAGAAGTGGAAAAAGAAGCTTGCCGTAGCGTGTGTCAGTGCATTGTTTCTGTTAGCCGGCTGTGGTGGTGTGGAACCGGAGAAACGCATGTATCCGCTTGCACTTGGAGCCGATATTACAGAGGGGAAATATCTGCTGACTTACGGAATTCCGGATCTTCCAAAATCTACAGGACAGGAAAAAGACGGGGAAGACCAGGGGAATGCTGCTCCGTCGATTCAGGGAGAAACCTTCCGTGAGATTGAAAATATATACAGCCGGACACAGGAAAAATATCTGGATATGGGACATCTGGAAATTCTGGTTCTTGGAGAGAGTCTGTTGGATGGAGGGCGTTGGGAGCAGGTTCTCGAGTATCTGAAGCAGGAGCCGACTATAGGTGAAAATGTTTATGTGTTTCGCTGTGCTGCGGCATCTGAAGCAGTAGCCTGGGTAAGCCCTCAGGACGTTTCTCTGGGAGAGTATCTTCTTGGGCTGCTGGAAAATAATCCAAATGGAAGCCCGGGACAGGCAGTAACGCTTCGTGAGGTTTATCATGAGTTTTATGAACGTGGTGCTTTGTCTGAATTGCCAGAACTGAAAATTTATGGAAAGGAATTGGAAGTGAAATTTTAGCCGAATCTGCACGTTCCAGGGCAGCTGCGAAAAGCAATAAGCAGAGGGCAGGAACAGAGGCGTAAGCTTTTGCACATCAACAGATAATGCCGGGAGCAAAGGTCGAATGATCTTATGAAATATGAAACAGGTGGATGAGAACAGGAATGGATGAGGACCTGTCTGATGCTGAAAGAAAAGAGGAAAAATTATGGACAAAATAAAATATCTTATGGAAATAGAAAAATATCTATATAAGTACACATTAATCGGGGATAATAATTTAATTGATTTTTTTAAAAAGGAAGAAGGCGAAATTATTAGTAATTTATCTACTGAAGAAAAACTAGCTGCCTTTGATGAATTGGTTTATAATACTAATATTTTAGATGAAAATATTGCAACTGAATTTTCAATTATTTATCAGTTTAATAATCATTTAAAGAAATTACCATTAAAAAGATTAGCTAATATATTAATAGATGATATTTTAAAAGATGTAGATAGTGACTTTATAATTTCTGAAAGTATTATTAGGTATCTTTCTAAAGAAAAAATTAATAATTCAAGTTTTTGTCAAGATGGTATTTCTTTTAAATATGACCTTGTAGAAAGAATGATTGGTAATGCTTATGAGGAACAGACTAGCATAAAGAAAAAAATTATTACTGATTTATTTTTTGCTTACCCTATATTAGAAGAAGACAGAAGACTAATTCATGACAAAAAATCAGCTAATATTTTAGCTAAACGTTTAGAAATGACAGATTTTTTAAATATGACCGAAAAAGAAGATATACTAATGGGTTTTACTCTTGATACTATGTTGGGAAGCAGAGAAAGTATAGGAGAAACAAACAAAAGTAAAAACTTTGAAACTTCTTCTAAAATATATTTAGAAAGTATAGCTGATCCACTGAATGATGATATGCTTGACGAAATGTTAGAAACATTTTCATACAATGCTTATGAATACAATGATACGCCATATTATAAAGAAGTTGTTAAAGTTTTTAGCAAAAAACTAACTCATAATATCAATGAATGATTCAACTAATGATAAAGTGTCTTTTACCTTATCTATTTTGTCTTTGGTTGTTATTTTATAATTAACTTTCATTTCTTCTTCCATTTCATTAATAAAGTCCGGATTTCTATTTAAATATTTATACCAATTAGAGTTTTCTTGTAAATATTGATAAAGATACGGATTGGCTTTTATTCTTAATTTAGCTTCCACTTGCATTTTTATCAATCCTCATAGTACTTATTAATTGGTCGTTCTTGATAAGTATTTACTACTGGTTTTTCATTAGAAGCAGTTAAGTCACTTAAAAGGCTTACTGCTTTTTCTAAGCCATTAACACCACGTTGTAATGTTTCTAAATCCATATTTTTAAAAATATTTATTACATCTTGAAAATTACCATTCTTTGCTTGTGTTACCTCATTTGTAGTTGGTATAAATTGTTCCCAAACTTTAGAGTCTTCGCCATATATATCATAAAGTTCATACAAACTCTGCCAAGTATTTTTGCCATTTGCTACTGTGGTTGCTAGGTATGGTTTATCTTTAATAAAATTTTTAAAACTTTCTTTTGACATAGATTTTTCACCTAATTAAGTTTATGTCACTAGAAGATAAATAGAACAAAAAAAGCATTCCTTCTGGAACACTTCTAATCATTATCATTTAAAAAATCATCTATTGTCATAAGTCTTGCATCAACTGATTCTAAGTCTAAATCAGATTTTGGTTTTTCTTCGACTTCGAGTAGTTCTATTTCTTCCTCTTCTTTATTAATATCATTTAGGCCAGCTACTTTAAAGGCACTATCGATTCCACCTTTTCTTAAGGTTGAACCAGTTGAATAACGGTCAGCAATAGTTAAATCACTTCCTTTGAAGAAGGTTATTTCACCATTTTTTAAACCTAATTCCTCTTTAGCAGTTAAGAAGAATGCTGCTACTACATGATATGGATTTGTTTTAACATCTCTTATAGTAAGTAGTCCTCTTCTAGCTCTTGTTGTCTTATCGAAATCTTTTAGATGCATACGCTTACCAGTTCCTTTATCAGTAACAATTGCTAGGTAGTTATTATCATCAGTATTGAAGTTTAGAACTGATACTACATAATCATCTTTTAAAGTAATAGCCTTTACTCCACCCGCTTTAATTCCTACTACTGGTATTTCTTCTTTAGTAAACCATAAACCATAACCTTTATTTGTTTCAATAAAGATTTCACTTTTTTTCCCATAGAAAGCACAAATTAATCTATCATCATCTTTTAATTTTATACAACTAGTTGGTTTTGAGTATCTAGTTAATTTGAAATCTGCTAAACTACTTTGTTTTATCATTCCTAATTTTGTTGCAATAACAATATCTTTTTTCTCATCAAAGTTACTTACTGGAAGAGCTGTTACTATTTCTTCTTCCTCTTGAAGTGGTACTAAATTACTTACGTGTTTACCTAATTCACGCCATTTTAAATCGTTAATAGTATGAACTGGAATATATAAATAATTACCAAAAGAAGTGAAAACTAATAAAGTATCAGTCGTTTTTATCTTGAATTCTCCAAGAAGATAATCATTTTCTTTAAGTAATGGGGCTTTAATATCACTAGCACTATAACTACGTAGAGAAGTTCTCTTGATATACCCTTCTTTACTGATAGTAACAATAGTATCTTCTTTCGGTATTAGAGCAGTTGTATCTAATTTGATTTCAGTAATTTCATCTCTTACCTCTGTAATTCTTTCCTTATTATACTCACTCTTGACCTTTTTTAATTCTTCTTTCATTACTTTTTTAAGTAGCTTTTCATTTTCTAAGATGGCAGTTAAAGATGATATTATTTTTTCTAAAACTGCACATCTTTCTTCTAGTTCTACTACATCGGTATTAGTTAAACGATATAATTGTAATGTTACGATTGCTTCTGCTTGTTCATAACTAAAAGCATATTCTTTTACTAAATTTTCTTTAGCATCACTTTTATTTTTACTAGCTCTAATCGTTTTGATTACTTCATCTAGTATTGATAGACATTTCTTTAAACCATCTAAGATATGTAGTTCTTTCTTAGCATGAGCAAGATCAAACTCACTTCTTCTTCTAACGACTTCTTGTTGATGGTCAATAAAGGCTTGAAGGGCATTTTTTAACCCTAATAATTTTGGTCTTTTCTTAACGATTGCAACCATATTAAAGTTATAGCTTATCTGCATATCAGTATTTTTTAAAAGGAAATTAACTAAGAATTCTTTATTAACACCTTTCTTTAAATCAATAACAATTCTGATATCTTGGGCTGATTCATCTCTTACTTCTACTATGCCATCAATCTTTTTATCAAGTCTTATATCATCAATCTTTTTAACTAATAAAGCTTTATTTACTTCATAAGGAATTTCAGTGATAACTAGTGAAGTCTTTCCATTTTTTTCTTCAAAGACATATTTACTCTTAACAATTATTTTTCCCTTACCAGTTTGATAAGCTTCTAATAAACCTTTTTTTCCTTCAATAATAGCTCCGGTTGGAAAATCTGGTCCTTTAACAAAGTTCATTAATTCTTCAAGAGTTGCTTCTTTATGATCAATTAAGTAAATAGCAGCATCGATTACTTCTCCTAAGTTATGAGGAGGAATATTAGTAGCATAACCGGCTGATATTCCTTGGGTTCCATAGACAAGTAAAGCAGGAAATCTTGCTGGTAAAACAGTTGGTTCTGTTGTACTATCATCAAAGTTAGGGGCAAATTCAACGGTATCGCGATTGATATCTTTTACCATTTCATTACTTATTTTTGAAAGTCTTGCTTCTGTATAACGATAAGCTGCGGGACTATCTCCATCGATGGAACCATTATTACCGTGCATATCGATATATGGATATCTACTTTTCCATTCTTGACTCATTCTTACCATTGCTTCATAGATTGAAGTATCACCGTGAGGATGGTAATTACCAATAACGTCTCCGACTGTTTTTGCACTCTTTCTATATGGTTTATCATAAGTATTCTTTTCTTTATACATTGAATAAAGTATACGTCTTTGAACTGGTTTTAAACCATCTCTTGCATCTGGAATAGCACGTTCTTGAATGATATATTTTGAGTAACTACCAAATCTTTCTCCCATTATATCTTCAAGGGTATACTCTCTAATTTTTTCGATTATTTCTTTTGTCTTTTCCATCAATATCACCTACATCCTTTTTTCTTGTCTTTTTAAAATTTTGTTAGTGTCGTGCCCCCAAACTTCTTTTAAGTTTGGTAATGTTTCATTAATTTTGGGTAAAAATAAATCATTAGTTACAACTTCTAGCCTTTCTAAACCAGCAATTGAAGTTAAAGCTGGACATCTTACATCTCCTACTACATAGTTAGGAAGAATTAAATTAAGTTTTTCTCCTGTTTCACTGATATCTCCATAGTAACAATAAATATCGGATTTCATTAGTTCTTTTTTAGTTAAAGCTATCTCATCAACACCACAATCAAAGTAATAAGCCAAGTCTACTTTTATATCTCGTTTATTTTTCAAAAGTTCGATTCGCTCATCTTTTCCATAACCAAAGAATCCTATTTTTTCTTTAATTTCATAAAGAAATTCAATATCTTCTTTAGTATAGTTTTCTTTTTCAGCTAAGATTGTTAGCCTTCTAGAATCATTAATTATTTTTTGAATTTTTTCTGTTTGATTATAACTTAACAATTTTCTCTCTAATATTTCTAGCATTGCTGGTTCAACATTTTGGTTATGCTCAATCCCTCTTATTTCTTTAATAACATTGTTATTACTAACAATAGCTAATCTTGGTTTAGTCGGTTCATCGTTTTCATCGTTAGAAAAATAAATATCAATTACATCGTTTTCTAATATTCGTCGAACATCTTCTCTATTTTCGATACACCAAAGGGTGCCTTTACCAATAATGTCTTTGCGAAGTTTAACACGATTCTTTAATCCTTCATAGTGAAACCATTCACCATTATTTTTAATTACTTCTTGAAGAATTTGTTCTCTTTTTTTTGAAAAGTAATAAGCATATAATTTAGCAAAACTTTCATTGTTGAGTGCTTCATCAATTAATTCTTTATCATCTGTTTTAATAAGAAGTTTTATTTTATCAATTATATTTAATGTAATTGTAGCGTCGAACATCGGAAAAGGACTTGTCGTATGTTTTGTTCTTCTTGAAAAGGTCTTTCGCTGTTCGTTATAGTTTCCCATCGAAGTTATTCCTTTAAATATCCAAAATTTCAGCCACATTTCTTCCTTATCCAAGCTACCAAGGAAATCTATCCAAGTATCAAGCGAATCTTTTGCTGCTGTCGTAACTTTATAAATCAATTGTTCACTGGAAAAAGTAGGAGAAGTATTTTTATTGATATACTCTTCTTTAATGTCCCCTTCTTTTACTACATATTTATCATGACACAAGCTTTTAAAAAGATTCCAATCGTGTTCATTTTGATGAGCTCTCTTAACTACTCTATCAAGTCTTGTTAAATATTTACTTATCTTTTCCACTGGGGTATCACTTTTTAAAGCGGTGTGCATAACTATCTTAGAAACATGTAAATCTTTATATAATTCGTTTAAAAATTCTTCTCCACTATCATACATTTATCTTATCACCTAAATCTTATAATCATCTTCTAATGAGAATTCAACATTTTCTTCAATCCATTCTTTACGAGGTGGTACATCATCTCCCATAAGAATTGATACTCTTTTTTCTGCTAGTTGAGCATCTTCTATTTTTACTCTAATTAATGTTCTGCTACCAGGTTTCATTGTTGTTTCACATAACTGATCGGCGTTCATTTCACCTAATCCTTTGTATCTTTGCACTTCACATTTTTTATTTTTCGTTTTTTCTTGCATTTCTTGGATGGTATAAGCATATTCAATATTTTTGCCACTTTGAATTTTAAATAATGGTGGAAGTGCTACATAAAGTCTGCCATCTTCAATTAATGGTTTCATATAACGATAGAAGAATGTTAGTAATAGACACTGAATGTGACCACCATCTTCATCGGCATCACTCATTATGATAACTTTATTATATTCACAATCATTTATATCAAAGTTAGAACCATATCCTGCCCCGATTGTATAAATCATCGTATTTATTTCTTCATTTTTTAAGATATCGCTTTCTTTCGTCTTTTCAGTATTTAAAACTTTTCCACGAAGTGGTAGTATTGCTTGATAACGTCTATCTCTTCCTTGTTTAGCACTACCTCCAGCAGAATCTCCTTCGACTAAGAATAGTTCTTTTTTAGTTTTATCTCTACTTTGTGCTGGAGAAAGTTTACCAGATAATGCTCGTTCTTTGGTGACTTTATTTTTTCCTTTTCTTGCTTCTTCTCTTGCTTTACGAGCGGCTTCTCTAGCAGTTTTGCTTTTTAATGATTTATTAATTATATCAGTTGCAACCATTTTATTTTCTTCTAAGAAGAATTGCAATTTTTCAGTTACTAAGGAATCAACGGCTGTTCTTGCTTGTGGTGTCCCTAATTTTCCTTTAGTTTGCCCTTCAAACTGTAATAGTTCTTCTGGTATTTTTAAACTGATGATAGCTGTTAATCCTTCTCTTACATCGCTTCCTTCAAAGGCTTTTTCCTTTCCTTTGATAAAGCCATTATTTCTGGCATAGTCATTAAAAACACGGGTTAAAGCAGTCTTAAAACCCACTTCATGGCTTCCACCATCACTAGTTTTTACGTTGTTAACAAAAGAAACAATATTTTCTTGATAAGTATCCGTATATTGCATTGCAATATCTATTTCCATCTTATCTTTTACGCCTTCAAAGACTAAGGTTTTATGAAGAGTTGATTTACCTTCATTTAGGTAATCTACAAATTCTTCTAAGCCTTTTTCGTAATGGAAAGTGGCATGACGGTCATCTTCTAAATCATTTACTTCGATTGTTAAACCTTTCAAAAGAAAAGCTGACTCTTGCATACGTTCACAAATAGTAGTAAAAGAGAAGTTTATGGTTGAAAAAATACTATCGTCAGGTAAAAATCTAACCATCGTTCCTGTTTTATTACTGGTTCCTATTTTTTTTAAAGGAGTAGCTACTTTTCCCCCGTCTTCAAATTTAATGAAGTAGATACCTTTATCACGTTCAATAGTAACTTCCATCCATTTAGATAAAGCGTTTACAACACTTCCTCCGACACCATGTAATCCACCAGATACTTTATAACCAGCTTCTTCAAATTTTCCGCCTGCATGCAAAACGGTATAAATTACTTCAGGCGTTGGTTTTCCTGATGAATGCATACCAACTGGTACGCCACGTCCTTCATCTTTTACACTGATACTTTTATCTTCATGAATAGTTATTACTATTTTTTTACCATAACCGTTGATAGCTTCATCAATTGCATTATCAACTATTTCCCATACTAAGTGATGTAATCCTTTTTTATCTGTTGAACCAATGTACATACCAGGTCTTTTACGAACTGCTTCTAATCCCTCTAATATTTTTATCGAATCGTCATTATATACTGTTGCCATAAAACTACCTCCTATCCGCTTAAAAAAAAGAGCATTTCATCTCTTGGTTCTTTAATTCTTTCGTTTTCATTTTATCAGAAATTATCGTTTAACGCAAACGTTTCTTACAAGTTATTTCTTAAATTTAGTAATATTCGTATTAGTATAGATAATGGGTTTGGAATTTCTATTATAGAAATAAAATATAAATACTTTTAAAAAGTTTTTTAGTTATTTCTAGACAGAAAATAGCTTAGTTGCTAAAATTATTATAAGGAGATGTAAATGAAAAAGTTTATTGTTTTAGTTTTATTTATCTGTTTATTTTTAATTACTTATATTTATCAAGATGAAATTTATAATGTTTATACGTCTTTCGCTAGCAAACCAAATGTGACACTTAAAGAAAAGAATGATTATACTAGAAGTTATAGTTTCAAATATGTTTCTTTGACTGATAATTTCTTACCTGAAACTTTAGAAGAAGTTAGAAATGTTTACTATACTATTTTAAACTCTGGTGTTGATGAATTTAGTTTTTATTGTAAAAAAGATACAACTTGTCTTGATAACGTTAAAGCTCTTGCAAATGATCAGACTTCTTTATCAATAATTAATAATTACGTTCATCCTTTTAATAGTTTTAAGAGAATAACTACTAATTATGATGAAACTAATAAAGTTACTGTTTCGATTGAACACAATTACAATGATAATGTTAGGGAAATTGTTCTAAATAAGGTTAGTGAGATTGAAACAGAAATTTGGAATAGTTCAATGACTAATAGAGAGAAGATAAAAGCTGCTCATGATTATATAATTAATCACAGTAGATATGATAAAGAAAGAAGTGACAATGGAATTATTAATTACCAATCTGATATAGCTTATGGTCCTTTATTACAAGGGCACAGTCTTTGTGGTGGTTATACTGATGCAATGGAATTATTCTTAGAAGATTTAGGGATTGAAAGCTATAGAATATCAAATGATAAGCATGTCTGGAACGGAGTTTTTCTTGATGGTACCTGGTATCATTTAGATCTTACTTGGGATGATCCTATTACTTCTAATAATCAAGATATTTTAGAATATACTTATTTTCTTGTTAATAATGAGGCTTTAGAAAAGACGGATAATAATCAACATAGTTTTGATAAAAGTATTTACTTAGAATTCTCTAATTGAGAATTTTTTTTATATAATAAGTATCAAGATTTTATTAGATACAAAAAAATCATCTAATTACTAGATGACTTTCTTATTCTTCTGTAGAGTCTTTTTTAACAACTACTGTTTTTCCTTTGTAGCTTCCACATTTTGGACATACACGATGAGCTTTAATCATTTCACCGCAAGAAGGACAAGCTACCATTCCTGGAATTGTTAAAGCATTGTGACTTCTACGCATTCTCTTACGTGTTTTTGATACCTTTCTGAAAGGTACAGCAAATAATTGAATATCTAATTTTAACATCTATTTCACTCCTTTTCTTTACCTTCTAGTAGATCACGAAATGGGAAATTTCCCTCTTCTTTTTCATACTCTTCTTCACTTACTAGATGCCAACCGTCCCCCTGATAATTTGAGTAGTCATCTACTACACTATATCTAATGGGAACCTCTAGTACAATATTCTCCCATAAAACGCTGAGAATATCAAGAGTATTTTCAATATTTTTTACTTTTTCTGTTACTTCTTCTTCTAAATGATTAGAAAAGTGATAAGTTATTTCTTCTAGAGAAATAGAATCTTTTAAAATCATATCACCACTATATTCACCATCTAAGAAGAAACTATCATTTGGATATCGTTTTAAATTTCCTTTGAAATGAATGTTTTTTAATTCTACAATATCGGTATTTGTATACCAATCTTCCGTAAAAGAAAAATCACTATCAATTTCTAGTTTGTCTTCAATACCTTGTAATATTTCTCTAATATCCATAACTATCTCCTTGTAAACATTATAAACAACATAATAATTAGATTGAAACTTAGCTTCATATTTACTTTTATGATAAAGGTTTTCTCATAGATGCTTGCTACATCATCAACAATATCTACTATCCAACTTTCTAAATATTTAGGAACTTTCTTGCCAACTGGAAACATATGTGTTCTGATAATATCTTCTTCTAGATTAGTTAGTTCAAAGTATTTACTAGCATTTAGATAAGCTAGATCTGGATGATCTATTAATCTTTTTAGTCTACTGTCTTCTTCTTCATTAAAGAAAAAATCATGTAGCAAGGCTCCTTTAGTTGTTTCTTTATAATTCAAATGTAATATTTTTGTTATTCTATAAGAATAATAAGCAACTCTCACCATATGATCATATCTGTTTAATCCGTGGTGTACGCAACTTTTTGTTTTTTGATACTCATCATTTCTTATTATAGGTAAAATCAGCTCATTAAACTCTTTATTATTATAAGAAGTTTTTGGCATACTTAACCCACTTTCTTTGCTTAAAGCAATATTATGATAGCATAAATTTGACTTTTTTTCAATATCTGTACTGGTTACTATCTACTATATAATTAAAAATCATTTGCTTCTATTACAGAAAAAAGTGAATTTATAAAAATAAATACTCACTTTTAACATTAAAATTTATCTTTTTGTAGTTTTTACATATGACTTTTTACCATCTTTAGAATTTTTCTTTAATCTAACTAAACCTTGATATAAAGTTCCAACACAAACTGGTATTCCTTTATCGTTTAGTTCATCAATTACTTGGTCTAAGTCTTTCTTTCGATAAGACACACTAGCATTTTCTAAGAAGAAATTACTATTATAAACAGTTGTTCTTCTTTTCATACTTGCTACTGTTGCTGTCCCAATTCTAGAAAAAATACTTGGGTGTAGTGACATATACTGATTTATTAATCGACTTTCACTAACTCTATCAAAACCTGAAGCTATACTAGCCATAGTGTATGGAGAAACACCATATTTTTCATAATGACTATATAAATCATATGGCACTTTTTCTTTATGACATCTTTTCATTTCTAAAGCCATTTCTCGTGAAGAAGAAATTACAAAAGAGATGAACTTTCTACTAGTATTTTCACATTTGGCATCTACTTCGGCTGCTAAATTTTCATCTACTTCAACACAAAGTTTGCGGTAGAATCTAAAGTCTTTTTCACTAATTTCGGCCATCTTACAAAATCTTTTTATTGTACAGTCATCTACTTCAACAAATGAACGCATTGCTTTAACAGCTTTTTCACCATAATTTTTTATATTATTTTCTAATCTTTCTTTAGAACGCAAAGTAGCTTGTGCACTGTTCTTTTGAATTTGTTTGGCTTTGATTGCTGATCTTTTGGCTTCTACTATTTTACCAAGTTTCTCATCTTCTAAGGCTAAAGCAAATAGCTTTTTTTGCTCAGTATCAGATAAACCATATTCTTCTGAGATGTATTTATAAAATTCGGCCATACTATCAAAATTACTAGTTGCAAATAAACCAACTAAAGATTTTGCTTTTTCAGTTTGAAGTCTTTGTTTTTCTAGTTCTTGTTCTTCTTTTATTTTACTAGCTAATGGTGAAGTGTCGGTATCTAATTTTAAGCCGGCTTTATTAATAATATAGGAAATTTCCTTATAATCATATTCACTAGCATCAATGTATTTAGTTAATGATTTGCCTTCTTTGAATAGTTCAAGAAGTTTTTTGGTTTCTTCTAAGCAAACAGAATCAAGTTTTGTTAAGTATGCTTCACGATGCAAATCAGAAATAGTTTGAACTCCCAATTCATGATTATTATAACTATCTTTTATGAATGGAAGTTTAAGTCCTTCATGATAACTATTAAGGTCAATAGTTCTAAGTGCACTAAAAGATAAGCTTAAAAAGTAATTTTTTGTTTCTTCTATACTTCTTTCTTTATCTTTTTTTCTATTATACTTAGCATCAATTGAATTTTTAAATATATCTTTGTCATTACTTTTTAACCAATCACAAATGGCTTTAAATTTGTCATAATGTTCAGGTTGAATAAATTTTCTAGTATAAGTTTCCAATCTATAGTTAGATAGAGATACTAATTTATAGGCTTGTTGTAATAATTCATCAAAATTATCATTAGAATATATTTTTTCTATATTTTTGATAGTTTCCATCTCTTTTACCATCATTGGTCCAAAATATTTTTTACCACTTGTTGTTTCTAAAAGAGAAGGTAAATATGGTGCAAAGCTACTTAATTCATGATTTTTACTGAAGCTTCCAATAAAATACATAAATGAATTTAAATCAAAGTCGGTACTTTCCTTATATAATTTACTATTAGCAATTTTTCCTTCTAGCTTTTGCTCTTTGCTAATACTATTTATATAGTTACAAAATTCATCCATTTTAAATGAAAAATTATCTTTTCTATATTTGTTATATAACTCTTTAAATATTTTGGCATCTGCATCATGAGATGTGTAACCATCATAATTGCTGAATCTAGTAAAAAGATGACTAATATTCATAAAGTTAAATGGTTTATTTGAAGTTGATTTATCATAAAGATTGATAAAATCCATTATATCAGCAAAATTAATACTGTTGTATACAGGATTCCTTCGAGTAGAATCTGTAAATGTCATTCCATCGTTATTGTAGGACATACTTATATCCATACTTTCAGCTAATATCATTGCCATTTTTTGTTCTTCGGGTGAATATTTTCTACCTTTTAAATCTTTGGACATTTTTTGAAAATTAAGATAATTATTTACATTTTTATAGTTATCTTCATCTAGTTTCAAGAATTTTGCTAAAAGTGAATAATCTACGGTTTCCTTTCCATATGAAGAAATTTCATCAAAAATAGAATTTGCAATTGTTCCATTTACAATTTTTCTCCATTCATATAATGAGTCTATATCACTATAGGTTATTTTGTAATCTTTGTTATTGGCGATAGTTTCCGCTTTATTTAATTTTTCTAAAAATTTATCTTTATTTTCTAAAAAATATAATAGTTTGTGTCTATTGTAGGAAACTTCACTAGAATAACCACATAGAACATCAACTGCAAGACTTGAATACTTATTATCTGTGCTAGTTAAATATAGTAATGAAGCTAAAAGTTTTTCAATACTATAATCACTTGGAAGTGTTCCTTTTTCTAACTGTGTTCTAATAATAAATGGTAGTTGTACGTTATTCGAATGATAATCTCCATATTGTAAAACTGAAGTCATTAGATGATTAATATCACTATTTTCCATTTCTACTAAATCTAAAATAGAATTTGGATTTTCTTCTAACATTTTTGCAATTTCTGAATATTCAAGTTTAGTCTCAGTTGTCTTAGATAATTCAAAAATCAAATCTGATAATACCATTTTTTTCTTATTTTTTACTAATACCTCTAAAAATTCATTTTTATCAAACATAACTAACCCCCTCATTAATTGTCGCTATTATAACAAATTTCTGTCGATTTGTCAAATTAATGATACTTTCATCAAATAAAATATGCATAATCTATGATAATGTCTTAAGTGTTAGTCCACAAAAATGTCCCAAAATAATATATAATATATCGCCGAGGTGATATATATTGAGAAAGGTTGAATTAAGAATGAATGAACAACAAAAATATGAAATTATTAAAGATTTAGTTGACCATGGTGGTAACAAATTATTTATGATAAAATTTAAAAATAGTAGACTAGATTAATAGATAAGAATAATCTTGGAGCATAAACTGTTATACAAAAAAAAGAAGAAAATTACTCTTCTTCTCCATCTAACTTTACTAATACTTCTCTTGGTTTGCTTCCATTAGCAGGTCCGATGATTCCTCTTTCTTCTAAAAGATCAATTATTCTTGCTGCTCTGTTATAGCCAACCTTGAAGCGTCTTTGTAATAATGAGGCACTAGCTTTTTGTTGTTCAACGACGAATGTTACTACATCGTTATATAATTCATCGTCATCATCTTCGATTTGTTCCATATCTTCTCTTTGACTGGCTGATTTATCCATATTACTGCTTGCTTCTAGATTTAAGAAAGCAGCATCATATTCAGCTTTTTGCTGTTCAACGGTATAATCAATTATTTTTTTGATTTCATCATCTGCTATGAAAGCTCCTTGAATTCGTTGTGGTGATGCTTCTCCCATTGGTAAAAATAACATATCACCTTTTCCTAGTAGTTTTTCTGCTCCTGTTGAGTCAAGAATTGTTCTAGAATCTATTCCACTACTAACAGCGAAGGAAATTCTAGACGGAATGTTTGCTTTTACAACACCAGTGATAACATCGGTTGATGGTCTTTGGGTGGCAATGATTAAATGAATACCAGCTGCTCTTGCCATTTGCGTTATTCGCATAATGGCTGCTTCAACATCTTTACTTGCTACTAACATCAAATCAGCTAACTCATCAACAATAACAACGATGTATGGCATATGTGGTATTTTACTATCTTCATCTAAGTCTTTATTTTTATCATCAATATAACTGTTATAAGTTGCAATATTTTTTGTATGACTTTCTTCAAATACTTCGTAACGTCTTTCCATTTCTGCTACTATTTTGTTTAGAGCAACACTAGCCTTTTTTGGGTCAGTTACGACTGGGCATAGTAAGTGTGGAACACCGTTATATACTGATAGTTCAACTTTCTTTGGATCAACCATAACTAATTTAACTTCATCTGGTCTTGTTCGCATCAAAATTGATGCAATTATTCCATTGATACAAACTGATTTACCACTTCCGGTTGAACCTGCTACTAATAAGTGAGGTGTTTTATCTATCTCACACCATACAACATTTCCCATTATATTTTTACCTAACGGACAAAGTAGTTTACTGTTACTTTTACTAGCTGGTACTTTTTCCATTACTTCTCTGAATGAAACCGGTGTTGTTTCACTATTTGGAATTTCGATTCCAACAGTACTTTTTCCAGGTATTGGCGCTTCTATTCTTATGTCCTTAGCGGCTAGAACTAGAGCTATTTCTTTGTGAATACTTAGTACTTTGTTAAGTTTTGTTCCTGTTTGTAACTCCAATTCATACTGAGTAACAGTTGGTCCAATATGAACTTCTACTACTTTTCCAATTACGCCAAAGTCTTTTAATACCTTTTCTAGAGTTTCAATATTTTTCTCTACTAAGCCTTCATTGGCTTTACTCTTCTTATTTTTAACGGGATTTAAAATTGAAATTGGCGGTAATTCATAGTTTCCATTATGAATAATGACTTGTCTTTCTACTGGTTGTTCAACTGGTATTTCTGTCTTGATGACTGGTTCTTCTTTTGTATTTATTTTTGTTAATTGGTCAATACTTGAGATGGTAACTTTTTTTTCTTCTTTAACTGGTTCATCAGAAGCACCCGTGATGACTGGTTTTTTATTTGGATCAAAGCTTGGTTCTTTTTCTTGAACTGAGTCTTTCTCTTTCTTTTCTTTCTTCGGTAGCATTTCTTTGGCTTTACTACTGGTATTTTTAACAAAGTCAGCGATAGAGAAACCAGTAAATAGGGATATACCTGCTATACATAAAGTCCAAGCTACAATTTTCATTCCATTATATGAGAATAAAGATGTAAATAAAACACTAAATGTACAACCAATAATTCCTCCGCCGATGATATCTGGAGTGACACTACTATTTGTTAAACTTGAAAAAGCGACGGTTAATTGGTCAACGGTTTCTTGAAAAACTTTTATTCCGTTATAGTTGTTGGCTGCTATATATTCTTCGTGCATTAGAGATAAAATACCTATCATAAAGAGATAGAAACCTAGCATCTTTGTAGTAAAAAAATTAGGCCACTCACGTTTTATAATTAGATAACCACCTAATATAAGTAAAAGTATTAACAATATATTATAAAACACTCCTACTAAAAAAACTGCAAAGGCTGAGATTAAGTTACCAACTGGACCGTATTTACCAATTCCAATGATACCGGCTAATAGCAATAAAACTCCATATAGTTCTGTACTATATGCAAAGGCTTTTTTCTTCTCTCTTTTTGTTTTTTTCTTTGCCACAATTACACCCTCTTTTAAAGTTCAACTATTCTTACTTTCATTTACATTGTATCACAGATTTAAATACATCTAAAAGTAATTTTGTTTTTTTGTTATTTTTTCGTAAAAAAATAACCTCTATTTTAGAGATTACTTTGTTAAAGAGATTAAATAACTATTTTCTATATCACTATCGGTTTCAAATACATAAGTATAGATAGAAAACATTCCTTTGTATTTCTCATATTGAGTTTTAACTTTACTTGAAAGTTCTTCGTCTGACAAATTTTCATTGCCGTAGATTTTATATATATCAAAGACTTCATTTTTACCATTTTTGGCATCAGTGTAATTACCATAAAAGCTGGAGAAAATTCCTATTGTTATGTAATTGGAAAAAGCTTTTCTTACTCTGATTTTATAAGTTGTCTTATTATTCTTTGTTATTTTAACACCATCAACATAGTAGCTAAATATTTTAGAAAGATAATCACCATCATGACCATGTTCACTGTAATCAACTTTGTATAAATCTTTTTCTTTATCATAAATAATGAGCGGTAAATTATCAACTGGACATAAATAATTAGCAATTGGTGTAAAAGTTGTAGAGGCACCAAAGCTTTCTTTAAGATAGCTTAGTATTTCCACACTGCTTACTCCATTTTGAAACTTTTCATAATTGTTTTTTAGGTAGAAAGTAAATTTTTCAGTATCAGTCATATCTTGAGGGAACTTAGTTCCCTCAAAAGTAATAAAGTAATTATCATATAACTTTATTTTATCTAACAATATTGTTTGATCATCTACTGTCAAAGGCTTAGTTACAGTTTCTGACTCTTTTTTATTTTCTTCTGTAACATCTTTGTCTTTTGTATTTATACTGCTAAGATTTTTCATACTGATTACCAATACTAGTCCTATTACTAATATTAAGATAATAATTGTAAGTGTCATTATGACTTTATCTTTTCTATCTAATTTTTTCATTTATTCACCTAAAATAATCTTAGTATATCATTGAAAGTTACATAAACCATCAATATCATAAGTAAAAATAACCCGATTGTGTGAATCATTGCTTCTGTTTCGGCTTTTACAGGACTACCTTTTATTTTTTCAATTACTATAAATAAAATATGTCCACCATCAAATGCTGGTAATGGTAATAGATTGATAAAACCAACATTGATTGATAGAAAAGCAAATAAATATAGTAAACCGGCTAAGCCTGAACTTCTTTGGCTACCAACCACTTCATAAATACCAACTGGACCTGATAGTTGTTTTACCTTTATCGAACCAGTGAATAGACTTGCTACTGTTACCCACATTTGTCTAAATAATGCCCCGGTTTTTGTAACCATATATTTTACAGCTGGTATAAAGCCGTAATCTTTCTTTTCTTTAAAAGAAATACCATAAACATAAGTAACTTGGTCATCTTTAATTTTCTTTTCTGGTGTTACTGAATAATTTTTGGTGCTTCCATCAGTTTTAGTAACAACAAATTCTGTCGCTTTTTTGTGCTTATCAATGGTTAGATAAAGCGATATATCATCTCTTGTGTTAATCTTGTGGCCATTGATTTCTTTAATAACATCTCCGACTTGAAGCCCTGCTACTTCTGCTCTTGAATTATTGTTAACACTTGTAATCAATGGTGTTGAATCAACACTTCCAAAAATCAAACCTATAAAGAATAACATTAGAATTGCAGAGATGAAGTTAAAACCAGCTCCAAAAAACATTACTAGGAAACGTTGCCAAGCTTTTTTTCCTTGTAAGGTGCGTTCTTTAGGAATATTTTCTTCTTCGCCTTCTTCTCCTGCTAACTGACAAAAACCACCAATAGGAATTAGTCTTAGAGAATAGGTTGTTTCCTTACCTTTATGAGATATGAGTTTAGGTCCCATTCCAAGAGCAAATTCATGAACATAAATTCCTGTTAATTTAGCAAAGAGAAAATGACCCGATTCATGAATAAAAATGATGGCTCCCAAAATGATAATAAATATTAATAATGTAACCATTTTTCTTTTCTATAATTAGTTGTAGTAAACTAATTACTCCTTTCTATATTTATTTATAGTCTAAATTTTAAAGTATGCCTGCAAATAAAATAAATGCAAGTGCAACAAAGACTAGACTATCAAATCTGTCAAGTATTCCACCATGACCTGGTATTAATGAGGAATAGTCTTTTACATTATAGGTTCTTTTAATACTAGAAAATACCAAATCGCCTAATTGACCAATCAATGATAAGAATAATGTAATGAAAATCACTAATACTAAAGACATGTTAGAATTTATTACTACAAAGTAAAATGTGGAAGCGACAAATGTTCCCATAGCTAAACCACCAATTAGACCTTCTATTGTTTTTTTAGGACTAATTGTAGGACAAAGTTTATGCTCTCCGATGTAATAACCAGTTAGATATGCAAATACATCAGTCATTGTTGTAATTAGCAATATATAGATTAAGTAATTCAAATCATAGTTTCTTATCAACAAAATCAACGAGAAGGACAAGCCTATAAAGATAGATGAACCTACCATATATAACGCGTCGTTTATATTGTAAGTATCTTCCTTCTTATTAACAAATAATAATGGTAATAAAAAGGCAAAAATTAAAATTGCAGTTGAACGATAATCAACCATATATGTAAATACATTTTGATTATAATTCTGTACCATTAATAAAACCGTTATTAAGTAAGCAAAGACTTTGACTACTCTAGGAAATTTCTTTGATTTTTCTCTAACCTTTATTAATTCATAAATACCGGCAGCTGCTAGGATAGTCATAAATGCTGTAAAAGTAATTCCACCAATTAACATTAATGGAACAAAGATTATGACTATGGCAATTGCACTTAGAACTCTTTTTTTCATCTTAAATACCCTCCATTATAATTATATTAGAAGGCAACTAAAATTTCAAGATTATTACTAAATCTTAAGAAATTTTGATTTTATTTTTTTCTGCTTCTTCGAAACATTTTGTTTCTCCACAGACGAATTTCGGATGGGCGACATCCTACTATATTTAATTATTTATTAGTTATTAGTTTGTTTAACTAGCAACATTTAAGCTAAACTCCTCATATATTCTTTTAATCCTTCAAACATTATATTAATACTG
>ENA-OPWR01001082-OPWR01001082.1-human-gut-metagenome-genome-assembly--contig:-NODE-1082-length-21941-cov-3.740976_pt1 | contig 21941 bp, 14 predicted proteins | sample MGYA00241507_ERZ502006 | MGnify/ENA primary metagenome ERZ502006 (study PRJEB25962, sample SAMEA2043041) | human gut metagenome | biome: human gut; feature: human-associated habitat; material: faeces...
CGGCTGCCGCCGTAAACCTCGTGTCGCTGCTGCGGCAGACCTTTCCCCGGATGGAGGTGGTCGCACAGCTCGAAAGCGTCACCGATACGGTGGAGTGGTTTTCGGAGAACGAGGCGCCGGAACTTGTCTTCATGGATATTCATTTGGCCGACGGCTCGGCGTTTTCGGTCTTCGAGAAGGCGGAGATAACGTGTCCGGTCGTCTTTACGACGGCTTACGACCAGTATGCGCTCGACGCGTTCAGGGTGAACAGCATCGACTACCTGCTCAAACCCATCAAGGAGAGCGACCTGCGCCGGGCAGTGGAGAAACTGGAACATCTGACGCGGGCCGGCATGGGAGAGTATTCGCGGCGGATAGGGGAGCTGGTACGTTCCCAGCGCGGGGCGCAGGCTTTCCTCGTGTATGTGAAGGACCGCATCATACCGCTCAAGACGGAGGATATCGCCTACCTCTATTCCAGCAACGAAAAGGTCGCGGTGTGTACGCTGAAAGGCGAACATTTCCCTTTCGACCGGACGTTGGACGCGGTCATGGCGCAGTTGCCCGAGGAGGGTTTTTTCCGGGCCAACCGGCAGTTCGTCATTTCGCGCGAGGCGATAGCGGATATTTCGGTGTGGTTCGGCAACCGGCTTTCGGTGAACCTTTCGGTGGAGGTTCCCGAGAAGGTGGTCATCAGCAAGGCGAGGGTGCCGGAGTTCAAACGGTGGATATCCGGTATCCGCTGAGGTACCGCCGGGAGGCCGTTGCGGTACGGAATGTTTTTTGCTGCCGCCGGGGAGGCGCGGCATGAAGGACGGAGAGGAAACAGTTAGGAAAAATAGAAAGAGATGAGAAGGTTTGCAGGTTTGTTGGTTTTGTTGCTGACGGCGGCACAGGCGTATGCGGCTGCGCCGGGACGTATTACGGGAACGGTCGTGGATGCGGCTGACGGCGAATCACTGCCCGGCGCGGTGGTGGAGGTGGTGCCGGTCGGAGGAGACGGTTCGTCGAAGAGTGCGATGAGCGAGGTGAACGGACGTTTCACCGTCGCGTCCGTGCCTTACGGCGATTATACCGTTCGGGTATCGTTCCTCGGGTATGCCGATTTCGAAAAGGAGGTAACGGTAGAGGCCCCGGTACTCGACCTGGGCAGGATAGAGATGCGGCTCGACGACAATGAGATAGAGGCTGTCGTGCTGGAGGTGCCCGCTATGCGCACGTCGCAGAAAGGCGATACGGTGGTGTACAACGCGTCGGCGTTCAAGGTGGCTGCGGATGCCGATACAGAGAGCCTGCTGGCAAAGATGCCGGGTATCATGATTTCCGCGGACGGTACGGTGGAGGCACAGGGCGAAGAGATTCAGAAGGTGTTCGTGGACGGCAAGGAGTTTTTCGGTGATGACGTGAGTACGGCGATAAAGAATCTTCCTGCCGAAGTAGTGGAGAACGTCGAGGTATTCAACAAACTGAGCGACCAGGCGGAGTTCACCGGACTCGACGACGGTGAGGGCTACAAGGCGCTGAATATCGTCACTTCGGAGAGCAAGCGCCGCGGGCAGTTCGGTAAACTCTATGCCGCATACGGTTATCCGAAGTATTATACTGCGGGCGGCAACGTGAACATTTTCGAGGGTGACAGCCGTATCTCCATCATCGGTCTTGCCAACAACCTGAATCAGCAGAATTTCTCTTTCGAGGATATTCTCGGTGTGGTCAATACGGGCGGCAGTTCGTCCAGCGGCGGCAGAATGGGCGGCCGGAGAGGAGGCATGGGCAGTTTCCTTGTCCGTCCGATGGACGGTATATCGACCGTTCAGGCCGTAGGCGTCAATTACAGCGATACGTGGGGCAGGCGTGACAACATGGAGGTGACGGCAAGCTATTTCTTCAACCACAGCAAGAACCGGAACGAATTCGTGAACGAGACGTGGCAGAACCCGGGCAGCCAGTACGACTACGAGACGGGCGCTTCCGGTGCGGAGAATTACAACCACCGTTTCAATGCCCGCATAGACTATAAGATAAACGACAATCAGAACCTGATGCTCCGCCCCTATTTCCGCTACCAGAAATATACCGGTACGGAGTCGTCGCAAACCGACATGTCCGAACTGGAGGACGATGTGGAGGAGGCGATACAGAGCATTCTCGGCAGCGACGGCAGCGACCGGTCCGGATACAATGCGGGGCTCAGTGCGCTGTACCGTATGAAGCTCGGGAAGCAAGGGCGTACCCTGACCTTCAATCTCGACGGGAGTTACAGCAAGAACAGGGAGCTGCAGCTCGTCGAAGAGTATTACTACCTGCCGCGGTATGCGGAGGGGATGGTCGCCGACTCGGTGGCCAACCAGCGCATTGCCGGCGATTCGTACAGTTACAGTCTCGGCGGCGGTCTGACCTATACCGAACCCCTCGGCAAGAGGTCGCAGCTCAATCTGGAATACCGCATCAACTACGACTATTCGGATGCGGAGAAACTTACTTACCTCTGGGACCCGGTGCTGGAACTCATTTCGCCCGAATTGAGCGAGGAACTTTCGACCATGAACAACAGCGGGTACCTTACTCACCGCGCGGGGCCCGGTTACCGGTATTCCGACGGCAAGACCAACGTCTCGGCATCGCTGATGTATCAATACTCCACGCTCGATAATGCTACCGAGTATCCTGCCACGGTTGCACCCTATGTGAACTATTCGTTCAACAACCTGGTCTATTCCGCCATGGCCAACGTCAATTTCGATGCCCAGAATACGTTGCGGATACATGCCCGTTCGCGGACGAACAACCCTTCGGTCTCCCAACTGCAGGACGTGCCCGATTTCTCCAACAGCACCTATGTCAGAGGCGGCGATGCGGCGCTGAGGCCCGCCTATACCAACCGTCTGCACGCCTTTTACATCAATTCCAACGTGGCGAAGGGACAGACCTTCACGGTGATGCTCGGGGCGGAGTACACATCCGATTACATAGGCGATTCGATAGTGACCTATGACGCTTCGAGGCCGTTCGTGATACCCAACTCGACCAATGTGTTGCAACAGGGACAGCGGTATGCACGCTATGCGAATATAGGGAACAGCTGGTCGGTACGTGCGGGGCTGAGTTATGGCCTGCCCGTGAAGTTCCTCGGCAGCAACCTCAATTTTAATGTAGGGGCTACTTTCGCGCAGACTCCGAATATCGTCGACGGGGCCCGGTTCATGCGCAGCGAGAACTATTTCGACGGTGGGGTGCAGCTCAGCAGCAACATCAGCGAGAACATCGACTTCACCATCCTGTACAACGGCAGCTACAATATCGCCAGCGGTATCTCCAACGGCGTCAGGACCGACGACAGGTTCGTCAACCAATATGCTTCGGCAAGCATCAAGTGGGTGATATGGAAAGGGATTACCTTCACGGGAAATGCCTCCTATACGCAGTACAAGGGAATTACCAACAAGTACGACGAACAGTATGTGCTTTGCAACCTTTATATAGGCAAGAAAGTTTTCCGCAGTCAGCTTGGCGAGATAAGCATCGGGGTGAACGACCTGTTCAACCAGAATACGAGTTTCCGCCGTACGGTGCAGAGCTCGTACATCCAGAACAGTACCAACCTCGCGATTGGCAGGTACATATCCCTGCAGTTCGTCTATAACCTGCGCAATTTCGGCAAGAAAGCGACGCGTGCTGCCAGCCAGTACGACAATTTCGATACAGGCGGTTCGGGCAGTGTCGGCGTGCAGCGTCCGGGCGGTATGCCCGGCCCCGGCGGACCGCCTCCGCATGTGAGGTAGTTGAAGATACTCCGGTCGGATTTTCCTCTGGAAACAGAATTGATTAGTGAATTTATATTATCCCCACGAAATTGCTCATACGGTCAATACATCGTTTCTTTTGGTTGAGGTTGGGATGGACATACAGATTAAGTGTCGTTGCCACATTTGAGTGACCGAGGATGGCGCTGACAGTTTTATAATCACATTGACTTTCAATACATCGGGTTGCAAATGTATGGCGGAGCCCGTGAAAGACCAAATGAGGAATATCTAATTGATTTAATAGTCTGTTGAAATAGTCGCGATAGGAACGTGGTTCTTTAGATTGTACAGAAGTTCCCACGACATAAGGGGACGGTGATTGTTTCTTTACTGTTTTCAAGGCTTGGAAAAGTTGTTTCGACATGGGAATTTCTCGGCAGGAATTCTTCGTTTTTGGAGAAGATTGCACCTTTTCTGTAGATTTCAGTTCACAATTATATATCCTGCTAACAGTATGCTTTACAGTAACAGTCTTTTGTGTAAAGTCCACATCTTCCCATTTTAAGGCACATATTTCACCTATTCTCATGCCCGTACAGAGAGCCAATAATATACCTATGTTTTGTGGCGTAGGCTGTTCTATCAAATGACGCATCAGTATCCTCTGGTGGTTCAAGGACAATGTTGGCAATGACCTGTTTCCTGTATAGGAGGGATATTCGATTTCCCATTCTCCGAGTTGGAAAATTCCGTGCTTATTTCCATATTTGATGATGGATTTGAGTACTGCCACCATATCCCTGACTGTTTTCCTTGCTAATCCCGAAGTACATTTGTCTATTACAAACTGCTGAACGTCATTTTCTGTTATTATTTCCATAGTACCGAACCGTGGCAATAAATGTGTTTGTAACGTAAGCAGATAAGCACACATGGTGGAATGTTTCACTATTGGACGTTTCGCCTCGCACCAAAGCTCGGAAACATCATAAAATGTCTTTTGGAGGTTCATGTTTTGAGAGAATTGATTGATATAACTCTCTCAAGATAACATATTTTATCTGTTCCCTTTTGAACGGTTATGGGTTTTACAGAGCATTTCACAATTTTCTATATTAGTCGCTCCGCCCTTGCTCCATGCAGTTACATGGTCGGCATCCATTTCCGAAATTTTGTAAATACGGGTTTTGTTGGCATTGTCACCCAAAGCACAGAGCGGACAATTGGAAACCCCTTGCTTCTCAGCTGCCTCGGTCTGTCGTTTATACGCAATTCTTTTGGTTGATTCTTCAAAGATACGAATATCAAGCAGTTTCTTATCTACTTCTCCACCCAGTACATATTCGTAAATGTTGCGGGAACACCGCACGCTTTCATCCGCTTGCAGGGCTTTTACCCGTTCTGTAACATGGTCGATACTATAAGGAGTGGTATGATACGTTTCGTATAGTCGTCCCCATTCCAAACCACACATATCATGCTCTACCATTGTAAAAGTAGCCGATACCCAATCAATCACAGAACGAAAATAACTTTCTAATTCACCTGTGGAAATATCATGTCGATGTTGGCTCATATAGGCATCGATGCTAATCCCTTTGCTGTCACAAATCCATTTAAGGGCTTCCGCCAGATAATCCTGTCGTTTCACATCCCCCTTGATATAGTGGCTCCATTTCTGCGTTTCCGCATTTTGGGAATTACTAAACACTCGTTTGGCTGCATTTACGAATTCCCCAGAGTAGATGGCGTTGAGCAATTCCTGCTCCTTGAGCGGAATGCCCACAATGTTGATGGTCTTGAACCACTCCTTGATTTCTTTCTCTTCGCCTTCACATTCATATACGAGTAAAGGTGATTGTAGGATGCGTTGACGCTGTTCTTCGGGCAATCCTGAGAAATACTGCACATTGTCTGCTTCGTCTTTGATGGCGAATTTGCCTGTGATAAACCGCCCGAAAGAAGTGATGCGTTGTTGTCCGTCAAGCACCTCAAACCGTCCGTCCTCCGTACGATTGAAATAGATTAATCCGATGGGATAACCCTTTAGCAAGGATTCTATCACCGCCACATCACGTTTTCCGTCATTGTAAATGTAATGGCGTTGGTACTCGGGCTGAATAGTGAGGCGTCCGTCCAATCCAAACAGACCTTTACCCTCCAGTTCATTATAGGTAAACCCTTTGCAGATGTCTGCGACGGTCCATTCCGTATGCAATGTTGTCTTCATTATAGTTTAGTTTTAAGTTGAAATATTAAGGTTTAGGAAAGGAAACGATGACAAAGACTTGGTTGTAAATGGAGTATCGCCATATTTCCGAATTCTAATAAGACATTTGAAATCTTAGGGATAACTGATAGACAGAATACGTCTGGTTTAAGGTCTAAGAAGTACGCTGCTACTGATAGTCCGAAATACAATGACTTAAACGCCCGAAGCGTTATTAAGGTTAGTGAAAAATATATTCCCATGTACGCCCGATTACTCATTCGCAAACTATAGCCTGATTTGCAGATTAGCTATTAGGTATAAACTTACGGTTGATAATTAAAATGCGTTGATAGACTTTTTCTTGAATACCGTTTCTTGTGATTACTCCACTGGCATTTAAGTCGTATGTACCAGCTTTTCCGAATTTCTTCAAATAGGCTGTCTTGCATTCATAGGTGGTATAAACGCGGGTTTTCATTGAATATAAGTCCTCATTCTCGCACATCCCTAATATTTCAAATTGCTCCGGACAATACTTATCCAAAAAAGAAATGGGAACTCCCATAACTCCGTCATAGTCGGACGGAATAGCATCCGTAAAAGGAACTTCAATGGCATCATAATTATCATAACGGTCATACGCTGTTTTACCTTTTAATTCCTTATGCTTTGAGAAGCGAAGGTTATCCGCCATGGTCATTAAAGCAAGTGGTTGATGTCGGCGACCGTGGTCGATGTTGGTAATCCAAAAAGATGGAACATTTTTCATTTTTATACCATTGTCTATACGGTCATAATCATCTTCATTCATAGTTTTAAACCACATGCCTCCAGCCCAGCTTCTATATCCAGTCCATACCTTGTTGTGCATTATTAATGGGAATACCTCTTTGTATGTTATACAGTTTTTATTTCCGATGAGCACGAATTTTTTTCCTGCTTCTATTATCCACACTAGAAACTCACGAAAGAGAGAGAAGGGGGGATTGGTGATGATGATATCTGCTTCATTGCGAAGCGCGGTAACCTCTTTGCTGCGGAAATCCCCGTCCCCTTCCATGTATTTCCATTCGAGGTCGTCGATATTGATACGCCCGTCTCCGCTCTTGTCACGTTCCAACACGAATATCTTGCCTTTTACAGATGTCTTCGTCATATCGAATTGCGGTGCGCCCTGCTCGAACAATGACGGCTGATACGGAGTTTTGTATTTTTTGCTGTCGGGTGCATAGCTCGTGGAAATAAGTTTCTTCAATCCAAACTCATCGAACTTGGCTGCAAAGAAGCGGGTGAAGTTGCTCCATTCGGGGTCATCGCAAGGCAACAATATGGTTTTGCCCCGGAACACGTCAGGGTCGTATTCGAGATAGGCATTCATTTCGACTTCAATGTCGTGGAACTGCGTGTAGAACTCATCGTTCTTAGCCGCCTTGGCTTCTTTCAGGTTGGTATTTGCCATGGTCTTATATATTGTCTAATGAGCGCAAAAATATAAGATTTTATTTGGTAGACAGCAGGTCGCGCAGAAATGTGCTTTTTACTTTAAAAATACGAGTTGTTTGACGGAAATCCACTGCGTATCGCAGAATGTATGACCGTGCCAAATCATGACTTTGCTATAAGTACGTAAATAGCTTATTTGTAGATAATTTCTATATTTTTTCAAAAAATCCGCCCGGATTATTTATGGCGGAACCGGGATAGGAAGGGTCGGGAGGCGAAAGGAGGGTGTGGCAGGCCGAAAGGATGTCGGCCTGCCACGCTTTCGTCAGGACTTCTGCGATCTCCGATTGGCGCTTCGATTCGGAGGCCGCCTCTGATTGGCGCGTCTTTTGCTGACCGTATTCCTTAATGACTGCCGTCCGGTCCTGAGTCGTGGCTTTTGCGGATTTATTTGCGGTCGGCATGTCCGGCGGCATTTTTATAATTCTTATATTTGCCGGCCGTCGGAACTGCTAACCGTTCAAAAGGACCTTGTGATATGGCATTGAAATTATTGACAACCAATAATACACAAGCATATGGATATTGCAAAAAGGTTTCCGGAAAATCCCATTCTCAGACCGTCCGACCTTCGTCCCGGCATTGACGGGATGGAGATAGTCTGTCTGCTCAATCCCGGTGTCTTCCGCCTCGGCGGCCGTACGGGACTGCTGCTCAGGGTGGCCGAAAGGCCGCGGCAGGAGGAGGGGCATATCAGTTTCCCCATATACAACGACCGGGACGAGATAGAGGTGTTGTCTTTCGACAAGGATGACAGCCGGCTCGACGCCTCCGACCCGCGGGTCATCAAATACAACGGACAGAACTATCTGACGACGCTCTCTTACCTGCGTCCTGTTTTCAGCGACGACGGGGTGCATTTCTACGAGGATGCCGATTACCGGCCGATTTACGGCAAGGGACCCCTCGAATCATTCGGCATAGAGGATTGTCGCGTCGCTACCATGGATGACGGTTATTTCCTGACTTTTACGGAGGTTTCGCCCGTTGCTGTAGGGGTGGGGCTGATAGCTACCCGCGATTTCAAAACCCTCGAACGCAAGGGTATGATATTTCCTCCGCATAACAAGGACTGCGCCCTTTTTGAATCGACGGTCGGCGGGAAATATTATGCCTTCCACCGTCCGAGCAGTCCGGAGCTCGGCGGCAACTACATCTGGCTTGCCGAGTCGCCCGACCGCCTGCACTGGGGGGATCACCGGTGCATTGCCGTAACGCGCGAGGGTCGGTGGGATTCCGCCCGCGTGGGGGCCGGAGCCGCCCCCGTCCGTACCGAGAAGGGGTGGCTCGAGATATACCATGGAGCCGACGGCAACAACCGTTACTGCCTCGGGGCGCTGCTTCTCGACCTCGAGAATCCTGCGAAAGTGCTTGCACGGAGCGACGAGCCCATCATGGAACCTACGGCACCCTACGAAAAGACGGGTTTTTTCGGAAACGTTGTCTTCACCAACGGACAGTATGTGGAAGGGGATACGATACACATGTATTACGGGGCGAGCGACGAAGTCATCTGCGGGGCCACCCTCTCCATCCGTGAAGTTCTGGCCACGCTGAACGTGTAGCCGGAGTCGTACCGGTGATTCCGTATGCCTTATGAGCTACGGACCGGTCTGTTCCGGAGCGTGAAAACCGCCAATGTCGAAAATCTTATAGAAATATCATGGCAAAATTCCTCAACGAATTCCAGTATTTCCGCCGGCAGCCCCACAACATGAAGGTGCTGCTCATCACGAACCTCTGTTTCGCATTCGTACTCCCCGTCATAGAGATATTCGTCGGGGCGTACATCATGCGCAATACGAACAATCCCTCCTTCGTGGCCGTGTATCAGCTCGCGCAGTACACGGGCATCGTGCTGTCGTCGCTTATCAACGGTTTTCTACTGAAACGGATAAATGTCCGGACGCTCTATATGTTCGGTATTCTCGTGAGCGGTATCTCGCTGTTGGTGATGATGACCGTCCAGGCCGTAGGATTGTGGGAACTTGTTCTTTCGGGCCTGCTGCTCGGCGTTTCGGTCGGTTTCTTCTGGACGAACCGTTATCTGCTCGCGCTCAACTCGACGACGGACGACAACCGTAACTACTTCTACGGCCTCGAATCGTTCTTCTTCTCGGTATGCTCCATTCTCGTTCCGCTCGCTGTGGGCGGTTTCCTCGCCAAAGCCTCCGGAACGGGTTTCTTCGGAAGTACGATGGACATCAACAAGGCGTATCAGATAGTCACTTTCGTGACGCTCGGCATCTGCATCCTTGCCTGCATTGCCCTCTCGCGCGGGAAATTCACCAATCCGGCACAGAAGAAATTCCTTTATTTTAAATTCAACCGGTTGTGGAAGAAGATGATTGGCCTGGCCGCACTGAAAGGGCTCATTCAGGGTTTCCTGGTCACCGCTCCTGCCATCCTTATCCTGCGGCTTGTGGGCAGTGAGGGTGAACTCGGTCTCATACAGGGTATTGGCGGACTGATAACGGCCGTCATCGTCTATGTGCTGGGCCGCGTCACCAAACCCAAGGACCGTATTGCGGTATTCGCCGTGGGTATCGTCATCTTCTTTATCGGAACGCTCGTCAATGCGGCGCTCTTTTCGGCCGTGGGCGTAATTGTGTTCGTGCTGTGCAAAATCTTCTTCCAGCCGCTGCACGACCTCGCCTACAATCCGATACAGCTCCGGACGATAGACGTGGTGTCGCATCAGGAGCACCGCAACGAATACGCCTACATCATGAACCATGAGCTGGGTCTCTATGCGGGCCGGGCGATAGGGTTGGTGCTTTTCATCGTGTTGGCGACCTACGTGTCGGAGGATTTCGCACTGAAATTCGCACTGGTCATCGTCGGTGCCGTGGAGTTGCTCTCCATTCCCCTTGCCAAAAACATCACCAAGAATACGGACAAAGCCCCGAAGTATGCCGCACCCGACGTACAGGGCTCTTAAAACAGACGAAAGCTTATGAAAACCGGATGGATTTTTACGGCGGCGGCAGTCGCTGCGGCGGCGCTTGCGGGATGCCGCGAAAAAGGAGGTAGGGAACCGGGGCCTGCTCCCGGCGACGGGGTGGCTCAGGTGGCCATACCGCGGATAGAGAAGATGGACAACATGCCGGTGCCGTACAAGATAATCGACTGGAAGCGGAAAGCGCTCGAGTTCGACAATTACGCGTTCGATTTCGACTCCTCCATGCCGGCCGGGCCGATTATCTGGCTCGACGATGCACAGCGTAACGTGCCGCAGCAGACCTTCGGGCAGTACACTGCCATACACGATGTACGTCAGGGTCCCGAGGCGAACGGCGGAGAGTTCCACGAAAGCCTCACTTCGCTGGCGGCCATACTCGGAGGCGGTCTGAACGGAATAGACAAGACCAACCAGAACGGGTACAACTTCGTGAAGATGGTGCAGAACTATTTCAACAGCGACAACGGGTGGAACATCGTCATGAACAACACCAATCCCGATGTGGCAAATCTCGGCGGGGGATACGGGCGCGACTGGTGGTACGACGTCCTGCCCAACTGTCTCTATTACGCCGTGTCGGATGTCTTTCCGGGCGTTCCCGGCGCGGAGGAGATACAGCGGACGGTGGCGGAGCAGTTTTACCGTGCGGGCGAGGTGCTGGGGGAGAACTACGACTACTCCTACTTCGATTACGGGACGATGACGCCGCACGTCAATCACATTCCCCTGCAGCAGGACGCTGCGGGCGGCCACGGGTATGTGCTCTATTCCGCATACCGGAAATTCGGGGACGAGCGCTATCTGGAGGGGGCGAAACAGGCCATCCGGGCGCTGGACAACCAGAAAGAGAGCCGGTTTTACGAGATACTGCTTCCGTTGGGTATCTATACGGCCGCGCGGCTGAATGCCGAGGAAGGTACCGATTACGATACGGAGAAGATGATAAACTGGGTGTTCGATGGCGTGACCGACCCCAAGGGGCGTTACGGTTGGGGTATCATTCAGGACCGCTGGGGGCCCTACGATGTCAGCGGACTTCAGGGAAGCATTACAGACGGGGGAGGGTACGCCTTTTTCATGAACAGCGTGAAGATGGTGTGGCCGCTTCTGCCCATGGTAAAGTACGAGCCCCAGTATGCCCGTGCGATAGGCAAGTGGATGAACAACAACGTCAGCGCCTGCCGGCTTTTCTATCCGGACGAGATACCGGCCATCTACCAGTGGCTTCCCCAGCAGAAAGATATCACCCGCGGCGTGATAGCTTACGAGGGGCTTCGCAAGACCGACGATTACGGTAAGCCCGAACTGAAGGGTATGTCGCCCGTGGCCATCGGCGACGGGCCGAAATGGAACGAGGCCAATCCGCCCGAGAGCATGTTCAGCGTTTACAGCACCGCTCCGGTGGGGATTCTGGGGGCTACGGTGCATACGACCGATGTGGAGGGCGTGCTGCGGCTCGATGCCAATGCAACCGATTTCTATGCCGACAAGCCTTACCCCGTATGGCTGATATACAATCCCTATGAGAAGGAGGTGAAGATAACCTACGATGCGGGCGAGGGGGCCGACCTGTACGATGTGGTCGCCAGGGAGTATGTGGCACGCGATGCGCAGGGGCGTGTCAAGATAACCATTCCGGCCGATACGGCCCGGCTCGTGTATGAGCTGCCAACCGGAACGGTGCTCACCGAATCGGAGGGAAGGATAACCACCGATACCGGGCATGTGATACTCTATTGATTCGCTTTCCCGTACGGAAAGGGTTGACCCCTTCCGTACGGGATATTCCCTGCGACAGAGGGGCAAATGGTGTACGAACAATTTAAAACATATTGGTATGAAGAGAAAACTACTGTTTCTTTTTTGTCTTGTCCTGGCGGTTCCGCTGATACCCGTTGCGGCGCAGCAGACCGCTACGGTCAAGGGTATCGTGACCGATGCCCAGACCGGCGAACCGCTCATAGGGGTGAGTGTCGTCGTGCCGGGAACCACGCACGGGATTGCGACCGACGTGGACGGTTCGTATGAACTGAACAATGTGCCCGAGGATGGTTCGCTCGAATTCTCCTATCTGGGGTACGAAACCCGTACGGTGGCGGTCGGAGGACGTACCGTCATCGATGTCGCGCTGGATATGGCTTCCGACCAGATAGAGGAGCTGGTGGTGGTCGGTTACGCGGTACAGCGCAAGCGCGACGTGCTCGGTGCGGTGAACAAGGTGGAGGGTGCCGAACTCGCCCAGATTCCGGTACCGTCGGCTCAGCTCGCCCTTCAGGGGCGTGTGCCGGGCGTTCAGGTCGCCTCGGCCAGCGGTGCTCCGGGTGCCGATGTGTCGGTGCGTGTACGCGGCGTGGGTTCGATAAACTCCAGCAACGAGCCGCTCTACATTATCGACGGCATCCAGATAGAGGGCGGTCTCAATACCGTGTCGCCCAACGATATCGAGGACATCACCGTACTGAAGGATGCGGCTTCGACGTCCATATACGGTTCGCGGGGCAGCAACGGTATCGTCATCATCACCACCAAGAAGGGACGGGCGGGTCAGGCGACCGTATCGTTCAATGCGGAGGCGGGCGTGCAGACCCACGGTTATCTTACCCCGATGGTGAATACGGCCGACTATATCTCCATCTATAACGAGGCTGCCCGCAATGACAATGCCATGGGCGGCGTGCAGCGCGACCTCATCGAGGGGAGTTATCTCGACGGACTGGCCGATGTGAACCATGTCGAGGAACTTTTCCGTGTGGCTCCGCTGCAGCGTTACGAGCTCTCCGTGACGGGCGGCAGCGAACGTACCACCTATGCGGTGTCGGGTTCGTTCTTCGACCAGGACGGTATCATCAAGAACAGCGGTTACAAGAAGATTTCGTTCCGCTCCAATGTACAGTCCGACGTCAAACCGTGGCTCAATGTCGGGATGAACGTCATCGGAAGCATGGCCGAGACGCAGAGCATTCCCAGCTCGGGCGACGGTTATCAGAACAACGAAGGAGGCAGTGCCATCCGCTACGCCCTGTTCCGTACGCCTGCCATCCCCACCTACGATGCCGACGGCAACTACGTGGACCTGCCGAGCGCCTATTTCGGACAGGGAATTTACAACACCTTTTTCGGCGACGGCTACAACCCGATAGGCGTGATAAATGAGACCGACCGGGTACGCAACGAGAAGGCGGTCATCGCGGCGGCGAACATGCTTATCAAACTCCCGCTCAACATCACGTCGCGGACGGTGGCCGGCGTCGATTACATGTCGGGGAGATACAGGCAGTTCAACCAGACGTGGGGTACGGGCGGCAGGATAAACAATCCCAACAGCCTTCTGGTGGAGAATTACGACAATTTCAACTGGACGTTCAATACGGTGCTCAACTGGGGCGAAACGTTCGGCGACCACAATGTGTCGGCCATGGCCGGTTTCGAGGCGGTGCGCACCACGACGTACAGCATGCAGAATACCGACCAGAATTTCGCCGACGACCTGATATTCATCGGTAAGGGACTCGATGAACAGCGGCGTACATCCTATGAGAACCAGCAGGCATTCACGCTGGCGTCGTTCTTCGGTTCGGTGAACTACAATTACAAGCAGAAGTACTATGCGGCGGCGACGGTCAGGGAGGACGGTACCTCCCGGTTCAAGGGACGCAACCGCTGGGGAACGTTCTACTCCGTATCGGGAGGCTGGAACATCGAACAGGAGAACTTCATGCAGGACGTGGATTTCATCGATATCCTCAAACTGCGTGCGGGCTGGGGTACGGCCGGCAACCAGAATGTGACGGCCTATGCGACAGAAGACCGGTATATGCCCAATTACAATTCGACCTTTGGCGGAGTGGTGGCACCGGGGTATGTACAGACGCAGATAGGCAACGAGAATCTCAAATGGGAGACGAGCAGCCAGCTCAATGTCGGTATCGACGTGGAAATGTTCCGTCAGACCTTCGGTTTCTCGATTGACTATTTCTATAAGCGGAGCGACAACATGCTCATGTTGCAGACCATGCCGCCCTCTTCAGGTAATGCGCAGCCCGCGTGGGTGAACAACGGAAGCATGCTCAATACGGGTATCGACTTCGAGATGTTCTATCGCCGCAATTTCGCAAACGCCGGTTTCGAAGTGAGCGTGAACGGCGGCTGGCTGAAGAACAAGGTGCTCGCCATTAACGGCAGCGTGCCGGGCGGCCGCGTGGACAACGGCGTCTATGTCACCCTGACCGAAGCCGGTTATCCGGTCGGTTCGTTCTATATGCTCGTCATGGACGGCATCTTCCAGGACCGCATGGAGATACTCACCTCCCCGTCGCAGTCTTCCAATCCGGACGACATACAGCCCGGTGACGTGAAGTTCGTCAACCAGAACGGCGACCTGGTCATCGACCAGAACGACCGTGTGCATGTCGGTTCCTCGATACCGAAGTTCACCGCTGGTATCAATCTCTCGGGCTACTGGAAGAATTTCGACATCTCCTGCTTCTTCCAGGGGGCTTTCGGTCACAAGATATACATGCAGGTGGCACAGGACATCGAAGGGTTCTACCGTGCGTTCAACGTGACACAGAACTATTTCGATAACCACTGGACGGGGCCCGGCACCTCGAATACGCAGCCGCGTGCATCGTGGAAGGCGAAGTTCAACAACGCGAGGGTATCCACGCGGTTCCTCTACGACGCCTCCTACATGCGTCTGAAGAACCTCCAGATAGGGTACACCATACCGAAGACGGAGAAGATAGGCATCAGCCGGCTGCGCGTCTATTTTGCGGCCACCAACCTCTTCACCATCACCAAGTACCCCGGCATGGACCCGGAGATGACCGTGAGCGCCAACTCTGCCTCCGAAGGCGACCGTGCCGCCGGCATCGACTGGGGTACCTATCCGATAGCCCGTTCGTTCACGTTCGGTATTAATCTCACTTTCTAAAACGCGGATACGATGAAACGGAATATTATATCATACATATCGGTTGCGGCGGTTTGCTGTACGGCATCCGTCGCGTGCAGCGACTTCCTGACCGAAGAGCTCCAGACCGATTACAGCAGCAAGACCTTCTACACCTCGGCTGCCAATGCCGAGCGGGCCGTGAACGGCATCTACAACAACATCATGTTCACCAGCGACCAGAACATGCTCTGGGTGTTCGGCGACGTGGCGTCGGACGACTCCGAGAAGGGGGGCAGCGCGGGCGACAAGTCCGATATCGACTATATAAATAACTTTTCCGCCATGGCCGACAACGGCATTCTCGGCGACTATTGGACCTACCTCTACGAAGGGGTGGCCCGGGCCAACAATGCCATTGCCTACATTCCCGGTATCCAGATGGACGAGGAGCTGAAGAGCCGCCTCATCGGCGAGGCCAAGTTCCTCCGGGCGCTGAATTATTTCCATATCGTGAACATCTGGGGCGCAGTGCCGTTGCGGACGGAACCCAATGCCGCCGATAACGGCAATCTTGCACTCAGCGACGTGGAGACCGTGTATGCGAAGATAGAGAGCGACCTTTCCGATGTTATCGCATCGACCGTACCCATTTCCTATTCGGGCGAGGATGCAGGGCGTGTGACACAGGGGGCCGCCTATGCCCTGCGGGCCAAGGTACATCTGTTCCGTCAGAATTGGGGAGCTTGCCTCAGCGACATCGAGAGTCTCGAAGCGCTGCATCAGTACGAGCTGGCCGAGAGTTACCAGGAGCTGTTCGTCCCCGGTGCGGAGGATAACAAGGAGGTCATCTTTGCGGCGCGTCACCTCTCCGGGCAGAATCCCGGACTGGGTAATATCCTGAACGTCTATTTCGCCCCCTCTGTCGAGACGGGCTACTATTTCAATGCTCCCACGCAGAGTTTCGTGGATTGTTTCAACGAGCAGACCGAGGAAGGGGAGACGGACCCGCGTCTGGACATATCCATCGGCCGTCCCGGTCAGCCGTGGGTGAACGGCGATACGTTCGATGCGAGCTGGTCGCCTACGGGATATCTCGTGAAAAAGTACGAACAGCCGCTTTCCGAAGTCCCGGTCGGAACGAAGAGCGACGGTTATCTGCCTTACATTTATCTCCGTTATGCCGACGTGCTGCTGATGAAGGCCGAGGCGCTGGCGAACCGTAACACGGGTACCGACCTGGAGGATGCCTGCGATGCGCTCGATCTCGTGCGCGGCCGTGCCGGACTGGCGCCTACGACGGCTGGAACCCAGGAGGAGGTGTTGGCTGCCGTACGGCTCGAACGCCGGCGCGAACTCGGGTTCGAATCGCACCGCTTCTTCGACCTGATGCGCTGGGGCCGGGAAATCGCCGTGGAGGCGCTTGGCCCGGATATTGCATCCGTTTGGACCGGAGACCGCTTCTATTTCCCGATACCGCAGTCGGAACTCGATTCGAACAAGGGAATAGAGCAGTGAGAGCGGGAACGGGGCGAACAAGGCCGGCAAGTCGGATATTATCTGAACAATCTCAATATTTACCGATTTTAAAACAAACAATTATGAAAAATTTTCTGAAAAGTGCATCGGCTTTCGTGCTCATGTTGGGTGCGGCTGTCATGCTGTTCACCGCCTGCGACAAGAAGGGCGGTAATTCGGGCGGCAACGGAGACGTGGATAAAACCAAGCTCGAAGCGTTGATAATCGAGTGCGAAGCACTGCTCGACGGAGCGACGGCCGACGACTATCCGGAGGCCAATATCGAAGCCTTCACCAATGCGGTGAACGACGCCAAGGCCATCCGCGACAATCAGAACGCCACGCAGTCGCAGGTGGACCTGATGACCAATAACCTGACGCTCGCCAAGGAGACTTTTGTGGGCAGCAAGTATGAAAGCATTCCCGATTCGAGCGTCATCGCTTTCTTCGATTTCGAGACCATCAATGACAACACCGTCGCTTCGACCGGGACCAAACCGGTGGTCGGCGTGCTGCAGGCCGGGCCGGCGGAGATATTCGGTTCCGATACCGAACTTCCGTCGCTGGTGGACGGTGTGGGCGCAGGCAAGGCCATCTACTTCAGCAAGGGTAACTACCTGGCAGTGGAGGATTACAATCCTGCCGATTTTCTGATGAACAACATGTCGTGGTCGGCATGGGTGAAGGTGGACGACGCGAGCCGTGCGAACAACTACATCGTCTCCCTCAACTACTGGAACAACTGGAAACTGAACGTAGAGAACAACGGCAAGCCTTTCTTCACGGTCAAGACCACGACAGCGACGGTCGATATGGACAACGAGTCGGTAGGGACCGTCAAGGACGGTGTATGGGTACATTTGGCCGTTACGATGGACCTCAATGCCCATACCGTAGTGTTCTATGTGAACGGTATCGCCACGAAGACCTGGGACTCCGCGACCAAGGAGAACCTGACCGGTTCCATCGCTTCGGCGTATGTGTCCCCGATAGGACGCCAACTTCCGTTGCTCATCGGTGCGGCGACCGTTTACGACGAGGCCGCTACCTGGGAGTGGGATTCGTGGAAGACTCCTGACGGTTGGGACTCCATGAGGGGGGCCATAGATAATCTCGGCATCTACAATACGACGCTGACCGCAGGACAGGTGGCACGTCTGTACCAGATGCAGAAACCCCAGTAGAATTTTCATCCCGCAAGGGATATCGAATACGGGGCTTCGGAGTTGAATCCGGGGCCCCGTTTTTTTGTCGTCCCGGCCTCCGGTCGTGTGCGGCGGTCGTGGAGGAGGGAGCGGCCGGTTTCGGGACGGTCTGGTGCAGGGCGGGTCGTCGCATGATGCGGAATGTGTACGGGGTACCAGGAAAGAAAGACGTGCCGGATTGCCGCGTCGTGTCAGGAAGAGGCCGGCGTGCGGGGGCGTGTGCAGAGTCGGATACCTCGGTGGACCTGCGCTCCGGAACGGTCGTGCCCGGTTGTGGCAGACAGGATTATGACGCTGGAATTGGGATAGGAAGAGGGCTTTCCTGTCTGTTCTCCGATACAGGAGTGGGGGCGGGATTTATTCGGAAGCCTGTGGAACGTAGTCGGATTCATATTCGTATTCGGGCTGATATTGTCGGCCGTGCTCCGGCGGAAGGAAGCGGAGAGCTGTTCGGACGAAGGAATGAAAAAGCCGCCGTACATCCGGATGTACGGCGGCTTGCGTGCGGAAACCGCGAAGGTTATTCCGTCAGTTTCTTGAACTTGTTCTTGATGCTGAACAGCTGGAAGGCGAACACCACGAGCGATACACCCGCTACCAGGAACGATATGCCTACCCATACCACGACGGCTGCGATGCCGAACAGCGGCTGGAAGAGTATCATCAGCGAGCAGATGATGAGCAGAATGCCGAGGATGATGGTCCATACCATGCCATTGACCTTGAAGTGGCTCATTTCGCTCGCGATGCCGATGAGACCGATACCGCGGAACAGCAACCATATGCCGAGTACGATAGGAAGCATCATGGCCGTGATGGCCGGGCTGCATATCAGAATGATGCCGAGGATGATTTCCAGGACACCCAGTACCGCGGCCCATCCTCGGCCTACCATGTACTTTTCGGTAAATGCAATTACCACCTCGATGATACCCGAAACGAGCATCAGTACGGCGAAGAGTGCTGCCATGCCTATGTAGCTTTCGCCCGGATAGGTGAAGATGAGAATACCCACCACGAAGATGGCCACGCCGAGTATCAGCATTGCCCACCAATAGCGTGTCAGGCTTTTGAAACGTTCCATTAATGTTTCCATATCAAAATGTTTTTAACGGTTAAGAAAAATTATGTCTGGCTTAAACGTTACAAGAACCGTGCAAAAACAGGATGCGGCGGGAGGGGCGTGCGGATGTGGTTGCTGTTTGGTGACAGGATATTGGCCTGGAAGCCTCCCGGTCGGGAACGGTCTCCGGGGAATAGGCGTATTTCTTGGAGATGAAAGGCTGGTTTGCTGGGGGGAGCCCTTTTGCGGCTGCCATTTCCGGCTGTCTTTGCCGGGCTTTTTCCGTTTAGAGAGACGGACGTGAGTTGCGCGGAATATACTGTACGGAGCGTTTGTATCTGTACGGAGCGCTCTCCTCTGCCGTTCTGTCGGTTGCTGGGGCGGGGAGTGCCAGTCTGACGGCAGCTTCCGTTATTCGGAATCCGAGCGGGGTGTCTCCGAGCGGGTCGCCGTCGGCTTCCACGGCGAAAATATTGTCCGTTTCGATGCGTATCTCTCTGCCTCTCCAGTGCAGGCTGCCGGGCAGGTCATACGGTTTACCACGGAACAGCTTGTAGAAGAGGCGCAGACAGGTCATTCGGCAGCCTCCGGGCTGCAGGGTGAGTTCAAAATGCCCTTCGGGAAACTCGCCGGAGATGACGAGGGTAGCACCCGCGGCACGGCCGCAGTAGACGGATTGTCCGTCCGCATAGATACGTACTTGCGGAGCGCGGTAGGAGAGGATACTTTCCAGTACGGCCCAAAGGCGTCTCGGTACGGTCGCTTTGCCCTCTTCCCGGAGCCGGTTGAATCGGGCTGCGAGCATGGCATACAGTCCCATGCCGGCTTCGCCTGCCATCAGGCGCTCCTGTCGGTAGTGCGACTGACTGTATGAGACGGTTGCGATGTGGTATAAAGAGACATATCCCGAAGCGATGGCCGAGACCGCTTCGGGATATGTCTTCGGTATGCCGGCTATCCTGCAGTTGCCTGTCGGGATGATGCCGAGCGTTATCTCTTCCGGCCGGACGGCCCGTTGGATGAAGAGTCCGTTCACCACTTCATGCAGTGTCGTGTCGCCTCCTACCGCGATGATGTGTCTTATGCCGTCGTTGACGGCGGCGACAGTCAGCTCCACCGCATGGTACCGATGCGCGGTGAAGACCGCCTCGGCAGTGATTCCGGCCCTGCGCAGCAATCGGTCTATCAATGGCCACTCCGCGGCGGCGTTGCCGCCCGCCGCGGAGGGATTGATGATTGCGAGCCATTTGGCACCGGAGCTCTCCGCAGGTTTATACCCTACCGTTCCGTCCACCGCTTTCCCTTATTTCACGGGGATGGTTTCCAGCGTGTGGCAGAGGAACTTCCAGAACTTCTCGACCGAAGCGATGTTTACCTTCTCATCGGGTGAATGGGGGTATTTGATGGTGGGACCGCAGGATATCATGTCCATGTTGGGATATTTGCCGCCGATGATGCCGCATTCGAGTCCGGCGTGTATCGCCATGACGGCCGGTTCCTTGCCGAAGAGTTCCTTGTATCCAGCCTTCATCGCCCTGAGAATGGGCGAATCCATGTTCGGATTCCAGCCGTCGTAGGCTCCGGAAGTCCTGACGGTCGCTCCGGTGAGCTCGAAGACGGTGCGTATCATGAGGGCCAGGTCGTCCTTTTCGGTATTCACCGAACTGCGAAGCAGGCACATGATTTTGAAGTAGCCGCGTTCGGACACCACCCTTGCGAGGTTCGAGGAGGTCTGTACCAGCCCCGGCATCGAGGTACTCATGCGCATCACTCCGTTCGGGCAGCCGAATACGGCATCCACCAGATTGGCCTGGTCGAAGAAATTGATGGCTTTGGAGGGAGTCTTGACAGGAACGGCCTTGAAGGAAATGCCGTCCTCGATGCCCTTGTATTCGTCGATGTATATCTTTTCAAACTTCTTGACGGCATTCTGGAAGGCTTTCTCGTGTTTTTTCATCACTGCCACGGTGGCGAATGCCTCGCGCGGAATGGCGTTGCGCAGGCCGCCGCCGTCGATGTCGCAGAGCATGATGCCGAGCTTTTCCTGGCAGTTGCGCATGAAGCGGGCGAAGAGCTTGTTGGCGTTGGCCCGCTGGAGGATAATTTCCATGCCGGAGTGGCCGCCTTTGAGACCCTTGATTTCGAGTCGGTATCCGGCGAAGTTTTCGCGGTCGAGCTTGACCGTATCGTACTTCATGGTGGCCGTCAGGTCGAGCCCGCCGGCGCAGCCTACATAGAGTTCGCCTTCCGTCTCCGAGTCGAGGTTGATGAGGATGTCGCCCTTCAGTTCGCCGGGGCGCAGTGCGAAGGCTCCGTCCATGCCGGTCTCCTCCGTGGCCGTGAAGAGCGCCTCGATGGGGCCGTGTTTCACCGTTCGGTCCTCCAGTACGGCGAGGATGGCCGAAGCTCCGATGCCGTTGTCGGCGCCGAGCGTTGTCCCGTTGGCCGTTACCCAGTCTCCGTCGATGTAGGCCTCGATACCGTCCTTCTCGAAGTCGAACTCCTTGTCGGAGTTCTTCTGCGGCACCATGTCAAGGTGAGCCTGCAGGACGACCGTCTTGCGGTTCTCCATCCCCGGAGTGGCCGGTTTGCGGATGATGATGTTGGGGCCGGCGTCCACGGTGTAGTCCAGGTTGTGTCTCTTGGCGAAGTCGATGATGTACTCCCGTATCTTCTCCTCGTGGTGCGAGGGGCGCGGAACGGCGCATATCTCCGAGAACCGCGTCCACAGCAGTTCCGGTTTCAGTTTTTTCAAGTCCTTGTCCATAGTCTTATACATTTTGTGATTTCGTTTCGTTTATCGTTTTTCGCGTCTGCCGGCCGTCATTGCCTCCGGTACTGCGAAAATACCCGTCACAA
>ENA-OPWR01001083-OPWR01001083.1-human-gut-metagenome-genome-assembly--contig:-NODE-1083-length-21937-cov-3.917466_pt1 | contig 21937 bp, 20 predicted proteins | sample MGYA00241507_ERZ502006 | MGnify/ENA primary metagenome ERZ502006 (study PRJEB25962, sample SAMEA2043041) | human gut metagenome | biome: human gut; feature: human-associated habitat; material: faeces...
GGCGTAACTCTCCCGCAGGGGCATGATGCAGTTGGTGGTGAAGAGGATCGGGGCCGGGATGTCCTCAAACTCCCGCTGCTGGTTCTGCCAGGCTGTGCCGAAGTTGCCCTTCAGATGCGGGTACTTCTGCTTCAGCTCCGGGTAGCCGTGGGCGGGGAGCATTTCCGAGTGGGTGTAGACGTGGATGCCTTTGCCCGCCGTCTGCTCGCGCGCCATGAGCACGCAGCCGCCCTCAGAGCCTTTCGCTGCCCAGCGTTTCAGCTCGTTGTTGGTAGAATCTACCGAGTCGCAGACGAATATATTATATCCGCAGCCCACAGCCAGCGCGCGGACAGCGCTCTGCTCAAGTTCATTTACGTTCAAATCATTCATATTTTTACACCTATGTTCATCTGTTCGTCAGTAAAAAATGCGGCGGTAGCCTGACCGCCGCTGTATTGCCGCAAATTTAGCCCAGTGTTATGTCAAACTGCGCGCGGGGGTTGCCCTCGCTGTCGTCGTCTATCATCTGCGCTTTGCTTATCGTGATGGGCGTCAGCGGCTTTGAAACAGCGTTGTCAGAGCCTGTAACGCGGTCTACGTCGAGAAATTTGTCAACAGTTTCCATACCCTCAGTGACTTCGCCGAAAGCCGCGTAATCGCCGTCGAGGAACGAGCAGTCGTCAGTATAGCAGATGAAAAACTGCGAAGAAGCGCTGTCCGGATCCTGCGAACGTGCCATAGATACCGTGCCGCGCTTATGTTTCAGCGGGTTTTCCACGCCGTTGGACGAAAATTCACCCTTTATAGTTTCCTCAGCGCCGCCCGTACCGTCGCCGTTGGGGTCGCCGCCCTGTGCCATGAAGTCGTCTACCACGCGGTGAAAAGTCAGACCATCGTAAAATCCTTCTTTCACCAGTTTTTCAAAATTCTCGCAAGTTATCGGCGCGTCATCGGGGTAAAGAGTTATGGTAAAGCTGCCAAGCTGAGTAACGCTCTCGCCACTCGCGGTCGCCTTATCGAACTCCTTTTTGGTGCGCTCGGGCATATTTTTATCGTGGCAGCCCGTGATAGCCGAAGCCGCAAAAGCCGCCGCCGCCACTGCTGCAATTACTTTCTTTAAAATGTGCATGATGCCGTTCCCTCTTTCTTTTTCATAGATCAGTGTAAACTCTTTTTTATTATAACACACAAAGTGTGCTCTTGTCAACTTTTACTCGTACAAAAAAGCCGCCCGCGCAGCGCAGACGGCTAATCGTGTGTATGAAGTTAGTGCTTGCCCGCAGCTTTTATTCTCGCCATGGCGCGGTTTAGCGCAGCCTTGGTGTGGTAATACTGCTTGGTGGAAAGTTGCTGGCGCAGGCGCTCTTCGGCTCTCGCCTTAGCCGCCTCGGCACGCTTGATGTCTATATCTTCGGGACGCTCTACCGTATCGGCGAACATCTTTACAAAGTTGGGCATTACTTCAAGAAAGCCCTCGGAAACTATCGCGCGGTGCCATTCGCCGTCGCAGCGGTACTGTATCTCGCCCGCCGAAAGGCAGCATATCATAGGCTCGTGCCCCGCCATTACTCCGCGGCTGCCGTCGATGGAGGGGAAAATTACCTCCTCGCAGTCGCCGCTGAAAAAGTATTTGTCGCAGGCAAGTATATCCAGCTTGAAGGTTTTAGCCATAGCTTATTCCTCCTCCAGCTTCTTCGCCTTTTCTATCACGTCGTCGATAGTGCCTACATTGTGGAAAGCCGCTTCGGGGTACTCGTCCATATCGCCGTCGAGTATCGCCTTAAAGCCGCGCAGAGTTTCTTTCAGCGGCACATATTTTCCGGGAACGCCCGTGAATGTTTCCGCTACATGGAAAGGCTGCGAGAGGAACTTCTGTATCTTTCTCGCGCGCATAACTGTCTTTTTATCCGCTTCGTCAAGCTCTTCCATACCCAGTATCGCTATGATGTCCTGCAGCTCTTTGTACTTCTGGAGAACTTCCTGCGTCTTGCGGGCGATGCGGTAGTGCTCTTCGCCTACCACGTCAGGCTCTAGTATCCTCGAGGTCGATTCCAGCGGGTCTACCGCGGGGTAAATGCCCTGCTCTACTATCTTTCTCGAAAGTACGGTAGTAGCGTCGAGGTGGGTGAACGTGATGGCGGGCGCGGGGTCGGTAAGGTCGTCGGCGGGGACGTATACTGCCTGTACCGAGGTGATAGAGCCGTTTTTGGTAGATGTTATTCTCTCCTGCAGCTCGCCCATCTCGTTAGCCAGCGTAGGCTGGTAGCCAACTGCCGAAGGCATTCTTCCCAGCAGCGCTGATACCTCAGAGCCTGCCTGTACATATCTGAATATATTGTCTATAAAGAGCAGTACGTTCTGGTGCTCAACATCGCGGAAATACTCCGCCATAGTCAGACCCGTCTGCGCTACTCTCATTCTCGATCCGGGCGGCTCGTTCATCTGTCCGAAGACCAGCGCCGTCTTGCTGATAACGCCCGAGTCGGTCATTTCGTGCCAAAGGTCGTTGCCCTCGCGCGAGCGCTCGCCTACGCCGGTGAATATCGAATATCCGCCGTGCTCGGTAGCTACGTTTCTGATAAGCTCCTGTATAAGTACTGTTTTGCCTACGCCTGCGCCGCCGAAAAGGCCTATCTTACCGCCCTTAGCGTAAGGCGCGAGCAGGTCTATTACTTTTATGCCCGTTTCCAGTATCTCTACTACGGGGCTTTGGTCTTCAAATTTAGGCGGCTCGCGGTGTATCTCCCACTTAGTTTCCGCCTGCGGCTGACCCTTGCCGTCTATCGCTTCGCCCAGCACGTTGAACATTCTGCCCAGCGTGCAGGTACCTACGGGAACTTTTATGCAAGAGCCGGTAGCCGTAACTTCCATGCCTTTGCTAAGTCCGTCGCTGGCGGCGAGCATTATGGCGCGCACTACGTTGTTGCCCATGTGCTGAGCAACTTCCATCACCTTGGTCTTGCCGTCAAGCTCTACGGTAAGCGCGTCTTTTATCATCGGCAGATCGCCCGAGGGGAACTCTACGTCGATAACGGCGCCGAGCACCTGCAAAATCTTACCCTTTTCCATTTTTTATATCACCGTTCCTTATGTGTTCACTTGTTTTTCTGGCTTCGCGCACCGCTTGCTATCTCAGTTATCTCCTGAGTTATAGCCGCCTGACGCGCCCTGTTGTAATCGAGCGTCAGCTCGGCTATCATGTCGCGTGCGCTGCCCGTAGCGGAATCCATAGCCGTCATTCGCGCGTTCTGCTCGCTGCAAAACGCCTCGGTGAGTATGCCGAATATCAAGCCTTTTACGTAGTTCGGCACAAGATTATCCATAACGGCTTCGGGAGAAGGCTCGAATACCGCGGTAGAGTGGCGCATCTCGTCAGCCACCCTGCGCTCTTCAAAGTGCTCTCTCTCCAGCGGGAAAAGCTTAAGCATCTGCGGTATCTCCTGCGACTTTTCCAGCTTGGTGTATATAACGTGTATCTCGTCGATCCTTTTTTTCAGGAACATATCTGTAATAGTTTCCTGTATGCGGCGTGCGCGGTACATAGCGGGGTCTTGCGCGGTGTAGAGAAATTCGGTATCTACGTTCATTCCGCGCGCTTCAAAGTACGCTCTGCCCATAGAGCCTATCACGAAGAGGCAGGTGTTCTTATGCTTCGCTATCTCCTGCTCCGCCAGCTTTACTATATTGTGGTTATATGCTCCGCACAAGCCTTTATCGCCTGTTACCACCACATATCCGTACATCTTTTCGTCCTCGGGCTTATCCCTGCCGTTATCGAAAAACGGATGCTTGAAATCGCCCGTGTGCTTTAGTATATGGTGTATGCTGTACTGCAGGTTTTCAAAATAAGGCTCGGTAGCGTCAAGAGCGGCGCGCGCCCTTTTCAGCTTCGACGAAGAAATGAGGTACATGGCGTTGGTGATCTTCATTATATCGCCTATACTGCCTATACGCTCTTTTATCTCTCGCATATTTGCCATAGCCTGTAAACATTCCTTTCCGTGCGCGGCGGGTCATCAGCCCTGTTTAAAGTCCTTTGCCGCGTTTACGATCTTATCCTCCAGCTCGGGGGTAAGTACCTTTTTCTCGTTTATCTCGTCGATGATGTCGGCGCAGTTAGCCTCGAAATACGACATCACGTCGCGGCGGAACTGCTTTACATCTGCGATGGGAACGTCCAGCATAAGCTTGTGGTTTGCTATGCAGAGCAGTATTACCTGCTCGTGCAGGGGCAGCGGGCGGTAAAGCGGCTGTTTCAGCAGCTCCATCAGCCTGTCGCCGAAATCAAGCATTTCTTTAGTGGTCTTATCCAGATCAGAGCTGAACTGGGTAAATACCTCCATCTCGCGGTACTGCGCGAGGTCCATACGCAGCGTGCCCGAAACTTTTTTCATAGCCTTGGTCTGCGCAGCGCCGCCGACACGCGATACTGAAAGACCTACGTTTACCGCAGGTCTTACGCCCGCGTTGAAAAGGCGCGACTCGAGGAATATCTGTCCGTCGGTGATGGATATTACGTTTGTAGGTATGTAAGCGGAAACGTCACCCGCCTGCGTTTCAATTATAGGCAGCGCGGTTATAGAGCCGCCGCCGTGCTCGTCGTCAAGGCGCGAGGAGCGCTCGAGCAGTCTGGAATGAAGATAGAAAACGTCGCCGGGGTAAGCTTCACGTCCCGGTGAACGCTCGAGCAGCAGGCTCATAGCGCGGTAAGCTACGGCGTGCTTAGAGAGGTCGTCGTAGATTATCAGAACGTCTTTGCCCTGATGCATGAAGTACTCCGCCATAGCCGTGCCGGAGTACGGTGCCATCCACTGTATAGGCGCGAGGTCGGAAGCCATAGCGGCGAGGACTATCGTGTAATCCATAGCGCCGTGCTTCTTGAGGTCGCTTACTACCTTAGCTACGGTAGAAGCTTTCTGACCTATCGCAACGTATATACATATCATATCCTGACCCTTTTGGTTCAGTATAGTGTCGATAGCTATCGCGGTCTTTCCCGTCTGGCGGTCGCCGATTATCAGCTCGCGCTGACCTCTGCCTATCGGGAACATAGAGTCGATGGCGAGGATACCTGTCTGCAAAGGTACAGATACCGATTTTCTCTCGCAAACGCCGGGAGCTTCGCTCTCTACGGGGTAGTAGTCCGCTTCTTTTATCTCGCCCTTGCCGTCTATCGGCGCGCCGAGGGCGTCTATTACTCTGCCTATGAAGTTTTCGCCGACGGGCACGCCCGCGCGCTTTTTGGTTCTGACAGCCTTAGAGCCTTCGTGCAGGCCGTGGTCTGAGCCGAGCAGTACGCAGCCTACCGAGTTTTCGTTTACGTTCTGTACTATTCCTTTTACGCCTGTTTCAAACTCTATCAGCTCGCCGTACATAGCGTTATTCAGACCGTACACGTTTACTATGCCGTCATGTATGGTAATAACGGTACCTGTTTCAGATACCTGCATTTTCGCGTCGAAATTGGTTATTTCGCTTTTGAGCATTGAAATAATATCGTTATTCTTGCCGCTCAAAAAAATCACCTCCGTAATAATTCGCTCTGCAAAGCCGCCACAGCGCTCTTCACGCTCTTATCATATACCTTATCGCCCACCTGCAATATGCAGCCGCCGATAAGCTCGGGTTTTATAACGACCTTGATAACGACGGAGCTTGCGCCGTATTTTTTCATGAGCGTCTGCTCATAGCGCCTGAGAATATCGGCGCTGGGCTCGCTCACGCAGTAAAGCGTGCACGAAAGTGCTTCCTTCTGCTCCAGCTTCAGCAGCTTGTACTGCTCTACTATTTCAGAAAGCTGCGCTATGTGCCCGTATTTTTCCATTACCTTTATATAACTTTTCATACTTTCGGGAAAAGCTTTGTCTATTACCCTCTGCTTTTCCTCTCTTTTTACCGCGGGGCAGCAAAGCGCTTTCCTCAGCTCTTCGCTTTCATCCCATACCCCGCGCGCCTTATCGGCGTCTGCCTCGGGCACGCCCAGCTCCAGCAGCACCTTTGCGCAGTTTTTTACGGCGGTATCAGTCATCAGAAACACCTACCTCAGACAAAAGCTCTTCCGCGTAGCGGCGGTTGCTTTCCTCGTCGATATTTTTCGCCAATACCTGCGAAGCCGCCATTACGGCAAGGCCCGCTATCTCGTCCTTGGCGGCGTCTATCGCCTTGGCTCTTTCCGACTCTATATCCTTTTCGGCGTCTGCCCTCATGCGGGCTGCGTCGCGGCGTGCCTCGTCCAGCATCTCGCTGCACTCGCGCTCTGCGCGCTGCTTGGCGTCGGTAGTTATCTTCACCGCCTGCTGGTGCGCCGCTTTAAGATCCGCCTCATATTCCTTCTTCATATTCTCCGACTCTTCTTTAGAAGCCTTAGCGCTGTCGATGTCGTCCTGTATCATCTTCGCGCGCCTGTCCATAATGGCGGTAACGGGGCCGAAGAGGAACTTTTTCAGCAGCCAGTAGAGCACGAGCAGGTTTATGATAGTCCACAGTATGTCCCAGGGATCTATATTAAGCATTCAAGAATCATTCCTTTCCTTACCGCGGGCTGCGCCGCGGCTTACTTTGCGGGTGGTCAGCAGTTTTGTTTACTTAGCCACAAAGATGATAAGGATAGATACCAGCAGACCGTAAATAGCGGTAGCCTCTGCCAGTGCGCAGCCCAGCAGCAGCGCCTTGTTTATATCGCCCTTAGCCTCAGGCTGTCTTGCTATTGCGTCGCAGGCGTGCGAAGTAGCCATGCCTATACCTATACCTGCGCCTAAACCTGTAAGTACCGCGAGAGCGGCTCCGATTGCTATGCTCATAAAAAACATCTCCTTATTATTTCAGCGGCGCTTTGCCTGCGCGCCGAGTGTTGTCTGACAAACTGATAAGCTGTTGAACTGATAAGCTTTTAGTCGTCCTCTACCGACTCCTGAATAAAGAGCGAGGTGAGGAATACGAAAATGTACGCCTGCAAGCAGCCGTCGAAAATATCAAAATAGAAGCTGAAAGGCAGCGGCAGCACTACCGCGCATACCATTTTAATAAGCTCCATTATGATGAATGCCGCCATAACGTTGCCGAAAAGTCGCATACATAGCGAAAGCGGCCTTATGCCGATCTCGAGCACGTTCATTGGCGCGAGCAGCGGCAGCGGCTTTACAAAAGACTTGAAGAAGCCTTTTATACCGTGCTGATGGATATTTGAGTATTCGATGAGGATAATGCTCATCAGGGCGAGCGCTATGGTAACGCTCATATCCTTAGTAGGCGGCTTCATTCCCAGCAGACCTATCACGTTCGCGAAGCCTATGTAGATAAGCACCGTGCCGAGGTAGGGGAAATAGCGCATACCGTTTTTGCCCATGTTGTCGTAACAGAAATCGCGTATCCAGCCAACGGCAGTTTCCAGCAGCATTTGTTTGCGCGAGGGCACTATCGAAAGCTTTCTTGTAAGAATTATCGAGAGCACCACGAGCACCGCCATTATGATCCACGTTACCACGGTAGATTCATACACCGGTATGCCGCCGTCAACGAAAGGCACGGGTATGCGGAAAACTACGTCGCAGCTTATCTGCTTATTTATCTCGTCTGAGATATGGTTGCCGTAGTAGCTGACGGATGCGGCAGCCGCAGGGATATTTGCCGAAAGAATCATGCGATTCACCTCCCATAAAAAAGCGTCGTGACCGCACCTTATAAAAACAAGGTGAAAAAAATAAAACCAACCGCGAAAAATTGCCCGAGAACCTTTTTTTGAATTTTCTCTGCCCCAAACTTGCAGAAACACTAAAAAGGCTCGGATAAAATCTCCGTTGATTTTATGCGATAAAACTCGCCGTGCCGAGTACATATTTTTGCTCTTCGGCGCGCCCGGTCTTTACAAACACTATTATAATACAATTTTATTTATATGTAAAATACATATTTTGCATGGTAAGTATACACTTTTTCTATGCTTCGCGCCAAGCCGTCGTTTTTCACAATTTGCAGAAGCTGACCGCGCATATTTTATCACATATCACATGGTTGCAGTGAAATCAGGCGTTTCCGTACATCTTTCCGCCAAAGAAATTTGACATTTTGCGAAAACTGTGATAAAATAAAGGGAACTGAAAATACGATCCCGAAAGGATAATAAATATATGTCCGATGTAAATTTCGAGCACTACAAAGTGTTTTTTTACGTTGCAAAATTCAATAACATAACCTCCGCCGCCCACGCGCTATACCTCTCGCAGCCCAGCGTCAGCCGCTGCATCGCAAATCTTGAGGAAGAGCTGGGATGCAAGCTTTTCAACCGATCGAAAAAGGGCGTAGAGCTAACGGCAGAGGGTCAGCAGCTTTACAAGCACGTCAAGATAGCCTGCAAGCACTTCTTCTCCGCCGAAGAGGAGCTTTCGCTGATGCAGAAAGAAACTTCCGGCGTTTTGCGCCTAGCGGTGAGCGACGCGGCTTTTCAGCAGCGCATTATCTCGCGCATCAGCGCTTTCCACTCGCTCTACCCCTCGGTGCATTTGAAGATAGACAATATGTCCACCCCCGAAACGATAGAGGCTGTGCACACTAACGTGGTAGATATGGCGGTGGTCACCACGCCTTTTACCTCGCCATACGAGCTAAACGTCACCGAGCTTTGCAAATTGCAGGACATTGCGGTAGCGGGCAGCGAATTCAGCTATCTGAAAGACCGCGAGCTATCCCTTGCCGAGCTTAACAAATACTCGCTGATAACGCTGGAAGAGGGCAGCACCACGCGCCACTTTTTCAACAAGCTTTTCCGCCAGCGCGGAATAATGATGAATCCCGATATTGAGCTTGCTTCGATAAGTCAGGTTCTTCCGCTGGTGCGCAGCAGCCTTGGCATAGGCTTTGTGCCGCAGCGCATTGCCGAGGAGGACATACGCGCGGGCAAGATCTTCCGCATAAAGATAAAAGAAGAGATACCGCCGCGCAGCATAAGCCTCATCACCGACGACGAGTACGAAACGAACGACCTCATGACGGCATTCACAGGCGTTATCACCAACCCCGATATACAGCCGCCGCTGAATATGTGACCTGTCCTCTGCCGACTGGTTGAACGGTTCGCCCCCCAAAAAATACCCAAAAAGGAGCCTGCTACCCGCCCGTTGCGGTGTTAGCAGACTCCTTTGTCTTTTATATGGTATTCAGTTTTTGAGATTGACTTGTCAACCGGTCGGCAGAGGTCGTAAATGCCTTAATTATCGTTGTACATAAGCGTGGTAGCCATGCCGTTTATCAGACCTACCACCGCGCCGCTCACTGCAAAATATATCACCGCGGGTATCTTCGTTATCCACACGATGATCCCGAATATCACGATGAAGCCCATAGCCCCGCCTATCTGCACCGCGTAACGGTGGTTTTTCAGAAACGGCAGCTTTTCGGCAAGCTTCGCTGTGCGCGTGCCTTTGCGGTCTGCAATGCGATAGATGAGCTGTACCAGCGCCATCGGAACTGCTATGCAGAGCGCTATTATCAATAATTTTCCCATTGAAATGACCTCTTTTGAATATCTAATTAAAGCACTCTTACTTTGATTACACCATCAATAGCTTCGATAGCCGCGGCATCTACCTTGCCCGTGATGTCGAGCATGGTGTAAGCGTACTCTTTCTTCGACTTGTTTACCAGATTTTCGATGTTAGCGCCGGTCGATGCACAAACGCCCGTTATCTTCGCGATAAGCTCTGGAACGTTGCGGTGCATGATGCAAACCAGCTCGTCGCCTGTCTTTGCAAGCTCTGCGTTCGGGTAATTTACGCTGTTTCTGATAGTGCCTTTTTCGATGTAGTCGATAAGCTCGTGAGCTGCCATTACAGCGCAGTTGTCCTCAGATTCGGGAGTAGATGCGCCGAGGTGCGGCAGAACTATAACGTTCTCCTCGCCCAGTACAACATCGTCGGCAAAGTCGGTAACGTACTTAGCAACCTTGCCCTCGCCGATAGCCTTGATAACTGCCGCGCTGTTGATAAGCTCGCCTCTTGCAAGGTTTATCAGGCGAACGCCGTCTTTCATCATAGCTATCTGCTCAGCGTCGATGGTGTTCTTAGTATCGGGGGTGTAAGGAACGTGTATCGAAATGTAGTCGGATACTTTGTAAATATCGTTGATGTCGGTGGTGATAGTTACCGCGGGGTCGAGGTGCAGGGCTGCGTTTACCGAGAGGTAGGGGTCGTAGCCGATGACCTTCATGCCGAGCGCTACCGCAGCGTTCGCGATCTTTCCGCCGATAGCTCCCAGACCGATGATGCCGAGGGTCTTGCCGTAGATCTCAGGGCCTGCGAACTTGCTCTTGCCGCCCTCTACCGTCTTGGGTGCGTCGGGCGTGCCCTTGAGCGATGCCGCCCATGCAGCAGCCTCAGTTATCTTTCTCGAAGCGAGGAGCAGCGCGCATATAGCCAGCTCCTTTACCGCGTTTGAGTTAGCGCCGGGGGTGTTGAATACTACAATGCCCTCTTCCGCGCATCTGTCAACGGGGATATTGTTTACGCCTGCGCCCGCTCTTGCGATGGCCAGCAGGTTTTCGCCGAACTGCATATCGTGCATCTTAGCCGAGCGAACCATTATAGCGGTAGGGTCGGCGGCGTTGTCGCTTACGGTGTAAGCAGCCTTATCGAAAATATCAGTGCCGCAGGCGGCGATCTTATTCAGAGTTAAAATATCGTACATTGTGAAAAACTTCCTTTCGGTAAGTATATAAAATTAAGCGTTCTCAGCCTCAAATTTCTTCATGAACTCTACGAGCTTTTCTACGCCCTCGATAGGCATAGCGTTGTAGATAGAAGCTCTCATGCCGCCTACTGTTCTGTGGCCCTTGAGGTTCTCAAAGCCGGCAGCCTTAGCCTCGGCAACGAATTTCTTATCAAGCTCGGCGTCGCCTGTTACGAAAGGCACGTTCATAAGAGATCTGTCCTTGGGAACAACCGTGCCCTTAAAGAGCTTGCTCTGGTCGAGGAAGTCGTAAAGTATCTTAGCCTTTTTCTCGTTATGAGCCTTCATAGCTTCCAGACCGCCCATCTTCTTTATCCACTTGAACACCTTGCCGCAGATGTAGATGCCGTAGCAGGGGGGAGTGTTGTAAAGGCTGTCGGCGTCTGCCTGAGTCTTCCACTTCAGCATGGTGGGAGTTCCGGGAAGAACGTCGTCGGTGATAAGGTCTTCGCGCGCGATAACTATAACTACGCCCGCAGGGCCTACGTTTTTCTGAACGCCGCCGTAGATAACGCCGTACTTGGTAACGTCTACCGGCTCAGAAAGGAAGCAGGAAGAAACGTCGGCTACCAGAGTGTGGCCCTTAGTATTCGGCAGGATCTTGTACTTAGTGCCGTAGATGGTGTTGTTCTCGCAGATGTAAACGTAGTCTGCGTCCTCGGGAATATCGAGGTCTGAGCAATCGGGGATGTAAGAGAAAGTCTTATCCGCAGAGGAAGCTACCGCTACCGCCTCGCCGTACTTCTGCGCTTCCTGATAAGCTTTCTTAGCCCACTGACCTGTGATTATGTAAGCGGCTTTCTTATTCTTCATAAGGTTCATAGGTACAGCTGCGAACTGCTGCGAAGCGCCGCCCTGTAAGAACATTACCTTATAATTATCGGGGATATTCATAAGCTCGCGAATATCTTTTTCTGCCTCTTTGATAATATCGTCAAAAGCCTTTGAGCGGTGGCTCATCTCCATTACGGACATACCTGTGCCCTTATAATCAAGCATTTCTTCAGCAGCTTCTTTAAGAACTTCTTCGGGCAGCACTGCCGGGCCCGCGCTGAAATTATAAACTCTAGCCATTGCTAAAACCTCCATATGTGTAATATTACATAGTTCATACTTGAACGGTGATACCGCCATTCAAAATATACCTCTTTTATTATCTCACTTTTCAGCCAAAATGTCAAGTAGTTTTTAAAAATTTGGGCGTTTTTTATGACATTTACTCTCTAAAGCGCCGCAAATCTTGAAAATGTCGCGCTGATATGCTATAATATTAACGGTAAAAAGGGAGCATGAGCAAAATATGTTTTACGATAAAAATGAGATGAACGCACAAAAATACCGCCTGCTGAAACAGTTTTTCGGCCACGAAAGCTTTCGCAGCGGTCAGGAAGAGCTGGCGGACAGCATTTTGAGCGGGCGCGACGCGGTAGGCATAATGCCCACTGGCGCGGGAAAATCAGTATGCTACCAGCTGCCCGCGCTGATGCTGGGCGGCATCACTATAGTTATCAGCCCGCTTATCTCGCTGATGAAAGATCAGGTAAACTCACTGATACAGTCGGGCGTGGGGTGCGCTTACATAAACAGCTCGCTCACCCGCGCGCAGTACGAAACGGCTATGTCGCGGGCGGCGCAGGGGGCTTATAAGATAATATATGCAGCGCCAGAGCGGCTGGATTCGCCCTCTTTCAAAAATTTTGCGCAGAACGCCAACATAAGCCTTATCGCGGTGGACGAGGCGCACTGCGTTTCGCAGTGGGGGCAGGATTTTCGCCCGTCGTATCTGAAAATACGCGAGTTTTGCGAAAGCCTGCCGCGCCGACCCGTAGTAGCGGCATTTACCGCCACGGCGACCGCCGCCGTAAAGCGCGACATAATAAATATGCTGGGTCTGCGCGACCCGTACTCCGTCACCACGGGCTTCGACAGAAAAAACCTGTACTTCGCCGTAAGCGAGCCGAAGGACAAGCTGGCGGAGACCGAGCGGCTGATACGCGCGGCGGGCGAAGCCTCGGGCATAGTGTATTGCAGTACGCGAAAAAATACCGAACTGGTCTGCGACTACCTAAACGAGCACGGTCTGCCCTGCACACGCTACCACGCGGGACTTTCCGACGAGGAGCGGCGGCGAAATCAGGACGACTTCATCTACGACCGAGTGCGGATAATGGCGGCTACGAACGCTTTCGGCATGGGCATCGACAAATCAAACGTCAGCTTCGTTATACATTATAATATGCCGAAAAATCTCGAGAGCTATTATCAGGAGGCGGGCAGAGCGGGGCGCGACGGCTCTGAGGCTGTCTGCACGCTGCTATTTGCGCGAAAAGACGTGCAGACCTGCCGCTTTTTGATAGAAAATTCGGGCGACGCCGCCGAGCTGGACGAAGAAACTGCGCGGCGGCTGAAAGAGCGCGATTACAAGCGGCTGAACGACATGGTGCGCTACTGCACCGGCGCGGACTGCCTGCGGCACTACATACTGAATTACTTCGGCGAGAAATCGGGCACTATGTGCGCGAAATGCTCAAACTGCGCGGCGGGCTTTGAGAGCGAGGACGTAACCCTTGCGGCGCAGAAGATACTCTCCTGCGTTTACAGGCTGGCGCAGAGGAAATTGCAGATGAACGCGGCGGCGGTGGCGGAGATACTGCGCGGCGCTAAGACAAAGCGCATAAAGCAATTCAACCTAGATGACCTCTCGACCTACGGCATAGCCGCCGACCTGCCCGCGCTGAAGATACGCGCGATAATAGAAGAACTCTGCGGGCGGGGGTATATGCGCCGCGGCGATTTTGAGTCGCTGATACTTACCAACAAAGCGCGGGGCGTGCTTTTTGAGGGCGAGCATATCACGATGAACTTCAAGCGCTCGACCGCGGGCAGCGAGATCTCGGCAGTATCCCGCCGCGCGGCTGCGGAAACGGCGGAGCGCCCCGAGCTTTTCAGCCTGCTGCGTCAGCTTCGCGCCAAGCTCGCAGAGGAAGCGGAAGTGCCCGCGTACATCATCTTCTCAGACGCTACGTTGCGCGATATGTGCAGGCGGCTGCCGACCACCGAGGAAGACTTTATGCAGGTCTCGGGCGTGGGCAAGAGCAAGACCGAGCGCTACGGCGCGGCTTTCACGGCTGAGATAGCTCGCTGGATGGAGGAAAACGGCGTTGACCGCTCGCAAGCCGATACCGACGGCGCTGCGGCGGCGCTCGACAGGCGCAGAAAAAGTCAGAAACCCTCGGCTAAATCTAAGGCTTATAAAACGGGCAAATCGTCCAGATCTGATAAATCGTCCGACGGCGAAAATGCAGCCGCTAAAAGAAGATACTCCTCGCCGAAACTGCTGAGCGAGATCTCCGCCGAGCAGGCGGCGCGGCTGGGGCTATCCCCCGAGCTTGCCGCCCACGCAATAGAGGCTTACCTGCTGCTGGGCGGGTATCTGGAGCGCCGCGGCGGAGAGCTGCGCGTTACCCCGCGCGGAGGGCTGCACGGCATAGCTATGTCTACCAAATGCGAGAGCGGCAGCCGCACCACGGTGATAGAGTACAAAGCGGCGGCGCAGCGGCTGATAGACGAGCACATCGACGAAATCTTCTGATAGGGAGCGAGAAATATGGACATTTCAAACGAGCATATCGACGGCGGCATTGGCGCTTCGCTGCCGCCCGAGCAGATAGCCGCTTGGAAGCGCGAGCACATGGAAATGCTGAAAAAATACGCCCCCGAAAGTTTCACGGTAAAGCACTTCGCGGCTATCGCGGTGATGGAAAAGATCTGATACATAAAAAACAAGGCGCTCTGCTGAAAAATGCAGAACGCCTTTAATATTGCTGTGATTTTTAATCGTCTTAATCGTCAACGTCTATGTCGATGGCGTTGGCTTTGTCCTCGGCATGGGTGTCGCGGTCGTCCCTGCCCCTGCCGCTCTTGTAGCGAATGTCTTTCTCAAGCTCCTCTATGTGCGAATATGCACGGCTCGCCGAGAAACCGCTGACAAAGCTTACCGCGCCCGCTAGCGCGAGTATCACGCCGATAACGCGCATAAATCCGCCCGCTATCACCGTAGGCGAGATGAGCACAAATATGCCAAGTGCAAGAGTTACCACCGCCGTTATCATCGGAAGCTGCCAGCCGTCTGCGCCCGCGCGCTTTACGCTCAGCGAAGTGCCCAGCTTAGTGAAGCCCGAGCACATAAGGTACAGACCCAGCGCTATCATCACTACCGTTTCAAGCAGGCTCTTGTTTGAGAGCACGACTATGCCCGCTATCAGCAGTATAACTTCGGAAAAGAGCGAAAAAATGCTGCGCTCTTCGCCGCCGCGCACGCGGGAGAAGATGTAGCCCATTATGCCGAATATCGCCCAGGCTATCAGTATAACGCCGAGCGCGGTATTCAGCACATCGGTTATGATATGCGGACGTATTACCAGCGCCACGCCGAGCACTATGCAGGCGAGAGCGCCGAGCGAATAATTTTTCAGCATACTTTTCATTTTGTATCAGTCCTTTTTTACGAGATCACAAATATCCGTTTGAGCAGGTCAGTCCTCCCAAAGTGCGTCGCCGAATGAGGAGAGGTAAGCGGTGAGCTGCTCCGCCATTTCGTACTGCTCGGTGATGCGCGGGTGGCCGGGGGTAGCCTTGCCCGTGCGGGTGAACATAAAGTGCGTTATCTTTTCATCGCCAAGCTCGGCGGCTATCTCGTCAACGGCTTTATCCCAGTCGGGCGAGTGCATCAGCACCGTCAGCAGCAGCACAAAGCGCGCCTTAGGGTACTTGCCGCGCAGATCGGTGATTATCGCCTTGTAAGCGGCTTTCCACTTCGCGCGGTAGGCGGGGTCGGTAATGTCGAAATCCTCGCCGCCCTCGTTGTGCGGGTCATTTTGACCAACGGCAAAAAGCACGACGTGCGGGGTGTACTTTGCGAAATCCCAATCCGTCATGCCGCCCTCAGCCTCGGGGAAATAGCATACCTTATTGTAAGCCGTTTCCATGCCGATATAATTCGGGGCGTGGTAGTAGCCGGTATTGTCAAATATCGCAATGCCGCCCTGCGCTATGTTGTGAAGCTGCGCGCCGAGATTGCGGGCAGTTATCATCGAGTAGGACTGCCAAGCGTTATCGTAAACGCCCTCGTGTCCCTCGGGGTCGTTTGAAGCGACGCACTGGGTAGCCTCTACCACCGCGCCTGCGGATACGGAATCGCCGTAGCACTCCATTCTGCGCGCGGGCAGCTCGGGCGCTTTAAGAAGCTGCGAACCTGCGGGAAGCTCGAAAGCTTTCAGCTCAAAATAGTGGGTAGCGTCCTGCCGCTTGTAGAGGATAACGGTGTGCTCGCCCTGCTCCAAGCCCTCGGCCAGGGTAAGGGTAATGTCCTCTTCTGCGTGCTCGAATGTGACTTTGGTCTGCCTGCCGTCGATGATAACGCCAAGCTCCATAACGTTGTAGAATTTGTGGTTGCGTATAACGCAGCGCAGCTCTGTGCCGATAAAGCGCACGGTAACGTTCGTACCCGCGAAAACGAACCGCGGGAAGCCGCCGAAAAGCTCAGTTCTGCCCATATAGGTCAGCGCGGGGTCGGCGGGGGAAATTTTGATATACTCGCTCATATTTTCAGCTCCGTTTCATATTTTACTTTTTATCTATTTTACCAAACGTCGGCACGTTTGTCAAGCCGAATTTTCACATATCTGCAAATTTGCCAACAAAAAGCGGACGATGTTTCCTGCCGAAACGCCGTCCGCATTATTTTCAAAAATTATTTATCAAGCCTGCTTCTTGACTGCTACACATTCCTCGGGGTCTTCTTTATCTACGCGCTGAATGTCCGCGCCCAGCTTCTGAAGCTTTTCCACAATGTTCTCGTAGCCGCGCTCGATGAAGTGGGTATCGCCGATCTCGGTAGTGCCCTCGGCGGCAAGTCCCGCGATAATTAGAGCCGCGCCTGCGCGCAGGTCGGGCGCCATAACGGGAGCGCCTTTGAGCTTCTCCACGCCCTGAATTATTACCGCCTTGTCGTTTACTACTATATCAGCGCCCATTCTTCTAAGCTCGCTGACATAGCGGAAGCGGTTGTCGAAAATATCGTCCGTAACCACGCTTGCGCCGTGTGCAAGGGTCAGCAGAGTAGAGATCTGCGGCTGCATATCGGTCGGGAAGCCGGGGTGCGGCATTGTTTTTATAGATGTTCTTTTCAGCTCGCCGCAGGGGTATATCCTTACCGCCTCGTCGAATTCCTCAACGCCTACGCCTATCTTGCGCAGCGCCGCTGTGATGGATTCCAAATGCTTAGGGATAACGTTTTTGACCATGATGTCGCTGTGGGTAGCGGCAGCGGCTACCATGAAAGTGCCCGCCTCGATCTGGTCGGGAATGATGGAATACTCTACGCCCTTTAGCTTTTTCACGCCGCGTACTTTAATAGTATCAGTACCCGCGCCCATGATGTCAGCGCCCATAGAGTTCAAGAAATTGGCAACGTCTACAACGTGCGGCTCGCGCGCGGCGTTTTCGATCACGGTGTAGCCGTCCGCCTTTACGGAAGCGAGCATAGCGTTTATAGTAGCGCCAACGCTGTTTATGTCAAAGTAGATGAGGTTTCCGATGAGCGAATCGGCGTTCAGGTGTACCTCGCCGTTTTCGATGGAATCCTCCGCGCCCAGCGCGTGGAAAGCTTTAAGGTGCTGGTCGATGGGTCGGTCGCCTAAGTCGCAGCCGCCGGGCAGGGCAACGTGCGCCTCGTGAAATCTGCCGAGCAGAGTACCGAGGAAGTAGGAAGAAGCGCGCATGACTCTCGCCATTTCGTAAGGCACTTTGGGCACAACTATACCGCTGGTGTCTATACGCACCTTATTTTTATTGAGCAGCTTTATCTCCGCGCCCATAGATCTGAGTATCTTCATGCAGAAGGTAATATCGCTGATCTGGGGGCAGTTATCTAAGATACACGGGCCGTCGCTGAGTATAGTAGCGGCAACTATCGCAACAGCCGCGTTTTTAGCGCCGCTGATGGTTACCTCGCCCTCCAGCTTTTTACCGCCGTGTATAACATATTTCTCCAAAACGTCACATCCCTTGATTTTTTTGGCGCTGCGGCAGACCCCTATCGTTCCCCGCTGGGATAGGACAAGTAAGAAGTGCGGGGCGGTCCGGCATTTCGCGCCGTGATACAAATTCTAAAATACAGCATATATTGGTCGGCCCTCTTGAAAAAGGTCAAACGCCATTCCAAAGAGCCTGCGAAAAATTCAAGTAAAATTCAAATACCTTTACTATTCTAACACATATTGAACAAAAAATCAAGTGAATTTTTATTTTTTTCAAAAATGGTTTCATTTTTTATTCTTTTTGTAACACTGTCGTAATGTTATGCGGGTGGTTTAATGGACAGTTGTACCCAAAAAGTTACCGTTGTAACCGTGCTGTAATATTATCCGTCCAAAAAAACTCCCAATTCGTCCGAAAAGCGCGTTTTTGGCGGTTTTGCACATACTTTTTGCCAGAATTTACATCTGTAATATCTGTAACCTTTTATCTCGTGCCGCAAAGCGCACCCGCGCACCATATATAGCGTAAAATGCGCGTGAGGATATGTCAAAAAAATGCGCCGAGAAAATTTCTTTTCTGCTTTTGTACTTTTTAGCTTTAAAGGGCTTGCAATCGGCTGATTTATATGATATAATAGTTATAATGCATTTATATGCAAAATTTTTGTGACTATTATTGAATTGGAGATGTTTTTCCCATGTATTTTCAGAAAGATATAGAAACTATGCCGCGTGCCGACATAGAAAAAATGCAGCTGGAGCGCCTGCAGCGTTTGGTAAAATACTGCTACGACAACGTGCCCTTTTACCACAAGCGCCTGAGCGAGGCGGGCGTATGTCCTGATAAGATAAAGACTCTTTCAGACATTCAGTACATACCCTACACCACCAAGGCGGATATGCGCGACAACTACCCTTGCGGACTTTTCGCCGTGCCGCAGAGCAAGATAGTGAGAATGCACGCTTCGTCGGGCACTACGGGCAAGCCTACGGTAGTCGGCTACACCGCGAACGACCTCGATCACTGGAGCGACTGCGTTGCGCGACTGGCGATGGCGGCGGGCGCTGACGAGAACACGATAGTTCAGATATGCTTCGGCTACGGACTTTTCACGGGCGCGCTGGGTCTGCACTACGGTCTGGAAAAGATAGGCGCTACGGTAGTGCCCTCTTCAAGCGGAAACACCGAGAAGCAGATAATGCTGATGCAGGATTTCGGCACGAATGCGCTGGTAGCTACCCCCTCTTACGCGCAGTACATCGGCGAGCTGGCGCGCGAAAAGGGCGTGCTCGACAAGCTTCAGCTAAAGCTGGGTCTGTTTGGCTCTGAGGGCTGCACCATCGAGATGCGCAACGCCATAGAAAAAACGCTGAACCTCTTCGCCACCGACAACTACGGCATGAGCGAGCTGAACGGCCCCGGCGTTTCGGGCGAATGCCGAGAGCGCTGCGGTATGCACATCAACGAAGACCACTACTACGCCGAGATAATCGACCCCGCGACGGGCGATGTTTTGCCGCGCGGCAGCGAGGGCGAGCTGGTAGTGACCACCCTTACCAAAGAGGGTATGCCTGTACTGAGATACCGCACGAAGGACATCACGAAGATAAATTACGAGAAGTGCGCCTGCGGCAGAACGTTTGCAAGAATGGACAAGCCGAAGGGCAGGTCGGACGATATGCTGAAAATTCGCGGCGTAAACGTATTCCCCTCGCAGATAGAAACGGTGCTGATGAGCTTTAAGGAGATAGCGCCGCACTATCAGCTAGTGCTGACGCGCGAGAATTTCGCCGACCACCTCGAGATAAAAGTAGAGCTGCTGGAGCAGTACAGCTCGCTGCTGGACAACTTCCCCGCCCTTTCCGAGCTTCACGCGAAAATCACGAAAGAGATGAAGATCGTCCTCGGCATACAGACGAAGCTGACGATAGTAGGCTGCAAAACTCTGGAGCGTTTTCAGGGCAAAGCGAAGCGCATCGTAGATCTTAGAAATCAGTAAATATTTGCATAGGGCGCGGAACAGTGATAGTTCCGCGTCTTTTTTATACCCAACCAAAAAGGGATACCGCGCCAACGCAGTATCCCTTTGCTTATTCCAGTATATAGCCTTCAAATTATTTCTTGAAGTATCTGTCGTACATACCCTTGAAAGCTCTGCCGTGACGGGCTTCGTCCTTCGCCATCTCGTGTACAGTGTCGTGGATAGCGTCGTAACCCAGCTCCTTAGCGCGCTTAGCCAACTTGAGTTTGCCCTCGCAAGCGCCGTTCTCTGCCATGTATCTCAGCTCGAGGTTCTTAGCGGTAGAGTCGGTAACTACCTCGCCCAGCAGCTCTGCGAACTTAGCCGCGTGCTCAGCCTCTTCGTGAGCAGCCTTTTCGTAGTACAGACCAACTTCGGGGTAGCCCTCTCTGAATGCAACTCTCGCCATAGCAAGGTACATACCTACCTCGCTGCACTCGCCCTCAAAGTTTTCTTTCAGACCTGCGATGACCTCAGCGTCAAGACCCTGCGCCGAACCTACCTTGTGGTCGTCAGCCCATACCAGCTCTGCCGATTCCTCTATCTTGTTGAACTTAGAAGCGGGTGCTTTGCATACAGGACAGACCGCGGGAGCAGCCTCGCCCTCATAGATATAACCGCATACAGAACATACAAACTTTGCCATAATGATTTCCTCCTGTTTTTTTAGTTTTATTATCTGTTGTTTTTTCTTCTTTTTTATCGGTTTCGTTTACCGTGATTAAAGTATACCATATTGGTGTACGTTTGTCAAGTGGGTTAGCATATGCTTTTTTGTTAATTTTTCGTGAATTGATACAATTAGCTTACACACCCGCATATACAGCGAAAGGCAATACTTTTCGCACATTTCGCGCAAGCATTGCCTTTTAATATATAGCTGTAAATTATGTTTTGAGTTTAGCCGTTATCAGCTTATCATCCAGCGGAGTATCTCAAATTTCTTGCCCTCGGGCACGGTAACGGTAACTTCGTGCTTGCCCTTTTCATCAAACGAAACTATTTCGTTATTGCAGGCGTAATCGCCCCAGCCGCCGGTAAAGTCAGCATTTATCTCAGCGCACTCAACGCCGTCGATGGTAACGGTAGCAGAGCCGCTTTTGCCGTCTACGGTCTTGTAGTACAGCATACCGAGATTCTTGAACTCCATCTCAAAGGTTACAGAACCGCCGTTTGAAGCAGCCCAGCCGTCCTGGAAGTTCCAAGGAGAAGTCTGCTCGGTGAAATCGCCGGCGTCCTTTACGGTGACTATCTTAGAATTCTTATCCTCAAGAGCAGCGTCAGCGTACTTATCGCCGGTGGGCGACTCGATAGAGGTGTCGAAAGCCTTAGCCTCGGTATCAACAGAATCTATATTGTCCTTGATGCCGCCTACGAAATTTTCGAGCATCTGCGCGAGCATCTTGTGGCCGTCGTCGTTCGGGTGGATATTATCGGGCGAAATATCAGTCCACTTGATGTTGCCTGCCTCTACCTCGGGCAGTACGGCATCGTGATAAGAGATTATCGGAACATTGTAGTACTCGCCGATCTCAGAATGTACGTTCTGCGGGCAGGTGCCGTCCTCCATAGTCATCTCTACGAGGATAACTGCGGGGTTGTTAGGCTGCGCAAGGCACTTTCTGATAAGGCTGTCCATAGTGGTCTTATAGAAATCATTATCACTGTCATTGATGAACTCGATGAAGATGATGTCGGGGTTGTCGGCGAGAACTTCGCTGTCTACGCGGTGTACGGCGAGATAAGAGTCGGTAGCGCCGATACCTGCGTTAGTGCCTACTACGAAGTAGCTGATGTTTTCCTCCCACCAAGAGATGAACTGCTTAGTGTACTGGTTCTGGCTGGAGGAAGCGGCAGAACCTGCGGTGATGGAGTCGCCGAGGAAAGCCACCTTAGTAGCCTTTTCAGTTTTCTGCGCAACTTCGAGCGAATCGTCGTTAGCAACGTCGAGAGCTTCCTTTATTTTGGAAGCAAGGCGAGAAGTATCGCCCTCATTGAGCACCGATCTGGTCAGCATATTATCCGTAGCCCCCTTGGTAACGTCAACAGCGCCATCGTTCACGGGCGCTTTCAGCTCTGCCGCGGAGTCGGTATCAGCAGCAGAAGCGTCATCAGCGGCAGATTCAGCAGTTTCCGCAGCCGAAGAATCAGTGTCAGCCTTGCTCTCGGAAGAGC
>ENA-OPWR01001091-OPWR01001091.1-human-gut-metagenome-genome-assembly--contig:-NODE-1091-length-21849-cov-1.867899_pt1 | contig 21849 bp, 19 predicted proteins | sample MGYA00241507_ERZ502006 | MGnify/ENA primary metagenome ERZ502006 (study PRJEB25962, sample SAMEA2043041) | human gut metagenome | biome: human gut; feature: human-associated habitat; material: faeces...
ACGTGCTTATGAGCAGGTTCGTAACTCCATCGGTTATCCACATTTAAATGTAAAAATTGGTGCAACTCATGCCGGAATCTCTGTTGGAGAAGATGGTGCAACACATCAAATGCTAGAGGATATAAGCATGATGAGAACTCTTCCAAATATGATGGTTATAAGCCCATCTGATGATGTTCAAACTAAATGGGCAATAAAAGAAATTGCAAATGTAAATGGACCTGTGTATGTAAGATTATCCAGACTTGCAACACCAGTAATATATAATGATGAATTTGTTAAGGAAAACAATATAAAGTTTGAAATTGGTAAGGCAATTCAAATTGGAGATGGAACAGACGCAAGCATAATAGCAACAGGTGTGACAGTTTCTGAGGCTTTAAAGGCACAGGAAGTATTAAAAGAAAAAGGAATAAATATAAGAGTAATAGATGTTCATACTATAAAACCATTAGACAAAGAAATGATAATAAAGTGTGCAAAAGAGACGAAAAGAATAATTACAATAGAAGACCATAGCATAATAGGAGGGCTTGGAACGGCTGTATGTGAGGTACTTTCAGAAAATTTCCCAGCAAAGGTAACAAGAATAGGAATAAATAACACATTTGGAGAATCTGGAAAAGCAGAAGAGCTTTTGAAAAAATACAATTTAAATAGTGAATATTTAGTAAAAATATTATCAAAATAATTGTGAATTTTTTGTGAATTTTATACTCTTGAATAATAGTGAATAATAAAGCAAATTGAGTGAAAAAATTACGCTCAAATTGCTATTTTTTTTGCCGAATACTCTTGCATTTAATGTCGTTTATTGTTATTATAAAGAAGAATAAATTATTATGATATAAGATGTCGAATATATGACATTCATTTTACTAAAGACAGAATTAAAAAATGACCTAAAATGGTCTAAGATAAATAAAACTATTAATTTTGCCCCAAAAGGGGCGTCCCTAATGGGCGAAGAGAGGATTTTAAAATGATAGAGTTTAGAAATGTTTCTAAAGTATACGATACTGGCACAGAGGCTGTACACAATGCTAATTTTACTATTAATAAAGGAGATTTTGCATTCTTAGTTGGTAGTTCTGGTTCTGGTAAGTCTACTTTAATAAAGTTAATTTTGAAAGAGGAAGAGCCAACTTCTGGACACATTATTATTAATGGAAAAGATACTACTTTCTTAAAGCCTAAGAGAGTTCCATATTTAAGAAGAAGTATGGGTGTTGTTTTCCAAGATTTCAGACTTTTACCAGATAAAACTGTTTATGAGAATGTTGCTTTTGCAATGTATATTGTAAGGGCTACACCAAAACATATAAGAAGACAAGTGCCAATGGTTCTTGCAATGGTAGGCCTTTCAGATAAAGCAAATGTATATCCAAATGAGTTATCTGGTGGTGAGCAACAAAGAGTTGCACTTGCTAGAGCACTAGTAAACAATCCATCAATGTTAATTGCAGATGAGCCTACAGGAAACCTAGACCCAGATACAGCTTGGGATATTATGAGACTTTTAAATGAAATCAATTTAAGAGGTACTACTTTGGTTGTTGCAACACACGCAAAAGATATAGTAGATAAAATGAACAAAAGAGTTATTCGTATAGAAAACGGAAATATTATAAGTGATAAAAAAGGTGGGTATGACAGTGAAGCATAGTATATTTGGTTATTTATTAGGAGAAGGTTTTAGAAATGTATTTCACAATAAAAAATCATCGGGTGCGTCACTTGCAATTATGTGTGCCACTATGTTGATTTTTGGCTTATTTTTCATGATTATAGAAAACCTAAACAATGCAGTTGAAACATTGGAAACACAACAAGGAATCCAAGTGTTTATTCAAAAGACTGCAACAGATGCTCAAATGGAGCAAATTGGAGAACAAATACAAGCAATAGATGGAGTAAATAAGGTAACATTCGTATCTAAAGAAGATGCACTAAATCAGACTAAGGAAAAATTAAAGGACAAGCAAGCTTTAATTGCAGGTTGGGACGAATCTAATCCATTTAAAGCTTCATATTTAGTAACATTAACAGACTTGAAACTAAGTTCTCAAGTACAAGATGAAATTAAAAAAATAGACAATATTGATAGTATACAAAGTAGAGACGAGACGATTAATGGGTTAGTTGCAATAGCAAATGGTGTAAGAATTGTTTCTGCTGTAATATTAACATTGTTAGTATTAATATCTATATTCATTATAGGAAACACAATAAAATTAACAGTACATGCAAGAAGAAAAGAAATATCAATTATGAAATATGTTGGAGCAACAGACAGCTTCATTAGATGGCCATTCGTAATTGAAGGTATAATAATTGGTATTGTTGCAGCATTACTTTCAATACTAGTTCTTGGAATTGCATATAGCTTAATTACAAATGCAGCAGCAAACTCAATAATAAGTACAATGGGAATAAAACTTCTATCATTTACAGATATGACAACATTATTAGTTATTGTGTATATGGTGCTAGGAATTGGAATTGGTGCATTAGGAAGTTCTATTTCAATGAGAAAATACTTACAAGTATAGAGAATTACTTGAATAAAAAGGAGAAAAACTATGAAAAAAAGAATGCTATTAACTGTACTGTCGGTTTTTACAGTACTTATGCTAATATCATCAATAGTAGTAAGGTCATATGCTTCGCTTACAGACGATAAGAGTGATGTGCAAAATAAAATAAATGAAGCGAAAAATGCGTTAAACGACATATCTGACGACAAAGATGAAGCTGAAACAGAATTGCAAAAAATTACTACACAAGTTACAGAAGCACAAAAGCAATTAGATACATTAGCAGCACAAATAGATGAGCTAAATGATACAATAGATGAAAAACAAAAAGAGATTGAAGATGAAGAAGCAGAAATTGAAAAGACAGATAATCTATTAAAAGAGAGAATGGTTGCTTTATACGAAATTGGAGAAACTTCATATTTAGACGTACTGTTTAATTCGGAAAATATACTAGATTTCTTATCTAACTATTCGATGATACAACAAATTGTTGAAACTGACTCGGCTTTGATTGATGAATTGGAAGCCAAGAAGGAACAATTGCAAAAAGATAAAGATAATTTAGAAGAAGATAAGGCAAAAGTTATATCAGTAAAAGCAGATCAAGAAGTTAAAAGAGCTCAGCTATCTGCATTGCAAGAGAAAAAACAATCAGAAATTAATAAACTATCAGCTGATGAAAAGGCAAAACAAGCAGAGTTAGATGCCTATAATGCTAAGTTAAAAGAGATTGATGATGCAATCGCAGAGGCTTTGAGAAAAGCTCAAGAAGAAGAGAAAAAAAATAATGCAACAAATGGTGGAAATGGAAGTAGTTTTGATGGAACTTTTGCATGGCCATTAGATTATTCACCAAGAAGAGTAACTTCTAGAATGAAATACAGATGGGGCAGATGGCACAAGGGTATAGACATTGGAACAAATGCTGAAATAGGAAAAAGAGTTATAGCAGCAGCATCTGGAACAGTAATATATAGTGCATATCAAGCAGGTTCATCATCAAGTGCAGGTTATGGAAATTACTTGATTATTTATCATGGAAATGGATATTGCTCATTATATGCACACATGGATTCAAAAGCAGTAAGTACAGGGCAAAAAGTATCACAAGGACAATTAATTGGGTACTCTGGAAACACTGGTGGTGTTGCACCTCACTTACATTTTGAAATAAGAAAGGCAACGTCAATAGGAGACTTCTTCGGAAACAACTGGAAAGACCCATTAGATTATTTGCCTGGTGGATACACAATAGTAGATTAACAATAAATTAAATACATAAAAGGAGGGAACATTTATGAAGAAGAAAATACTAACACTAATTACCATTTGTTTAATTTTAGTATGCTTCTCCATAAATGTTTTTTCTGCTAATGAGGTTTCACAAAATGAAATAATAGATGGAGAAACAAATAGTGAAGCAACTAATAAGACTCTATTTGAACAGAAAACAGAGGTAGATAATAAATTAAATGAATCAAATTCTAGACTTGAATATGTAAAAAGTGAAATTTCTGCTTCAATGCAGAAGGTGCAAGAACTAGATGATTCGATAAACGATTATCAAAATAAATATAATGAATTACAATCACAAATAGCATCATTAGAAGCAGAAATTTATTCAACACAAAATGACTTAACAAAAACTGAACAAGAATATGTAAGAAAAGAAAATTTACTAAAAAAGAGAGTAGTAGCACTATATGAAGGTGGTGAAACTACTTATTTAGATGTATTGTTGTCATCTAAAAATTTATTCGATTTCTTATCTAATTATTATATGTTAGAACAAATTATAGAATTTGACAGTAACTTATTAAATGAATTAGATGAACAAAAACAGAACATAGAAGTAAAAAAAGCAGAACAAGAAAAGAAAAAAACAGATTTAAGAGTTGCAAAGGCAAAACAAGGGCAAATGCAAATATTAATGGAAAACCAGAAAACTTTGCAGGTAAGTTATGCATCAAAATTAAGTGAAGAAGAAAAGAATTTATATGAACAAATAGAACAATATAAAAAAGAGCAAGAAGATTTAGAAAATCAAATTCAAGCAGCTATAAATTGGAGTGGAGCCTTAGCAATACAATACAAAGGTGGAGTAATGTTATGGCCAATAGCAGTAGATGGAACATATATAACATCGCCATATGGCAATAGATTACATCCAATTCAAGGTGTGTACAGGTACCATGATGGTATAGACATTGGAAATGCAGGATTTGGCGCACCAGTTGTAGCAGCAGCAGATGGAATTGTAACATATGCAGGTGTAATGAGTGGATATGGTAACTGTGTAATGATAAACCATGGAGATGGTATAGTAACTTTATATGGACACGGGCAAGAAATATATACAGAACTTGGTGCAACTGTAAAACAAGGAGATGTAATAATGGCTGTTGGTTCAACCGGAAATTCAACTGGTCCACACTTACACTTTGAAGTAAGAAAATTTGGGGTAGCAGTAGATCCAATTCCATATTTGCAGGGTGATAATGCAAATAATAATACAATTGAAAATGAGAATGTAAATAATAATCAGACTATTAATGATACTTAAGATGTTAGACTATTAATGTAAAAATTAAAAAATGTAATAAAATTAGTATTTATAAAGTATAATACAAATAGCCAATGTTTATCATAATTGGCTTAAGAAGAAAGGACATAAAAATGGAAGATAAAAGAATAAAAAGACAGAATATTTATAAAATTATTATGCTTGTTATTTTGACAGCAACTATTACGTTCATGCTAACAACGATGATAATGTATAATAAATTTGTAACATCTTATGGTAGTATGGGAATTAAAACAAATACAGACGGAACAAGCTCAATTAGTACTACTGACTTAGTAAAAACGTTAGAGACTTTTAAAACAATGATAAAGCAAAAGTACATTGGTGAAGTTGATGAAGAAAAAATGGTAGAAGGAGCAATAAAAGGCTTTGTTGAAGGATTAGGAGATCCATACACAGAATATTTACCTAAAGAAGAAATGACTGAGTTTACAGAAGAAACAAGTAGCCAATATGTTGGAATAGGTATATATTTAACAAATGATAAGACAACAAATACCATACTTGTTGTAGGTACTATGAATGGCTCACCAGCTATGGAGGCAGGAATGCAAGCAGGTGATATAATAGAAAAAGTAAATGATGTTGCTTATACAGGAGAAACAATGGATGATGCAATAAAAGTACTAAAAGGCGAAGAAGGAACATCAGCAAAAGTAACAGTTTTAAGAGATGGAAAAGAAATTGATTTAACTGTAACAAGAAAGAAAATTACAGTAGAGCATGTTTCTTCAAAAATGGTAGAAAACAATATCGCATATCTTCAAGTAGATTCATTTGATAGCGGTGTTGCAGAGTCATTCAAAAAACAAGTAACAGAGCTAGTTAATAAAGGTGCAAAGGGAATAATAATAGATTTGAAAGTTCTGTTATTATTCCCTTTTTGATTGCACAAAACAGATTTTATAGGAGGAAAAGGATATGAAAGTTATAGCGGTATCAACACAAAAGGGCGGTGTCGGTAAGACAACGACATCAATAAATTTGGCGGCAGCATTGGCAGAAAAAAATAAAAAAGTATTATTGGTCGACTTCGACCCGCAAGGAAATGCAACGATAGGTTGCGGCATTGCGAGTGTAGAAGAAACTATTGTAAAGGCTATGATGGCTGATATAAATAACAGCTTTACACCATCAGACTTAGCAATAATACATACAGATAAATTTGATGTACTTCCAAGTAACATCGAGCTTTCAAATTTAGAACTTGCGTTAGTAAGCGTCATAGGACGTGAGGGGGGTTTAAAGAGAATATTAGATTTGCATTTATTGATGAATTTGCCAATGAAATAGGAAAAGAAAAAGCATATCGAATGATGAGTAATTTTAAATGTGAACGTGTGCCGGCTTTAGAATATTTTTTGACAAGAGATTATAATGGACGGATAAAGCCTTATATAGTTTGGGATGATAGTAAAAATATTATTGTCGCATATTTTACATTGATTACTACATGTATGATACTTAAGCCATATGAAAAAACTGATCCTGAGCATACTAAAGAAAAGGACGTTGAAAAAATCATTTCGTGTATTGAATTGGAACATTTTGCATTGAATGATGTGTACTTGAAGCTGGTAAATGAGGATGGATATAGTAACAGCGGAATAGGAAATTATGTATTTAAAGAATATATCAGCACTGTAATTGCAGTTCTTGTATCAGAAGTTAATTTTTTCTATTTAATTCTTCATGCATATAATAATGATAAAGTAATTAATGCATATAGAAATATTGGGTTTGAAACTATGGAGGATGATGCAGAAGCGGTAATTCCTACATTATCTGATGTAAGGGCATTACATTCTGATTATGCCGGAGATTGTAAGTTTATGTTTAGAGATGTAGAATCAATATTGACTGATTTGGATTAGGAGGAAAAACTATGTACAATAATTCACAAAGTCCTATTATGGTTATATCAGGAAAAAAAGCGGAGAAAATGTTAAGCAAATCAGAGAAACCTATTGCGGATCATACAAAGACAATAGATAGAGCAAAAGATAAATTGAGAAAAATGGGAAAAAAATAAATCTATAAAAAACACCTCATTCAGTTTTGAATGAGGTGTTTTTTATGTATGAAGCCGATAACCGGGATCGAACCGGTGGCCTACGCATTACGAGTGCGTCGCTCTACCTACTGAGCCATATCGGCAAGCGATATTATATTATCAGATATAGGAGTGTATGTCAAATCAAAATTTTGATGTGAAATTTTAAGGGATAATAATTTCAGAAAGGTATTGACAATAGAATGTATATAGTGTATATATAACACATGAACAGTTAATATATACAGTACGGAGGTAGCATATGAAGCTGATGCAAAATTCAGGAGTGCCCATCTATCAGCAGATAGCGGACAGCTTCAAGACAGATATTTTGGCCGGCAGGTATGAGCAGGGAGAGTTCCTTCCGTCGATAAGAGGGCTGGCGAAGGACCTGAAAATCAGCGTGATAACCACGATGAAGGCTTATGAGCAGCTTGCAGATGAGGGACTCATCACAGCGGCGCAGGGCAAGGGCTTTTATGTCAATGCACAGGACAGTGAGATGATAAAGGAACAGCACCTGCGCAAGGTGGAGGAGTCACTGACAGACGCGATAGCCGCAGCAGAGATAGCCGGAATCTCAAATGACGAGCTGAAGGGGATGCTTGAGGCGTTACTTGATGTAGAATGACAGGAGTAGATTGGTTATGAGTATGATAAACATATTGATGACAGTATTTAAATAATGATATGAAAATGAATAAGGAGAAATGAAAATGACAACAAAGAATGCAATAGAGGCAGCAAAAATCACAAAGAAGCTTAAAAACTTCACACTTGATGTGGAGAATTTCGTGATACCGCAGGGCTTTGCAACAGCTCTGATAGGAGAAAACGGAGCAGGAAAGACAACACTTTTAAATATCTTAGCAGGAATCAGGCTTGACTACAAAGGTGACATCACATACTTTGGACAGTATTCTGATAAACAGAAGGAAAACTCGGGTGATATTAAAAACCGCATAGGATACACAGGTCCGGGCAAGTATTATCTGCCGCAGTGGACTGTTAAGGATATCGAGGAAATCAGCAAGCTGATGTTCGATGACTTTTCTGCAGAGGATTTTCACAGATATTGTGAGGAGCTTGCAATATTTTCACATGGCAGCATTGATATGAATAAAGCCAACAGCTCATTTTCGGATGGTATGAAGATGAAGCTCATGCTGGCAGGAGTCATGGCACGAAAGACAGACCTTCTTTTGCTGGATGAGCCGGCATCGCCGCTTGATCCGCTGATGAGAGATAAGCTGTGTCAGATGATTGGCGAGTATATCCATGAGGGCAACGGAAAGCGCAGCGTATTTTTCTCTACACACAATATCTCAGATATGGAAAATATCACCGATTATGCCATTATAATGGAAAACGGACAGATTGTGGAGCAGGGCTTTGTTGAGGATTTGAAGGAAAAATATATCCTGATTAAAGGAGATGCAGCAGATACAGAAGCTGCCGGTAAGGTGCTTTATTCAATGACCAAAAATCCGTACGGCTTTGAGGGCATATGCTTGGCGGAAAACATAGATAAGCTCGCAGGACTTAATGTGACAAAAGAGATTCCGACACTTTACCAGATAAGCGTTGCGGTCATGAAAAATAACACAAAGATTGTGATGCGCTAGTGCGAGGTAAGGTGTTATGGAAAATAAGTCAGGAAGTATGAATGAAAAAATGGTTTCACAGGAACATGATACTGAAAGAACAATTAATAAAAAAGATAACAAAGCAAAGAATGAAGTTCTAACATACATCAGGGATTACCGTGTTATGACTAATCGCAAGTATCGTCTTATAACAAATATACTGATTCCGTTTTTAGCAATTTTTACATCAATGCTAATTGCCTGTTCGAAAACAATCTGGGCATGGATAGGAGTTATAGTAATTGTTTATGATTTTTATATGATGTGTGAGGTGGTGCAGGACTATTTCTGCTTCGGCTGTATGTGCAAGAAGAATGCATTTGGCATGCATTTTTTAAAGGCAGGTTTTAACGGAGTAAGATACTTTGAGAATGCAGTTCTTGTGGATATACTTATAAGACCGCTGCGTATTGGAATTACAATACTCATTGCTTCAATACCATTTATTAAATTTGGAGTTAATATTTGGTCGATATTTGACATTATTATGATATCTTCAATTGTTTCGGTTGGCTCATTAAATATATTCAGATACATGGATATGGGAATGTATATTTATCTGCTGGCGCTTATAGTTATCTTCCCGGCAATTGCAGGTAGTATAGCTGTTTTGATCTATGGCGGGAGAATGTGGTTTATCGCACCTGTGTTAGCAGTGGTGCTTGTAGGAGTGATAGCAGCGACATATTATCATATGATGATGCGTATCCGCAGATCATATTTTGATGTGTAGAGGTATTTTAAATTGGAAGTATATTTGAAAAGGAGAAATATTATGCTGAAAGATATTAAATTAGGATTTAAATTGTTGAGATATGGCTACAAACTGAAGTTGAATGTGATCATGCTTGTATTCTTTGCAGTAATCGGAATTGCATCCGATATAATGAGCAAAGGAACTACAATCATAGGCGGGATATACTTTATGATGAGTGGTATGTTCACATTCCAGCTCATCATGTCGATGGATGTGTCAGAGCTTATCCAGTCCACATCACTGAAAAAGAAGCTGCAGATATACATTCCGGTGATGTCAAGCACGGTAATCAATCTTGTTATTTTTACATTTCTGGTGGTAGAAAGAGTCATTCTGATACAGTATGGAGTGGCAGATAAGACGCAGCTTATCTACACACTTTTTACGCTTGATGTTGCACTGTTTATAGTATATCTGTACACAAGCATATGCTATAAGTATTTTGTACTTGGCTTTATCGTATTCATGGTTTTGTTTATGGGCGTTTTTACTGTGTTTTCAGGAGCAGCGTTTGTGCCGGTTTCTAATGCTGTTTTTAAGCTTGGACTCCCAGTGGTGGCATTGCTAGGCTATATTGCTATTTTTGCAGGTGGAGCGCTTGAGATATTGATAGGAGAGCTGCTTTACAAGAAGCCTTTGTCAGAATTCGCATTCAGGGGATTTTTCCGTGATGCAAAGTAGTGATGTTACTGTTCCCACATAACAGTGTGACAAACAACATAGTGATTTCAAAAAATAAGAAATATTTGTGTAAAAATATTGAAAAAATGATCGCTTTGTAGTATGTTATCATTGTCGGTGCAAAGCCGGCAATGAGACTAATTAACATATCATCAGGAGAAAAATATATTAAATGGATAGTGACAGTTATAGTAAACAACAGTTAGACGACTTGTTTATGGATATGATTGCCTACTATGATGGCGATCCAAAGAGAATCCAGCATTTCACCAAGGTGCACAGCTATGCAAGGCTTATTGGTATAGGAGAGGAGCTTGATGATGCCTCGCTCTTTATACTTGAGGCAGCGGCTTACACACACGATATCGGCATACGTGTGGCGGAGGAGAAGTATGGCAGGTGCGATGGAAAGCTTCAGGAGCAGGAGGGACCGATAATCGCCCAGAAGATGCTCTCACAGCTTGGCTTCGAGAATTACATAGTTGAAAGAATATGTTTTCTCATAGGTCATCATCACACATATGACAATATAGATGGTCTTGATTATCAGATACTCGTTGAGGCTGATTTCCTCGTAAATTTGTATGAGGATGATGCGGGAAACCGTGCAATCGACAAGGCATACAAGCGTATATTCAAGACAGAAACAGGAAAAAAGATTTTTAGACTAATGTTCGGATATGAAGAGGATTAGTATGAGCCGGGCCGGGAGGAGACTTCCGGTCCTTGTTCGTATTATGCGGCTCATATCAGAAATAGTAATTAATCAGAATAGTAAATATGCAGAATAGTTATCTGAAATAATATTTTGGGATATGTCAAAAATTTTTGAATTTTGAGAAAGAAATAATATAATATGGCAAACAAAATAAATTATCAAAAATTAATGGAAGATTTAATAAAAGAAAGTTGCGTGGACAATAACTGCACTCCACGTCTTTTGCTTCATAGCTGCTGTGGACCGTGCAGCACATACTGCATACAGACGCTCTCGGAGTATTTTAAGGTGACGGTATTTTATTACAATCCAAACATTTACCCGCCAGAGGAGTATCACATGAGAGCACAGGAGCAGAAGCGCTTTATAGATGAGTTTCCGGTGAAAAATCCGGTTCACTTTGTGGAGGGGGTGTACGACACCAAGCGCTTTTACGATATGGCACGCGGCATGGAGGCTGTGCCTGAGGGCGGTGAGAGGTGCTTTAAGTGCTACAGGCTGCGTCTTGAGGAGAGTGCACAGTATGCAAGGGAGCATGGCTTTGATTTTTTTACTACGACACTTTCCATCAGCCCGTTGAAGAATGCCGAAAAGCTCAATGAGATAGGAAAAGACTTAGAGAGCCAATATGGAGTGCGATATCTTTTCTCTGATTTTAAGAAGAAAGAGGGCTATAAAAAGTCCACGGAGATATCAAAGCAGTATGATATGTACAGGCAGTACTACTGCGGCTGTGTATTTTCCAAGGAGCAGCGTGACAGAGAGATTGCAGCACGTGGGTGAAAATGTGGTTGCGTGACAACAAAAATTATTATATAATTTAGCACAGTAAAGCGGCTATTTAGAGCAGGCGGCGGTATCACATCTTATTTTTATACAATACATTGTGATACATGAAAATAAATCATCATTTAATAATCAAGGAGGAATCTCATGGCACAGTTATGGGGAGGACGTTTCACAAAGGAGACAGATCAGCTCGTTTACAATTTCAATGCGTCCATTTCATTTGATCAGAAGTTTTATAAAGAGGATATAGAGGGCAGCATCGCCCATGTTACGATGCTTGGAAAGCAGGGCATCATCTCACAGGCAGAGAGCAACGATATAGTGGCTTGCCTAAAGCAGATACTTAAGGAGGTAGAGTCAGGGGAGCTTGAAATCAGCTCAAAGTATGAGGATATCCACAGCTTCGTTGAGGCTACACTTATAGACAGGCTTGGTGACACAGGAAAGAAGCTTCACACAGGCCGAAGCAGAAACGACCAGGTAGCTCTTGACATGCGTCTTTTCACCAGAAAGACAGTGAAGGAGACTGATGATGAGCTTAAGGAACTTTTAGCTGTTATCCTTAAGATTATGAAGGAAAACACACAGACTATCATGCCGGGCTTTACACATTTGCAGAAGGCCCAGCCAATAACTCTGGCTCACCATATGGGCGCATATTTTGAGATGTTTAAGAGAGACAGATCAAGACTGTGCGATATATATAAGAGAATGAACTATTGTCCGCTTGGCTCAGGAGCACTCGCAGGCACTACATATCCGCTTGATAGGGACTATACAGCACAGCTTCTGGATTTTTACGGACCGACACTTAACAGTATGGACGGTGTGTCAGACAGGGATTATCTGATTGAGTTTTTATCGGCTCTTTCAACTATCATGATGCATCTGTCACGTTTTTCTGAGGAAATTATCATATGGAATTCAAACGAGTACCAGTTTGTTGAGATTGACGATGCGTACAGCACAGGAAGCTCAATCATGCCACAGAAGAAAAATCCTGATATAGCAGAGCTTGTCAGAGGAAAGACAGGCCGTGTATACGGTGCGCTCATGTCGCTTCTCACCACCATGAAGGGTATTCCGCTTGCGTACAACAAGGATATGCAGGAGGATAAGGAGCTGGCATTTGATGCATTCGACACTGCAAAGGGATGCATCGCACTTTTTACAGGAATGATTAATACAATGAAGTTTAACAAGGACGTGATGAGAAAGAGTGCAAACAATGGCTTTACAAATGCCACAGATGCAGCTGATTATCTCGTTAAAAAGGGTGTACCGTTCAGGGATGCACACGGTATTGTAGGAAGAATAGTGCTTTACTGCATCGACAAGGGCATTGCAATCGACGATATGAGCATCGACGAGCTCAAGGCTATCTCTCCGGTATTTGAGGAGGATGTATTTGATGCCATTTCAATGGAGACCTGTGTCAGCACAAGGTGTACAGTTGGAGCACCATCAAAGACATCAATGGACAAGGTAATTGCCGTTTACGACGAGTATATGAAGTCAAATTGGCAGGATGAAGTGTAGTTTTTGTGCATATTTTATAAAAAACAGGGAGAAAAATTATTAATTTAATATAGTTTTTTCCTTGTTTTTCATTAGAGTTTCAAGTAATATATTTCCTATAAAGACAGTTGTACGCGACAGACGGACAAAACCTGATTTTAATGTCAAAGTATAGTGTATGGCATGGTCGAAGAAAATCTAGAAGATAGGGAGATTAGAGTAATGAGTGAAAAGCTTAAAGTAGGTATCCTCGGTGGAACAGGAATGGTAGGACAGAGATTTATTTCTCTTTTAGAGAATCATCCATGGTTCGAGGTAACAACAATTGCAGCCAGCCCAAGAAGTGCAGGCAAGACATACGAGGACGCCGTTGGTGATAGATGGAAAATGGACACACCAATGCCTGAGGCAGTTAAGAAAATCATCGTAAAGAACGTCAATGAGGTAGAAGAGGTTGCTTCACAGGTTGACTTCGTATTCTCAGCCGTTGATATGTCAAAGGACGAGATCAAGAAGATCGAGGAGGACTACGCAAAGACAGAGACTCCTGTAGTTTCAAACAATAGTGCCCACAGATGGACACCTGATGTGCCAATGGTTGTACCTGAAATCAACCCACAGCACATGGAGGTTATCAAATATCAGAAGGAGCGTCTCGGTACAAAGAGAGGCTTCGTAGCAGTAAAGCCAAACTGCTCAATCCAGTCATATGCTCCGGTTCTTACAGCATGGAAAGAGTTTGAGCCATATGAGGTTGTTGCTACAACATATCAGGCTATCTCAGGTGCCGGAAAGACATTCAAGGACTGGCCTGAGATGGTTGGAAACATCATTCCATTCATCGGTGGAGAGGAAGAGAAATCTGAGAAAGAGCCACTTCGTCTCTGGGGATATGTGGATGATGAGAAGAAACAGATTGTTCCTGCAGAGTCACCGGTTATCACATGCCAGTGTATCCGTGTTCCTGTATTAAACGGTCATACAGCAGCTGTATTTGTCAAGTTCAAAAAGAAACCTACAAAGGAGCAGCTCATCGAGGCACTCGAGAAGTTCAGCGGAGTACCACAGGAGCTTGGGCTTCCAAGCGCACCAAAGCAGTTCATCAGATACTGTGAAGAGGATAATCGTCCTCAGGTTGCACTTGATGTGGATTATGAGCATGGTATGGGAATCAATGTCGGACGTCTTAGAGAGGATACAGTCTATGACTGGAAGTTCGTCGGACTCTCACACAACACAGTACGTGGTGCAGCAGGTGGAGCAGTGCTTTGTGCAGAGCTTCTTAAGGCACAGGGTTACATCACAAAGAAGTAGAGTTGGCAATTTGCTGGAAAATTTATTAAGGAGGGCGGATTTTCCGTTTGTGGGCTGTGGGCACCGGTGTAGCACACAGTAGTATTCCTCAGAAAAAATATGAAGTTAGCCACGGGATTTTTTATGGATAGGTTATGGCAGCTTGCAGGTATAAACTGTCATTTGATCTATTGGAAACCCGTGGCAGTTCATATTTTTTCTTCGGAACATACTGTGTACTCTCCGGTGAAGGCAGTGTATTGAACGGAAAATCCTCACTCTGTGATTTTAATTTGCAAAAGTCGAGTCCCTTAAAAGGGACTCTCTTTTTTTGTTACGCTTGAATTTATTTTTTATCGTGGTAAAATAGATAATCTGAGTAGAATATATTTAAGAGGTAGATATAAGTGAAGAATAATAAGTATGAAATTGATATGGTGAACGGTTCAATAATGGATAAGCTTATTTCATTTGCGTTGCCGCTTATGATTTCGGGTATTTTACAGCTGGCATTCAATGCGGTGGATATTATTGTCGTGGGACAGTTTAGTGGCAGCAAATCACTTGCGGCTGTTGGCTCGACTACGGCACTTATCAATGTGTTTGTCAATTTGTTTATGGGTATATCGCTTGGTGCGAATGTGCTCGCTGCCAGATTTTATGCGGCAGGCAAGGATGAGGAGATGTCTAAGACGGTGCACACCTCTATTATGATTGCACTCATAAGTGGTATTGTGATGGGTGTGGTCGGTGTTATTTTTGCAAGGGGTGCGCTGGAAATCATGGGTACACCGGATGATGTCATAGGTCTTTCCACTATTTATATGAGGATTTATTTTTGCGGTATGCCGTTTTTTATGCTTTATAACTATGGTGCGGCGATTTTGCGTGCTGTCGGCGATACAAAGAGACCTCTTATCTTTTTGATTATTTCAGGCTGTATCAATGCACTGCTCAATCTGTTTTTTGTAATAGTGTGCAAACTGGATGTTGCAGGTGTTGCAATCGGTACAATTGTTTCGCAGTTTGTTTCCAGCGTACTTGTATTATATTGTTTGAGCAAAGCAGATACCAGCTATAAGCTCTGCTTTAATAAGCTTGCGATTGATAAGGAATATATGCTTCAGATATTTCAGGTGGGAATTCCGGCCGGCATACAGAGCACAGTCATAAATATCTCAAATGCCATGCTTCAGTCATCAGTCAATTCATTTGGCTCAATAGCCATGGCAGGATATACAGCGGCAAACAATATACTTGGCTTTTTGTATGTATCTGTCAACTCAATCACACAGGCCTGCATGAGCTTCACGAGCCAGAACTATGCGGTAGGAAAACAAAAGCGAATGGACAGGGTACTGATAGACTGTCTGTTTCTCACGACGGCGGTAGCACTTGTGATGGGAAGTGCTTCATACATATTTGGAACACAGATACTTGGCATATATACAAGTAATAGCGAGGTAATTAAATCAGGACTTGAGATTATTTCGATTACAACAATCCCATATTTCCTGTGTGGAATCATGGACCTCTTTCCGGGAGCACTAAGAGGAATGGGATACTCAACTGTACCTATGATACTTTCTATAATAGGAACAGTCGGAGTCAGAATCATCTGGATATATGGTCTGTTTCCAAGCCACAGGTCGCTGTTTTTCCTGTTTATATCATATCCCGGTTCATGGATAGCGACAATCATCATGCAGGCTATCTGCTATATGTTTGTCAGAAATAAAGTGAAAGCTACAATAGGAGCTCGGAAATTATAATTAAAATCTATTTGTATATGTGTTAAATTGTGATATAATATTTCCAGTTGATTATTTTGGAGGAATATTTATGAAAGCAAAACACACAGATTTAGAGAAACTTGAGCAGCTCTATAAAGAGTCGGGTAACCAGCTCGTAGTGCTCTACGGAAGGAGAGGCTGTCAAAAGGAGGAGCTCATAAAGGAATTTTGTGACGCAAAGAAATTCTTTTACTACAGATGCAGACAGGCATCGCCAGAGCATCAGCTTGAGATGATGGGGGAGGAGATAAGCCGTCAGTACAAGGTGAGTCTGAGCAGACAGACATATGAGGAGTACTTCGCGAGAATCAAATCAGGAGACCCTTCCAAGCTTGTCGTGATAATCGATGAGGCACAGTTTGTGGCAAAGAGGGATGCATCATTTATGGAAGCAGTTGCAAAGCTTAAAAAGCACAAGCTGTATCCGGGACCTGTACTTATAATACTTGCCACATCATCTACAGTCTGGGCTACACAAGAGGCAGCAGAGCAGTTTAAGGGAGCCGAAATGAAGCTTGAATCGCTCAATTTCCTTGAGGTTGTAAGACATTTTGAAAGTCTTCCGGTCGCGGAAATCGTGAGAATTTACGGAGCAATCGGTGGAGTTCCGGCATATCTGGATAAGTGGGATGCAGCTAAATCCTTTAAGGATAATATATGCAGGCTCGTATTGACACCATCGGGAGCTCTGTATGGTGAGGCGGATGCTGTTATATCCGCAGAGCTTCGAGAGCTTTCAGCATATAGTACAATACTTGCAGCAATCGCAAGAGGCGAGAACAAGCTCAATGATATTTTCCATGCGACAGGATTTTCACGTGCCAAAATCAGCGTATATTTAAAGAATCTTGCCAACTTCAATATCGTGGAAAAAGTAGTTTCATTTGAGACCGGCGGATGGGAAAATGCAAAGAAGGGCGTATATCAGATAAAAGACACATTTGTTAATTTCTGGTTTAAGTTCGTTTATCCGAATATGTCTAATCTGTATCTGCTGTCACCGGAAGAGTTTTATGATACATATATAGAAAAAGAGCTTGATGCGTATCTTGAGAGATATTTCAGGGAGGTCTGCACAGAGTATCTGCTTATATTAAATCAGATGGGACAGCTTCCGTTTACCATAAAGCGTGTGGGTACATGGATTGGAAAGACAGGCCGCATAGACATCGTGGCTCAGAGTGAGGATAGAAGGAGTATCATCGGCTTCTGCAACTGGGACAAGCCAATGATGACCATGGATATGTGCGAGAATATGGCTATGGCTATGGAGCAGGCAAGGCTTACATCTGATGACTATTATCTGTTTTCGGCAACGGATTTTGAGCCTGCACTGCAAAGCTATGTGGTCAGAGACCCTAGATTCAAGCTCATCAACATGAATGAATTATAGAGGAGCTTATGGGAAAATCACTGATAATAACAGAGAAGCCATCCGTGGCACAGGAATTTGCGAAGGTGCTGCGGGTGAGCGGACGCAATGATGGTTATATAGAAAATGGAGAATATGTGATTTCATGGTGCGTGGGACATCTGGTCGGGCTGGTCTACCCTGAGTCCTACGACATGAAATACAAGAAATGGCGTCTTGAGGATCTGCCGTTTCTGCCAAAGGAATACAAATATGATGTGATAGACAGCGTGCGCAAGCAGTACAATATTGTGCACGCTCTTTTGCAGAGAGAGGACATTGACAGAGTTTACTGGGCAGGTGATGCCGGAAAAGAAGGACAGACCATCGAGGAGAATATCAGAAACTTTGGTGGTGTCAGGGAAGGCATGGAGGAGCTTCGAGTCTGGATAGATTCGCAGACCGAGGAGGAAATCCTAAGAGGCATAAAAGAGGCAAAGCCGATGAGTGTGTATGCAAACCTCGGAAAGAGCGGCATCATGCGTACCATCGAGGACTATGCGATGGGCATCAACTTTTCGCGTGTCATGTCGGTCAAATACGGCAATCTGCTAAACGATGCAGCGGGTACACGTTCATACACGGCAATCGCGGTCGGACGAGTGATGACCTGTGTGCTTGGAATGGTAGTAATCCGTGAGCGCGAAATCAGAAACTTTAAGGAGACTCCGTTTTACAGGGTAATCGGCAGGTTTACGGATGCCGGTGTAGAGGCAGAGTGGAAGGCTGTAGAAGGCTCAAGGTACTTTGAATCACCGCTTTTATACAAGGAAAACGGCTTTAAAGAGGAAAAAGATGCACTCGCTTTAATTGAAGAATTAAACGGCAAACAGGCGAAAGTTAAATCTATAGTTAAGAATACTGCTAAAAAAAGAGCACCGCTTCTTTTCAACCTGGCGGAGCTGCAGGCAGAGTGCTCAAAGAAGTTTAAAATCAGCCCTGATGAGACATTACAGGTGGCTCAGGATCTGTATGAAAAAAAGCTCACAACCTATCCTAGAACAGATGCCAGGGTGCTTTCAAGTGCTGTGGCAAAGGAGATTGGAAAAAATATAAGCAGGCTTAAAGGTTTTGAACCGACAGCAGACTTTGTGGAGCATATTATGCAAAAGAGGCTATATGCCAACATAGCAGATACGCAGTACACGGATGACAGCAAGGTAACAGACCACTATGCTATCATTCCGACAGGTCAGCTTACAGAGCTTTCGGGGCTTACATCGCTTCAAAGAGCAGTATTTGAGCTGATTGTCAGGCGTTTCCTTAGTATTTTTTATCCACCGGCAGAGTATGAGAATGTGAAGCTTGTTGTAGATGTGGATAAGGAAAGTTTTTTTGCATCATCAAAGGTACTAAAGAGCGAGGGCTATTTACAGGTGGCGAATCCGCCGAAAAAGAAGTCGTTTGAGGAATCAAACGCACGAATACTTGGTAAAACCAGTGAAACTGCAGATAGTACAGATGAAAACAGCACAGCAAACGGCAGCAATGATGAGATAGTTGTAAATCCCAAGGTGATGCTTGAGCTTGCCGATAAGCTAAAGGCGGGTGATGAGATAGCATGCCAAGGATATAATATCAAGTTTGGTAAGACATCTCCGCCAAAGCGCTATACATCAGGCTCCATGGTGCTTGCCATGGAAAATGCAGGACAGCTTATCGAGGACGAGGAGCTTCGTGAGCAGATAAAGGGCTCAGGAATAGGCACCTCAGCAACGAGAGCGGAGATAATCCAGAAGCTTGTCCGTATAGGATATCTGAATCTGAACAAAAAGACACAGATACTCACACCCGAAAGCCTTGGCGAGATGGTATTTGAGGTCGTATACATGACAGTTCCGGCACTTCTTAATCCAAAGATGACAGCCAACTGGGAAAAGGGACTGGACGGAATTACAAGGGGCACGGTGGATTTCTGGGAATACAGAGGAAAGCTTGAGAGCTTTATCCGCAAAGAGACAGAAAAGATGATTGAGCAGAATCTGCGCCCTGAGATTGCAGAGCGCATCAGCAGCTTTGCAGGCAAAAATGCCAGAGGTGCGGCGGCCAGACGAAAGATAGGTGTCAAGTGCCCTGTCTGCGGCGGTGAGATAGTGACCACACCGTTTGGCTATGGCTGCGCCAATTACAAAAATGATAAATCAGGATGTAATTTTAATATCGGACAGGTGGCAGGACTTGATATTCCGGAGGAACAGGTCAAAAAGCTGATTGAAGAAGGAATCACCGACACAATCCGTGGTTTTAAGTCGAAGAGCGGCAAACGCTTTGATGCATGCTTAAAGCTCAACAAGGATGAACAGACGAACAAGGTATCAGCCACCTTTGATTTTGAAAATGTAAAGCCACAAAAGGTCGAGGGTATTGTATGTCCAGACTGTGGAGGCGATATATATGTGTCACCATACGGCTACCGATGTGCAAACTATAACAGACAGACAGAGGATGGCTGCCATTTCTTCGTTGGAAGGATAGCAGACAAGCAGCTGTCACAGGTACAGTTTTTAGAACTCATGGCAAACGGCAGAACTGAGACGATAAAGGGCTTTAAATCAAAATCGGGAAAGCGCTTCAACGCATGTCTCGTCTTAAAGAAGGAGCCGGTCACAGAGGGAAGTGAGAAAATGCACACCGTCGTAGCATTTGACTTTGATAATGTGGAGGACGAAATCATAAAGGATGTTGTCTGTCCGCTTTGTGGTGGTCAGATAAAAAAGACATCGTTTGGCTATGGCTGTGTGAACTACAAGGGTGACGAGCCGGGAAGCTGCCGCTTTTCGGTGGGACAGATTGCGGGAAAGACAATCACAGCCGCAAACCTAAAGCAGCTTCTTAATGATAAAAAGACCGAGACCATACGAGGCTTTAAATCCAAAAGCGGGAAACGCTTCGATGCGTGTCTGGTGCTTAAGGAGGATGAAAACAAGAAGCTCTCTGTCCAGTTTGATTTTGATCATGTAGAGCCAAAGACAGTGAAGGATGTAGTATGTCCGAAGTGCGGAGGCAAAATCCAGGTGGCGCCGTTTGGCTTTGTATGTGAGAACAACAGACGTGATGATCCTGAGAGCTGCCGCTTTATGGTGGGCAAGGTCGCAAGCGTCAAGATAAAGGAATCAGTCCTTAAGGAGCTTCTGACAAAGAAAAAGACAGAAGTTATATCAGGATTTGTCTCAAAGACAGGCATGAAGTTTGACGCACCGCTAAAGCTCACAGAAGACGGAGATATAGCCTTTGATTTCCCCGAAAAACCAAAGCCAATCGAGACCAATGTACTCTGTCCAAAGTGTGGCAGACCTCTCAAAAAGACACAGTGGAAATATGAGTGTGAGTGCGGCTTCAATGTTTGGCATACTGTGGCAAAGGTGGAGCTTTCAGAGGAAATTCTCACGGAGCTGTTTACTACAGGAAAGACCAAAAAGAAGGTCACAGGCTTCACCTCCAAGGCGGGAAATGTATTTGATACATGCCTTAAGTTTGAAAATGACCAGATATCATTTGATTTCGATAACCCGGGCGAGGAAGAAGTGCAGAGCACGGCAGAAGTACATAACAATGCTGATGCACATAACAATGCCGATGCACAGAGCAATGCTGATGCATATAACAATGCTGATACACAGAGCAATACTGATGCACATAACAATGCTGAAGTACAGAGCACGGCAGATGATGCGCCGGATGAGACAACCCTGAATGAGATGGGAATCCCAGAGGAATTTCTGGCAGGATTTGATATGGCAGCTGATAGTGTACAGGCAGATGATGTGTCGGAGGCGGCACTTGCGGCGGCGCATGAGCTGTTCGGTGAGTAGCTTTGCCTATAATTAATTATTAAATCTATAATTAATATGAATTTTTATATTTATGTTTAATACTTATATTTATGTTTAATATTTATATTTAAGTTTAAATATTAAAATGACAGTTAAAACAATAGTCAATAATTTTCACATAATTAAAAGAAAGGACATAGAAAAATGGAAAACGCAAAAATAACAAACCTCTATAATCTGGATGAAACAATCGCAAAGGAGTATTTATCACAGTTCACTTATCCATGGGAAGC
>ENA-OPWR01001100-OPWR01001100.1-human-gut-metagenome-genome-assembly--contig:-NODE-1100-length-21707-cov-4.974598_pt1 | contig 21707 bp, 20 predicted proteins | sample MGYA00241507_ERZ502006 | MGnify/ENA primary metagenome ERZ502006 (study PRJEB25962, sample SAMEA2043041) | human gut metagenome | biome: human gut; feature: human-associated habitat; material: faeces...
AAAATATATATGCAGAGCTTAACTTAAAATAAAATTCAGTGAAAAATAATAGGGTGGCGACCATCCGATACTGGTCTGTGGAGAACTAATTTAGTTCGGTGAAGCAGAAATGCCTTACCGTGAGGTAAGGCTACTGAAAACTTGTTTTCAGTTTTGTTCTTAGACACTCATTCTTATTCCAGCTCTTTTAACTTTAACTTTTCTAATATGACAATTCATATTTCTACTAACTAAAGTCATATCTTTATCGATAATAACACCTTCTTTAGTTTTAAGTTTTAATTGAGATTTGTAGATTATTCTATTAGCAGTGTTAAAACCATATTTAGTTATTACTATTCTATTTGTTGAAGGCTCTTTTTCTGGAGTTATTCTTACACCATAGTAAAGTTGTTTAGCTATAGGTGAATCACTTCTTACAGTATCAGAATAGTTATAGCAATTTTCTCTAGAAATTGAATTTTTTTCAGCATATTTATTTAGTTTTTCTGCATTTTCCTTAATAACTTCATCACGTAAATCTCTTGGATAAGTCAGTAATAAAGACATTAATTGCGTTTTTAAATCAATTAATTCCTTTCTACATAGTTCTAGCTCTTTCATATTTATATCTTTTTTAGCTGGAGCCATTTTAGTTATACTAAATACTCTTTCTTTTTTAGAAAAGTTTGTAAGTTGTTTTCTCATTATTTTCCTCCCATTTTATCTTTTTATATATTGTCTACTTGTTAATCCATCTAGAGCTCTTTTATCATAAGAAAAGTTGGTAGTAGAATCAGTTGAAATCATATTTTTATCAATTATTCTACCACCTTGAGTTTTGATGTTAAATTGATATTTACTTAGTAATTCTCTGTTTGCCATAAAAGTATATTCTGTTATGGTGATAGTTTTTAGTGGTTCATCAAGATAGATACTTGGAACAATTCTTATCCCGTAGTTTGCATATTTTTTACTACCTGCTAAAGAACTAGGAAATACTACTTTGTTTTGATAAGTATATAAATCTTGTAATGCTACTTTATTTTCTTTAGCATATTTCTTTAACTTTTCAAAATCTTTTAAGATGACTTCATCTTCTAAAGCTTCTGGATAAATACTAATGAGTAGATTAAACTGGGTCATTAACTCTTGTAATTCTTCTAGTTTAAACATTGTTTCAAAAGTACCAGATTCACAATTTTTTGGAGCATTATTATTCCACTCAATCATTTGACTTTTCTTATTTGCAAAATTTGTAATCCTTTTAATCATAAATTTATCCCCCTTTATTTGCGCGATGACTATAATACCATATAATGGTTAAAAAATCAAAGAAAAAATGCTCAATTTGACAAAAGTATACATATTTGCTACAATATAGATGTTCTTATTTGAAGGAGGAACTATGAAAAAAGCGAGTAAGGTTAGCCTGTCACTTGGTTTATTGGGAGTTTCAATGATAGGTGCCTCTATATTTTTACAATATAGGTCATTTCAAATGGAAAAAGAAGAAAGCGTAATTTATGAAAAAGTTACTATGAAGGATTTATCTTCTGGTACAATAGAAAAAGTAAGTAAAAAAGAAACAAATACAACAGAAAATAATACAGATACAATAGAAGAAACAGTAAGTGATCCTTTAGCAACAACAACGGAAACTCCTACTGAAGAAGTAGAAGTTCAAGACGAAGTTAAAGAAATAACTACTTATGAGGACGTTTCAACTACACCCGTAGAAGAAATTGTCTATGATGGTATGACTTTAAACCAATTAGCCGAAAAGTTAAATAGAAGTTTAAAATCAACAATTGCTGGTAAGGGATATTTAATTGCTAGTTATTCACTACAATTAGGTGTTGACCCATATTTAGCAACAGCCATCATTTTACACGAGACTGGTTGTAATAGTGGAACTTGTAGTAATTTAGTTCGTAGCTGTAACAATGTAGGAGGTCAAAAAGGAGGACCATCTTGTGGTGGTGGAAGCTATAAAGCTTATCCAACTCTTGATGAAGGAATTATGGGTTATATTGATAACTTATATAAAAACTATGTCTCTAAAGGACTAACTACAGCAGAAGCTATGGGACCTAAATATGCAGCTAGTACCACTTGGGCTAGTCAAGTTAATAATTATATCGCGTTAGTAAAAAATAAATAAGAATATAATAGCAGGTAGGGTGACCTATCTGTTTTTGATTATAAAAAATATGTTAAAAAATAATCAAATACTTAACATAAAATTATTTAAGTAAAAATTGTATAGATTTATATGTTTATAATATTGAAATAATAAACTGTTATGAAATTGTTTAGTTTCTTAACAGTTTATTTTTTTGTCAAATTTTAGAGAATTATTCCTAAGATACTAACTCTTAATATTACATACCATTTATTAGGAGGGTATCTATGGAAAAAATAAAAATAGATGGATTAAGTAGAGAAGAAGTTATTAGAGCAAGAGAAAAATATGGAAGTAATGCTTTAGAGATAATTCATAGAGATACCTTTTTTAAACAACTACTAAGAAGTTTAGGTGACCCCATAATTCGTATTTTATTAATAGCACTAGGTATAAAAACTATCTTTTTGATAAAAGACTTTGATTGGTATGAAACAGTTGGAATAGCAGTTGCTATTTTTTTAGCTTCTTTTATTTCAACACTTTCTGAGTATGGTAGTGAAAAAGCCTTTGATAAGTTACAACAAGAAGCTGCTAAAACTAAAGTGAAAGTTAAAAGATTTGAAGGGATACTTACTATTCCTCTTGAAGAAATAGTAGTAGGAGATATTATTCTTTTAGAGTATGGAGAAAAAATACCAGCTGATGGGGTGTTATTAACTGGTAGTTTAACAATAGATGAGTCATCAATAACAGGAGAAAGTAAAGAAATCTATAAATATCCTTTTAAAACTGGAACAGAATTAAAAGAGGCTAACCAATTATTTAGAGGAAGTGTCATTTATCAGGGGACTGGTAAGATGTTAGTAACTAAGATTGGGGTTAATACTTTTTATGGAAAGATAGCTAAAGAATTACAAGATGTTCAACCAGAAAGCCCGTTGAAGTCAAGACTAAGACACTTAGCTACTATTATCAGTCGAATAGGTTATTGCTCTGCTTTCTTTGTAGCACTATCATATCTATTTTTTTCTATCGTTATTAATAATCAATTTGATATAAATAAAATAATTACTTACTGTAGTGATTTGTCATTACTATTTGCTCATCTTTTATATGCTTTAACACTAGCAGTAACAATGATAGTAGTGTCAGTGCCAGAAGGCCTACCAATGATGATAACTTTAGTATTATCTAGTAATATGAAAAGAATGCTTAAAGATAATATCTTAGTTAGAAAACTAGTAGGAATTGAAACATCAGGTAGTTTAAATATTTTATTTACGGATAAGACAGGAACTCTTACTAAAGGTGAACTTGAAGTAGTAGGAGCAATACTTGGTGATGGAAAAGTTGTGAATAGTAATAAAGAATTAATTAGTTATAAAGAATATTTAAAAGTATTAGATGAATCTTTAATTCAAAATAATAGTTGCAGCTATGATAAAACTAAGAATAAATTTATCGGTGGAAACGCTACTGATCAAGCTTGTGTCAACTTTATTTATAATAAGAAACCTATTATTTTACCAAAACTGAAAGAAAAACCATTTAATAGTAAAGATAAATATTCAAAAGTTACAGTTAATGATAATGGGAATATTACTTATATTAAGGGAAGTCCCGAGTTGCTATTAAAGAAGTGTAATAAATATTTATCACTTGATGGAAGAGAGATAAGATTTAGTTCTTCTTCTTTGCTAAAAAGATTAGAAGAGTATACAAGACTTGGTATTAGAGTAATTTTAACTGGTTATAGTAGAAATGATGGAACTGATATTGTACTTCTTTCTCTTTTATTAATTAAAGATGAGTTAAGAAAAGAGAGTAAAGGAGCAGTTGATATAGTAAGAAAAGCTGGTGTTCAGGTGGTAATGATTACTGGTGATAACAAAGAAACTGCTACTTCTATTGCTAAAGAAACAGGAATAATAAATAATAGTACAGATTTAGTACTTACTAGTAGTGATATGGCGCAGATGTCTGATGCTGAATTAAAGAAAAAACTACCTAATCTAAGAGTAGTAGCAAGAGCTCTTCCGCAAGATAAAAGTAGGTTAGTAAGAATCTCTGAAGAAGAAAATTTGGTGGTAGGAATGACGGGAGATGGAGTAAATGATGCTCCGGCACTTAAGAAAGCAGATGTTGGTTTTGCCATGAATAGTGGAACAGAAGTTGCTAAAGAAGCTAGTGACATTATTCTTTTAGATAACAATTTCTATTCTATTACTAAAGCTATTCTTTACGGACGAACAATTTTTAAAAGTATTAGAAAATTCATTATCTTTCAGTTGACAGTTAATTTTTGTGCCGTTTTCTTATCAATTATTGGTCCTTTTATTGGGGTAGCTACACCTGTTACGGTTATTCAAATGTTATGGATTAATATGGTTATGGATACCTTAGCAGGAATTGCCTTTTCTTATGAAGCTCCACTTAGTGAATATATGGAAGAAAATCCTAAAGATAGATATGAACCAATTCTAAATAATTATATGATACATGAAATAGTTTTTATTGGTGTTTATTCTTCTTTACTTTGTATTTTCTTTTTGAAAAGTCCTTATATTCATTCCTTTTTTAGAAATGATATTAATGATAAATATTTTTTAACTGCTTTCTTTGGTTTATTTATTTTTATAAGTATCTTTAATAGTTTTAATGCTAGAACTTCTAGACTTAATATCTTTGCTAATCTATTTAAAAATAAAATGTTTATGATAGTAATACTTTTCATTGCTATTGTACAGTTTATTCTCATCTATTATGGTGGTGAATTATTTAGAACTGTTGGCCTTAGTTTCAAAGAGATAGAAATTATGCTTCTATGTGCTTTTTCAGTTATTCCAGTTGAGTTATTCCGAAAAATATATCTAAAGAAAAATAATAAGTTGGGACACGTTTAAATTCCAACTTTTCTCGTACTATTATTTGTTCTTGTTCTATTGTTATCTATTCTTATACCTGTTACTATTAATTCGGATACATTTGAAATATCAGGTGCTTTCCCTTCTATAAAATTCTAATTAGGTGATATGTATGACAAAAAACCAAACTTTTGTTGTTGTATTACTACTATTTATGGTAATATTTACATTACTATTCAAGTAAAAAAGGCACCTGATTCAACTTATGTTGAATTCGGGTGCCAAACCTAAAATATTTAGGGAAACACCTGATTATGCCAAATCAAATGTATCCTTTTTTTATTATATGAAGTTTCCTTCATCTAGATACATCTTACCACAGAAATTATCTAATAACAATGTATCATTTCTAAAAAAATCATGTAAGGAAAAGTTTATGCTTTTCTCGTGCTACTATTTGTAGTAGTTACTATTCAAATAAAAAAAGATACCTGATTATGGAAAGTCAAATGTATCTTTTTTTATTATATGAAGAATCCTTCAGTTAAATACAATTGAGATACTAGGCATTTCTAATCTATAAAATATTTACTAAGTAACGGGCGGTAATGTCTATGACAAAAAATCAATCTTTTGTTATCATTATACTATCATTTATAAAAAATACCTAAGAATTAATCATCAACTGTATAAATTTTATTATATGAAGGCTTCTTCATTAAATACATCTTAACACAAAATCGGTAAGATAACAATAATTGAGAAAAGTTTATATTTTTCTCGTATTAATAGAAGATATCTTTGCTTTTTTTTAAAATATATAGTAAAATTAAGAAAGTTTTGGAGGTAATTATGTTACAAGTAAATAATGTTAGTTTAAGATTTGGAAAAAGAACTTTATTTGAAAATGTTAATTTAAAGTTTGTAGATGGTGCTTGCTATGGCTTAATCGGCGCTAATGGAGCAGGGAAAAGTACTTTTCTAAAATTATTAACAGGAGAGTTAGAAACAACAACTGGAGATATCACTACTGGTAAAAATGAAAGAATCTCTGTTTTAAAACAAGACCACTATCAATATGATGATGTTCGTGTTTTAGATGTAGTTATTATGGGAAATGATAAGTTATATAAAATAATGAAAGAAAAAGAAGAATTGTATTCTCATACTGAATTTACCGAAGAAGATGGTTACCGTTTAGCTGATTTAGAAGCAGAATTTTTAGAGATGGATGGTTGGAATGCTGAAAATGATGCTGCTATCCTTTTGAATAACTTAGGGGTAAAAGATGAATTTTATGATAAAAAGATGAGTGAGATACCTGTTAAACTAAGAGTAAAAGTATTATTGGCCTCAGCACTTTTTGGGAATCCTGATATCTTACTATTAGACGAACCAACTAACAGTTTAGACTTAGATGCTATTAATTGGTTAGAAGAGTTTTTAATTAACTTTCCTAATACCGTAATTGTAGTAAGTCACGATAGATATTTTCTAAATAAAGTATGTACTCATATCGTTGATATAGACTTTGGGAAGATGAAAATGTATATCGGTAACTATGACTTTTGGTATCAATCTAGTGAACTTGCTTTAAAACAAATGAAAGAATCTAATAAGAAAAAAGAAGAGAAAATTAAAGAATTACAAGACTTTATCGCTAGATTTTCTGCTAATGCTTCTAAGAGTAAACAAGCAACTTCAAGAAAGAAAATGCTTGAGAAGATTGAACTTGATGAAATTGTTCCATCTTCTAGAAAGTATCCATTTATTGAATTTAAAATAACTAAACAAGTGGGAAAAGAAATATTAAGAGTTGAAAACTTAATTAAAGAAGTAGATGGTGTTAGAATTCTAAATAAAATATCATTTACCGTTTTAAAAGGTGATAAAATTGCTATTGTATCTAATAACGACTTAGCTAAAACAACATTATTCAATATCTTAGCGGGTGAAGAAAAATTTGATAAAGGTCAAGTACTATTTGGAAAAACAATATCTCCTTCTTATCTTCCTCAAGATAATAGTAACTACTTTAGTGGAGACTTATCTATTCTTGACTGGATAAAACAATATAAGAGAGTAGATGATGATACTGAATTAAGAGGTTTCTTAGGAAGAATGTTATTTTCTAAAGAAGATGTCTTTAAAAAAGTAAATGTTTTATCAGGTGGAGAGAAAGCTAGATGTATGCTTAGTAAGATGATGTTAGAAGAACCTAATTTCTTAATATTGGATGAACCAACTAACCACTTAGATCTAGAAAGTATTACTTCTCTAAATAAAGGATTAGAAAATTTTGCGGGAGAGTTAATCTTAACATCTCGTGACCATGAACTTAATCAGACTGTATGTAATAGAATAATTGAAATAAAAGATGATGGTACTATAATTGATAGAAGATTAACCTTTGACGAATATTATAATAATTAACTTTACGTAAAGTGAACAATTAGATTGATAAATCCGATTGTTTTTTTTAAAACTATAATATACTATGAAGCTAGGAGATGAAATTATGAAAAAGAAAAATAACCTAGTTACTATAATTATAATTGTAGTAGTAGCAGTTTTAGTTGTTGGGTTAGGGTATTTTATTTATGATAAGTCATTAAAAAAACAACCAACTAACAATAATACTGTTAATGATGTAAATAAAAATACAACAAATGAAACAGGAGAAAGTCTAGATATTAATAGTAATCTTATAAAAGAACTATATAATAAAGTTACTTTAGCAGAAGATAGTTATAATAAATATTGGTTTTATGGAAGAGATGATAACTACTTGGTAAGTAGTGCTCCAGAAAGTAGTAAAATGGCTTTAGTATTTCATAACTTAGTAGAAACAGATTTTACAGCTATTCCAACTGCTTCAAGTATTGCACAAACTGTTGATTTAAATGGTAGTGTCTATACTCTAAATATTGCTAATAATAAAGGATTTGTTCCTTATGATAATGTTTTAAGAACTTATCAAAGTTTATTTGGAACAAGTGCCTCTTTAAATAAAGATGTACCATTACAAGTATCAGCTTATACAATTAATTATTATGTATATAATGCAGAACTTAATGGCTATGTAAACTATATTATGGAAGGTGGCGGAACTACTCCTAGTTTCTATCATGGAGAAATTACTAAAGCAGTTAAAAATGATAATAGTATCATAATAACTGAAAAAGTAGAGTACTCAGAAAATATGGATGGAAAGAAAAAAGTTAATTCTACTTCATATTATGAATATACTTTCAACCAAGAAAGTGATGGAACTTATTCTTTCGTTTCAAGAATCAAAAGTAACTAAGGTTGCTTTTTTCTTTTACTAGCTAAAAAAGCCAAAGGTATGCTATAATTAAATTATCATAGGAGGTATTTATTTTGAAAACTAATAGGCACTTTAATTCTATTAAAAAACATAAAAAAACAATTGGAACTATTTTTTTAGTGATTGGTTTAATTATTCTGACTTTTTCTCTAGTTACTTTAGTAAGCTTTTTTAGTAAGTATATGACTTATAAAGAGACGGAAGGAAAAGTAGTTGATTATAAATACAATTATAAAGATAATGGTGTTCAATTAGGAACAGATGTTATTGAATATGTAGTAGGAGATAAGACTTATAAAAAAGCAGCTGACCATTATGTTAAATTTCCAGAACCAATTGGTACTGTATTTAAAATTAAATACAATCCTAAAAAGCCAACAGATATTATTTTTCTTGGAGAAACAGATAAATATCTTTATTTAGGAATAGGCGTAATTTTTACTGGTTTAGGTGTAATTTTATTAAAGAAAAATAGGAAAGAAAAAGTAAATAAAATGGAGACACCATCATTTACAACTGATGAAGAAATAATCTAAAAAGAGTAACTTTATTTTTGGAGTTACTCTCTTATTTTTATAGCACCTTTAGAACAACGATTCCCCCAAGCATCAAGAATCTTATTATTTTTCTTTACAATAATTATTTCACAGTGATTAGGACAACCATTACAAACGCAACCAGCTGTTTCAAATTTTGCATCACGAACTTTGAAATTAAATTCTTTCTTAATACCACTTTTCTTTGCAAGAATAGCACTACCTAAAGCTCCCATTAAATGTCCATTTTCATCAATAATAATTTCTTCCCCTAATAAATCTTCAAAAGCTTTTTTAACACCAATATTTTTACTAACACCACCTTGAAAGATAATTGGTCCTTCAATTTTTTTACCCTTTGCCACGTTATTTAAATAATTACTAGCGACACTATAACAAAGGCCTGCAATAATATCATTCTTTTTATAACCCATTTGTAATTTATGGACTAAATCACTTTCTGCAAAAACTGTACATCTAGCAGCAATACTAGTTGGTTTCTTACTAGTAAGAGCAATAGTACCAAAGTCTTTAACATCAAGACCTAATCGTTTAGCTTGACTTGAGAGAAAACTTCCTGTTCCAGCTGCACAAAGCGTATTCATTGCATAATCAGTTACAATCTTATTATCTATTAAAATAATCTTAGAATCTTGTCCACCTATTTCTAGGATAGTTCTAATATCTGGATATTTCGATAAAGTTCCAATTGCATGAGCAGTTATTTCATTTTTAATACTAACAGCATCAAGCATTGTCCCGATAAGTTTTCTAGCAGACCCGGTTGTTCCGACCCCCATAATCGTCATATCTTTTGTATTTTTTTCTAATTCTTTTAACACTTTCTTAACAGCTTTAACTGGGTCACCTTCTGTCCAAAGATAACTACTAGCAATGATATTATTATCTTCATCAATAATGACCCCTTTAGTAGAAATAGAACCAATATCTATACCTAAATAACCAATCATGTTATCCCTCCCGTTTAAAATTTAATAAGTCATAAAAAGCTTCTAATCTTGTCTTTATCCCATCAAGTCCATTTTGTTCATCAAATGAGAAAAAAGTAATAGGAATATGTAAATCTTTCGCTTCTTTAATCATTATTGGAATAGCGCCGATTTCTGGGGTACAACCAGTCGGTTTAGTATGAATTACTCCATCAAATTTATGTCTTTTTAAATAACCAATACGGTAGACATTATCAAGACCATCTGCTCCTAGAGTATATTTACAGTATTTTCTAACTCGAAATTTCATATAAGGACCTAAAAATTTCTTTTGCCATAGAAGATAACTAACATTAGTAAATCGTTTAATCTCGATATGATAACTTGCTAAGGTTTTTTCTAATTCATAATTAGAATAAGGCTCCATCGCGGTATAAAGTTCGCCGATAATACCAACTTTTAAGCAATCTTTTGGTTTATCAATTGGAATGGTTTTTAACCGTCTTATAGTATTCCTATAAATTTTAGTGAGTGAAAATATTCCTTTCGCCGTATTACATTCACTAATAAATCTCTTTTTTAATTTAAGAAAAGAACCATTCTGTTTTTCAAAACCAACCACTTTTCTAATCTTACTATCAAGACTATCTAAGTAATAAATATAAAGAAGAGTTGCTATTATTTCTTTTAAAAATTCTCTTCTAGTAAGAGTAGGGTTTAACTTTTTAAAGATAGAAAAAGCTTCTTTAAAACTTAAACTATCACTACCAATTATTTGTATCAATTCAAAGTCATAACCTAAATCTTTTAAAATAGTTTCTTGTACTTCGGCGTAATATCTATATCTACAACCACCTCCAGCTTGTAGCAAAGTATTAGCACCAAGGTCTAAGGCTTCAATAAAGTTACCAAGATTATATTTAAAGGGAACACAAACGGAATCTGGGGCGTATTTACTTCCTAATTCAATTGTTTTCCTAGTAATCGGTGGAGTATTAATTACTTCTAAATGAGTAACTTTTTTTAAAAACTTACCAATCGGATATTGATAATCACCTAATTGTGGAAAAGCTAATACACGTTTCAAAGATGAATACCTCCTTTTAACATATCAACAAAACTTTCAAGTCTGGTAATAATAGCGATATCACTATTAACTTCTTCAAAGGTAAGTAATAAGACTTTACTATTTTCTTTTTTTCTTAAAATCATTTCATTAGTTAAGGAATCTGGTCCACAAGGAAAAGCACTTATTAAAATAGTTCCATCAACTTTATCTTTATAATAAGAGAAAGCTCCTAATAGTTCTTTATTCATTGTCCAGTGAACGGATTTAGAAATTCTTTTTGCTTCACTATCTATAATATTTCTATCTATTTCATTAGCATAAATTATTTCAATGTCATTAGCTTTTAAATACCTCGTCACAACACCACCAATTAATGGGTCTAAAATATTATAAGTATGACCTAGTAATAAAACTTTCTTTTTATTAGACTTTACCTTTTTCATACCACTTTTGGCTAGTTTCTCTAACCATAATTTTTCTTTTTCTTTAGCAATATGGTAAGCATTATTAGACTCAAAATAACTAAAGCCTAGTTCTTTTCCCAGCAAGATGAAAGCTTTCTTCTCACTATGATGTCTTTCAACGTCGACATTGTAATTTAGAATTTTCTTATCAGGAAATATAGTGTGTATTAAGTCATATAAAGCATTGAAATTCGTACAGACTTGTTCATTTTTTCGTAATGAATAAATTCTTGGAATAAATAAAATATCACATTTATCTTTAAGTTGTTCTACCTGTCCTAAGAAAAGCTTTAGGGATAGACAAGTTTCATCAATCGCTAAATTCTTTCCTTTTTCTAAAGTTTCATGATTAGAACTTTCTGAAACAATGTAAGGAACTTCTAACACATCAAAAAAAGTTTTCCATAAAACACTATAGCGATAGTATAAAAGACCTCTAGGAATACCAATGATACTCTTCATCAAGACCCCGTCCTTTCTCTATAACCCTATGTGATAAATTGATGAAAATTTACTATCTTTGTTCGACAAAATAAAATAAAGTATGCTATAATTTTGGTAGGAGGAATAGTAGAAATGAATAAAAAAGAAAAAGAGCAACTTAAGACAGGCGTAATCATTGTCTTAGTTTTAGTAATTATCTTTGGAGGAAGTTATTTTGCATCAGAATTAAAGTCTGATAAGTATAAAAATAGTAATTCAACTTCAACTAATAATAATACTAATATAAGTACTGACAACACTAGTAGTGAAATTAGCGAAGATAAACAAGCTGAATTAAATAGCATTGATATTGATAAATATCTATCTCTTAAAAAGGCTAGTGATAAATCTATTATTTATATTTCAAGACCAACTTGTCATTACTGTCAACAAGAGGATCCTATCATTAAAAATATTGTTTATGAAACAAAAGTTACAGTTAACTATTTAAATACTGATGAACTTGATGATGATGGAAATAGTAAATTAATTAAGTCTGATGATTACTTTAGTGAAGGATATGGTACACCACTTCTTCTAGTTGTTCAAAAAGACAAGATTGTTGATAAAATAGAAGGTTTAACTTCAAAAGAAAATATTGTTTCATTCTTTAAAAAGTATGGTTTCATTAACGATTAATGGGAGAAGTTTATGGAACAAGAAGAACATTTAAGAGAATTATTAAGCGAATTTAGAAGTAAATATCCAATGACAATCGGATGGAGATTTGAGCAAAATAGTAAAATCGTTTTAAAACATCTTTATGATGATGAAGAAATACTTTATGCTTTTTATGCTCAAAAAAATGATAATCCTTTTAATATCTTGGGAACAGGTGTTATTGCTCTTACTAATAAAAGATTAGTAATTGGAAGAGATAGAGTAGTATTTGGTTACTTCTTTGATAGTATAACTCCTGATATGTTTAGTGATTTAAAGGTAAAAAGTGGTGTCATTTTTGGAAAAGTTGAAATTGATATGTTACATGAATTCATTGTTTTAAGTAATATTGATAAACGCGCTTTACCAGAAATCGAAAAGAAGATATCTAGCTTTATGCAAGAAGCAAAGGAAAGATTACATTCTGATAAAAGTGACAAAATGGAATAGGGCAGAAATACTTGTCCTATTTTTTGTATACATAAACTCATTTATAGACAAGATTGGTTGCTTGCGATAAAATGAAAGAGAAAAAAACTAAATGAGTGGTGATATTATGAAAGATAAATTTAATTTAACAAGAGAACAAAATGTTTTTGTAGCAAAAAGAAATATAGTTGATTATATTTGGAAAAGTGCAAATTTAGAAGGCATTGATGTTACCTATTCTGAAACTCAAGCAATCTATGATGGTGGTATTGTTAATGGACTTACCGTTGATAATATTATTGCTATTAATAATTTAAAGTATTCTTGGCAATTCATCCTTGAGAACGATGAAATGGCTTATAATTTCAATATATTGTGTCATTTACATAAATTAACTTGTGATAAACTAGTTTTAGACCAAAATTTAGGAAGAATAAGAACAACACCAGTTAATATTGGTGGGACAAGTTGGAAACCAAACTTTCCTATTGAAAGTCAAATTAAAGAAGAATTAGAAATACTTTTAAATCAGCAAGAGAAAACAAAAACAGAAATAGCAATTGAAATTATGCTATGGGTTATGAGAAAACAAATGTTTATTGATGGAAATAAAAGAGTCGCTATGTTATTTGCTAACAAAATAATGATAGATAATGGCTGTGGAATTATTACAATATCACAAAAAAATCAACCAGTTTTCTTTGAAAAGCTTACTAGATTTTATGAAACAGGGGATAATACTGATTTAAAACAATGGATTTATGAGACAAGTATTGATGGAATAAATCTAAATCAATAATAAAGGAAAAAATTATGAAAGTAATAAAATTTAACTTGAAAGAATTAGAAAAACAAGATACTGGTTTTTCTTATTACATATTAGGAAGAAGTTATGATTTAGAAGAAAATGGTGTACAACAAGATTTTGCAAAGGCATTATACTACTATCAAAAAGGATGTGTAATAGATAATCCATTTTGTATTTATTCCTTAGGTATTTCTTATAAATTAGGACTTGGTGATTTGTTGGAAAATAACGAAGAAAAGGCGAATGAACTTTTAAATAATGCTTATCCTAAAATTATTAATTTAATTAATAATAAAAATACATCAAATATAGAAAAAATTCATGCCGAATTTATAATTGGTGCTTACTATTATTTTGGACTTGGTAATATAAAAAAAGATTATAATAAAGCTTTTGAAATTATTAAAAAATGTGCTGATAGTGGACATCTTGCTGCTATTTATGATTTAGGTGCTAATTTTTATTTTTATGGAAAAGGAACGGCCGTTAATTACAATTTGGCGGATTATTATTTAACTATTGCAAAAGAAAATGAACTAAAGAGAGCTATAGATTTATATCAATTAAGAAGTGAAAAACCCCATAAAGAAAAACATTTAGTTATATCAAAAAAACACTAATAAGACAGTAAATGTTAAACTGAAAATTAATAGTAGAAATCATGAAAAGATTCCATTTTTTTCTTTGTATCCAATTATATTTGTGATACAATGAAAGAAGAATAGGAGTTGGCATTTATGTTTGATAGAATTATATATATTGGTGACCAAGGGGCAGAAATTAAATTAAAAGATAAAGAGCATCTTGCAATGAACTTGATGAATCTTCATCTTGTAATTGAAGATGAGAATAAGAAGATATTAGCAGAAGTAGATGACTTACAAGATGATATTGTAAAGGTGCGTTTCTTAGGAGAAATTGTAAATGGTAGACTAGTAGGTGGTGTTTTAAGAAAACCACGAATTGATGCTAGTATTAGAGTAATTGAACAAAACGAAATACCAATGATAGTTGGTCGTGATGAACCAGGATATATGTTACTTGGAGTAAGTCCATTTTATAATGACCATCCTGTATACTTAGATGTAAATAATTTCTTTAGTAATCACTTTGCTATTTTTGGTAACAGTGGTAGTGGTAAGAGTTGTGGTATTTCTAGAATAATGCAGAACATGTTTATGGATAAACGATTATTTCCATATAAATCTAATATCTTAATTTTTGATGCTTCTGGTGAATACTATAACGCTTTTAAAGATTTAAACCGTATAGATAGCAATTATCATTATCGCTTTTTAACAACTAATGAAGTAGATGGTATCGGTGAACCATTAAGACTTCCCATCTTTTTACTAAATGAAACAGATATTGCTTTACTATTACAAGCTTCTAATCATTCACAATTACCAATTATTGAAAGAATGATAAAATTAGCTAGAATTTTTGCTCAGAGTAGTGATGCTAATAAATATAAAAATCATTTAATTGCAAAAGCTATAATGACAATACTTTATAGTAACGAAACTTCTCCTCATAAAAGAAATGAAGTATTTTCTATTCTAGCTAGTTGTTCAACTCCTGAGTTTAGTTTAGAGTCACCAGTTCAAGGTATTGGTTATGTTAGAAAGTTCCGTGAATGTTTCTTAATCGATTCACATGGACAGTTCTCAGAAAGTGTTTTATTAACAGAATATGTATCAAGCTTTATTCATGATGAATATGATGATTATGAACCATCAAAAGAATGCTATTATACCTTAGAAGACTTAGAGAAAGCTTTAAACTTTACTCTTATTAGTGAAGGATGGCTTCGTAATGAGAAAACTTATGCTGACTCAGTAACACTTCGTGTTAGACTTCATTCTTTAATAACTTCTAATAATGCTAAGTACTTTGATAGTCCAACTCCTAATTACATAACACTTGAAAAATATTTATCAGATTTAATTATTTCTAATGGAACAAAATATCAAATTATCAATATTAACTTAGATGATGTTGATGATGATTTTGCTAAAGTAATTACTAAAGTTTACTCAAGACTTTTATTTGAATTTACTAAAGGACTTAAAAATAGAGCAAGTATTCCTTTCCATATTTTAGTAGAAGAAGCACATAGATATATTCAAAATGATACCGATAGATTTTTAATTGGTTATAATATATTTGAACGTATCGCTAAGGAAGGAAGAAAGTATGGTTTGATTTTGGGACTTATCTCTCAAAGACCAGTTGAATTATCAGATACCGTTATATCTCAGTGTTCTAACTTCTTAATCTTTAAGATGAACCACCCTGTAGATGTTGATTATATTAGAAAAATGGTACCTAATATTTCAGATGATGTTGTGGAAAAACAAAAGACATTACAATCAGGTACTTGTTTAGGATTTGGTAGTGCATTTAAAATACCACTTATCGTTAAATTGAAAATGCCTGATCCTATGCCTAAGAGTGGTAACTGTGATGTTGTTACAATTTGGAATGGTAATAGACCAGTACCTAATAGTGAACCACCAAGAGAGACCTATGTTCAACCTCAAATGAAAAACTATCAACAGCAACCTGTTAATACTATGAATTATAATCAACAACCAACAATGAATACTAATATTAATAATAGTACTGGTATTCCTGAAGTAGGAGACATAAAGAAATTAGCTCCCCAAACGATAGCATTTGATACTTCAACAATAGGCAACATTAATAATCCATCTTTAAATGTAATACCGCCATCACCAGTAGTTATGCCGCAAGAACCACCACAAAATCAAGTAAACTTTGCTAATAATCAATCGGTTCAACCACAACCTACTGTTAATGTTACTCAACCAGTTAATATTGCACCTAGTCCAATGCCTAGTACAAACAGTGCAAGTCCCATTCCAGAAGTAATGCCAGGATTAGCTGGAGATAATACAAATCCTACAATAATATAACAGTAAGTTACTAATTATACTGGCTAAATACCAAGTAATTAGTAACTTTTTTGTTACTCATTTCATAAGCCAAAAATTGGTATTGACTTATATAAAAAAATTAACTAGAATATTTAAACAACTTATGTTATCATTTCTGTAAAGATAGGTGAAAAGAAAGGGGAGGTTCATTATGAATAAAAGACGATTTCTAAAAGAAGAAAAAGATTGTGCTTCACTTCAAGGACTTACTCTCGAGGAATATAGGAAGAGCTTAAAAAATGTAAAAGCTGGTAGCAGTAATAAAGGTCCTAAGAAATATGATAATTCAATATTACATAGGTTTGGTTTAACAGAAAAAGATTTAAAAAGCAAGAAGGTGTAACTATGAAAGCAAAAATTGGAGAAATATGGTTAGTAACTATTCCAGTACTAGAAATAGACGAAAATAATGATATTAATGTTAAATTACAAAGAAGACCTTGTCTTATTTTAGATGACGGTAGAGGATTGATTGTAGAGGAAGATAATAGAAATTTTCACGTTTTAAAATTAACTACACAATATGATAGATATAAGCGAAGACCAATAAAAAATTGGAAACAGATTGGATTGGCTAAAAAATCTTATATTAGAATAGAAATGCCTATAAAAATTGAAGAAAATCAACTAAATAAAAAATTGGCAGTTCTTCCAGATGAGCAATTGCTTTCTACGTATAATGATATATATGAAATTATCAATATAGAAGCTTTAAAAAAATTGTCAGATAAGTATAAATCAGAAGAACAAGTAAAATAATTAAAGTCAAGATTATGAATTAGAGGTTAGTCACTTGTAAATACCTCTTTTTTTGTGTATAATCTAGATAAAGATTGGGGTTGGTATAATGCCTAATGAGATATTTAAAAGAGCCGATGTACTAGCAATTCTTCATAAAACCTTAGAAGATGAAAAAAGTTTATATAAAGTATCCGTATTTTCTCCTAATGGCGAAAAATATGGCTATAATCAGTATTCATTAATGATTGTTATGGATTTTCTAATTAAATATAATATTGTTATTAAAGATTTAGTAAACTTTCCTTATTGTATAGAAGAACTAAGAAAAATAACTAGTTGCTATAGTGACCATAAAGAACTAGTTATTTGGTGTAATTCCTTACTAGGAGAACTAATTAGGGTAAAACTTAAATTGACTGATAAAACTTCCTATGAAAATAAAAGAAAAATATTAGTTTATTTGTATGAAGAATATATCGTTAATGGTTATATGTTCCATAGTTTTCCTTCAACATTTAAAGACTTAGTGGAAGAAAAAGGACTTGACCCTAAGGACTATATTTATCCAGTATTCTATATGAAAAAACTTTACTATATTTTTAAAAATCATAAATATGATGATATGATACCTAAATATTTGCTAGAACAAATTACTTCCATAGCAATGACAGATTCGCCAGCAATGGCTTATTACTATGCTTTTAGAAGCCCACAATATTTCTGTGAATTAACTGCGACTTCTAAATATTATAAAGATAAAAAAGAGTATGATAAAGAAGCATATTATCGAAAAGATAAAGAAGCTTGCAAGAATAACTTAGTATTATTAGCTAAACATTTAAACATGACTGATAAAGAAGAAGAGACAGTTTTGACTGCTTTTGAAAAACAATGGAATATTTTAGATGCTAGTAATTCCCTACCACAAATAGCTTTCATTTCTAGAAAAGAAGTAGGAAAAGATAAGCTTAATGATATAGATGACATCTTACATAAAGCAAGAGTTGAAGACTTAGTAATTGGAATAGCTCGTATTACTGATAGTAGATATGCACATGTTAAAAGATATAGTGCTTTGTTACCACTAACATTTACAGTTAAGACTTTTCCAAGTTATCGAGAAGTAAAGAATAATAAATTTATTGAAAAGAAAGAACCAGTTAAGGAAGAAAAGCAAGAGAATTTAACAAATTATTCTTCTAGATATGAGAAAAGTTACGGCTATGCTTCAATATTTTCCATGTTAGGATTGTTATTTATTTCATTAGGTTGTACACTAATTATTATTCTTAGATATTATGGTTATTATATTTAATCTAAACAGGAGGTAAGAAAAGATGAAAGTAGTATTTATGGGAACTCCCGAATTTGCAGTACCAATTTTAAAACTATTAATTGATGAATATGATGTAGTAGGAGTAGTAACACAACCAGATAGAATGGTTGGTCGTAAAAGAATAATTACTCCACCACCAGTAAAGGAACTAGCCCTAGAACATAATATAAAAGTTTTTCAACCATTAAAGATAAAAGAAAATTATCAAGAAATATTAGCTTTATCCCCAGATTTAATTGTAACTTGTGCTTATGGACAAATATTACCGGAAGAAATCTTACATTTTCCGAAGTATGGATGTATCAATGTTCATGCTTCACTACTTCCTAAGTTAAGAGGAGGAGCTCCAATTCATCATGCTATTATTGATGGATATAAAGAAACAGGAATTACTATCATGTATATGTCTAAAAAAATGGATCAAGGTGATATCTTAACTCAAGTTAAAACACCAATTTTAGATGATGATACCCTAGGAAGTTTACAATGTAAATTAAGTGAAATGGCCAAAGATTTATTAAAATCAACTATTCCTTTATTAATTGAAGATAAAATTATTCCTTTGAAACAAAACGAAGAAGAAGCAACTTATGGTTACAATATTTCTCGTGAAGAAGAAAGAATAGATTTTACTAAAAGTATAGAAGAAGTTGATAGACAAGTAAGGGGGTTAAACCCTGTACCAGGTGCTTATACAACTCTTAATGGAAAAATCTTAAAAATCTATGATGTTAGATTTGGTGATAGATACTATCCAAATACAGAAGATGGGACAATAGTTGATTTTCATCACGATGGCTTTAGTGTCGTTTGTGGTAAGAAAGAGTTAGTTATTACTGATATGGCTTTAGAAGGTAAAAGAAGATGTGCAGCTAAAGATTTCTTAAACGGAGTTAAAAAGGAAGAATTGAAAGGAACTGTACTAAGATAATATGGATGATAAAAAGAAAAAAGAAGAAACTAAAAAAGTAGTAACCAACCTATTAAAAACTGATAGAGGAAAAGCTATTCTTTTTTTCCTTTTCTATTTAGTCTTCTTTTTCATCATAAGCATAATGGCTAGAACTAATCTTGCTAATAAAAAGCAAAGTGAAGTTAATAATGATAAGAATACCAACATTTCTGTGAACTATGACTTTACTAAACTAGAAGCTGGTAATTATCGTTTTACTAGGGAAGAAGATAGAAATGGTATTAAAACAATCTTTACAGGTGATGTAAATGATGGGAAGAGTTCTTTTATAATGACGAAAGATAATACCGTTAGAACTTTTTTCTCTTATAATGACATATACTTGGAAAGAACTAATAATACTTATAATGTAGCAGTTAATCCTTATTTATATGCTTCTCTTAATGAGATTAAAAATATCAAAAACATAATCAAAGCTGCTCATCTAAAAGCAAAAACAACTTATGAAAATGGAAATACAGTTTATCAATATGAAATAACTTCTAATTCACTTTTAGAATTACTTGATAATAAGCAAGTTGATTTAGATGATAAAGTTAATTTAATAGATTTAACTGTTAATGGAGATAAAGAAATAGTAGAAATTACTTATCATTTAGATAGTTATCATAGTTATACTTATAATGTAGTAGAAACACTTACAATTAAAATAGATTATAGTGATTATGGTAAAGTTAAAGAGCTAGAAATTCCAGGGTAGTTCTTTTTCTATCTATAGCAAAATAAATGGACAAAGTAATACAAAATTAGATATAATTAATAAAGAAGTGGAGATGAAAATATGTTTGAAAGTCTAGGAGATCGTTTACAAGAAGTTCTCCATAAAGCAAAAGGTTATGGAAAGATAACTGAAGAAAACATTGATGAAATGATGAGAGAAATCAGGCTTTCTTTATTGGAAGCTGATGTTAACTATAAAGTAGTAAAAGAATTTACCACTAAAGTAAAAGAAAAAGCTTTAGGTGAAGAAGTTAAAAGAAGTATTAAACCAGGTGATTTATTTGTTAAAATTGTAAAAGATGAATTAACTGAATTATTAGGAGGAGAGGCAGCTCCTCTAAATCTAGAAGGAAATCCGGCTATTTTAATGTTAGTTGGTCTTCAAGGTTCAGGTAAAACAACTACGATTGGAAAGCTTGCTAATTATCTAAGAAAGAAATATAAGAAAAAGCCATTATTAGTAGCTGGTGATATTTATCGTCCTGCTGCAATTGACCAATTGAAACAATTAGGTAAACAATTAAATATTGAAGTTTACGAAGAAGGGATAACTAATCCAGTTTCTTTATGTCAAAGAGCTTACAACTATGCTAAGGAAAATGGTTATGACTATATTTTAGTTGATACAGCTGGAAGACTTCAGATTGATGAACAGTTAATGGAAGAGTTAAAAGAAGTTGAAGAAGCAATTAAACCACAAGAGACTTTGTTAGTTCTTGATTCTATGATGGGACAAGATGCTATTCACGTTATTAATGGTTTTAATGAAAAATTAAATCTAACTGGTGTTATCTTAACTAAATTAGATGGTGATACTAGAGGTGGTGTAGCTTTATCTGTTCGTCATTTAACAAACTTACCAATTAAATTTATTGGTACTAGTGAAAAGTTAGATGGTTTATCTAGCTTTGATCCAGAAAGAATGGCTGGAAGAATTCTTGATATGGGTGATATTATCTCTTTAGTTGAACAAGCTGAAGAAGCAATCGATGAAAAAGCCGCTACTAAAGCCGCTAAGAGATTACAACAAGGTAAATTTGACTTAGAAGATTTCTTAACTTCTATGAAACAAATTAAAAAGTTAGGTCCATTAGAGAATTTGATTAAGTTGATACCTGGTGCTAAGAAAATGGGACTATCTAATATTCAAATACCAGAAAAACAATTAGCACATGTAGAAGCAATTATTCTTTCCATGACACCGCAGGAACGTGCGAATCCGGATTTGATCAATCCGAGCCGCAAGAAGCGGATTGCACAGGGTGCAGGCGTGGATCTC